>ERZ1027160.230-NODE-230-length-30206-cov-10.046201_pt1 | contig 30206 bp, 21 predicted proteins | sample MGYA00519275_ERZ1027160 | MGnify/ENA primary metagenome ERZ1027160 (study PRJEB26926, sample SAMN06164707) | human gut metagenome | biome: ENVO:00009003; feature: ENVO:2100002; material: ENVO:00002003 | host: Homo sapiens | place: USA | collected 2012 ...
CTGGAAGTTCGGCCAAATCGGTACGGTCACCGTGCACTGTACCAAGGACTTCGAACGCATGATCAGCTCAGATTGCAACAAGGTGGAAGTGGGTATCGATTTACGCATCGCGTATGCAGATTTCAACGTGAACACTTCAAAAATGGTAAGGAGGACCGTAAAGGTTGAAACATTGTAATTTAAGTACCATTCCGAAAAAGGGCGCACAAAACCGAGCCCCCTAAATGCGGGCGAAGTTCAAGCTGTGCTTAAATCCTACGTAACGGCAGGAGCCGTCACCAAATATCCCTGACGCTGGAGGATAAACACTGCTTCTTCCACAGAAACCTCACGGTGTGCGGGAGGTCGGTCAGCTTTACGGTAGAGTTCAGAATTGTACACTTCATTCCATTTGAGAATGTTGTAGATGGCAGTCAACAACATTCTTGCAATAGCAATAATCGCTTTCTTGTGGCCCCTGCGTTTCTTTAGGGCCAAATAGCGGTTACGGACCTCTGGAAACTGCTTGGTACGAATCGCACAAAGAGCGCACTGCACAAGCAACGGTTTGATGTAAGCCCCGGCACGGCTGATTCTGGTAGTTTTCTTCTTCCCGGCACTCTCGTTGTTCTGTGGCGTAAGACCAGCCCAGGAGCAAAGATGCTTCGAGGTGGGAAACACGGACATATCCACTCCAATTTCAGAGATAATGCCGATAGCGGCAAAAGATTGGATACCCGGCGCCGTCATAACAAGGTTGAGTTGAGGAATGTATTTTTCCGCAGTAGACAGAATCAGGGATTCCAAGTTGAGTTTGCACAATTCAAGACTATCCATGTGGGAACGGATAATGCGGAGCTTTTCAGCTTGTTCGGCACACATTTCTCCATCCACGGCGGCTTGAATCTGCTCAATGGGCTTCTTGATGTTTTTAGTAAGATAGGGCTTTACGTCAAAAGGTTCATTGCTTTCTAACAGCCTGGTAGTAATTGCCGATGCAGCTTTTCCAAAGACATCCGAAAATACGTCGTCCAGTTTAATGTTGGAAACAGTAAGGCAGTTCTGAGCACGGTTCTTTTCACCAACATTGAAGTTTGTAAGTTTCCAGTGATAGCGTACCAAATCCCGAAGCTGGCGGATATCTGCTGGAGGGATAAAGCTACCGGAAACAAGGTCGTGCTTGAAGATGTCGGCAATCCACTTGGCATCTCGCTTGTCGGTTTTCTTTCCCCGAATGGCTTTCACATATTTGGGGTGAGCGAGGACGATATTGCAGGTGTGTTCCAAAATATTGTAAATGGGAATCCAATACTTCCCGGTGGATTCCATGCACACATCTTTGCAGTTGTTCTCAGAAAGCCAATCTGCACACCGGCGTAAATCTCCCGTAAAAGTGGAGAACCGCTTGCTTTTGTAGTTGGTCACTCCGTGGTCATTGGTTGTGGCAATACAAGCAACAACAAAGGACTTGTGGACATCCATCCCGCAGCAGATGGGGTAAACGATTTTAAGCATAGCACATCCCCTCAAAATAAGATTTGAGGAGAACAGGCAGGGACTGGACGCTCGCTGAAAGATTGAAGTAGTCCGTCTCTCCAAAGATAAGGTTACAGGGTACTAAACCCTAATTATTGGTGCTTGAAAGAGCATCCGGCACACATAGCCATTCAGTCCAATACGAGGTTGAGCCTACTCACCTCCACGTGCTCTGTAGTGTGCCTGCTTCCTCAAGCCCATTCTAACAAATTTCGACTTGCTGTGTTAGAGGCACTTGTGTTTCATCCATTTTGGTGCCTTGGAGCGCAGCGGAAAGGAATGGTCATAGCCATGTACATTTACCCGGACAACCTGTCCGCAAAGGCCACGCTGTGGCTGTGGGAGCTGCGGGACATCGGCATCATCGGCGTGGGACTTCTTCTCTCTGTCCTGGCACTGACCCAGACCGGCATCGCCCTGCCGCTGGTGCTGACGGCGGTCTTCGCCTTCCTGACGATCCGGCATGAGGGCACCAGCATTCTGGACTTCATCCGCTATGCCGCTGCCTTCCTGCTGACAAAACAACAATACTACGAATGGAGGCTCGACTCATGAGTAGAAAGCAGAAAAAGAAAGATGCCCGTGAGCAGTCCACCCGGCAGCTCATGGGCATTGATGACATTACCGACTATGGCATCGCCACCCGCATGGGAGAGCTGGTGTTCTTTGCCATCAAGCCCACCAACATCTCCGTTCTGCCGGACGCCGGCGTGGGCGCAAGGATCTATGCCCTGCTCAATGTGGTCAAGGGCATGGCGGAGATCGAGATGCTGGCGCTGAATTCCAAGGAGTCCTTCGAGAACAACAAGGCATTCTACCGACGCCGAGTCAGCGAGGAGGAACTGACCGCTATCCGAAAGCTGCTGGAACAAGACAGCGCGTACCTGGACCGTATTCAGGTGCTCATGGCTTCCAGCCGCGAGTTCTATATCCTCGTCCGGCTGCACAGCAAAAAGGGATCCGATGTGTTCAGCTACCTTTCCCGCATCGAAAAGAGCATCAAGGACAACGGCTTCACCGTCCGCCGCGCCGGTGAGCAGGATCTCAAAAAGATGCTGGGCGTCTACTTTGAGCAGAATGTGACCACGGAGCAGTACGAGGATCACGACGGCGACCGTTGGATCATCTTCGGTGAATAAGGAGGGAAATCACTTGGCAGCAAACAGGAAAAAAGCTACAGCAAGGCACACGGAGGACACACCTGTCAAATCCTTTCTGGATATGATCGCACCCTCCGTGGTGCAGTTTAATCCCGACCACTTCATCTGCGGCAACACCTTCCGCTGCGTGTGGGCTCTGCGGGAATACCCTACCCAGACCGACGAGCAGGCTCTGCTGCGGCATCTGGGCGAGAAGGACGGGATCACCCTGCGTATCTATACCAGGCAGCTCACACCTGCCGAGGAAAAGCGCATCATTCAGAATGCCGCCAACAAAAACCGCATGGGCAGCTCCAACACAAATGATCTGCAGCAGACGATCACGGCGGAAAGCAATCTGCAGGACATGATCTCCATGGAGGGCAGCCGCCACCGCAACAAGGAGCCGTTGTTCCATTGTGCCGTTTACATCGAGCTGACCGCTTCGGATCATAACACGCTCAAGCTGCTGCAGACCGATGTGCTGACGGAGCTGGTGCGAAGCAAGCTCAATGTGGACAGACTCTTGCTCCGCCAGCAGCAGGGCTTCTGCTGCGCCAGCCCTGTGGGATACAATGCCTTCGGAGCGCAGTTCGAGCGTGTCCTCCCGGCAAGCTCTGTAGCAAATCTCTACCCCTTCAATTACAGCGGTAAAACGGACGCAAAGGGCTTCTATGTCGGACGGGACAAGTATGGCAGCAACATCCTCGTGGACTTCGACCAGCGCGACGAGGACAAGACCTCCGCCAATATCCTTATCCTCGGCAACTCCGGTCAGGGCAAATCCTACCTCATGAAGCTGCTCATCCTGAACCTGTTGGAGTCCGGCAAATCCATTATCACGCTGGATGCCGAGCATGAGCAGCAGGAAATGTGCGAGGCTGTGGGTGGCTGCTTTGCCGACCTTATGGCGGGCAAGTACATCATCAATGTGCTGGAGCCGAAATGCTGGGATGACGGCGGCGACCCAGACGATACGGCAGCACCGGAAGCCTTTCGGAAAAACACTTTGCTGGCGCAGCACATTTCCTTTCTCAAGGACTTCTTCCGCGCCTACAAGGATTTCTCAGATGCCCATATCGACACCATTGAGATCATGCTCTCCAAGCTGTATGGGAAATGGGGCATCACAGAGCGGACCAATTTCCGCCGTATGCGCTCGGAGGACTACCCCATCCTCTCTGATCTCTATGACCTGATCGAGGCGGAGTACAAAAGCTATGACATGGCCGCCCACCAGCTCTACACCGAGCAGATCCTGCGTGAGGTGCTGCTGGGGCTGCACTCCATGTGCAAGGGCGCGGACGCGCAGTTTTTCAATGGGCACACCAACATCACCTCCAGCCGTTTCCTTGTTTTCGGGGTGAAAGGACTGCTGGGCGCAGCGAAGAATGTCCGCAACGCCATGCTGTTCAATATTCTGTCGTTCCTGTCGGACAAGCTGCTGACCGAGGGCAATACCGTGGCGGCGCTGGACGAGCTGTATATCTGGCTGTCCAACCCCACAGCCATTGAGTACATCCGAAACTGCCTCAAGCGTGTCCGCAAAAAGGAATCCGCCATGCTGCTGGCAAGTCAGAATCTGGAGGACTTTGATCAGGAACAGGTGCGAGAAATGACCAAGCCGCTGTTCAGCATCCCGCCTCACCAGTTCCTGTTCAACGCAGGATCCATCGACAAGCGCAGCTACATGGAGATGCTCCAGCTGGATGAGGCGGAATATAATCTCATCAAGTTTCCCCAGCGCGGCGTCTGCCTGTACAAGTGCGGCAACGAGCGATATCTGCTGGAGGTACACGCCCCTGCATACAAGGAAAAGCTGTTTGGCACAGCGGGTGGCCGCTGATGGCAGTAACTGCAGGTATGCTCGCCAAAGCCGCAGCGACAGCCCTTTCCAATGAGAATCTCCGCAAAGGGATCGGCTGGGGGCTGGTCGCTGTTCTCTCGCCCGTCATCCTCCTGATCGCCGCGCTGTGCTCCATCGGCACAGGCGGTGCGGATCACAACAACCAGGCGGTAGCCGCAGCCTTCTATGGGACGAGCTATTCGACCGAGGTGCCTATAGCATTCCGCTCTCACATTGAGGAGATGCGCTCCGCGTTTTCTCTTCTGGATTCGGCGGTCGCCTCCGTCAATGTGCGGACGGAAGGCGGAAACAGCCTTGACCCGATCCGAGTCAAGGCTGTTTTTTATGCCCTCTGCTTTGGCGAGGATGCGCCGTCCGCACGGGCGGCAAGCCGCTTCGTAGAATGCTTCTACACTTGGGAAACCCGTACCCGCACGGTAGAAGTGGAGAACGAGGATGGCACGGTTACCAGTACAACAGAAGAATACACCGTCGCTGTTCCGGTTTCGTTATATCAGGCGTATGCCAATCTGGAAGCAGAGCTGGGCCGGACGATCACGGAGGATGATGAGAGCAACATCAACCACATCTACACAATGATCGTAGGGAGCGCTGGAGGCGGCAGTTACAACGGCGAGTATCTCCGAGGCGACGGAGCCAGCATTGAGCTGGATATCTCCACCTTCACCGATCCCACCACCAAGAATGCAGCCGACCTTGTGACCTACGCCATCCACGCATGGGAGTCCGGCTGGGGCTATGTCTGGGGCACCTATGGTAATGTGTTGACGGAGTCACTCCTCACCTACAAGGTGTCGCAATACCCGGACGGTGTTGGCGATCATGAGGACATCATCCGCGCCAATTGGCTGGGCGGCAGGACCGCCGACTGCGTAGGGTTAATCAAGGGCTACGGCTGGCTGTCCCCGGAAACGATGACCATCGACTATGGTACCCATGGGATGCCGGATATCGGCGCAAACCAGATGTACTATAACGCCAAAGAATCCGGACCCATTAGCACCATGCCGGACATCCCCGGTCTTGCGGTTTGGCATGAGGGACACATCGGTGTTTACATTGGCAACGGTCAGGTCGTCGAAGCTATGGGGACAAGGTATGGCGTTGTTAAAACAGAATTGGCTGGCCGAGGATGGACGCACTGGCTGAAGGTGCCGTATATCCGCTATGACTAAGGAGGATCGATCATGAACTATGAAGGATTAACGGATCGGGAGCTATGGCAGCTTCTGTTCCAAAAGACAGAGAACGAGATGGCAGGGTACATGAACCGGCTCGACCAGCTCTCTCGTGACGAATTGATTCAGGCTGCAGATGAGATCTCCGCCATGATGACCTGCCACTCCGAGCTGATGGCGTTTGGAGAAAATCTTTCCCGCAAGAAGATGATTTTTCTGCTGCAGCAGGAGAAGCCACTGGAACTTCTGAGTGAGGCTTGGATGGAGCATCAGACTGTGGATGTGGGCGAGACCTTCCAAAGTCTGCTCACAGGTCTATATGACGAGACACGGCAAACGCAGGTGCGTGATATGGTTTATGCAATACAGCCGAAGACTATTGAGGAACTGCTGACAAACTATCCGGATGATTACTTTCAGCTCATGACGCCGTGCGGTTTTGTGGATCTGACTCCTTCCGAAACGGAGAAGCTCTTACACGGCGAAGCGACTATGGCACATCCCGGAGTCAGCGGATGTCAGATGCCGGTCGAGGCGCAGGAACTTCTGGAGATGGAGGTGCTGTCCTTAAAAAGAGACGAGCATGGTTGCTGGTATGCACTGACCGACCACCCACAGCAGAAAATGGAGCAGGCTCCGCAGGAGCCGCAGATGTTGTGATCGGAGGTGCATTGTATGAACATGGCTCGTTATGAGCAGGAAACCATTATCAGCTTCAACGAGGAAGAAAAGACCGCCGGTATTTACACCCACAACAAGATACTGCGTCAGAAGCTGGCAGCACTGGCGCGGGACAGGCCGGAGGATTGCAGGCTCGTGAAGGCGTCCCGCAGCGGACGGGCAGTTGACTACACCATTCCAAAATCATGGATAAAGATCGTACCGCCTCGGACCGCAAGTGAAGCGCAAAAAGCAGCTCTTGCAAGGGCTCGGAAAGCGGCAAGTAAGCCGCTATGACCCCTGCGCGCGCAGCGTTTCAACAACACCTGTCTCGTGCCGAGGGTAGTTACACCACCCACAACACAAAAACGCCGAAAATAGCATATAGAAGGAGGACACGCACATGAAAAAAGCAACTGTCACCATCGTCTTTGACGATGAGAAACTGGGCGCACTGGAGTTCTCGCTCCGCAAGGAACACTCCTCTGTGCAGGAGCACTTGGAGGATGCGCTGAACGCTCTGTATGAAAAAACCGTACCGGAGCCGCTGCGGGAGTATCTGGACAGCAAGGCCGCGCCCGCGGCGGTGAAACCCAAGCGTCCTGTCAAGCCCGCCGCACCCAAGCCGCAGAGCAGTGAGCCGAAGCCTGCGGCTGTGAAGGAGGGCAACTGAGATGGCGGATCATGTAGACATCACACTGTGGATCGACCGCCGTTGGAAGGATGCCATCGAAAAGCATCTCAGGGATGAAACCTTGCAGGAGCATCTGGAGAATGTGCTGGACGAGCTGTGCAACCAGCTCCCGGAGCAGGAATACAAACGCATCAGTGCCGAGATCTACGCAGAGGATGCCGCAGAGCGTGAAGCGAGGGAGGCCGCCCGCACCTACGCCGCCTACCATGTGACGGAGCGCGGGCAGGAGTGGTACTTCAAGACCTCGCCCGGTGAGGAGCTGTTGGTCGCCTGCAAAAAGCTGCGCAGCTATGTCACCGCAGAGAAAGGCACTGCGCCGGACAAATTTATCGGAATGTTTTTCGGCGGGCAACCCATCACAGCAAAAGAGTTTGACACCCTGACCGCCCTTCGTATGGAGAACACCGGCAAGGTGCGCGGCGTGTTCGATGTGAACTTCGACAAGCAGGAGTTCTCTGCCGTACACATCATGGACGGCTGGCGAACCTGGGCGATGCGGGATGTCTCCCCGTCCGTCTACCATGCCACAAGGTCGCGCTTTGCTTCGGCGGATGAACAGCTCTCCAAACTATTGGAGCTGCTGGATGGCATGGAAATCACCTCGGCGGGACATCTCTCCGCACGGAATTTTTCCTTCAGTGATGAGATCATGATGGAGGAAGACGGTATGCTCAACTTCTATGTGGACGCAGATTTTGATGTGGACGCCGCCTTCGGAACCTTCGTCCTCACGGACAAAAACGATGACTGGCTCAACATCTATGCCAACTACGACATCACGGAGGATAGACCCTGCGACACGCTGGAGCTGACACTCTGCAAGGGTGACGGCTCCGAGGAGAGCTGGAGCTATCCGCTCAACGCAGCCGAGCAGGAAGTGCTGATGCGGAAGATGGAGGAATTCTGTCAGCAGCAGACCGGCATGAGTCTCCGTGTCTACGCGCAGCAGTTCCGCGAGGAGCAGATGCAGGCACCGGAGATGCAGATGTAACCACCGTGTCCGCCCTGTGAGCCGCTGTGTGCGGCTTTGGGGGCGAGGGTGGCATCCCTGTACCCCGGACAGGCATCGGCGCTGTTTGCCCCCCCGCTTTCGCCCCGCCTATGGGGAACTGTGCTGGGAACCTGCCTGTTCGATAAAAGCACAAGATAAAGGCCCGGTGTCGTTTCCGCCCCGGACCGGCCACAAAGCCCCGCAGTGCGGGGCTTTTCAGCGTTCGGAGTTGTAGGCGTTTTCACTGGATTTCAAATGAGTTGTAGGCGCATTTTCCGAAAAACTACCGCGTCGCAGGGGGTTGCACCCACAACAAGCGACATCAACAGAAAGGACGGCAACTATGTCAAAAGAACAGATGACTATCCGGCTTTATCCCGAAACGCGCAGACAAATGGATAGCTGGCTGGAAGAAAGCAACAGCAAAAACCGAAACGAATTCGTGGAAAAGGCTCTACGCTTTTATATGGGCTATCTCGGCACGGAGAATATTACCGAGTATCTCTCGGACGCACTGGTGGCGACGCTGCGCGGGATCATCGCGGACAGCACCAACCGCACCAACGGCATTCTATTCAAGTGCGCGGTGGAGCAGGGCATCATGGCTCACACCATCGCCGCCCACTTCCGGGATACGCTGGAGGATCGCCGCGCCCTGCGCGGGTATGTGGTGGACGAGGTAAAGCGCACCAATGGCCAGATCAGGTTCGAGGATGCCCAGGATGTCCAACGGCAGCTGCCGGATGACACATGGCGAGATTGATATTTATCTCTCCATACATGAAGGGCGGCAGAGATGCCGCTCGGCTGGCCCATCGCACCCGCTACTTCGCCACCCGTGAAGGTGTGCAGCTCCTCAAGGATGACAATGCTCATCTTCCTGTTACGAAGAAACAGCAGCAGTACATCCGGCGTCTGCTCCGCAGCTTCCCGGAGGCAAGGGAGCTGCCGGAGCATGAGGACTATGCAAACACACCTAACCGGCAGACTGCCTTTGCGCTCATCGCGCAGATCCACGAGGACTTTATCGAGCCCATGGATGGTCGGGAAAACTATCTTGACTATGTCGCAAACCGTCCCGGCGTAAAAGCATTGGGCGAACATGGCCTGTGGGATGCCAACGGGAAGGTTCCGTCGCTGGAGAATGCCGTGGCAGAGGTGGCGCGGCACACGGGGAATGTGTGGACGCCGGTCATCTCCCTCTCCCGTGAGAACGCCGAGCGTCTGGGTTATACCGACATTAAAAACTGGCAGGAGCTCATCAACGCCTCCATCACCGACATCGCCAAGGGCTATAAGATCCACCCGGACCGCCTTCGCTGGTACGCAGCCATGCACGAAAAGGAGAAGCACATCCATGTTCACATGGTACTCTTCTCAACCGATCCGAAGGAGGGCTACCTCTCCCGGCAGGGTATCCGCAGCATCAAGTCCGCGCTGGTCAGCACGATCTACCGGAACGACCGCCTGCACATCTATGAGCAGAAGGATGAACAGCGCGGCCTGCTCCGGCAGGAAGCGGAAGCACGGATGGCAACGCTCATTGAGCAGATGGCAACCGGTACTCTGCAAAGCGATAAGTTGGAGCTTTTGGTGGCGGATCTCGCCCAGCGGCTTCGGGAGGTCAGCGGCAAAAAGGTCTACGGTTATCTGCCGCCTCGTGTCAAGCGCATCGTAGATGAGATCGCGGACGAGCTGGCAAAGGACGAACGGGTGTCGTCCGCCTATGCTCTATGGCAGGATCTCCGAGAGCAGCTTTGCATTGATTATAATCAGACTCCACCGCAGCGTGTACCGCTGTCGCAGCAAAAGGAGTTCAAGACTGTGCGCAACATGGTCATCCGAGAAACGCTACGACTCTCGGAAATGAACTTCACCTTCGAGGATGATGCCATGCAGGATGAGCCGGAGCCGGAAGAACCGCCTGTGCCTCCAGATCCAAGTGCGGAGCGGATGATCCATCAGCGGGCGCGGTTTTACCGCAGAGCAAAAAGCATATTAGATGCTGCGGACGCAGATCCCAGCGAGAAGTCAATGGCATTGGTCACCCTCCGCCGTTTGTGGGAGGAGGGCTATACCATTGCCGCCCACCATCTTGGAAAGGCGTACCGGGACGGGCTTGGCATATCGACTGACCGAAAAGCAGCGGCAGAGTGGTTTCAAAAATCGGCGGAGGCCGGTAATCCTTGCTCTGCATACGCGCTGGGCAAACTGCTGCTGGAGCAGGAGCAATTCCCACAGGCCCTTCACTGGCTGCGGCAGGCAGCGGATCAGAACGATCCATACGCGCAATACCGGCTCGGCAAGCTGCTGCTCACCGGCGCGGAGGGTGTGCCAAAGGATATAGATGCGGCCATTCAGCTTCTGAAGAACTCTGCTGCCCAGGGCAATCAGTTTGCCCAATACACGCTGGGAAAGCTCTATTTGCTGGGGCAGGAGATGCAGGCAGACCGTGTGGAAGCTCTGTGCTATTTCGCACAGTCAGCGGCACAGGGCAACACCTACGCGCAGTATTTTATCGACCATCAGGAGGACTTCTCCGGTGCGGCGGCGGGAACAGTTGTCCTTCGGATGCTCCATCAGATGAGCCGCATATTCCGCGAGAACGCCGCCCAGCCTGCCATCTATGCAGGGATGCAGATCGACAAGAAGCGTCGCCGCAGATTGCAGGAGAAGCGCATGGCGATGGGACACAAGGCGGATGACCATGAGGATCGCGGACTGACGCAACAGACACAATAAGGGAGGGACTATGTCAAAGTACATTCCGTTTACAACCGAGCAGAAAGAACGAGCCGCATCGGTGGACTTGGAGGAGTTCCTCCGCTGCCGAGGAGAAAAGCTCATTACCTCCGGCAGGGATAAACGCCTTGCCAGCGACCACAGCATCACCATCCGCGGCTGCGAGTGGTTCGATCATGCCACCGAGCAGGGCGGCAGAGCCATCAGCTTCGTCAAGCAGTTCTATGGACTCAGCTACCCGGACGCCATGTCTCTGCTCCTCGGCGATGATCTCGGCGGAAGCTACCCTGCGGCAAAGGAGAAGGTGCCGGAGCCTGCAAAGCCCTTCGTGCTGCCGCCGCAGAGTGAGTCCATGCGCCGTGTGTATGCCTACCTGCTGCAAAAGCGTTGTATCGACCGCGAGATACTCAATGCCTTCGTGCGCAAGAAGCTCATCTACGAAAGCTGTGAAAGATCCAGGGACGGGAGAAAGGAATACCACAACGCCGTGTTCGTCGGATTCGATGAACACGGCGTTCCCCGTCATGGGCATAAGCGTGGGCTGTATACCATGGGGCAAAGCTATCGCGGCAACATTGAGGGCAGCGACCCGCGGCACAGCTTTCACTATCTCGGCGGTGATGACACGCTCTATGTCTTCGAGGCCCCTATCGACCTGCTCTCCTACATCTCCCTTTTCCCGGAAGGGTGGCAGGAGCATAACTATGTGGCCTGCTGCGGGACATCCTCCATCCCCGTGCTGGAGATGCTGCGGCAGCTCCCCCAGCTCCGGCAGGTGTATCTCTGCCTGGATAATGACGCTGCCGGTCATGCCGCCAGTGAGCGTATGGCGAAGCTGCTGGAGGAGCGTGGTATCTCCGCAGAGCGGCTCGTACCGCAGCAAAAGGACTGGAATGACGATCTCAAGGCAGAACAGGAAAACAAAATGGAAAGGAGCGAGCTATGCCAAACCTTCTGCTGACAATGTGGGACACGATCAAAAGCTCCAGCATTGGAATATTGGTCGCGGCAGGGCTGGGGATGTTCGCCATCATCGGGGGACTCTCCATGCTGTCCTACCACTATACACTCAGCGGCATCAAGTCCCGCACCGTGGGTGATGGGCAGCACGGCACGGCGCGTTGGGTGACCGATAAGGAGATCCGCAAGACCTATGCCCACGTGCCGTTCAAGGTGAAAGACTGGCGCAAGGGAGTAAGCCTTCCCACAGAACAGGGGCTGGTGCTGGGCTGCAAGGGCAAGAAAGATGAACTGACCGCGCTGGTGGACAGCGATGACATCCATTGCCTGATGATCGCCGCCTCCGGCGCGGGCAAGACGGCTTTCTTCCTCTATCCCAACCTTGAATATGCCTGCGCGTCCGGCATGAGCTTTCTGGCGTTGGATACCAAAGGTGATCTTGCCCGCAACTACGGCTCTATTGCCAAAAAGTATTACGGCTATGAGCATATCTCCGTTATAGACCTGCGTAACCCCACCCGCTCGGACGGCAACAATCTGCTGACGCTCATCAACCGCTATATGGACATCGCCAGAAAACAACCGGACAACCTCGCTGCCCGCGCCAAAGCCGAAAAGTACGCCAAGATCCTCGCCAAGTCCATCGTCAGCCCGGAGGGGAACTCCGACCACGGGCAGAACGCCTTCTTCTACGATGCGGCGGAGGGCTTGCTGTCCTCCACGATCTTGCTGCTTGCGGAGTTTCTGCCGCCGGATGAGGAGCACCCGGAGGAGCGGCGGCACATCGTGTCGGTATTCAAGCTGGTACAGGATCTGCTGGAGCCGGCGCGTGGCGCGCGGGGACGCTCCCGTTTCCAGCTGCTCATGGATAAGCTGCCGTCCGAGCACAAAGCGCGCTGGCTGGCAGGCGCCGCGCTCAACAGCTCCGAGCAGGCGATGGCATCCGTCATGTCCACGGTGCTGTCCCGGCTCAACTCGTTCCTCGATAGTGAGCTGGAGCAGATCCTGTGCTTCGACAGTGCCATTGACGCCGAAATGTTTGCGGCGGAGAAATCCGCCATCTTCCTCATCCTGCCGGAGGAGGATCAGACGAAGAACTTCATGGCGGGCTTGATGATCCAGAACCTCTCCCGTGAGCTGTTCGCAGTAGCGGATGAGAACGGCGGCAAACTGAAAAACCGTGTTATCCTCTTTTGTGATGAGCTGGGGACCATGCCGCCCTTTGATATCCTGCCGCTTTTCAGTGCTGGACGCTCTCGCCGCCTGACGCTGGTACCCATCATCCAGTCGCTGGCGCAGCTGGAAAAGAACTATGGCAAAGAAGGTGCATCCATTCTGATGGATAACTGCCAGGATGTGATCTGCGGCGGCTTTGCCCCTAACAGTGAAGCAGCGGATACCTTCTCCAAAGCCCTCGGCAGCCGCACGGTGCTCTCCGGCTCTGTGAGCCGCGGAAAAAACGATCCCAGCCAGAGCCTGCAGATGATGGAGCGCCCCCTGCTGACGGCGGATGAGCTCAAGTCGATTCCCAAGGGCAGCTTCATCGTGCAGAAGACCGGATGCCACCCCATGCGTACCCGCCTGCGCCTGTTCCTCGAATGGGGTATCACCTTCGAGGAGGAATACCGTGTGGAGGAACAGGCGGCCAGAAGGGTCTATTATGCCGACCAGAATGCGCTGACCCGCGCCATTGTGCGGAAGTATCCGCCCAAGCTGACGGAGCAGAAGACCACTCGCTCCGTTAAGGGTGAGGGACAGCTCCACGACACGCCCGTGCAGGAGATGGTGGTGGCGGAGGACATTGACTATGACCGTATGCCGCACAAGCGCGCCCCTTATAATCTTCCCCGACAGGAGGTGGATCGGTGAGCTACTTTGACAGCATTTACGCCGACATGCTTCTGCCGCCCAGGGCTGTATCCGTCTATATGTACCTCAAAGATCGGTCCAATAGCGCGGGAAGCTGCTGGCCGGGGATCAAGACGATTGCGAGAGATATGAATCTCTCCCGCAGTACCGTCAAGCGGGCCCTGGTGGATTTGGAGCAGCACGGCTATCTTGCCAAGCTGCCCCGATACCGCCCCAATGGGAGCAATACCTCCAATCTCTATACGCTGAAATAAATGAAAAGTGGATCGTACAGCGCCCTGGTACGATCCACTTCATTAAGCCAAAAAACAAAAATCTCCACGCCAAGGGGTAACTATACCTGTTTGCTGAACCGAGGAGGGGTTCAATATGACCCCACCGGAACAGCCCACTCTATCGGAGAATTAGGACAGAGAAAGAACAAGGATAGGAGCAGAATCGAGGCGCGGGAAAAGTATGCGGCGGCACATCGCCTCGGGGAGAGATGCGCCGCCGCCATTGCCGTCATTATTCTTTCTGTGTTTCCGACTCCTGCTGTTCCATCCGCATGAGCGCAACGCAGAGCTGCAGCTGCCGCACCCTGTGGATGCCGGTCTTTTCATAAACCCTCTTGCGGTATGTATCTACGGTGCTGGAGGCACAGCCGATCTGCTCCGCACATTGGCGGGTACTCAGGCCGCTGACAAGAGCCTCGCATATTTCGAGCTCCTTGGTGCTCAGCTTGGCATAGCCCTTTAAGAATTTTTCATAGTCAGCCGGTTTCAGCTCCTTCTTTCCGAGGTGAGCCAAACGACGAATCTCCGCAAGGGAATCGTCCAGCTGCCCCTGCATATCCTCTACCTGCTCTTCAAGTCCCAGCTTTTCGCCTAAAAGCTGCTCGGCTCTGTCCTGGGCATCCTGCCGTTCCGCCGTCAGAACGGTCACCGCCTCCTCATGGGATCGGATCTTCTCGGAGATGGGCAGCAACTCCTCAAAGATGGGCTTTCCCTTCTCGCCGCCCGCCACGGTGACATGATCGATGTCCTCCAGTATGGGTCTGAAATAACGGCGGGTATAGAATAGACAGCAGCCCACGGAAAAAAACACCAGCAGCGTCAGCATGGCGGCGATCTCTATCCCGCTTTTCAGCATGGCGCGGTCATAGGCGGCTTTTGAGATCAGCACCGTCAGAACATGAGGTTCCTCGTCCCCGGTGGCAACCGTAAACGGCTCTGAAATGCCGACAAAGGAAAGCTCCGACCCTACAAAGACGGTCAGCCCACCGCGCAGGCTCCTTTTTTCCAGCAGCTCATCCGGCACAAAACAGAAGTCGCCTGTGGGATAGGTCAGAAGCCCTCTTTGAACATCCAGCCCCTCCGCAGAATCCGACAGAACACAGGCAAGGCTGCCAATGCCGGTCGGCTGCGCGTGGTGCGCCAAGAAGTAGGTCTGATTGACGGAAAATCCGCACAGACCGTATACCGTGCCATCCGCGCCGATCATGGGGACGGTCAGAAGGATCGCCTGCTCTGTGGTACCCGGCAGGGTGATGAACTCTGTGGTGCGGCAGCTACGCTCTATGGGCGCGGAGGCTTTTTCCAGATGCTCCGCAAAGCCGGGGAAGCTCGACAGGTCAAATTCCTGCGCCCACTTCCGGTGGGGCATTACCTTGTGCCGCCGCCCGATGTCCGCCATGCCGCGATAGAGCAGCAGGTCTCCGGTGGTGTGCTCGGCGTTGCCGCGCTGCACATATAGTCCGGCGTGGGAATCCACAGCGGGATCGGAGCTGAGCGAGGCACCCAGCAGGATAAACGCGCCGGAGCAATCCGTCTGCCGCACATACTGGCACAGCGGCTCCAGCATGGCCTCCTGCAAGTCACCCACGGCGTCTACATCTCCGTTGAGGGAGGAAAAGTCCGAAGTCTGCTCCTCAATGATGGCTGTCATATCCTCCGAGAGATGGACGCCCATGACAGAGACATTCCGCCACAGGGAGTTCATATCCGAGCGAAAAGCCCCCATCTGGAAGGTCAGAGCCTTTTCCGTTTCAGCCCGCGGGCTTTTGAGCTGCCCAAGCAGAAGCAGGGCGACCAACAGCACCGCCATCAGCAGAACCGCCAATGCGCCCATGTATAGAAACAGCCGCCGGCGCATGGATGGCTGCGCTTGCTTCAGTTTTGCGAGCAAAAAGCTGGGCATGGACATTCACCCCCCTTCCGATGTAGTTGATTTTTTCAGCGAATGGAGCAGAACAACGCCCAAGTCTCCTCCGCCAGCGCGTCAATGTCCTCACCGGCTGCGGCACGCGCGGGCAGCTCCTGCTGGAGCTGGCGCAGGCCGTCATAGAGGACGCTGACCTTGCCGTAGTAGCCCTCAAAGCGCGGCTCGGACACGGGGACATAGTCCTCGCGCATGGTCTTGAGCGCGGCGTAGAGGCTCTGATAGCTCTCCGCAGGCTCCGGGAAGCTGCCGTAGCTTTCAATAGCGTCAAAGGCACCGTTCCGCACCGGCATATAGCCGGTCTGCGCCACGAAGTCGAGGTTGCGCTCCGCCTCCGTCAGCCAGCGGACGAACAGTGCGGCGGCCTCCGCCTTCTGCTCGGTGGTCTTGTAGGCGCAAAGCCCCACGCCCGCCTGCGTCATCAGGGCATCCGCACCTGCCGTTTTTGGCATGGGCAGCACATGGAGGTTCATGGGCTCCTGCGTGTTGTCCGGGTAGGTGACGGTATCATTATAATATAGAATCGCTGCGGAGGAGCCGAGGCCGCACACCACATCGCCGGTCATCACCTGGGTGTTGGAGTAGAGGTCAGAGACCACCACATGGCCCTGCGCGAGGGATCGGGCGAACTGCATCCAGCTCTCCTTAAATACGGCGTTGTCGGTATCGTACCAGCCGTTTTCCGTGTAGAAATCCCCACTGCCGCGCTCCATGGCGCAGAGCTCCACGGCACGGATGGGATAATCCAGCGCGCAGAAGGGCTTGCCCGACCAGTCATAGAACTTGCCGGCGGCATCGTAAAAGCCCTCCCATGTGGCGAGGTCATCATAGCGGACGCCGGTGGCAGCGGAAAAGCGGTCGAAGCCGCTGCCGTTGAACATCAGAAGCTGCGTGGACTTGGAAACGGGGAAGATCAGCAGCCTGCCGTCCTCCGCCATACCGTCAGAGAGAAAGCCGGGAACGAAGTCGGAGAGCTCATCAGCGGTGAATTGCTCGTTCCAATCCACAAGATTATCCTCACCCAGCTCCAGCGCGTCGACGATGTGGCAGGTAAAGAGGTCGGGCATCTCCTGCACCTCCTGTCCGCCGCTCTGCGCCTCCTTCAGATAGCCGCCGATCTTGGATGCGCTGCTGGTGCCGGTGACCTTCACCTGCACGCCGCGCTCCTGTCCCACGGTGCGGTTGAACTCCTGCACCAGAAGGTCCATGGGCGAGCCTGCCTGTTCGCCGTAAACATGCCAGAAGGTCAAAGAGACCGGCTCCTTTTTATTCAGCAGGGACTTCTCTCCGCAGCCGGAGAGGGTGAAAAGAAGGGCGGATAGCAGCAGAGCCGCCAGCATACGCTTTTTCATGAAACAGACCTCCAGAACAGAACGGGTGTTTGAAAAATCGGGCTGATTTTCGGACTTTTCAAAAATATTTTTCCTCTTTGTCCCCTAAATGAGGGATTTAGGGGACAGACAAAAGAATGAAAATATGGTACAAAAATAGTGTACGGAGCCGGACGCACCGTCCGGCGACCGTCAGGTGAACAGAGAATCGTTAAAGGGGTACCCCTTTAGGTTGGAGCGAAGCTCCAACCTAAAGATCGCTCGACGCTCTATATCCTGTCGAGCCGACCGCCTCTTTAGCCTTTCCATTGTAGCATATTCCACGACAGCTTTACAAGACGAAATGAGAAAATGAAGGGAGGAATGCGGATGGAGCAGGCGAAGAAAACGGCAGCCTATCGGGTCGTTGCCGACTCAGGAGGCAACAGAGTCTTCCGTTTTTACTGCGACATCTCCGGTGAGCTGTGCTGCGTGACCCGCCCCATTCAGGCGGACACGGAGGAAGCCGCGCTGGAGATCGCGTGGGAGACGGAGGGCAGGTGGGAGTTCAACCGTTGCCCCAAATGCGGGAAGTACGTATCCTCCGCTATGTTCAATGTCAACGCGGGGCTGTGTCTGGACTGCGCCCCGTGGGAAACGGAGTTTCCCGCCTTTTGCCATCAATGCGGCGTGAGGCTGCCGGGCGCGACGCCGCGCTACTGCCCCACCTGCGGAGCGAAGCTGATAGCGGACGGTATGGACAGAAAGGAGGGGACGCCATGACCGAATACGATCTGCGGACAAGAAGAGCCCTGCGGCAGGTGACGCTGCTGGAGTTCGGCTTCGGGCCGGAGACCATGCGGCGATGTAAGCTCTGCCCGGAGTGCGGCAGGGCGAACCCCGCGCAGGACACGCACTGCGCTGACTGCGGCGCGGTACTGCCGGAAAAGACCCTCTATGACTTCTACCTCTCCCGCCACCGCTGCTGCCCCGGCTGCGGTGTGGCTGTCACCGACTACGCGGTGTACTGCCCGGAGTGCGGGACGCGCTTGCCGAAGGCAGGCGTGACACGGAGAAAGGAGACCGCGGTATGAGCTTATTCCGAAAGCGGGAGCCGCCTGCAAGCGGCCCCGGAGCGGAGCTACCGCGCGCGGCGGTCTGCTTTCCCTCCCACGCCATGACCCGCCGCGCGGCGGACTGGCTGGGCAATTTGGGCGGCTGTCGTCCGCTGGGCATCCTCTCCGACGACTGCGACGATGTGGTCTGGCAGTGTACGGCGGAGAGGGTGGATCTTCTGGTGCTGGAGACCGACTTCACCGAGGGTGTGGAGGACAAGGACATCTCCGCCCGCTGCGACATCGCCATCGAGGTGCGGCGGAGGCTGCCAAATTGCCGGGTCTACCTCATCTGTGAAGACAGCTACCCGAAAAAGCAAGCCGCATTGGATAAGGCGGTGGAGCTGAAGCTCATCGACGGCTACTGCATCGGCGACCTTTCCGCGCAGCAGATGCGTATATGGCTTGAAGAAACAGCGGAAAGCATGAAAGCGGCGAAACGCCGCAACTCTAAACTTGGAAAGGAGGAACCTTGATGAAAAAATCAACGCACAAACGGCTGACGGCGTGGCTTCTGACCCTTGCGCTGGTGGTGACGCTGCTGCCCGGCATGGGTATGACCGCGCTGGCGGTGGAGGACGGCGGCGAAGGAAACGGTCCGCCCGCCGCGGAGGTCGTGGCGCCCGAGGACGAAAGCAGCGGCTCGGATGAAACCGTGGAGCCCCCACCCTCGACCGAACCAGCGCCCCCGGCTCTGCCAGAGTCCAAAGAGGAGGACAAAACCACGGAGGACGAGGGTGGTTCGTCCGGGAGTGACTACGACATTGAGGCTGACACCCAGCCGCGAGGACTCACGAGAGCACTCGCAGCACCGACAGCGGCGGGTGAACTGAAGGTGACCGGCGCGTATGTCGGCCATGACGCGGAAAGCGCCCAATCCAATTGGGTCGCTTCTTCCATCCTCAGCGGCTCCATCACCGCCATTGACCCCGGCAGCTTCTATGTGGGGCAACAGGTTTACATCAAGCTCGTAGCTGATTCCGAAAACGTGAAGTGGACTGTGACAATCGGCACACTCGGCAGCGACGCCACACTCGATGACACCGGCCTAACGCTGGATGAAAACACCGGCGTGATCAGCGGAACGATCGCAGCGACCAGAAATGGTTACCTGACCCTTCGTGCGGAGGATACGCAGACCGGTGCTTCTCTCAGCTTTTGGCTCTTCACGGATTTCTATTCTGATAGTCAAAAGCCGGTCATCACCACGGACTCTCTGCCGAACGGAACCGCGGAGCAGGAATACTCCCAACGGTTGGAATTTACCGGCTATCACAGCGGTTGGGTGGAATGGACCGTTGTGTCCGGCAAACTGCCGGATGGCCTGACGGTGGGGTATTACTCAGGCGGTGGCGGCTCCCTTATTAGAGGAACCCCCACCACACCAGGAAACTACACCTTTACCCTGCAGCTCAGGACGGTGGCCGGCACGACACAGAAAGAATTTACACTCGTGATCGACGATGCGCTGATCGCGCCGGTTTTCAAAGAGCCCAACTCGACCATTGATTTGCCCTATGCGGTGATCGGCGAGACTTACAGCTATGATATGCATGAGTACCTTGCAAACGGGTCCACCTGCTCTCACCCGCTGACATGGTATGGAGTATCGTACCTTCCGGACGGCCTGTCATTTAATGAGAGTACAGGTGTCCTCTCCGTAGCGCCGACCAATTCCACTCCGACAGCATTCCACTATTTTACGGTACATGTCCGAAATGATGCCGGTGCTGCTTCACAAAGTTTTAAGATGCAAGTCTATCGGCGGCCGGCCATCACCTCCCCCGAGACCGCGTTGAATCTCACCGCCGGTGTCTATTTTCAGTGGAAGCCTACATACACGGGAAGCGGTGACTGGAGCGCGACCGAGCTGCCGGCGGGATTGAAGTTTTCAGACGGGGACGGCTCGATCTACGGTACACCCACCGTTCCCGGCAACTATACTGTTACCTTAAAGCTGACGACGAACAGCGAATTGTTCGCGGAAAAGAGTCTGACGCTGGTAGTGGCGGAGAACAACGGCATCAATATCTCGGAGACCTCCGAGCATACCTTCTACGGACAGAAGGAGGGCTATGCTGAGACCGATTTGACCGCAAAGAAGGTCACGGTGAAAAATACCGGCTATTCCGCCCTGGCGCTCACTTATGCGTTGACCGGAATAGATAAGGACAGCTTCGAGCTCTCCAAATCCTCCGAAACACTGGCGCCGGGAGCAAGCACCACCTTCACCGTTAAGCCCAAGGTTGGACTATCGGTGGGAACCCATACGGCGACCGTGCGGGTTAGCAGCGGCAGCCTTGTTTCCGCGTTCAATGTGAGCTTTACGGTGTCCCAAAATGTGGTGAGCCCGAAGGTGATAACCGAGGGCAGCTTCCCCTATGCGGTGGTGGGCAAGCCGTGGTCGTATCAGCTTCAGGCCAGCGGCACCGGACCGATCAACTGGGCGCAGGAATATGTGAACGACTGCCCATGGCCGGCATGGCTGAGTCTGGATTCGACCACCGGCGTTATCTCCGGCACACCGACAGAGAGTGCGGGGCAAGTCGATCTTTATGTCACAGCAAGCAACAGTGAGGGCTCGGACACTAAAAGGTTCTACTTCCAGGTATATGACAAGCCTACCATTACCCTGAAGGCGAAAGATTCCAGTGGGAACTTTGTCGCATACCCATCCGATATCTTGCCGGATGCGTACACCAACTCATCGGGGGATTATGTGAAGTTCGACACCGGCGATGGAAGAGGCTACACCGTTACGAGCATCGAGGGAGTTATGCCATCCGGGATGGACTTCCAGGATAATGACAATTGGGGACAATTTCTAATTGGGAACCTCTCTGAAGGAACCTACAGCTTTACACTGGTCAGCCGCAAGTACACCGACAGCGAAAAGACGCAGTTCATCGGCGAGGATCGCAAGACCGTAAAGATGACAGTCTACAGCACGCCGCAGTATAACGGAGCTCCGGCCTTCAGCATCGGCAATATGACGGCGGGGACGGCAATCACCCCCATAGATTTTTCCAAGATGTTCAGCGGAGGAAAAGCGCCCCTCACCTACACAGCGGAAGACGGAACTTACCCGCAAGGTTTGACGCTGGATCCTAATACCGGTATCCTGTCCGGCACCCCGCTGATAGCGGGTATAGGCAATGCTTTCAGAATCTTCTGTACAGATGCGAACGGCAAGGTCGCGGATCCAGTTATTTACTATGACAATCGCTATTTGCCGGAGGTCACATTCGGCACACCGTCCGGCGCTTCCTTCCTCAATAGTAATGGGCTGGATCTGAAGCTGGACTATCCCATGCTGGACGGTAACGTGAAGCTCTACTACACCACCGACGGCTCAGATCCGAAAGAGAGCAGTACGAAAATAGAAGCTGCTCCCGGCGCAACCGTAAAGATCGGTGCCAACATCGGTGTCGGTAATAGCGTGACGGTGCGGGTGCTGGCCTACCAATCCACGGCGGGGAACGACTTTAAGTGGAGCAATGCATCCAGAGCGCTCTATTACAGCGTGGACAGACCTGTCCCTCCGACGGCAAACTGGAAGGATGGCACGACCTTCACCACGGCGCTCGGCGTAATGCTCTCCTGCGACACTGCCGGAGCGACGATATATTACAAGCTCAATGGCAGCACGACCTACACAATATACACCGGCAAGCCCATCGTTTTGACCAAAACGACCACCTTGGAAGTTCGCTCTTCCCTCAATAATATTTTGAGCGAGTCCGTAACATACACCTATACCAAGGTGGCCGGCGTGACCGTGAGCGGGACGGTCAAGAGCTACGGCAGCGCAAGCGAAGCCGTTACCGTGACGCTGCTGCAAGGCACGAGCGAAGTAGCTACTAAAACCCTCACCGGAGCCTCTGGTTCTGTGCCCTACAGCCAGAACTATTCCTTCCCCGCCGTCCCCGCCGGGACTTACACCCTGAAGGTGGAGAAGAAGGGCCACGCCCCCTGGACGGAGGAAATCACCGTAGATAGTACCGCCATCGCCAAGGATGTGACAGTGTACCTGTGGGGCGATGTGAACCGCGACGGAAAAGTGAACAACACTGACGCTCTGTGGGTGCGGCAGAGCAGCGCGGGCGGTCGCGTGTTGGACGCCTACCAGAAGATCCTTGCGGATCTGAACCGCGACGGTAAAGTGAACAATACAGATGCCCTGTGGATCAGGCAGATCAGTGCCGGGTCCCGTACTCTAACCTATTAAGGAGGAATTAACCGCATGAAAAAACGCATTTTATCCCTGCTCTGTGTCCTCTGCCTTTTGCTGACGATGCTGCCTACCAGCGCATTCGCAGCAGGGTATGATGCGCCGAAACTGAGTATTGACGCTTCATATCTCGCCGAGACGAATCAGGTGAAAATGAGCGTAAAAATCGGCGCATATACAGATTTGGGAGCTCTTGATTTCCATGTTAAATATGACAAAGAAAAACTCAAGGTAAACGGCACGCCAACGAAGGGCGGCTTACTTACAGCAAATTCGACGGTGTCGGACAATAATTCTTGGAACCCGGCAACCATAGGTGTCGGCTGGAATGATGAAAATGGTTCGACTACTACAACCACAACAGAAATCCTTACGGTTATTTTCGACGTGATTGAAGGGAAGGCCGGTGCTGTTGACTTTTCCTTTGATGAGGCAAGGTACAACTTCTGTGATAAGTCCGGAGACAACAGCACCGATGTCCCCGGTGCCGGAAGCGTCACCTCTGCTAATGTTACCATTCCCAAGGCACCCATCGCCAGCGTGACCATCGCTGACCTGGATGCTCCTGTTAAGGGCGCTGCACCGGACACCAGCGTGACCGTGACCCCTTCCAGTCTGGCTGCTGATGTCAAGTGGTTTGACGATGCAACCCCGGTTGCCGGCAACTTCGCCGCCAGCACCGCTTACACCGTCAAAATCAAACTGACGGCGTCCGGCGGCGACAACTTCGCAGAAACCGTGACCGCAGGTGATTATACTGTGACACGCAACAGTGAAACGGAGTTGCTTCTGACCAAGACCTTCCCCAAGACCAACGATAAGGACACCCCCGTCTGCGTGGCTCCCACAGGCGTAACCGCCACCTTCGGGTCTGCTCTCAGCACCATTACGCTGACCAACCCCGCCGGCAATACCGCCGGCAAGTGGTATTGGATGGACAATGCGCAGAAGGTCGGCAATGTGAAGGACAATCCCCACACCTACAAGGCCAAGTTCGTTCCTACCAACACGGCAAATTTCAGCACGGTAGAAAACATTGATGTCACCGTGACTGCGACACAGGTTGTTCTCGGCGCCGGTTATCCGATTATGATTCCCATCGAGGTGTACTATACCGGCTCCGCCATTGAGCCTACTCCGACAATCAAAACGGACAATTACGGTGATGAACTTGTGCTGAATCAGGATTATAAGATCAAAAAGTACGAGGACAACACCAATGTCGGCCCGGGCAAGATCTATATTGAGCCGCTGGCCAACGGCAATTACAGCTTTACTGCCGGCAGCTATACCTTCACCATCAAAGCCGGAACCAGCTCCATCTCCATCACCGGCGACCCCAGCAAGACCTATGATGGAAATGTTGTGACTGATCCCGCCGTGAGCAAGTCCGGCAGTACCGGTGCAGTGACCTATATCTACTATACCGATGCCGCCTGCACCACAAAGACCACCACGGCAAGCGGTGCCGTATCTGACGGCGCGGCTCCCAAGAACGCCGGCGACTATTGGGTCAAGGCTACCCTTGCCGCAGACAGCAACCACGACTCCGCTACCTCTGCGGCCAAGAAGTTCACCATCAGCCAGAAGGCTCTGACCAACGACATGATCATCCTTGGCACACAGACCACCTATGACGGCACCGCCCATGGCCCTGTTTATTCTGTCAAGGATGGCGCCACTGTGCTAAACAAAGGCACTGACTACACCGAAACCAGCGGTTATAGCCCGGTTACCAATGTAGGTAATACCACTTTGAAGATCTCTGGTGCTGGCAACTACAAGGGTACCGCGCAGAAGGATTGGTCTCTGGTTGCCAAGGATGTGACCATCACGCCTGATGCAAAGTCCAAGACCTACGGCGCAGCTGACCCCGAGTTGACCTATTCTACCGATTTGACTGCTGGCTCTGCGCTGGAAACTGCTTTCAGCACAGCCAAGTCCGGCGCACTGTCGTACACTGGCACGGATGTCGGTGCTTATATCATCGGGATTGGCACACTGAAGGCTGGTAATAACTTTAATCTGAAGATGAATACCACTGCGGTCTTCTTCACCATCAATCAGGCCACGCCTGTCATTACTGCCACGACCCCGCGCCAGCTTGTGAATAATGGAGTGGAAGTCGACATTTCCAACTGGGCTTCCTTTACCAACACCGACAGCGGCGCAACGCTGACCTACACGCTGGACACCGCACCTGCCGGTATCACGCTTGTCGGCAACAAGCTGAAGGCTGCCTCCTCTGTAGCCGCAGGGTCCTCCTTTGACATCAAGGTGAACGCCTATGGTACGCACAACTTCACTGCGCCGGCGGAATTTACCATCACGGTAAACGTGGTAAACAAGGTGGATGCAGGCGTGAGCATCACCACCCCGCCCGCCAGCAAGACCTATGGCGATGCGAACTTCACCCTGACTGCCACCACGACCGCTCCCGATGGCGGTACTTGGAGCTGGATCAGTTCCAATTCTGCCATTCTGGAGATTGTCTCCGGCGCGGATACCGCGATGCCTACCATCAAGGTGAAAAAGGCGGATACCACCGGCGCAACCTTGACGGTCACCTACACCTCCAGCACTCACTACGGCTCCGCCAATGCGACCATCACCGTCGCCCTCAAGACACTGACTGCGGCTGATCTGACCCATTCCGGCCCGATCACCAAGGTCTACGACACCAATACCAATGCGCCCACTGGCCTTACCGTTTCTGTAAAGTCCGGGTCTCTGGTTGGTACCGACACCCTCGCTGTCACCGGTACGCTGAAATACAACAGTGCCAATGTCAACGAGGCAAATAAGATCACCTTTACCCCGGATGCCATCACTACCGGCAACTATGCGCTGGCAGCCTCCGAGGTGCTGACCATCACCGGCGCGAAGATCACAGCAAAGGATGTTAAACTCACCGGCGGTATCAACGCCACTGACCGCAGCTATGTGAAGGATAACAAGACGGTTGGCCTGACCAAGGGCACTCTGACCTTCGACGGTCTTGTGAGTGGTGAAACGCTGGATGTGAACATCCCTGCCACCGGCACCATCTCCGATGCCAAGGTTGGCGCATACAATGTGACCTACTCCGGCGTGACACTGAAAGACGGCACAACCGGCAAGGCCAGCAACTATAAGCTCGTGAGCCCCCTGCCCGCCGTCATGGTGAACATCACCAAGGCAGCTGCCCTCACGCTGGCAGATATCCCTGTCAGCCAGAAGTTCACCACGACCACCGGCGAGAAGGCAATCGGCACGGTGATGCCCGCTGACGCAGGCACATTGACCTACGCCAAGGGCACCGAGAGCAAGACCGGTTCTGTGACGATTGACAGCTGGGCTGTGGATACCACCGGAAAGGTGACCTACACCCTCTCCGGCGGTGCGGCCGGTGATACCGTCACCCTGCCTGTGATCATCGGCTCCGACAACTATGAGAATTCCACTGTCAATGTGGTCATTACCCTCACAGCAAAGGATAACCAGGCGGCACTGACCCTCACCGGCGGCGAGACCGTGGTCTACGGTCAGACCCTGCAGCTGGGCACCACCGGCGGCAACGGCACCGGTGCCGTGACCTACGCTGTGACCAATGGCACCGGCGAGGCGACCATTGACACCACCGGCAAGCTGACTCCCGTCAAGGTCGGTACCGTAAAGGTAAAGGCGACCAAGGCAGAGGATGCGAACTACAATGCCATCACCAGCGCGGAGGTGGAGATCACCATCACCAGAGCGACCCCCACCGGCGCACCCAAGTACACTGCTATCACCACCAGCGGCAAGACGCTGGCGGATGCTGGCTTGACCACTGTCGGCAGCACGCTGAACCCCAACGCCGGTACGCTGGTGTGGGTGGATAACGCAGGTACTGTCCTGCCCGATACCACCGCTGTGGCAGCCAATACCACCTACAAGTGGCTCTTCACCCCCACCGACACCAACTACACGACGCTGACCGGCTCCATTGAGCTGTATCACAAGTCCAGCAGCGGTGGTGGCGGTTGGTACTACACCTACTACACCATTAAGGCAACGGCCGGCACGAACGGCTCCATCTCTCCCTCTGGCTGGACCTCCGTCCGTGACGGCAGAGACCAGACCTTCACCATCACCCCGGATAAGGGCTACGCCGTAGCCAAGGTGCTGGTGGACGGCAAGAGCGTTGGTGCTGTGAAGTCCTACACCTTCAAGAATGTCACGAAAGATCACACCATCGAAGCCATCTTCATGAAGTCCAACGGCAACCCCCAGACCGGCGTATTCGTCGATGTAGCGGAAGGCAGCTACTATGAGGAAGCGATTGATTGGGCAGTGGAGAAGGGCATCACCAACGGCGTGAGCAGTAATATGTTCGCTCCCAATGATCCCTGCACCCGCGCGCAGATCGTCACCTTCCTGTGGCGTGCAGCCGGTTCTCCCGCTCCCAAGAGCATGAGCAGCTTCACGGATGTTCCCGCTGACGCCTTCTATGCCAAGGCTGTTGCCTGGGCTGTCGAAAACGGCATCACCAGCGGCACAGGCGAGAGCAAGTTCAGCCCCAACTCTACCTGCACCCGTGCGCAGGCGGTGACCTTCCTCTATCGTGCCTCCGGCAGCCCCGCAGTCAGCGGCAGTGCCGAGTTCAGCGATGTGGCAACCAACGCCTATTATGCCGACGCAGTGGCATGGGCAGCGAAGAAGGGCATCACCACCGGCATCGGCGGCGGACTGTTCGGCTCCGACAACGATTGTACCCGCGGCCAGATCGTGACCTTCCTCTGGAGGGCCATGGCTGAATAACCTACCATAATATGAGGGGGACGGGTTTCCCGTCCCCCTCCTTTCTCAAAGCGTTCCGCCGCTTGGGGGAATGTTTTGAGAAGGAGTTTCCCTTGGGAAGAATTTGATTTGAGAGGAGATTTTCATGAAAAAACAGACGAAATTACTTAGTTTGCTGATAAGCTTTGCATTTCTTCTTACCATACTGCCATCGACCGTTCAGGCAGAGGGCTCACAGGAAGAACCCGAACCTGTGGTCGGCGAGTGCGAGGTGTTCGTTACCAATCACACCGTACCGGAGGATGACGGCTATACCGAAGCGGAGCTACTGGAGGGCTATTTTTTCTCCGTCAGCGGGCTGTACGAAGATAATTCCTCACCGTTCCTCGCTCCCAGACCGGCGCTGCCGGGAGAGCTTTCGTCTGTATACAACGAAGTGAAGCCAATGGTCAAGCAGGTGGCCGATGGCACACGTGGCTCCACAATTTTTGAGATTCCAGGCACTTGGACAAAACCGAAGTCTGCGTGGGGCATTACCGGAGAAGTCATCAGTGCAGACGCACTGACAGCGGAGGCGTCAGCTGCAATTGAGGCAGCGTTTAATCTGGATGCACTGATGCAGAGAATGCTCTCGGAGATGCCGTATGAACTGTACTGGTTTGATAAGACCGAGGGCATTGGCATGAGCTATGGTGTTTCCCTTTCCGGCGAGATCCTCACTGTAAAAAACCTGAAGCTATCCATGTACATCTCTCAGGCTTACGCCAAGATCAATGAAGGCGGAGCAACATACGATCCTCTCACTGCGGATACCGCAAAAACCTCTGCAGCGAAGCGTGCAGCTGAAAACGCCACGCAGGTGGTTGCTGCTAACACTGCCAAGAGCGACCACGAAAAGCTCAAGGCATATCTGGACTACATCAAGGCTGCAGTATCCTACAATAATGAGGCTGCCAACAATAATGCGACTCCCTACGGCGACCCATGGCAGATTATCTATGTGTTCGATAACAATCCCTCCACCAATGTGGTCTGCGAGGGTTATGCAAAAGCATTCAAGCACCTGTGCGACCTGTCCTCGTTCAGTGAGTCCGACCTGTTTTGCTCGTTGGTGACCGGCACAATGACTGTCGGCACCAAAGTAGGCCCTCATATGTGGAATATCGTGACCGTTGGCGGTAGGAACTACTTGTTGGATGTGACCAACTGCGATGCCGACACAGTAGGCGCGCCGGACAAGCTGTTCCTCTGCGGAGCTGCAGAGAATGTGTCCAGCCAAAAATACACTGCCACCGCTGGCAGCCAAAGCATCGTGTATGAATATGATGCTAAGACGCTGAGTGACTACGCTTCATCGGACTTGAAGCTGGAGGAGATGCCCTACAGTCCAACCAGCGTATCCGGGCTGACTGTCAGCGGAACGATCAGGAGCTATGGCAGTGCAAGCGAGAGTATTACCGTGACACTGGTTCCTATCGGAGGTTCACCGCTGGTTAAATCTGTTACCGGTAGCAGCGTGAATTACTCCTTCACCGGCGTTTCTGCCGGAAACTATACCCTAAAGGTGGAAAAGAAAGGTCACGCTCCATGGACAGAGTCTATTACCGTTTCGAATCAAAATATATACGGCAAGGATGTGACGGTGTATCTGTGGGGCGATGTGAACCGAGATGGAAAGGTCAACAGCACAGACGCTTTGTGGGTAAGGCAAAGCAGCGCCGGCGGACGCACCTTAGATAACTATCAGAGAACGCTTGCAAATGTGAATGCCGATAATAAGGTGAACAGCACAGATGCCCTGTGGATCAGGCAGATCAGTGCTGGTTCAAGAGTGCTGAATTACTGAGTATACCTCCTCGCACCATAAATGTACGACAAAAAACATTGAGCCAGACCGTATCCCATGCGGTAGGAGAATCATCATGAAAAAAATCACTCGATTTCTGTTTTGCACCTTCGTCGCCATTATGCTGATGGGGACGGCGATCAGTGCCACCGCTTGCCATCAGAAAGAGGAATATCCCAGCGTACCCGAAGTGACCGAGCCACAGCCCACCAGCGAGATCATCCCCACCGTGGACCGGCAAAAGGAGCTGAAGGACGCAAGAAAGAAATACGCTGACGCCGTGGCGTGGCTGTATATGCCCGGTGCCGAGGTGGACGACCCCGTGGTGCAGGCGAAGGACAACGCTTACTACCTGCAAAAGGACGAGAACGGGAACAACAGCGAATGGGGCTGCTACTACGCCCACTGTGACAACCGTTTGAGCAGCCGGAGCAAGCTGGACAGGAATACCGTCATCTTCGGACACTCCGCCAGCAACTGTGACCCGGATGGGCCAAAGCTCACGAAGCTCCATCGGTATATGGATGCGAACTATGTGAAGGAGAACCCGTATATCTACCTCTCGGTGAAAGGCGAGGACATGGTCTTCCAGATCACGGCCTGCTTCATCACAGATATTGACTTTGATTACATCGCTCCCAATCCCACAGGCGAGGATCTAACAAACTTCTTTGAGCAGGTGGCAAAGAAGAACTGGCTGGAATTTGACGGTGTAACCTTCGGCGAGGAGGACACCGTGCTGACCCTTTCCACCTGCTGCCGGAAATACGATGAGTACAATACCGGCAATCAGCGGCTCGTCCTCATGGCGAAGCTTCTGCCGGAGGGTGCTGTAGCGCAGGACTTCACCGTGCGCCTTGCTCCAGAACCGGAGATGCCTTAAAAAGACCAAAACGGAATACGATACCCCCCTGAAAAAGATCCGGCAGGCGTTCGACTGCAGGTGGTGTGGCGGTTATAAGAGCTGACACACCCCCCTGTCCAAGCTAACGGAACAACCATCATGTCGAAAGCGGGAGAGATTGCTGTAGCAGAGTTCCCATAAAACAGTATTTGCAAAAGTTCCCGCAATGGGGCAGATTTGGCGTGACTTCGGTCACGCCTTTTCTTTTGCTTCCAGTTCATCCAGAGG
>ERZ1027160.248-NODE-248-length-28886-cov-6.432763_pt1 | contig 28886 bp, 19 predicted proteins | sample MGYA00519275_ERZ1027160 | MGnify/ENA primary metagenome ERZ1027160 (study PRJEB26926, sample SAMN06164707) | human gut metagenome | biome: ENVO:00009003; feature: ENVO:2100002; material: ENVO:00002003 | host: Homo sapiens | place: USA | collected 2012 ...
CCCCGACCGATGAGCTTGAAAGAAAAACAGCGCATGACACAGTTTACTTTACGCCACCAAAGATGGTCTAAAATAGCAATCTTAGTAACCCCTCCTATTTCTCAACAAACTATTCTTAGTAATCATAAAAGACTTCTTTATGCGATAACGAGTATCATTCTTGGTGCATTACTCATTTTCATTAAATCTCAATCATTCCTATGGGTTATTCCTGCTTTTGTATGTTGTATCGGAATATTATTATCTTTCCAGTTAATGCAAATAGAAGCTGATAAAAATCACTATTCCAAATTCTGCCAAGTTAATTCTAAAATTAATTGTCGGAAAGTCGTCATAAAACCACTGCGCATTTTCTCTTACCATGCATCTTTAGCTGAATGCAATTTTATTGTTTATGTGGCAGCATTGGCATCTTGCCTGTTAGCTTCAAAAGAAACAATAGTGTATATTCAGCTATACATATCGTTATTTTCTTTATGTTTACTTCCCTTATTAGTCCTTCTCGTAGCATATCAACTTTTTGTCCTCAAACATTGGTGCTTACTCTGTTTGTGCTTATCTTCTATTTATATAATAATGGGATGTTGCTTTATTTATTATAGGATTTGTCTAATAGATAGCCTACTATTCTATAAAGAAATACTCTCAATCTTCTTTTTTTCTTTATTCCTTGCTTTGGTTATATTACAATTTTCTAAGAAACATCTTAATTCACTGGCACAATATAAACGTGAAAAAACAACTTTTTTACGTTTCAAAAGGAACCAAAGCATTATTCAGCAGTTTCTCTGCGAAAAAGACTACATTGATTTAGACTATGAAAATGCTATTTTATTAGGAGATCAAAATTCATCAATAACAATAGCAACAATTATTAGTCCATATTGTCCATATTGTAAAGCTATAGTCAAAGAGATGTTTAATTTATCAAATGCTTTCCCTATTAAATGGAACATAATTTGGGATGGAATTATATCTTTACAAAACCAGCATATCAATAACCAACAATTGTATTGGGAAGAACTATATAAAACAGACAAATGGACGTTTATAAGAGAATTACAGAAATTTACTAAAAAAGAAGATTTTCTACTTCCGAGTTGTAATGTCTCAGAACAAACAAAGTTACTTTTTTATAACAGATTAAATCTATTGAAGCAAAGTAATATTGATAAGAATCCAACTGTCTTAATCAACGGTAGAATATTATCAGAATATTATAGCGTCAGTGATTTTAAATATATATTAAATGATATTTTAGAAACGAATGAAATATGAGAAAACTTTTTTTATCGACAGTTTTTCTATTGATGTATCTTCTTGTACATGCTCAAATATTGGATAGTACTATCCTAGTCTGCCAATACAAGGCCAATACTATTAAGATTACTGCACAATCTCCAATGAATGACTTAATTCGTCTGGAGATTGGGAAAAGTATATCCAAATCATACAGCGTATATAGTGCTCGCAGTGATTCTTTTGAATTAGCGCCAAACTACCAAGCACGTTTTACCCAGATGAGTGAACAAGTTAGACAATCTATTATGAGCGGAATGGACCTAAATGATGCTATAGAAAGTAGCGGTATATTACCTGTTCGTGATAGAGTTGTTATTTATAAAAATCATCCTAAAGAAAAGATTACCGTACTTGACCGCATCAATGATAAACAGTATGAATACATGGATAAACTAAACTCTCAGAATTGGGAAATACAAGCAGACACGATGACCATATTAGGATATACATGTCAAAAAGCCATAACAGAATGGAGAGGGCGACACTATGAAGCTTGGTTTGCTTCTGAAATCCCAATAAATGAGGGACCAATGAAATTTGGCGGTCTACCTGGATTGATTTTCAAGTTGAATGATGTAGACAAAGAATATAATTATGAAATTGAGGGAATTGAGAAGAAAACACTGCCTATTGAAATGAATATCCCTATTAAACAAAAAGAATTCATCAAGACAGATCGTAAGAAGTTTGTGCAGACTTACCGAAATTTCCTGAAACATTTTGGTTTGGTAATGGCTGCTGAATCAGGAATAGATGTTGCAACAGATGCAAGTCTTAAGGAGAAAAAATATGACCTAATGGAATTGGACATTCATTAAATTACTAAATATGCGCATTGCGTACTTTTATATTGCTTTGTTATTTTGTACCTCTGGACAAGCACAACAGATTGTTCAAGGAACAATAATGGATGCGGAAAAAGATATCCCGTTATTCAACGTACAAGTTACAATAAAGCAAGATAAAGTCATACTACAGTACACTTATTCAGATGAGCAAGGTCATTTTAAAATAAAAGGAGAAAGTAGGGCTGACAATATATTGACTTTTTCTTTAATAGGATATAAACCTGTTGAGATTAAAATGACAGAGATTCAAGATAGAATCTTGGTAAAATTGTATCCACAATCTATTGTAATTAATGAAGTCGTCATAAAAGCTCCTAAAATCCGTGGACAGGGAGATACTGTTACATATTTTGTTAATCAATTTTCATCAGATCGAGATAAGACGATTGGAGATGTACTAAGAAAAATGCCAGGTATTAATGTAGATACCAAAGGCAAAATCACTTATAATGGTAAGGAAATAAATAAGTTTTACATCGAAGGACAGGATTTACTGGAAGGAAAATATGGCATTGCTACTAATGGGATTCCCCAACAAGAAGTAGGAACCGTGGAAGTATATGAAGATCACCAACCAATCAAGGCGCTGGAAGGATTGTTTTTTTCCGATCAAGCTGCCATCAATATCAAACTTAAAGAAGGAGCCAAAGCTCATTGGATAACCACCCTTGATTTGGAAAGCGGACTCCCACTCCCATTATGGGAAATAAAATCATTTACTATGCTCATTAAGAAAAATCAGCAAAATATTTCTATACTAAAAAGTAATAACAGGGGGCATGACTTGTCACATGAATGTGAAACTGTTACCACGCGAGGATTTTTTAATCAGGATGATTATTATAATCAAAGCCAGGATATTGATGTAGCATTACCATCAACTCCTTCTTTATCTCCCGAACGGACACTGGATAATCGTTCACATCTATTTAGTACAAACCAATTGTGGGGATTGAAAAACAATTATCAACTGAAAGGTCAAATTAATTATCTGAATGATGAGACGAAATCAGAAGCAACTTCTAAGACTATATATTATTTACCAGATGGTAGCTATATTTTATCAGAAACTGAGAACGGAAAATCATATCAAAATATGCTAACTACAAATTTAACTTTGATTGGCAATAAGGATAAATTTTACCTAAGAAATACCTTAAATACAGAATGGAAATGGCACAGAATTGATCTGATGACTCAGAATGATAAGAATCTGATTCAAGAAAAAGCATATATGCCTTCTCATAAGGTTAGTAATAATTTCAATTTAGTCAAACGGTTAAGAAATCAGTCCATTTCATTTTCTTCTTTCATACTATGGCAGTCAACCCCTAATACGCTTGATATATTTACCGACGAAAAAGAAAAGCAAATACAATCTGTTTCTACATTTTTTTTATTTAATAACAATCATGCTATTTATAGTTTTACTTTGGGAAAATTCATCCTGTCTCTGAATGGAGGAATAAACTTTCTTCTTCGACAGATGGATAGTAATCAACAAAATAATCACATTCCTGTTGAGGGTGATTTATTGTACAATGATATACAAACAAACTATATTCGTAGTTATCTGAATCCTAAGATAGAACTCAATAAAAGGTTTCTAATTTTAACTATTCAGTGCCCTGTTAGCTATTACCATTACATATATAAAAAAGAAAAGCAAAGGCAAACAATGAACTATGGCATTTACTCTCCTTCACTAAAAGTACAATGGAATTTAACTCCTGACTTAAAATGGACTATCTTAGGAGGTATTTTACAAGATAAACCAGATGAGTTTTTGTGGTACAATGGATGGATAGTACAAAACTATAGGACTATTCGACAGGGATATATGACCACCCAAAAGAAAAATGGAAAGATGATGAATATGGATATTTCATATAAAAATCTGTCACTATTACTTTTTGCCAATGCTAAAATTTCGTTGCAGTGGAACAACGAAAAATACATTGAGAGCCAGAATTTTACAAATAAGAATCTAATAGTTCGTTCTATTATTCCCGAAAAACACTTGTCTCGGCAACAACTATTGCAAGGAGAAGTGAGTAAAGGTATAGATTTTATAGATGGTTCAGCATCTTTGCAAGGCATCTATTATACACAATTTAACAGGATGTATCAAGACGAATCCCTAATGCCTTTTGATACCCAATTATTTTCCTTATTTGGTAAGTTAAATGGCAAACTGGGAGATAAAGTGGACTGGAATTATAGCATTAGTTATTCTTCAGCGTCTCTAAATGTCAATAAAAACAACCTATTTTCCAGCAAAAAAGTTTCTAATAAAGTTGGGTTATCTTGGAGTCCTTTCTCTAAAATTAGTTTTCAGGCAAATGGCGAATTTTATCGCAATGAAATAGCAAATGACGAGTTCAAAAATTTTTTTTTCGTTGATGCTGCTGTTGTTTATCGAATCAATAAAAAATATGAGATAAGTTTAGATGCAAATAACTTGTTAAACAATCGTATATATGATTACACAATTACTAGCAATTTATCGACATTTATCAATCAACAACAGATCAGAAGACGAGAACTGTTCATCCACCTCTTTTGTCAGTTTTAAAACTTAACAATATAGAATAAATGAAATCATTCCCCCATTTCACTCAGCATGATCAGATGGATTGTGGTCCAACTTGTCTCCGCATGATAGCTGCTTTCTATGGGAAGCACTATACACTTAATGAAATGAGAGAGATATCATTTATCACCCACTTAGGGGTATCAATGCTGGGAATTAGTATGGCTGCGGAAAACCTTGGTTTCCATACGATAGGTGTACAAATTTCGTTTTGGCAATTGGTAAAAGAGGCACGCCTTCCCTGTATTGTGCATTGGAATCAACAGCACTTTGTAGTGGTGTATCGTATTACACAGAAAAATGTATGGATTGCTGATCCCTTTGCCGGTAAAATTAAATATTCGAAAGAGGAATTTTGCCATTGTTGGCTTAGTGCTAAAGAGGACGGTATAGATACAGGCGTGGCATTGTTGCTGGAACCTACACCGGAATTTTATGTTTCAAAGGATGATGAAGAAAGAGAAAAATATAACGCTTTTAGTTTTCTGTATGCATATTTGCGACCATATAAACACTTGATTGGACAACTGTTGTTAGGTTTGCTCTTAGGCAGCATGATACAACTAATGCTCCCATTTCTTACACAATCCATCGTAGACTTTGGAATTAATAATCAAAACCTTAGCTTTATATACCTAATACTGATAGCTCAACTCATGTTGAGTTTCAGTAGCAGTGCCGTGGAGTTTATTCGTGGCTGGATATTGTTACATCTGGGAACACGTATCAATATTGCCCTCATTTCAGATTTCCTTATTAAGCTAATGAAGCTCCCTATGGGATACTTCGACACTAAAATGACAGGAGATATCCTGCAACGCATCAACGACCATACACGTATTCAGAATTTCCTGACGGGAAGTAGTTTGAGTGTAGTGTTTTCTACATTCAACATCGTGGTTTTCGGTATTGTACTGTTACTCTATAATTGGATGATTTTCCTTATCTTCATGGGAGGCAGTGTGCTCTATGTGGCTTATGTTTGGCTTTTCATGAAGAAGCGGGCGGAACTGGATCACAAGCGTTTTGCACAGCAGAGTGCCAATCAGAGTACAGTGGTACAACTGGTAAATGGTATGCAGGAAATCAAGCTGAGTGCCTGTGAACAACAGAAACGATGGGAATGGGAACGCATACAGGCACAATTGTTCAAAGTGAATATTCGTAGCCTTGCCCTGCGACAATATCAGGATTCGGGAGCGGTATTGATAAACCAAACCAAGAACATTATAATAACGGGATTGGTAGCAAGCCTTGTGGTACGGGGAGAAATGACACTGGGTATGATGCTGTCCGTACAGTATATCATTGGGCAACTGAACAGTCCTGTGAATGATTTGATAACTTTCGCACGCGACATGCAGGATGCACGCCTCAGTATGAATCGTCTGGGTGAAGTGCGGGACAAGCCAGATGAAGAAGAACCAACAAAACAATTGATACGGAAAATCCCTGTGGGAAAAGATTTGAGAATAGAGAATCTAAATTTTAAATACGACCCGTTGAGCGAATTTCCGACACTGGATAATATCAATCTGGAGATAAAAGCAGGAAAACAAACAGCCGTGGTTGGTATGAGCGGAAGTGGAAAAACAACACTCGTAAAGTTGTTATTGGGGTTCTATCCGCCTGCAAGCGGACAAATACTGTTGGGAGATACGCCATTGGAAAATTATAGCATCCGGGAGTGGAGGAAACAGTGTGGCGTCGTAATGCAGGATGGGTTTATCTTCTCTGATAGTATCGCGGGAAACATTGCGCCGGGAGTGGAACACATAGATAAAGAACGCTTGCGCCACGCCGCAGAAGTGGCAAACATACATGGATTCATAGCAGAATTACCGCTGGGATATAACACAAAAATAGGACAAGAAGGGCATGGACTGAGCCAGGGACAAAAACAACGTATCCTCATTGCCCGCGCCGTATATAAGAATCCGGAATTCATCTTCTTCGATGAAGCTACCAATGCACTGGATGCTAACAATGAGCGCATCATCATGGAGAATTTGCAGAAATTTTTCGAAGGAAGGACATCAGTAGTGGTAGCTCACAGGCTGAGTACCGTCAGGAATGCAGACAGGATAGTAGTAATAGAACAGGGACATATAGCAGAGATGGGAACACACGAGGAACTTACTGTAAAGAAAGGTATCTATTACAGGTTAGTGAAAAACCAGTTGGAACTCTGATAAACAGGAAGTCTGAGAGGCATGGAAAAAGAAGAAAAAGATATTGAACTGAGATGTGAGGAGGTGCAGGAGATACTGACACGTCCGCCACATGCACTGGTAAGGTGGGGAATCACAGTATTCTTCACTGTGTTGGCCCTGTTCTTTATCGGAGGATGTTTCTTTAAGTATCCGGATGTAGTGAGTGCGGAAATTACGGTCACTACGGAGCATCCACCCGTGTGGATAGTGGCACGGGGAAATGGGAAAATAAAGGAAGTATATGGCAAAGACCGGGAACAGGTGAAAGTCGGTAAGATCATTGCCGTACTGGAAAATCCGGCAGAGACAAAGGATGTTTTACTACTGGAAAAAATTTTGCAGGATTTCTGCCTGACAGATAGTTGCATACACAGCACTGTATTTCCCGAACAATTAGCTTTGGGCAGTGTACAGGCGGCCTATGCCACATTTATCAAGAGCCTGACAGATTATCGTAATTTCCTGTCTTTAGATCTTTACGAACAGAAAATAGAGGCAACTCGCAAGGAATTGCAGGAATATCGCAACTATATAAAACATCTGAATCGTCAGGCAGAACTGGATAAGGAACAGGTACGTATAGCTGAGACTGTACACAGCCGGGAAAAGAAACTTTTTGGTGAAGGACTAACGGCACAATCGGACTATGAAGAGGCTAAACAGGCATTTCTGAACAAGCAGCAGGGACAAGAGCAAATGATGACTTCGCTCTCATCCGCCAAAATACAGGAAGCACAGTTGCAACAAAATATTCTGGAAACTCAAATGGAACGAAGCCGGGAGGCTAACAACTTAGTGGCAACATTAAAAGCTGCTTATGATGAGCTACAGGTAGGCATTGAGGACTGGAAAATAACATATCTCTTCATTAGTCCGGCAAATGGCATACTATCTTACAACGATGTATGGCAAAAGAATCAGAATGTGAACAGCGGAGATAAAGTTTTCTCCATCGTGGCCTCGCAGACCGGGGATATTATCGGCAAGATAAAGCTACCCGTTAACGGTTCGGGCAAAGTGAAACCCGGACAACGGGTAAATATCAGTGTGACAGGATATCCTTATATGGAATTCGGATTTCTGACGGGAAAAGTGGTATCCGTCTCTCTATTGACTGATGATAAAAGCATGTATACCGTGACCGTAAGCTTACCACAAGACTTACAGACGTCTTATGGGAAAGTACTGGAGTTTAAAGGTGAACTAACCGGAATTGCAGAAGTTATGACGGATGAACGGAGTGTGACCGGGAGGTTGTTCGGACCGTTGCGTTACTTGTGGGAGAAGTATTTATCTTAATTATGTATGTGTTGCGCTGTATAAAAGTACTTGTAAGACTCACAAGCGCTTTTGCAAGAGGATTTTGTTTAAAGAAAAAGGAAAGAAGTTAGTAAGTTTCATTGGTTATAGCTACTTTTGTAGGTATCGACAAAAATAGATGGTGAGAATAATTATGAGACAAAGCAGAAAACAAACAGCCTGGAAAAAGAGTCGTACCTTTGGAGACGTCAAAGGCAGAAGAAGATGGCCCAAATTGAAAGATAATATTGTAAAAAGAAAACACTCATTATTAAAACCATCAGAGTTCGACGAGTTACCTATCTATATGGTAGAGAATCCGTCCAAAGACTTCTATTTCCCTATAACAATAGATGATATAAAAAATGTATTAGCACAACTTCCATCTGAACATGTAGAAGGTCTGACACATATTTGGTTACGAAAAACAAATAAGAAAGAAAAATATCAAGGAGTTTATACGGTTGGTAGTGGTGTTCGCCTCATCACCCTATACCCTTTTCCCAAAAGCAATCAACTTATTCTTGGGAAAGAAAGGCCTACCCATAAATTACTGACATGGTATAAGGGATATGCTTCCGAACCTCAAAAAGAAAAAGATAATTGGTATATTGAATTTACAGAAGAAAGCGCAAGAAGGTATTATCTGGAACGTTTGCTATTGCACGAGATTGGACATTATGTTAACGAGACATTGGTTCGTAATAAGACAGCCAGATATAAATCAGAGAATAGTGCTGATAACTATGCTTTTAATATGAAGATCGATATATAAAAAGGAGTAATTAAAATATGGAGCAAAATCTTCAAACCGACGATAAAGACAGGCAGGAATACCCACTTACTGATATAGTGAAACTTGACGCCACCCTCAATGAGATACTACAGAAAGTGCCATCTACAGCAGAGATATTGGTTTATAAGCAACAAAATTTCAACATCAATACCCAATGGAAAGATTGGGCTTTAGAGATGTTGATGGCCGGATATGAGACGGAAAATCTTTTTATATTAGCTGGTGAAGACATCCATTGCAATCCTTTTGAATTTACAGAATTAACAAATAAGATTTTCGAGGAACTGCATCTTGATGAAATCGACGCAAATTCTATCATTATATTATATAGCTTATTCATCGTAAAATCAGTAATACAATCTCCTGATAAGAATAAAGTGTCTGCTGCTTTGAATAAACTTGAACAAGAATGTATAAATAATGAGTACAACACCTTCTTATACGATTTTTATTTGTTATCTAATGCCATAGACGAGTTGAAAGCATTAGGGGAGCAATGGTATTGGAATGATGCATCTTTAACAAAAGAGAATTGGTATGAATATACTCTCAGGTTCTTCAAACTGTGGATAGAAAATCCTGATCCTAAATATAAAATTCTACGAGAGAATAATTGCAATGCATCTCTCCCCAAAAAGAAAAATATATTCAGTAGACTTATTTCGTATTTAAAACGAAAATAAAAGATATAAAAAGATAACCGGATACTTAGAATTGTGAGAGATATTATATAACTCTGATTTAAAACCTCTCGAATTCGAGGGGTTTAGAAAAAAGCAAAACCAACGACTACAATAAACAAAAAATACCCATCCATGCATACAGGTTAATTAAATACAGCCTAAACAAATTACAATATAAATCTTTTCAATATCAGAATATAGCCCTACCTTTACGCAAAAATATTATTATGGCAAGATTAATGATATTAATCATTAACGTAAATAATGAAGATTATTTATGCCTTACAGATACCCTAAAAGGTCAAAGGGGATCTTTTTATTTTCGACCAACTAAGAAATAGAAATACATTAGAATATCTTGGTATATGGGAGAAACTTTATATTTCTAATTATGGCGAATTCACCATAATTAGAAATCAATCTTAAAGTCAGCAAGTATTCTTGAGAATATAAACAATAAAAAGTTACTAAATAATATGGAACAACAAATTCAACTCAACGACCACAACAAACAGGAATATCCTCCTATGCACACCTGCGAGCATATAGTTAACCGTACTATGATGAATCTTTTCGGTTGTGGACGGTCAGTATCCGCACATATAGAGAGAAAGAAAAGTAAGCTGGACTATGCTTTGGAAACTGCTCCTACCGAAGAAGATGTAAAACGACTGGAAGAAGCTGTAAATGCAGTGATTGCGCAAGGATTGGATGTTACCACAGAATTCATCACGCAGGAAGAAGCACAAGGACGCTTTGACTTGAAACGACTGCCGGAAGATGCTTCGGAAACCGTACGCATAGTGAAAGTAGGCGATTATGACGAATGTCTTTGTTTGGGAACGCACGTAAAGAATACCTCTGAAGTTGGAACCTTCAAAGTCATCAGCCACGACTGGAATGAAGAAGCCAAACGATGGAGAATGCGTTTCAAACTGCAATAATATCATTTTAAAAGGCACATATATGAAAAAAATCATCTTATCCATCTTTATTATGATGGGACTGGCAAATCTCTCGCATGCCCAACAAGGATATCAAAATCCAATCATTCCGGGTTTCCATCCGGACCCGAGTGTTTGCCGTGTTGGCGAAGACTATTACTTGGTCAACAGCAGTTTCTGTTATTTCCCCGGAGTGCCCCTGTTTCATAGTAAGGATTTGGTCAACTGGGAACAGATAGGGAATTGCCTGACACGGGAATCACAGGTAAAGTTAACCAATGCCGGCACATGGGGCGGAATCTACGCCCCTACCATCCGATACAATGAGGGAGTGTTTTACATGATTACCACCAATGTTTCGGACAAGGGGAATTTCCTGGTTCACACCACTGACCCACGTGGTGAATGGTCAGAACCTGTTTGGATAAAGCAAGGAGGTATTGATCCATCCCTTTATTTTGAAGATGGAAAGTGCTATTTGGTCAGTAATCCGGATGTAGGCATCTACCTGTGCGAAATTAATCCGATGACCGGAGAACAGTTAAGCGAATCCAAACGTATCTGGAACGGTACGGGCGGACGCCATCCGGAAGGGCCACATATTTATAAGAAAGATGGTTGGTATTATCTGCTGATTTCTGAAGGAGGTACTGAATATGGGCATAAGGTAACCATTGCCCGTAGCCGGGATATTGACGGCCCGTATGAAGGTAATCCCGCCAACCCCATCCTGACACACATAAACAAAAACGCACAGAACAGTCCGATACAGGGAACCGGTCATGCCGATCTGATAGAAGCCCACGATGGTTCGTGGTGGATGGTATGTCTCGCATTCCGTCCGCAAACCGGCTCACACCATCTGCTGGGGCGCGAAACGTTTATCGCACCTGTACGATGGGATAAGAATGCCTGGCTTGTGGTAAATGGAGATGGAAGCATAGCCTTACAGATGGATGTCCCCACCCTTCCACAGCAACCTTTTGACTCGAAAGCTCCCCGCATTACCTTCAACACCGAGAAACTGGGACCGGAATGGATCTATCTGCGCAATCCCAAACAGGAGAACTACATCCTGAACGGTAAGACACTCCGATTGAAAGCAACCCCCATCAATCTGAACAGTATGGACTCTCCTACTTTCATCGGCCGCAGACAGCAACATATCGACTTCACAGCCGCAACATCCGTTGAATTACAGAAAGGACAACCACAGGACGAAGCCGGAATAACGGTATTCATGGAGAATCATTCGCACTATGACCTTTTTATAAGGCAGGATGCTAAGGGACAACAATCTATCGTCCTGAGATATCAGTTGGGAGAACTGAAACATATAGAAAAGGAAATCAATATCCCTCAAGGAAAAGTGCAGCTTCAGGTCAAAGGGAATAATGAGTTCTATTCATTCGGCTATTCCACCACCGGAAACAAGTTCCAGGAAATAGCCAAGATGAATACGCGCTATCTCAGTACCGAAACTGCCGGCGGATTTACCGGTATCATATTGGGCTTGTATGCCGTATCCGCTTCTTCAAAGGCACAGGCTGACTTTGATTATTTCGACTATCAGGGAAACGAATAAGCCGGAGGCGAAACATTTCACATTCATAGTATTCGAAAGCAATTTTATATAATAAATGTACAAAACGGCATAAAACAAGTAATTTTGTCAGAACTTTAGTGACATTTTGTTAATCAGCGAAACTAAAATCAATTGGCATACGTTTTGCGATTATGTTTGTGAACGACGGTTCAGGAACCGCATGGGAGTGATTAAGAAACGACTCCCGAAAGCAGTCCAAGACCGGAAGTTCAGAACTAACCGAATGTTTAATTTAAAGGATAGGAGACTAAAATTATGATGCCTGTTAGAAGAACTCAAAATTGGTTACCAAGTATCTTCAATGATTTCTTTGATAACGAATGGATGGAAAAAGCCAATGCAACCGCTCCGGCTATCAACGTGCTGGAAACGGAAAAGGAGTACAAAGTAGAATTGGCTGCTCCGGGAATGACCAAAGATGACTTCAACGTTCATATCGACGAAGACAACAATCTGGTTATCAGCATGGAAAAGAAGACTGAAAACAAGGAGGAAAAGAAAGACGGTCGCTATCTGCGTCGCGAATTCTCATACTCTAAGTTCCAACAGACCATGATATTGCCGGACAATGTGGACAAGGAAAAGATTGCAGCACAAGTAGAAAATGGCGTGCTGAACATCAATCTGCCGAAGTTCTCAGCCGAAGAAAAACAGAAAAACAAGAAATCTATTGAAGTGAAATAAGGTTTCCGGTGAACCCAACAGAAGTATTAACCAGAACGGGCAACCTCTCTTACGAGAAGCTGCCCGTTTCTTTTTATATTTCCGGATGTATTTATTTCGCCTTACGCGCTCCTTTCAGAAAGCGATTGGTCAGCCATTTGCGTACCGGTTCGTCATAGAGCTTCAGACAGGCATAAGCAAGGACGAAAGCTCCGACAAAGGTCAGTATCATATAAGGAAGACCTTCGGTGATGGTCGCATTATGGTTGCATGCCCAGGCCGTATATGTGTATATCAACGGATAATGAGTGATATAAACGGGATATGAGATATCGCCCAGGAACTTACAGATACCTACAGAGCGCTTTCCCGTCACTTTGCCACCGGCTCCCATCGAAACAATGACCGGGAAAATGAAGATAATGCAAAGTGCCTCGTAGAGTCCGTTCATCCAGAAGCCATCTTCACCGCCAATACGGGGAACGGAAAGAACTATCACAATCATCAGGCTACACCACCAGAATGCACGTTTCTTTACCCGTATGAGCCAGCCCAGACGTGAAAGCAGCAAACCTGCAAAGAACGGATAGAGCAAACGGACGAAGCCCACATACTGCTGTTCCCAATTCAATGCCCATCCGCCTACGATATCACCATTGGGTGCCGTAAGACAGAGATGTAAGGTGGCACAGGCTGCCAGAAAAACAAGGATAGACAAGGCAACCTTGTTGAACTTACGGACAAACAGTGCGTACAGGATATTGCCGATATATTCATAATAGAGTGACCATGCCGGCCCGTTCAACGGGTGCATTTCCGTCCACCCGCGAATGTCCCATTTCAAAGGAAGGGGAAGCAGCGTACAGCCATAGAGCATGATTATCAGAACTGTTCCGACCGATACATTATCCATATTCGGAAAGCAGGGGGATTTCTGTAGGAAAAAGAAAAGGGCGCCGATAATGCTACCCATAATTACCATAGGATGCAGGCGGATGACACGGCGTTTGAAGAAAGTACCGATACTCATCCGGTTCCAGCGGTCATCATAGGCATAACCGATTACAAAGCCCGAAAGCATAAAGAAGAAGTCGACGGCAAGATAGCCGTGATTAATAATTTGTGCGAGATGGTTGCCACCCGAATGTGCTTCAAGAAGATGGAAGGCTACGACCATAACAGCTGCCACTCCACGTAATCCATCCAGGATTTCATAATGCGGCTTAGAGGCGAGATAAGTTGTCTGCGTGTCCATTAGTATATCAGATATAATTAAATTGGATGCAAAAGTAGGATAAAATGTGGAATAATCCACGCAATTGTACATTGAATTGTACAGTCCTAATTTGACTTCTCTAATAGTGGAATCGTTAGTTTTGCTATCAAAATACAAGATGACTATCAACTTTAAAAAAGGAAATATGAAAGAAGAGAGAAAAGCAAAGTATGTGACTCCGCAAATAGAGATCATAGAAATGGAAAGTGAGGGTGTAATGGCATTGAGCAATATGCCCGGTGGCAATCCAGGTATGCCTGGTGGACGTAGTTCCCGAAGATCTACCCAACGCTACAGTTCAAGTAGCATAAGCGAATTGGAAGACTTGATAAACGATATACTAACCTTTGAAAAATAAAACTATGAAAATAAATAATGTGATACCTTTCTTTGCAGTATTCCTGTTGATATTAATGGGATGTACTCAGGATGAAGTTATAAAAGAGGATACTTCCGTCGGGGGAAAAGAAAAAATATCCGTTACCGTCACACAAGGCGGAGCTATCACCCGCATAAGCCATGAAGATGACGGTGCTAATGGCCTGATACTAAAGTGGACGGCAAACGATGCCTTTAAACTTTATGGCACTACGACTGAGGTCTTTACCACGACAGGACCTACTGATGGTGATGGCAAGATTGCTACTTTCACAGGAAATGCGGTTGAGGATGCCCAGCATGCTTTCTTTCCTGCATCAAAAGCCGAGAAAAGATGGGAGGATTGCTACTTTAATGTTATAGGGCAGGTTATCGATGCAAACGCTCCTTTTGCCCATCTGTCCGGTTACAACTTTATGACTGCACAGACTACTGCTTCCGGTACGGAGATTTCGGAAATAAGCTTTAAGCATAAAATAGCTGTTCTGAAGTTTGAGGTAACTCTTCCTGATGGCATTGTTCCTAAATACATCACTCTAAGCACACAGGATGATGCCGGTATAGCCATCTCCCAGAAAGCAAGTGATGAAAGCAACGTCACTACTGTCAAACAGCTTACTGCGGCTATATCCGGTGCCAGTAGCGAAAACTTCACTGCTTACATGGCCATTCTTCCATCCACATTGAAAGAGAAGCTGGCTCTTGCCGTGACAGGCGACGACGGGATGGTTTATAGTTACACGGTTTCTTTCAATGGAGATTTTCCTTATGAGGCAGGCAAGGTTTATAATTCGGAGCTTACTTTTGGGGGAATAGAAGGTGGTTATGGGACTGCTGCTATATTCGATAATGATGTAATAGGCAACACTTGGGATCAGAGTGATAATAAAGGTAGTACGAAAGATAACCCTTACCTGATAGAGAGTGCCGGGCACTTGAAGTATTTGATTGAACAAGTAGAAGCGGGAGAACACTACGTAGATAAGTTCTTTAAATTAACTACGGATATAAAAGTCACGGCTGATACATGGACGCCAATAGGGATTTCATATGCCAATCCTTTTAGTGGAAACTTTGATGGTGGCGGACATACCATAAGCGGCGAATTAAAAGGAAGTTTTTCTGATGATCTACAAAACTTCGGCTTCTTTGGTTACCTGACAACTACAAGTAGCATGTTAATAGAAAATATCCATATAGCGGCTAATGCTACATGGTCCTTTGCATCACCTGAAGGAACAAGCACTTCATTTTTTGGTGTAGGTGGTGTCATTGGAAATGGATCTACGCAGAAAATTACAGTTCACAATTGCACAATGTCGGGAGAAATGAAAATATCAAACGGAAGCCTTGGCTATGGGAACTTATACATAGGCGGTATCATTGGATATACAACTGGTACTTTCAAAAACTGTTCTGCAATAGGGAAAATCAATGTAAGTTGTAAAGGTCAAATGGTTATGATTGGAGGGATAGTGGGAGGAAACTACTCTACCACAAATGAAACTAAACATTGTATAAGTACTTCTTCCATTACACTTTCTAATACAGAACATTCAAATACGAATTATGCCATATCGGTAGGTGGAATTGGCGGAGATATTGGCGGAAAGATTCTGGGATGCTGCAATCAAGGCTCCATAACCGGACATAGTCTCTCTTCTGTTGATGTTGGAGGAATTGCCGGATTTGCTGAATTAGCAAAATGCCATCTTAACCGGAATCTAACGACAGATTTTAGTGTTACTTCCGGAGAAACTGTAAGACTTGGGTATTTGATAGGACGTCTTAAAAACAGTACTGTTTATTCCTGCAACGAAAGTGTTGGTGAACAATCCCAATGGATTGGAAGCGATCCCGCCTGGACACCCACTATCGATGATGAAAACGAACATTAACCCAAAACTCTCCTGTCCCAAATAACAGGAAATTCATTAAATTACCGGGAGTTAGAAAAGAATACGATAACTCCCGGTAATAAACTTCCTTATTATCAGTTTTCTAACATTTTCAAATTATCGTTTTATTAACCCACCCATTTTACTTATATTTGAGACCTATACAAGTATCCTAAACAATATGAACAAGTATTTTATATTCCCGCTAATCATTCTCGTATCCGGCATAGTAAGTTGCAACAAGCCGCCAGGCAGCGCCCATCCTCCTGCGCAATTCCATGCAGACAGTATAGCCATACTGGCAAAAGCCAATCAGTTCCGGCTGGACAAAGAATATGACAGCGCTATTTCCCTACTCGACTCCGCCTTCCTGCTACCCGTCAAAAGCAGCCAACACCCCAACGGACTATCTCCTGACGACGCCCGCCGTCTGATGTCCTACGCAATCAGGCACTTAATGTTCGCATACAATCATTCCCGAAGAATAGCCGAAGGACACGAACACTTCCTCCGGCTCAAGGAAATGAACCACCCGATACTATCCAATCATTGCCAACGCGAGATTTTGGTATGCGACGCACAAATGTTGCAAACCCTCGGCCGCCGTGCCGAAGCCTGCCAACTCCTCGACCAAGCCATGAGCATAAATGAAAATGATGATCCTTCCAGTGAACTCTTTTGCACCATAGCCGCCGGAATCACCTATATGGCCGTCGACTCCACCGAAACACGCGCAGAACCCACCCTGCTGCGAGCCGCCGAAGCTATGAGAAACGGAGCATACGACGACACCGGACTCTATCCGCAGGCCATGGCCAACCTGGCAAACATCTACATACGGAAGAATGAGTTCCAGAAAGGTATCAGTCTCTGTCAGGAGGTAATGGAACAAAGCAATAAGTCGCAGAATCCGCGTGGGGCGATGCTTGCCGCAATCAACCTGTGCGGCAATTACACCGAACTAAACTTCTTCGACAGAGCCTTGCATTACAACAATGAAGGACTCCGCCTGTTCCGTGAAGATAACGAGACCTGGGGTATGGCAGCAAGCCTGTACGAAAGGAGAGCCCTGATTTATAAAAGAATGGGCCTCATCGACTCAGCCTTCCTCGCGCTCAACCTTGCCGACAGCTTCTACATCAGAGCCACCAATCCGCGCGGACAAATACGTGTAAAGATGGAAAAACTGGATGCCAAAGCCCAGTTCCCGGACTCCCTGCCGAAAGTCCTGATGCACTATGAAGAAATAAAAGATAAAGTGCCCGGCTATATGCTGCTGGATTATTACATGGGCTACGGAAATGCCATGTACAGGGCCGAAAAATACCAAGAAGCCATCCCGTTGCTTGAAAAAGCCGTCAGCTTATCCAAAGCCCGCGGAGATATGGAAACCGAAAATCACAACAACCGGTTACTGCTCGACAGCTACCACCGTACCGACAGGATGAAAGCTGCAAAAGAATTGCTCCCCCGCTATAATATGATTATCGACTCTGTAATTCATGGGAAATCCATTCGCGAATCCATAGCCTCGCATATACGTTACGAGACGGAGAAGGTGGAACAGGAAAATAGTCTACTCACAGCAGGCATAGCCTTGCGCAACAGTGTTATCCGCACATACACCATCGGCACAATTGCATCCATCCTCTTTATCCTGCTCCTGGCCACCTGGTTCTGGAACAGACACCGATCTCTGAAATTACATCACCAACTGGACGAAAAGGAACTCGAAATCACCTCCATCCGCCTGGATAAAAAGGAAAAGGAATTGAAAAGAATTCTTGAATCACGCCATGAACTTCATGAACACAACCAGGAACTGCTTCGGCAACTGGCTGAAATACAAACCTCAAACCAATCCGGTAGCGAACTCAACAAGCTTATGGAAACTCTGTCTCCCACCATGCTGACGCCTAAAGAAGAAGCTGAATTCCGTGTCGCCTTCTCCGGCATTTATTCTACGGCACTTATCCGCCTGCGCGATGTGTGTCCCAATATCACCAAGAATGAAGAATTGCTGTGTATGCTCATCCTACTCAATCAAAGCACCGAAGAGATAGCCCGGATATTAGGTATAGCCTCCGCCAGCGTCACCAGGATACGTTATCGGTTAAGGCCGAAACTCAATATCCCGGAGAAAGCTTCGCTGGATGCGGAGATCAAAAGGATTATGAAAGAGTAATCTCAACTACTCTTTCTATAACTCCTCACTGCCCACAAATTAAAGAACACCGCAAAGGTCGTCAATGCTCCCAACTGTGGAAGTAACTCCACAATGCCACCACCCCGCAGGTAAATGGTACGCATCACCTCTACAAAGTATTTCAGCGGATTGAGCGCAGCAATCAGTTGTGCCCACTCCGGCATACTGTGTACGGGAGTGAACAAGCCGCTCATCAGCATCAGTATCAGCATAAAGAACCACATGACGAACATGGCCTGCTGCAACGTAGCGGAATGATTGGAAATCACCAGACCGAATCCGGAGACTACAAACAGGAAGACCACTGCAAAAAGATATATCGTCACAAAATGCCCCACAGGCAGAATGCCATAGAGCAGCCATGCCAAAAAGAAACATATCGTAAGCACAATGAAACCTATCAGCCAATAAGGTATCAGCTTGGCAAGAATAAACGTCAGTTTGGAGACAGGCGTTACATTGATCTGCTCGATAGTGCCCACCTCTTTCTCGCCTACCACATTGAGCGCCGGAAGAAAACCGCAAATCATTGTCAGCAACATCACCATCAATGCCGGAACCATAAAGAGCTTGTAGTTCAGGTTCGGGTTATACAGATTCTGCGTTGAAATACCGATCCGGGGCAATCCTATCCCGGCAGACATCGCCTTTACCGGTGATTCCGATTGCAACTCACGGGTATAGTCATTTATGATGGAAGACAGGTACGAGCCGCCCAATCCTCCTTTTGTACCGTTCACCGCATTGACGGCAACCAGCAGGCGGGGGTTGTTGCCCGTCACCCAGTTCTTCTCAAAATCGCGGGGAATCTCCAGGATAATATCCGCCGAACCGATTTCGATGGAGCGCAATCCTTCATTGTAGGTATCAGGAAGGGCCGTTGTACGGAAATAGGTGGATGCACCGATTTTATCCACAAGGCGGCGCGAAAGGACGCTGTGGTCATTATCCACAATGTTCAGGTTAATGTTCTTTATCTCCAGATTTGCCGCCCAAGGCATCAGTATCATAATCATGCAGGGGAAGATAAGAATCATCTTCGGCAGGAACGAGTTACGGAGCAACTGCTTGAATTCTTTTTCTATCAGAAACTTTATCATACCACCACTCTCCTATTCTAATCGGTTCTTAAACTTCTTGAAACTAATCGTAATCAGCGCAACCGCCATTACAGCAAGAATACTGACTTCCGTCAATACCAGTGAAATGTCCACTCCTTCGATCATCAGCTTCCGCACAGCCTGAATGTACCAACGGGCAGGAAGTACGGCCGAAATGCCTTGAAGCAACAAGGGCATGCTCTCTATGGGGAATATCATACCGGAGAGCAGCATGGTAGGCATCATCAGTATCAATCCCGATGCAAGCATGGCAGCAACCTGCGTCCGCGTTACCGAGGAAATCAGCAAGCCCAGAGCCAGGGAAACGAAGATAAAAAGCAGCGATACCACAATCAGCCAGAACAAACTACCTGCCACGGGAACATCGAGCACATAGACGGACAACAGCAAAATCGTTGTCAGGTTGACAAACGAAAGCACAAAGTAAGGAACTGCCTTGGCAAGAATAATAAACAACGGCTTCACCGGAGAAACCAACAATATCTCCATCGTTCCCGTCTCCTTCTCCCGGACAATGGATATGGAAGTCATCATGGCACAAATCAACATCAGGATCAGTCCCATCACACCCGGCACAAAGTTGTAGGCGCTCTTCATCTGCGGATTATAAAGCAGCTTCACTTCGGGAACAATAGTGGAAACCTGCATTCCCGCCGGAAGCATTTCGCGTCCGGCAGAGGATATGATGTTGGCGGCATAACCGGTCTGTGTGGTTGCCATATTGGGGTCGGTAGCATCGGCCACCAACTGTACACAAGCATCTCCGGTATAAACATGATTCGCAAATTGCTCGCTGAAGATGACTGCCAGGTCAATGTCTCCACGTCTGAAAGACTTCTCAACCTCGTCCGGAGTATTCAGATTCGTGGTGACGGAGAAATATTCACTCGCATCCAGACGGTCGATAATGCGCCGGGTGACAACATCGTTCGACGGGTCGAGAATGGCGACACGGACATTCTTCACTTCCGTGGTTATGGCAAAGCCGAAAAGGATAATCTGCACCACAGGCATACCCAGCAATATCAGCATGGTTCGCCTGTCACGGAAGATATGGAAGAATTCCTTTCGGACAAAAGCTATAAATTGTTTCATTGTTCTTACTAATTATGTTATGAATCGGCTAATCCGCCGTACGCACCGCCTCCCGTGCCAACTGCTGGAAAACATCATCCATTGTAGCAACCTTAAATTGCCGTTTCAGTTCATCGGGCGTATCGAGAGCACGGATCACGCCATCCACCATGATAGAGATACGGTCGCAATACTCGGCCTCATCCATGAAGTGGGTGGTGACAAAGACAGTGATTCCCCGGTCGGCAGCCTGATAAATAAGCTCCCAGAACTGGCGACGGGTAGCAGGATCTACCCCACCCGTCGGCTCATCCAGAAAGACGATCTTCGGTTCGTGAAAGATGGAAACGGAGAAAGCAAGTTTCTGTTTCCAGCCCAGCGGCAGACTTTTTACCAGCGTATCACGCTCGGCACTCAGTCCGATACGTTCCAGAAGTTCATCGGTCTTGCGGGCTATTTCATCTTCTGCCATGCCGTAAATCCCGGCAAACAGCCGGATATTCTCCCACACTTTCAAGTCTTCGTAAAGAGAAAACTTCTGGCTCATATAGCCGATATTCTTTTTCACATCCTCCGTCCGTGTGGCAACATCGAAACCGGCTACGCGGGCCGTGCCTCCTGTAGGATGGCTCAATCCGGTAAGCATGCGCATTGCCGTAGTCTTTCCGGCACCGTTGGCACCCAGGAAGCCGAATATTTCGCCACGATGGACTTTGAAAGAGATATGATCCACTGCCGTGAAATTGCCGAAACGTTTGGTGAGCTTATCCACTTCGATGACATACTCATCCTTCTGTTCCACCTTGCCATGTTCCAGTCCCGGCGGACAAAGAATACTTGCGAACTGATTCAGAATACGTTCCGGAGTATCTATCCCATGTATCTGCCCCTCATTGATAAAGGCAATGCGATCACATTGGCGTGCCTCATCAATAATAGGCGTAGAGGCTATGATGGTGATGCCCTGTTCCTTCAACCGGCGAAGCATCCCCCAAAACTCCTTGCGGGAAACAGGATCTACCCCTGTTGTCGGCTCATCGAGGAAAAGCACATCCGGTTTATGGATAAGCGCACAACTCAACGCCAGTTTCTGCTTCATACCTCCGGACAAAGCTCCGGCACGGCGTTTGCGAAAAGGCTCTATCTGCTGGTAGATATCCTTCACCAATTCATAATTCTCCTCAATGGTGGTATGGAAAACAGTAGCAAAGAAGTTCAGGTTTTCTTCTACCGTCAAATCCTGATAGAGGGAGAAGCGTCCCGGCATATAGCCTACGCAACGACGGATTTCTTTATAATCCTTCGCTATATCCAGACCGCACACCGAAGCATTCCCACTATCGGGAAGCAGCAAGGTGGTGAGGATACGGAAAAGAGAAGTCTTCCCCGCCCCGTCAGGCCCGATAATGCCGAACAACTCTCCGGAAGGAACCGTCAAGGAAACACCCTTCAACGCCTCCACCGCCCCATATTTCTTGGTAACGTTATCTACAACAACCGCATGTTCCATAAACTCATCACTTTATCACCTATCACTTTATCACTTATTAAACTCCACTCCCCCGTACATGCCTATCTTCAACAGCCCGTCATTGTGCACGGCAATCTTCACGGCATACACCAGGTTGGCACGTTCATTCTTAGTCAGGATAGTCTTCGGGGTAAATTCCGAGGTATCCGAAATCCAGGTTACTACGCCCGGATACTGCTTGTGCTCATCGGTGCCGTAATCGGAGAAGACGGTTACTTTCTGTCCCAGTTTTACCTGCGAAAGTTGTTCGGAGGTGATGTAAGCACGAAGGTACATCTGCTCCGTATCGGCCACTTTGAAAAGCGGAGTGCCCATAGCTGTCAGTTCTCCCGCTTCGGCGTACTTTGCCAGTACAGTGCCGGTTATCGGAGAGGTGATGTGGCACTTCTTCAACTGGTCTTCCACCTGTGCCACCTGAATACCGACGGATGAACTTTGCCACGTCAGGCTCTGGTGACTGTTGGACAAGGTAGAGTTCTGCGCAACAAGTTGCTTGCGGAGCACTTCAAGCTGATCTTCCGCATCATCCAGTTGTTTCTGGTTTGCCGCACCTACTTTTAGTAAGTTTGCCACACGGTTTCGTTCGCGTTGGGCGGCAGATATTTGTTCTTTGGTAGCGGCTACCTGTTTCAGAATATCAGGTCGCTGTTCTTCGACGGATTTAAGACTCGCCTCCAGTTGCAGCTTCTTCAAGTAGAGCTGTACGGTATCTACTACGCCGACTTCTTCACCGGCCTTCAACAACATTCCTTCTTCGATATCGAAATAAAGCAGGCGGCCCGATGCTTCGGCAGATACAAGCACTTCCGTAGTCTCAAACGTTCCTGTTGCATCATATTTCGGGGCACCGTTTCCACAAGCGGAAAAGAGGGCCAATAGGGAACAAAGTCCCAGTAAATTCCTTGATTTCATAATGATCTATATTTTTATGCCTTTAATTATTCAATGTATATTTCAGATTCCAGATGTTCATCAGTAACTGCACCTCGTGCAAAGCCTTGGTTTGACGTGCCAGGTTCTCGGCAGTGATTTCACGAAGCATATCGGTTACGGTCAGCGTACCGTTCTCCACTTTAGCCTCGGCGGCCTTGCGGATGTTGACACGCAAACGGATAATCTCATCATCATCCACCATCTGCCGGCGCATGGACTGGATGGCCGAGCTTTGTTGGGTAGATTCCAGGTTGGTATTGAACAGGAACACATCGCGGCTGGTCTCCAACTTACGGCGGTTGTTATCTATCAGCCTCCGATCATTGCGCAACGTGTAGAGGCTACCGAAGTTCCACGACATACGGACTCCCGCTACATAGTATGCGGAGAAATCATCTTTCAGCATATTCAATCCCGGATTTCCGTAAGCTCCCTGCACGAACAGCCCGAAGCGGGGACGGAAGCGCGTCTTCAATGAAGACTCCTGCACGTTCAATTGTCCGCCTTGGGCATCGAACCAGCGAAGTTCCGGACGGTTGTTCACCAATGAAGTGGATTCAAAAGTATCGGCGGGCTTCTCCAATGTAGTTCCGGAAGCGATTTCCTTTCCTATAAAGATAGAGAGCATACTCAGATAGGCCTGTCGCGAAGATTCCAGTTCAATGCGTTTCTGCTTCGTGTTCAATATCTCCACGCTTACGGCATCCAGATCGCTCTGATTGGCAATGCCGTTTGCCATATAGTTGGATACTTGCTGATGGGTGCGTCCCAAATCTTCCTGCAAAAGCTGATTCTGTTTCAACTGTTCGTCCAGCAACAAAATGCCGAAATATAGCTGATTCACACGATCATTCAGCGCATACATATCTACTTCCTGCTTCCCGCGGTCTATCTCCGAAGTAGCCCGGGTCAGTTGCTTTTTGGAACGGATATCTCCACCGTCCCAGATGTTCTGCGACACTTCCAGCATCACTTGATACTGATCTTTGGGCATACTCTTCATATCGATTCCCGGAAGGTCCACCGGCAGTTTTGTAACATCACTTTGATAGGTTGCTTTTCCCGAAAGGGTGAATTGTGGCAGATAGCCTTTTCCAGCATTCTCCAGGTTATACTCCCGGGCTTTCTCTATCAGACCGTATTGCCGCACCAGCGGATAATTAGTCTGTGCCGAGTGTTGGCATCCCTCCAGCGTGAGCTGCGCATGTGCCAGCATTGCCGCAAGAACAAAGGAAAAAGAGAGAATAGTTCGTTTCATTTCCATATACATTTCTTGTTTATTTCTTTATAGGACGCAAAGATAGAGCTTAAAAGTATATGGATACATTCTATTTGTGTGCAATGATGCTCTATTTATCCGATTACCAGTATTAAAAGACAGGAAAACCCTATGTTTTCTTATCTTTGCCACAGATATAGATAAATTAAAGGAGGAAAAGGATATGGAAAAGAGCAAACCTATGGAGCTTGGGCTTGGCGAGCTGCTGAGTAATCCAAACATCGTAAACAATAACAGTTTTCGCTTTATCAGCCGTGATCTCGGTGTTATCATCAGCTTTGCCCAAATGGATAGTATCCTCTTTAGCACAGGGAGGCCCTATCGCGCCAAAGAAAGCAGAATCATCCGGATACTGAGAGGTGAAGCACGGATTTCCATCAATCTGATAGAATATAAGGTAAAGGAACCAATGATTATTATCAGTCCTTTCAATTCACTGATAGAAATTGTAGAAATCAGTGAGGATTATGACTTTCAGGTCATTGTTCCCGATAATAACTTTTTGCCCATCGCACAGGGAGGTGCACTGACGGATTCGTACACAAAGCATGGCATTTTCATTTTGCCCACAGAGGAAGAATTACCGCAAATCGATGCTTTCTTTTCAATGATATGGGACGCTGTGCACAAAGTGCCATTCCGCCGGGAAGTGGTACAACACTTGATTATGGCATTACTCTATAATATAAGGTATATACATGCAAAGAACGAAGAGTCCGCCCCATTACAGCTCTCACGCCAGGAAGAAGTATTCCGCCGCTTCATCGGGTTGGTTAATGAACACAGCAAACGTGAACGTAACATCAGTTTCTATGCAGATAAACTGTGTCTGACTCCTCATTATCTGAGTACGGTTATTCGTGAAGTAAGCGGGCAGACGGTAATGCAGTGGATTAACCAAGCCGTTATTCTTGAAGCCAAAGTACTGCTGAAACACAGTGACTTGTTGGTATTCCAAATCTCGGATGAATTGGGATTTCCCAATCCGTCATTCTTCAGTAAATTCTTTAAACGGATGACGGGGATGACACCGGCGGAATATCAAAAGAAACGCCACACCTAAGCGGGGCAAACGCCACACCTGAGCAGGGCAAATGCCACACCTAAACGGGGCAAACTCCACACTTCACACTCGTCCAAGTGTGGCATCGGCACCCACGAAGTGTGGCATTGCGGGTGCTGAAACACAGCATTGGAAAACATTCAACTGAAAATGAAAAACTTTCATCTTATAACAAGATGATACGCTTCTGCATAATATCCACCAATTGCGCTTTCAACAACTTGGCATTGATAGGCTTGGGCATATATCCATCGAATCCGCTTTCCATCACTTTCTGTTCATCCGAAGCATAGGCAAAGGCTGTAACGGCAATAATAGGAATCTTTGCAGAATACTTACGGATCTCCCGGGTAGCCTCGTACCCATCCATTACAGGCATATTGATATCCATCAATACAATCTGAGGATTATGTTTCCGGAACATTTCCACAGCCTCCATACCGTCCCAGGCATGAATCAAATGATAGTCATATTTCAGGATGGATTCAAAAAGCTTATAATTGCTTGCATTATCTTCTGCAACCAGTATGGTCAATTTGTTTCTTTCTATCGAAACGGGTTGAATATCTTTGGGCATCTGTTTCTTGTCTTCCTTCACAGCCGGTTTGTAGGGAAGCGTAAACCAGAAAGTAGAGCCTTTACCCTCTTCCGATTCCACGCCGATTCTGCCACCCATATGATCCATCAGTGTTTTACAGATAGAAAGTCCCAACCCTGTTCCCTGGGCAAAAGAGTTCAGCTTGACGAAACGCCCGAAAATGTTTTGTTGCTTATCCTTCGGAATTCCACATCCGGTATCGGTCACATAGAAATATAATTCATTCTCCCGCATTTCATAGCCAAAACGAATGCTGCCTTTTTCGGTAAACTTAATGGCATTTGTCACAAGGTTAATCATCAATTGGGACAAACGGTTCTTTTCCGTATAAGCCATACATGGCCCGGCAGGTTCCACAAACTCCAGTTTCACCGTATCCGTCTTCACTCTCAACAAGAAACCACGCTCCAGTTCCCTCATCAACTCATTCAGTTCGATATTAGAGTAATTCAACTCCAACGTTCCCGCCTCAATCTTCGACAAATCAAGAATATCACTGATGAGTTGCAGCAACAAGGTATTATTGTTTTCGATGATGCTGACATATTCCTGTTTTTCCTCTTCTTCCTCGGTAGACGCCAATATCCCCGAAAAACCGACAATAGCATTCAACGGGGTACGAATTTCATGACTCATATTAGCCAGGAAGGCCGACTTTAAACGATTGGATTCTTCGGCAAGCTCTTTTGCTGTCGTAAGTTCTTGTTCCATTTTCTTCCGGTTGGTGATGACAAGCGACGAGCCTACCAGTGTCAATGGCTTTCCATCTTCGTCACGAGCTTCTACGGCAGCCTGTGCTTCCACCCATTCCACCTTGTGCAGGTTGTTTTTCTGCACATTGACGATGCGGTATTCTTCTTTCACTTTTTCCGCCCGTCCTTCTATCAGGTCCCGGTAGGCCTGTTTCACCCGTTCACGGTCTTCCTTGAAGATTTTTGAGAAATACTGAGAATCGGGCACAGATAGTTGTGAATCTTCTACCTCCTGTTCGTCAGTACTCAGTTCAATCGGTCTATTGATATCACACAGGATTGTTTTGCTCTTCAGATCCCACTTCCAAGGTACGATGTTGGCAACATCAAGAGCCATCGCCAGTTTGCTGTTGGTAGCACTCAACTTTTGCTGTGCTTTGTGCAGTTCTGTGCTGTTCAGGCAGAAGATATCAATCATATTTCCCTGATGGGTTCCTTTCAATACCACATCGTAAAAAGTATCGATGGCTTTAAAGTAGTAAGGGAATGTGATGGCTCTTTTCTCCGTCAACGCCATCTTTGTAAAATGCAGGAATTCGGGCATGGATTCCGGGAATATTTCACTTCCTTTTCTGCCTATGACCTCTTCCTTACGATAGAAATGTTTCTCAAATTCCGAATTTACATTCCGATAAATCAATTCGATGGGATTACCGTTCTTATCGGTCACCAACTCTTCCTGCATATAGAGTATGGGCATATTGTTCACCAACATCTTATAAGTAGCCATTGCATCTATCTCGTTCTGTTGTGCTTTCTTCAATGCATTCAAGTTGCGAATACGATACAGGAAGAGCAGTGTAATAAGCAAAATAGAGAAAAGAGTTCCCAAGATAAAATACCGGTAATGCTCCCAAAACGTAGGCGGTTTATTCAGGAAACGGGTATTGGCAGGACACGTGGAAAGAGAAAGCCCGTCACGTACCAGTATTTCATAATTAATAACAGGCGCCCCGTCTGTGGGGATATAGCAAGGAATATGGCGTGCCTGTTTGTCTTTCAACACATCCGAAATGGTTTGAATCAATGCTGCATCATAACGATCTTGATTGTAAGTATATCCACCCAGCATACCTTCTTTTCCACTTGCTATATTTACCATACTCAAAGAAAAGATAGGAACGGAAGTAGCAGCTATAAGCTTATGAGAATTAGTGGCTAACATGCTAGTACCAGCAAATGCGTATTTGTAGAACCACGAGGCGAACAGAACTCCCGTTGTTTTAGTGTCTACGAAATACAGGGAATCCAACAGCTGATTGGTCGTCATATTTTCAGCAGACCAAAATTTATACTTGATATCCGGATACTTCGTATTCAGTTCTTGCTCGATAAGTACGGAGTTGTCTTGATTGACTTTGCGCCCGTCACCTATAAATATAAACTCTTTCATCCCGGGAATCATCTGTTTCATCAGGCAAATGTTTTCCGGGATATACAAATCAGCGTACAGATAAACTAAATTGTAAGGGTCAACCAAATAAGAAAGAGGAGTTCGTTCTTCAGGCGTAGAAGGCTGCCTGTGGATATAAGCCTCATAGGAATCTAAATAATCTTCCTGTGCACAAAGCACAATGGGAATATCTCCCCAAACTTTTCTATATTCATCCCGCAACAACAATGCCGAATTTCCCAGTAATAACAGCATGCGTGGAGAACGACCTTTGTATTTATCGAATATATTGCGCTTGGACTCTTCCATAATGGAATCATTTTCAACCAGTAGCATATTCAGATGCTCTACGTAGAGAGTGATTCCAGGGTCTTTTTGAACGAATTCCGTAACCTGTCTCTTATACACATCTGACGCTGCCGACGAAGCTAGAAGTG
>ERZ1027160.260-NODE-260-length-27982-cov-11.718588_pt1 | contig 27982 bp, 20 predicted proteins | sample MGYA00519275_ERZ1027160 | MGnify/ENA primary metagenome ERZ1027160 (study PRJEB26926, sample SAMN06164707) | human gut metagenome | biome: ENVO:00009003; feature: ENVO:2100002; material: ENVO:00002003 | host: Homo sapiens | place: USA | collected 2012 ...
GATTTTCTGCTAAATCCATAATGATTCATTTTTATACATGGCAAAAATATAAGAACAAAAAAAGGGCGACAAGATAGAATTGCGGAAACGCTTACGCTCAATGAATCATTTATGAAGGATCCCTCTCAAAATCCTTCACAACAACACATTGAAAAACAATGTATTGTGTAAATATGAAGGATTTGAAGGATTTCCCGGTGTTTTTTTATTTTAATAGGTTTTATGATAACTCCAATCCCAGTGCTTCTTTTAATTTCAGCAGATTCGGGTTTTTCTTGCTCATCATCTGGAAACGTTCCACGTGGCTGTAAGCACGGATGTTCTCGGTAGGGGCACTGACACGTACCGTCATGGTGATTTTCCGGTTGTGCAGACGTTCGCGTAAGTGATTCTGAACCGATGGTATTAATTGTACCATATATTTTTCCACCATATCATTGTCTACTGTCACTTCAAAAGTCGTGTCATTCAACAAATGCGGATGCATGTTCATCATTCGTGCGGAGTTAGCCTTCTCTTCCTTGGGCAGGGCGGCTGCAAATTCACGCCAGTAATAGTCCAGATCTTTTTCATTGAAAATATAATCTTCGTATGTGGCATCGTTTTGGACAGCGGTGCTTGCCGCTTTTGCTTCTTGCTTCTCCGCGGCTTGCTGTTCGTGCAAAGGACGGCGCAGGGATATACCGAGTGAGCCCGCCTTGAACACCGGGATTTTTTTCTCTTCTCTGGTCTGAGGCAGCGGGCTTGGACGGCTTGCGTTCATACTGCCGGCTGTACTTGTACCCTGTGGCTGAGGAGCGGCGGTTGCTGCGGTCTGTGCAGCGGCTGTGGAAGCCGCTTGCTGCGTAAATAGGGGTTTTAATATCTTCTTAGGGCCACGCCCACCACTTGCATCATCGGCGTCGGGCAGAGTGAGTTGGGCGCATTGAATCAGTGTCAGTTCTACCAGCAGACGTTTGTTTTTGCTTGCACGATAGTTCAGGTCACAATCATTGCATAGCTTCATGGCACGGTACAGGAATTTCTGGTCGCATTTTTGTGCTTGTTCTTTATAGCGGTCGCGGATACCGGCGCCTACTTCCAGCAATTGCAGGGTGGAAGGGTCCTTGCTCACCAGCAAATCCCGGAAATGAGAGGATAGTCCGGTGATGAAATGACTGCCGTCAAATCCTTTTTTCAATACGTCGTTAAAAAGCAGCATGGATTCGGGAACTTTGTTTTCAAGCAACAAATCGGTCAGCTTGAAATAATATTCGTAATCCAAGACATTCAGGTTTTCAATCACACTTTTGTAAGTGATGTTCCCACCTGTGAAGCTGACTACTTGGTCGAAGATGGAAAGAGCGTCGCGCATACCACCGTCGGCTTTCTGTGCGATGACAGTCAGGGCTTCGGGTTCGGCGTTGATATGTTCCAGTTTGGCAACGTATTGCAGATGGTCGATAGTGTCTTTGATGCCGATGCGGTTAAAGTCATAAATCTGGCAACGGCTCAGAATAGTCGGCAGTATCTTATGCTTTTCCGTTGTGGCAAGGATGAAGATGGCATGATGAGGCGGTTCTTCCAATGTTTTCAGAAAAGCATTGAAGGCAGCTTGCGACAACATATGGACCTCATCAATGATATATACCTTGTACTTGCCGATTTGTGGCGGGATACGTACCTGCTCAATCAGCGAACGGATATCTTCTACCGAGTTGTTGCTGGCGGCATCCAGCTCATGTATGTTGTAAGAACGCTGTTCGTTGAATGCCAGACAAGACTCACACTGATTGCAGGCTTCTCCTTCGGCAGTGGGGGTCTGGCAGTTGATGGTCTTGGCAAAGATACGTGCACACGTTGTTTTTCCCACTCCACGCGGTCCGCAGAACAGGTAGGCATGTGCCAGCTTGCCGGTGGCAATAGCATTTTTTAAGGTGATGGTCAACGCGTGTTGCCCTACAACCGATTCGAATGTAGCGGGACGGTATTTTCGTGCCGATACGATATAATTTTCCATAAGCGGAGTTCTTTTTTCTAATATGAGTTCTGCAAAAGTACATAAATTATCCGTTTTTATGGGTAGGATTGCTTGAAATATTTCTATCTTTGCAAAAATCAAAAAAGGGATTCTTTGTATGAGCAAATTGCTGACTATTTGGAACTACATCCGGCGCCATAAGTATATGATTACGGTGCTGATCTTTATTGTAGTTATTGGTTTTCTGGATGAGAACAGCTTGATTCAGCGGGTAAAGCATCGCAGTGAGATCAGCGCGCTGAATAGTGAGATAGAGAAATATAGAAAGCAATATGAGGAAGATACGGAGAAACTGAAGGAACTGACCACGAATCCTGAGGCTTTGGAGAAAATAGCACGCGAGAAGTATTTGATGAAGAAGCCTGACGAGGATATTTTTGTGTTTGAAGAATGAGTAAATCTTATAATATAATTTCGATGGCAGGGGCAGTCCTGCTGCTGGCAGGTGCGGTGTTGCAAATCACCCGGTGGGAGCTTGCGCCTTATCTGTATACGCTGGGTGCTGTGATGTTCGGCTATGTGCAGGTCATGGGGAATCGTTATGATGGAAGGAATTTTATCATCAAGCGTTTGCGTAGACAGCAGATTTTCGGGGCTGTCGCACTGGTCTTTACAGGAGTATTGATGTTTACCATGAAACGTAACGAATGGATTGTTTGTCTTTCCATTGCCGCTGTCCTGGAACTTTATACGGCTTTCCGTATTCCGCAGGAGTTGGAGAAGGAAAAACGTTAAGGAACCAGTGTCATTTTTTGTCCGCGTTTATAGAGGCTTATCTTGTGAAAAATAGGAGAACGCGGACGACACTTGTTACGTGTGGTCCGCGTTCTAAAAAATAGTTGTCCGGTATTGTTATTCCACAATGGTCATTTCATCTACCAAGTGTTTCGCTCCTGCAAACTTATCAATAATAAATAAGGTATAGCGGATATCCACACAGGCTGCACGTTGTAACTGGGGATTGTAAGCAATGTCACCGGTCAGTCCTTCGTAGTTGCGGTCAAAGCCGGTACCGATCAATTCCCCTTTGTTATTGAAAACGGGGGAGCCGGAATTACCTCCTGTATTGTCTGTTCCTGTAACAAAACAGATGGGCATTTCACCATTTTTCATGGCATAGCGCCCGAAGTCTTTCTTGTTATACAAGTCCTTCAGTTTGGCCGGAACCACGAATTCATAGTTGTTCGGATCCTCTTTTTCCATCACTCCTTTCAACGTGGTGTAATAGTTGTATTCCATACCGTCTTTGGGGCTGTATGAACCTACTTTACCATAAGTGAGACGTAACGTGGAGTTGGCATCCGGATAAATAGGAGTGCCTTCATGCTGTTTCAGCTTCATCATACCCTCTACCCAGGTTTTATGGGCCAGATTATAAGCATCGGTTTCGGCTTTCATGGCTGCATCGGTATCTGCATAACCTTGGTCTACTGATTTGGCATATTGCACCATCAGGTCATTTTCCAATGTCTTGGCATCCGGCTTTGCCACAAAGTTGTCAAAGGCTTCACGGCTTCGGAAGATGGATGTATCAAAACAAGCATCGACAAAGGCGTCAATGTTTCCTTTGAATTCTTTGTCTATTACTTTAAAGATGCTGATGCGCTGTTCGGCCGGAATTAATTCTGCGTAAGTCTTCAGCAAAGCTTTGGAAACTTTACGGTCTATTTCGGGATTATAGTCTTTATTGAAAAAATTATCGGCTTGTTTGATCAGTGTGCTTAATGCATGATCCAGCGGATTGATTTCTTTAGTAGCATGAGGTACTTTATATCCTTTTTCCAATGCTTGCAGGACTTTGTCTGTGGAAGGAATCTTATAGAATTCCGTTCCCAGTTTGCAAACTTCGTAAATGGCTTGCTGATGATATACGGCATCCCGGCGTTTGCTCACGATTTCCCGGATAGCATCGAAGGCTTTCTGGTAGGCGTCAGTACCCGTCTCACGTCCGTAAGCCAGAAGCTTTTCCTGTTGTTTCTTTTTCGTATCAAGTACTTTCAGCTGAACCAGTCCTTCGTTCATACCGATAGCATTCTTCCAGTAATTGGCTGACGAGGCGTATTTGCTGGCATACTGGATGCGTACTTTATCACTTTTCAGCATCTCTTCCAGCAGATTATTCAATCGTACGGTGCGGACGGTCTTACGCATGAAGTTGGTAGTCTGCATACGTTCTTCCACTTCGTCCGAAATCATGTATCGCCAGTTGCGTCCGGGAAATCCCATTACGAAAGTGAAGTCTCCCTCTTTGATTCCTCCCAGGTTGATGGTCAGATGTTTTTTCACCTTCAAGGGTACATTGCTTTCGTTATAGTCAGCAGGTTTACCGTCGGGTGTTGCATAAATGCGGAACATGGAGAAATCGCCACAGTGACGGGGCCACATCCAGTTATCGGTGTCAGCTCCGAACTTTCCGATGGAAGAAGGAGGAGCGCCTACCATACGGACGTCTTTATAGATGGTCTTTATAAACAAGTAATAGCGGTTGGCTCCGTAGAAAGGCTTTAGTTCCAAAGCGGTGAACGGAGTGATCTCTATATTTTCTTGTTCGGCAAAACGTTTGGCTACTTTGCTCAGATAGGAGGGGGACAGGTAGTTCAATCCTTCCGGGTCCTCATCTTTGGCCAGTTGTTCCTTTACATAAGGAGTGACGTCCAGAATTCTGTCTATGAAGGTGACAGTCAGCCCCTTGCAGGGAAGTTCTTCTTTGCGGCTCATAGCCCAGAAGCCGTCAGTCAGATAGTCGTGTTCTACCGAACTGTGTTGCTGGATATAGCTGTAACCGCAATGATGATTGGTCAGCACAAGACCTTCGGCAGAAATGATTTCACCGGTACAACCACCTCCGAAATGCACTACAGCATCCTTCAGGCTGATGCTGTCCGGACAATATACTTTATCAATGCTGATATCCAGTCCCATATCATACATGGTGGCCGCATTCTGTTCTTTCAGATCAGTCAGCATCCACATCCCCTCGTCGGCATGGCCGGCAAGGGTTGTGAAAGTAAATAGCGAGAGTAATAGTATCTTTTTCATTATTCAACAATAGTCATTTCGTCAATCAGGTGTTTGCATCCGCCCAATTTGTCGATGATGAATAATACATAACGTATATCCACTGCGATACAACGCTGTAAGTTGTTGTCGAAATTAATGTCACCACTCAGTGATTCCCAGTTGCCGTCAAAAGCGGCACCGATGAGTTCGCCGTTACCGTTGATGACGGGAGAACCTGAATTACCGCCGGTAATATCATTGGTAGTCAGGAAACAAGCAGGCATATCACCGTTGGGCAATGCATAACGTCCAAAATCTTTTGCTTCATACAATTCTTTCAGTTTGGCGGGAACAACAAATTCCGGATTGGTAGGATCCTCTTTTTCCATGACACCTTTCAGCGTAGTGTAGTATTTATAGTGTACGCCGTCTTTGGGATTGTATGATTTCACATTGCCGTATGTCAGACGGACGGTGAAGTTGGCATCCGGAGCTTTGGGTTCCGGTGAATACATTTCACACAGGCCGCGTACATAGGTTTTGTGTAATAAATCCATGCCTTTCATCGATTCTGCCAGTTCGTTTCCCAGCTTATCCATCAAGTCATATTTAGCCCGTACGTATGCAGTCATAGGATCTTTTTCTATGGCTTTCACGGTAGGTTTCTTGATGAATTTATTGAAATTCGCTTCGTTGGAGAAGATGGAATTGTCATAACAATGGTCTACGTATGCGTCATAGTTACCTTTAAAATCCTTCTGGATGGTAGTATAGAAGGCAGGTAAAGCATCGGCAGGAACCATTTCGGCATACAGGGGCAACAGAGCTTTGGCCACTTTGCGGTCTACTTCGTGATCGTAGTCTTTGTTATGTATATCGGCATATACTTTTTTCAGCGTTTCAATATTTTTATTAATCGCTTCTTTATCTTTATTTTTGATTGCGTCTTTCAGCTTGTCCAGAATCAGATAAGGAGTGCCGAATTCTATACCTCCTTGAAAGACTTCACGGAAACAGGTGTAGTTATAAAGAATAGGATTACTCTTTTCGATGGCGGCATCAATTTCGCTGACTACTTTTTCATAATCAGTGTTGCCTTTGGCTTTAGCAAATGCTGCGAACTTGGCTTCCTGTTCTGCTTTTGTTTCCAATACCTTATTGTCGATAATGGCTTTATTCATGCCGATAGAGTTTTTCCAATAGTTGCTGGAACCTGCATATTTGCTGGCGTATTGGATACGTACTTTGTCACTGGCAGCCATTTCTTTCTTCAGTACATCCTGACGCACACCACGTATGCGGATACGGGGTTCGTTGGTGGAATGCATCCGTTGTTTCACTTCACTTTGAGTCAGATAGCGGTTGGTGCTTCCGGGGAATCCCATAATCATGGCATAGTCACCCTCGTTAATACCTTTCAGTGAGATAGCCAGATGCTTTTTGGCTTTCAGAGGAACATTGTTTTCATTATATTCTGCCGGTTCGCCGTTGGCATCCGCATAAATGCGGAAGACGGAGAAGTCGCAAGTATGGCGGGGCCACATCCAGTTGTCTGTTTCACCACCGAATTTACCGATGGATGAAGGCGGAGCGGCAACCATGCGTACGTCGCTGTAGGTTTTCAGATAAATCAGATAGAATTTATTGCCTGCATAGAAAGGCAGAGCTTGTGCGCTGATACCCGCTTTTCCGTTCAGGTCACTGGCTTTCAGTTCCTCGTCGGCCAGTTTTTTCAGGAAGTCGTATTCAAAGGTTTCCTCTTCTTTTACTTCGCCTGATTTTACTTTATTGTTTACTTTATCTGTGACATCGACAATGCGTTCTACAAATTTGAACTTCAATCCCGGAGTCGGTAGCTCTTCTTTGCGGCTTTTTGCCCAAAAACCGTCAGTCAGGTAGTCATGTTCTACCGAGCTATGTTGCTGTATCGCTCCGTAGCCACAGTGGTGGTTGGTCAGGATCAGTCCGTCCGGTGAGATGATTTCACCGGTACATCCTCCTCCGAAAATGCCTACTGCATCTTTTAATGAAACGCGGTTCGGGTTATAAATGTCGTCTGCTTCCAGCAGTAAGCCTTGTGCTTTCATGCGGTCTGCCAAATGCTGCTCTTGCATCAGTTGCAACAGCCACATACCTTCGTCTGCCTTCGACGGCAAGAATGCTACACACATCAATGCGAGCAATAAAAGTTTGAATTTTTTCATGTTGTGTACTAATTGTTATTTCTTTATCCTTATATCGGTTACAAAAATAGAAAAAAAGAGGGAACTTTGCACTATAAATTGCCTTCTCGGTAATAATCTTCTATTTAGTTTTAAATTTTAATAAAATATTTTTGTCACTAAATTATAGATTGTACCTTTGTATGCGAAAAATAGTATAATGGGGCGTAGATAAGCATGAATAAACTTTTTTTCTCTGTGGTATCTTTATTGGCTTTTACTTCATGTGCCAGTGAGTATAAGATAGAAGGTAGTTCTTCTGTTTCTCGTCTGGATGGGAAAATGCTATTTGTAAAAGTTCCTAGTGGAGACCGGATGCTGAGTATTGATTCGGCAGAGGTAATTCATGGAATGTTCAAGATGGAAGGTATAACCGATTCTACTTCAATGGCATCCTTGTATATGGATGATGAGAGCATCATGCCTTTTGTCATTGAAAAAGGGAAAATATCCATCAGTATTGATAATGCCCGTATTGTAGTTACCGGAACTCCGTTGAATGATCGTCTGTATGATTTTGTGGGAAAAAAGACTTCTTTGGATGACAGAGCATACGAGTTGGAGCGTCAGGAGAGCCGTATGATTATGGATGGAAAAGCACCGGATGAAATTCAACGTGAGATAACGAGAGAACGTGAGAAACTGGCTGCTGAAATGAATGCATTGGCTAAGGAGTTTATCCAGAAGAATTATGATAATGTATTGGGACCGGGTGTTTTCATTATGTTGTGCAGCAATTTTCCTTATCCTGTCATGACTCCCTTGATTGAGGAAATTATAGAGGAGGCTCCTGACCGATTTAAAAATAACTCCTTGGTAAAGGATTATGTGACAGTAGCCCGTTCGAATATGGAAAAATTAAAAGCTCCCCATTAATGAGGAGCCTTTTTTTATCTGTCTTGGTCTGGATTGTCTATTTTTCCTTGATATTTTTCAGGTAAGTCTTTCTCAATTTCCCTGTAAGCCTCTTCCATGGTTGCTTTGATGTTTTCCATTCCCTGGCTTTGCGGATAAATGGGCTTATGTACGACTAATGTCATAGGATGCCAGGATACAAAACCGCCGGTACGGGGAAGAATATTAAAGGAGCCGATAATAGTGAGTGGTACTACGGGAAGTTGCAAATCATCTGCCAGTTGGAAAGCACCTTTCTTAAAATATCCCATGTGCCCGGTAAAAGTACGTGCACCTTCGGGAAATACCACTAGAGAAGTTCCATCCTGTAGTACGTGACGGGCATGTTCTATGGTTTCTATTACCTTCTTGGGACCGGATTTATCAACGAATATATGTCCGGCAGCTTCACAGGCTTTGCCGACGAAAGGCATTTTGCGCAGACTTTTTTTCATCATCCATTTAAAGTTTCGTCCCAGAAAACCATAAATCAGGAAGATATCGAAAGAGCCTTGATGATTGGCTACAAACACATAGGATGTTTTTTTAAGTACTTCCGGATGTCCTACTACCTTGACAGGAATAAGTAATACATAGCAGAAAAGCTGTGACCATATTTTTCCCGGATAATATCCCCAAAAATGCGGATTGCCTATCCATGAACCAATAATGGTAACTATTGCTGTAAGTATGGTTAATACCAGCAAAATGGGAAGTGCTATGAATAGTTGGTATAAAATATATAGTACTTTCATTTGTCTGAATTTTAGTTGTACAAAGATAGAAAAACTATTTTATATTTTATGTAACGTGATTACTGTAATTTCCGGCCATGCTCCAAGGCGCATAGGGAACATCAGGTAGCCCAAACCAATATTGACAAACAAGGATTGTTTTCCTTCCTGGTATAAACCGTTGTGTTCGGGATATACGAATTTAGCAGGAGAGAAGCCAAACAGGCTGAACTGCATTTCATGGGTGTGGCCTGAAAGCATTAGCTGTACATCACTTTCCGGCAAGACTTCTCTGTGCCAATGAGTGGGGTCATGGCTCATTAATATTTTATACATTCCTTCCGTTCCTTTTAATGCTTTCTGCAGATCTCCATAATTGGGAAATGGGGGATTTCCGCTGTTCTCTACACCTGCCAGGGCTATACTGTCTCCATGATGATGTAGAATGACATGATCGTTATTGAGTATTTTCCATCCCATGGCAGCCTGTTTGGATTTCAAGCTGTTCAGGTTGGCTTCTTGAGCTTCTTCCGTTTCCCATTTTATATAAGGGGAATAGTCATGGTTGCCTAAAACGGAATACACTCCGTCTTTTCCTTTTATCTGTTCTAGAATAGGGATAAATTCGTCCAATTCCGTTGCCACGTTATTGACCAGGTCACCTGTAAAAAGTACCAGGTCGGCATGTTGTGCATTAATAAGGTTTACAGCCTTCTGTAAAGCAGCACCGTTGCCAGTCCAGCTGCCGGAATGGATATCAGATATTTGTACAATGCGGTAGCCGTCAAAGCCGCTGGGAAGTTCATCGGAACTGATGGTTACCTCCCTGATTTGAAAATGCTGTTTTCCTTCGGTTGCTCCATATATTACATATATTAACGAGGCTAAAGCCAATCCTCCTGCTACATATCCTCCATACAGTTTTTTGCCGGAGATGATATATAGGAGCTTCATAAACAGGATAACAATGACGAAAAGTGCCTTGGGTACGGAGAAACAAAGAAAAATCAATAAGAAATTGCTAAGTCGCTGCATGGAATCCGGACGTGGCTCATGTATAGAAAAGACTAATGTCATTCCCAATAAAAGAAACAGACTGGGAAGCCAATAAGCCCAATGTGTCCATTTTTGGGAAACACGGCGTATATATGCCTTGTATATATACATATCGGGCAATATCAGTAGCAGTAGAAAAAACAGAAATAACTTTATCAGCATCATAATTTATTCGTTTTTTATAGATTGGCGGCGAGAAACTTTTTAGTTTCTTCTATACTCATGCCCCGGCGGGCGGCGTAATCTGCCAATTGGTCTTCACCTATTTTTCCGATGGAGAAATAGCGGGAAGCCGGATGGGCAAACATGAGTCCGCATACAGAGGCATGGGGCTTCATCATACCATTCTCGGTCAATGAAATTCCTATTTGCTTCATATCCAGCAACTCGTCTAATAGGAAATTGACGGATTGGTCGGGCAAGGAAGGATAACCTACGGCAGGACGTATCCCTTGATATTTTTCATTATGCAGGTCTTTTACGCTTAGGTTTTCATCAGGTGCATATCCCCAAAGTTTTTTGCGTACATCTTCGTGTAGTTTTTCGGCAGTAGCTTCCGCCAGTCTGTCGGACAATGTTTGCACTAACATACGTTTGTAATCGTCTTCTGCATAGAGCCGCTCCATTTCTGCATCTACCGTAGTGGCGAATGCTCCTATTTTGTCTGTGATACCCGATGATAATGGACGCACAAAGTCACTCAGACATAAAAACGGGTCATCTTCTTTCAATTTTGCTGTTTGTTGACGCAAAAGCGGAAAACGCTTGCTATTCAGCAGCAGATCATCTCCGTCGGCATTGGCATCCATGATATTGACCACTCCGTGGGTCTGATACGCTGTATCCAGTTCATTCAACATCCGATTTGCCTCTTTGAAAAGCTGCATGGCTTCACTGGCTTTCGGACGGTCTTCTTCCGCAAAACCGGTGAGCCACATGGCCCGGCATGAATCACATCCATGTATGTCCGCAATGGCGGCAAACTTGGGTTGAAAGCCCCATGCATGGAAAAAATAAATCCAGTTAATGTATTCGCTTACTTCGTGAATCTTGTAATTTACAATCATCTTTTAAACCTTAATTCTTGTCCGCGATGACTTTGGTCTACCTTGTTGTCACTGTAAACCAGATCACCATTGACGAATGTTTTTTCTACCCGTGTGTGGAATTTCTGTCCTTCCATCGGAGTCCATCCGCATTTGCTTAAAACGCAGTCGGCAGTTACAGTCCATTCATGATCCGGATTTACCAATACGAGGTCGGCTTGATAACCAGGACGGATGTAGCCTCGTCTTTCAATATGATAAAGTTCGGCCGGTGCATGGCACATTTTCTGAACCAGTTGCTCTATGCTTAATATTCCTTCGCGTACTAATTCCATGATAGCTACTAATGAAAACTGTATCATCGGCATACCCGATACGGCTTTCAATGCTCCCCCTTCCTTTTCTTTCAGTAAGTGAGGGGCATGGTCGGTACCTATTACATCTATCAGATTGGTAGACAATGCTTTGCGTAAAGCATTCCGGTCTTCTGAAGTTTTGATGGACGGATTGCACTTGATACGTCCTTTCAATGTCTCATAATCTTTGTCATAGAAGTATAGATGTGACACGCAAGCTTCCGCCGTAATCTTTTTTTCACTCAGGGGTTTGTCTTCAAGCAAATCCAGTTCTTGTGCGGTGCTGATGTGCAGGATGTGCAGGCGGGCATTGTTTTCTTTTGCCAGCCGGATGGCCAGTGAGGAAGAATATGCACATGCTTCCGCACTACGTATCTGCGGATGATATTTTATATCAGGATCTTCTCCATATTTTTCTTTGAAGGCTGTTGTATTGGCACTGATTATAGATTGTTCTTCACAATGTGCTGCAATCAGCATACCTGCATTGGCAAATACTTTTCTAAGTACTTCCATGCGGTCTACCAACATATTTCCCGTGCTGGCTCCCATAAATAATTTAACACCGCATACCCGGCTTTTATCTAGTGTGGGGAGTACATCCGCATTCGTATTGGTTGCTCCGAAATAGAATGAATAGTTTACGATGCTTTTGGTTGCCGCATCCGCAAACTTGGCATTCAAAGCTTCCAGGGTCGTAGTTTGCGGAGTGGTGTTGGGCATGTCCATAAAACTGGTGACGCCACCTGCCGCCGCCGCTGTGCTTTCAGTATGTATGTCGGCTTTATGAGTCAGTCCCGGGTCACGGAAGTGTACATGATCGTCTATAACTCCCGGCATCAGATAATAGCCTTTCGCATCTATTATTTCTCCACAAGGCTGGGAGGGAACTGTTTCTTCTGCCAGCACTTCAGCTATGACTTCATTCTCAATCACTATCGAACCGTGAAAAATCTTGCCTTCATTCACAATCCGTGCATTCTTTATCCATGTACGTTTCATACTGTTTTCTTTTGCGGGTATTTGCGGAACCAGCTACCCAGTTTTAATTGAATGACTCCTAATACAGCTTCACCGAAGATACTTCCGTTCATTTTTGAAGTACCTAATTCGCGATTGACAAAAATCACAGGAACTTCGGCTATCTTGAATCCGCACTTGTAAGCAGTGAACTTCATTTCAATCTGGAATGCGTACCCTTTAAAACGGATGCCATCCAGACCGATTGTTTCCAAGACTTCACGGCGATAGCATTTAAATCCGGCGGTAGTATCATGTATGGGTAACCCTGTGATAATCCGTACATATTTGGAGGCGAAGTAGGACATCAGCACACGCCCCATCGGCCAGTTCACTACATTCACACCACTGACATAGCGTGAACCGATAGCTACATCATAGCCTTCAACGGCACATTTGTTATACAGCCTTGGCAGGTCATTCGGATTATGACTGAAGTCAGCATCCATTTCAAATACAAAATCATATTGATGCTCTATCGCCCATTTGAATCCGGCAATGTAAGCAGTACCCAGTCCTAATTTACCTTTACGCTCAATCATGAAAAGACGGTCGGGGAATTCTGTTTGCAGTTTACGGACAATGGTTGCCGTGCCGTCTGGTGAGTTATCTTCAATAATCAATATGTGGAAGAACTTTTCCAGTCCGAATACAGCCCGGATAATGTTCTCTATATTTTCCTTTTCGTTATAGGTGGGTATAATAATAATACTATCGGATTTCTCCATACATTTTTTGTATTAGCTGAATAAATATCATACAAAAGTAACTATTATATTAACACTCCCGTCAGAATTTAATTTTATTAATTAAAAAAAGAGGATTACCCCTGCCTGGCGCACGGATAATCCCCCTATTTAACAGAATAGTTTAGAAATCTTTAGAATGCCACACCAAGGCGGAAACCGAAATTGTTTAATTTATCCATATCATAGTTAAATACGGTTCCCTTGTTGGTAGAGTAGCTGTAGAATGCTGCCAGATGGAAGCCGATACTGTTTGTCCAGGGGTAGATATTCACACCGACTTCTGGTGATACATAGAAACCCCAAGTGTTGTCTTTCACTTCGTAAATGTAAAAGTCACTGGACATTTTGGTATAGTTGGCACCCAGCTTCAATCCGATATAAGGTTGGCATGCACCGTCACTGAAGCGATAGTGTGTTGCGAAACCGAAAGGCAACTGAAATACGGAATGTTGCTGGTCGGTTGTCAGGGCTGCCGAGTTGCTGATTGGTAGTGTCTGACGTGAAATATACTCATTATTGGTATGATAATTGATAAAGGCACCGATTGACAAATCCGGCAGTATATAATATCCACCTTCGAAGTTCATACCCCAACCGCTTGCTTTGTTTGCAAAGTTATTGCTGATAGGAGCGTTGAACTGCCAGTCTACATTGAAATAGGTAAACGGAGTTACCTGTGCTTTTGCCGGCAGGGCAAAGGCTATGGCGATAGCGGCTACCGCCATCAGTCTGAGAGTTAAATATTTTATAGTTTTCATATTTCCTTTTTATTTTAAATGAATACTTGTTTCACTTACGTTTATTTTTTCAGATAAGGACTCTGAGTGAATGCTTGGTTGATGGCAGTCGTTGTACGGTTTACATTCAAACTGCCACTTCCGCCCAGTAACCCGCTGATGTATGCATTCCAGACAACAGTTAATTTTTCTTTTTGTCCTTCCGGAGCATTCTTTAAATTAATCATGTCGGCCAGCAATGAACCGGTGCTATAGCTGTAAGTGATAGGATAGGGATAGTACCATCCACCTCCCCAATTGCCGCCCCAGTAGCCGGGATACCAATAACCGGGATAATAGCCCCACCAGGGTCCGTCATTATAGTAACCGTGGAAATAATAAGTACTTGCTACGTAGCTTACCTGTAGGCCGAGGTCGGCGTCGTCTTTATTAGCTGCGGTGTAGCCGGCAGCGTTCATCTTAGTCTTGAATGCATTGATGATGATCTGTGCATTCTCGTCCTTCCAGTATTCAGGGTCTTTCTTGTCACCGATGATCAGGATGCTGTCAGGGATATAATAAGTACTGAAGTCATTGAACTTAGTACTAGTGTCATGACTGGTGAATACCAGATACTCATTGTCCAATTTGTCCATGTCCGGGTCTTTCTCGCAAGATACCAAGGCAAAGACCGCCAGTAGGATAGGAATTAATTTTTTCATGTCAAGGTTTTGTTTAAGTTAATACTAATTGTTTTTCGTCTAGTTTCTCTCATACAACGGCCAGCTTATGTTTTTGTTCACTAACAGTCTGTTCTTTAGTGAATTTTTTTGCAGCCAGGTTAATTAGAGTTTCTTTTTTAAAGTGTAATTTAGTTTAGAAACAGCTTTCTTGAAGTCCTTGCCAATCATTGTCAGTGCACTGTCACCCTCTGCCAGAAAGTTTGTCTTTTCGTGTCCCGGAGTAGCGGAAATTAATTGATAAACGATAGCGGTGCTGTCATTAGGAATTCCAATAATAGTTACAACTGTACCACTGTCGGTAAATGCCTGGTTACCATCTTTTGTTCCTAAATAAGTGGTCGTCAGATTGTATGTGCCCAGTGAGTCTTGGCCTGCCTCCTGAAGTGTCAGTTGATAGTTGATACCTTCGGCATCGGCAGCTGGCAGAATACCTTCATAGCTATATGTTTGTAATTCACCCAGTGTGCTGTCGTTCACAGCGAAAATAGAGTCACTTTCACTTTCGGCTATTATTTCAGCACTTTTGTTTCCTTTAGAGCCACAGGAAACAATCATGGCAGCCAAAGCTGCTGCAATAAATACTTTTTTCATTGTTAAGTCAGGTTTTTAATGGTTATTTGGGTACATAACATTTGTTATGCCCGTTTTGTTTTTAATAAGTTCTCTTTTCAGAAAAAACAAGACCATGTTTAAAATGCATTAAACACGGTCTTTAATAAATAGGGCGTTGTATCTGGATAAATCGGACTACCGTAGCCGTATGCCGTTCATACTTCTTCGAATCAGTGAGTTATAGATAATTTTTCCTTTTGATACTTGTTCTTCTGTTTGTGGCAGGTCGGGCATACTTCCTGTCGTAATATAAGCTATGGTGTTCTTCAATAAATACTCTTTGGTATCTCCCAGTGGGTAGAGAGGGGAGATGAGGTTACGTTCGCTCAATGTGAAATCGGGGGTGATTCCATTTACATAGTTGGCTTGTCCTGCCGAGTTGAGAACGTATGCCACAACCGGCCATAAAATAAAGTTGTAACGCTCATCTTGGTATGGTTCCATGGCTACATTTTTGCCAACAGTCGTTTCACCTATTACCACTACATTTTCTGTACCTATATATGGACGGAGACAATTTATGACTGCTTCTGAGGCCGATGCAGTAAATTTGCTTGTCAGTACGTAGAGCTTGCTTAAGTTCAAGTTTTCGGAAGCAAGTCCTGTATTGAGAGGGAAATCAATTTTTTGCGGGTCACTGATGTCATTATACAAAGTTGTGCAAAATACTTTCCCTAGATCTGCCGCAGGTGCCAGATAACTTCCTAAATCTGTGGCACAACTCAAATAACCACCGGGATTGTAGCGTAAGTCCAGAATAAAAGCGTCGGGTGACTGTCCCTTGAACCGGGCGAATATCTGTTTCATCTGTTCCCTGTATTCTGTATCTGTTGCCTGGTTATTGGGGCCTGTACTGAATTCATTGTAGACCATATAGGCTATTTTTTTTCCGGATACCTCATATACAGTATCTATATAGAACGGATTCAATTCTACAGGGCGTGATGCCGCTACTTTGACTGTATCTGTTGCAATCCAGCTGGAATTGCCTTCCTCATCAAAAACCAAGCTTTCTCTGGCGAAAGTTGTATTGCCGCCTTCCATCAGATATCCGTAATTATTGTTGGTCAGTTCTTCTTTGCCAATGGCTGATATCCAGTTCCCTCGTTCCAATCCGGCTTCTGAGGCCGGTGAATTGGGCAGTACGAATAAAATACGGGCAAATACGTGTGATGAGATTCCGGTAGGATCGGTCATTAATTCAAAATCAAATCCGTAAGTAGAAGTACGTTGCAGGTAGGAACGTGCCGCATCGGAAGCGTCCTTTATTTCTATATACGAATACGGGTCTCCTTTTCCGTTTTGTGCCTTGGTATAAACCAATTTTTGCAGGAAGTCTTCCGGTTCGGCAAAATAGTCCGTTTCCTTTATTGCCGGAATACTGTCATACCACAAATAATGCTCTTTCATTATTTGTTCTATCCATACATTCTCTCCAATTAATGCATAGTATTCCCCACTGCGGTCTTTGCCACATGAAGCCATTATAAATAAAGTGGTTAGAAGAAAAAAAGTGCTCCGTATATGCTTCATAATCTAATTCCTTTTTCGATCTGCAAAGCTAGGGATTTTATTTTAAAGTAGGGATAAGGTTTGGAATAAATAATCCAAAAAACCTTTATATAAAAAAGAAATCCGCCGGTTAGGTCAAGCAGACTTCACGGCGGACGTTCTTAATTTTTTATTTCTTTTCAGATTTCCATTTGTCAGCATATTCATTCAGAATTCTGCGGATACTGAGTCCGATTTTGATATAATCTTTCTCGTTCAGGTTGGCAAGTGATACACGTACACTCCATTCGGGTCCGTCGAATCCACCACCATTCAATACGACCAGGCCTGTTTCATTGGCAAGACGGAATACTACGTCCAATGGATTATAAGTTGTCTGCAGATGTTGTACGAATTCATCTCCGTAAAATTTCTTGGCCCATACCAGCATGTCTATTTCTGAATAATAACCGGCTCTTAGTGGATCGTCGGGGAGAATGAACCCTGTGTTGTCCCATAATGCTTTCAGACGGGTATGGATTAAATTAAGCATGGCATGACGATATGTATTTTCTTTGTCCAGCAATGAAAAAGAAGCAAAGAGTGACATCTGCATTTGTTGTGGCAAGGACAGTCCTGCTGTATGGTTCAAGGCTACTTGACGGCTGTCTGCTACCATACGGTCAATGAATTTCATGTTTTCTACTTGCATACTCAAGCTGCCATACCGTTTGGTTAGTTCGCTTTTTCGTTTGCGGGGCAGATTGGCAATCATTCTGTCGAATACATTTTTCTCATGTAAGGCAATTACAGCAAGGCGCCAACCGGTCGCTCCGAAATATTTGGAGAAAGAGTAGACACAAATTGTGTTCTGTGGCAAATCAGCCATCAGGCTGCGGAAGCCGGGAACAAAAGTACCATATACATCATCTGTTATAATCATCAGATTGGGATTCCAGCGTGTTACTACGTCTTTCAGGGCATCTACGCATTCTTTGTTCAACTGATAACTGGGTGGATTGCTCGGATTGACAATAAACAAGGCTTTGTATTTCGTGTCTCGCAGTTTATTGATATCTTCCACTTTGTATTGCCAGGTATGAAGTCCTTCTTCATTTAGAGTACTTGCAGGAATATTGAGCACATCATAATCGTAACGTGTCAATTCGGGTATCTCGATATAGGGTGTAAAGATAGGAACCATCAATGCTATACTATCTCCTTTGTGTAGCAGGAAATTTTCTTCCAGCGAGTCGAATACATAGCACATCCCTGCTGTTCCGCCTTCGGTGGCGAATAAATCGAATTTACCTTGCGGGGGTTGCCCGTTGCACATTTCCTGATTCAGGTAATCCTGTACTAGAATTTCTGTATATTTCAAGATGCGGTCAGGCATGGGATATTGGTCGCCTACAATACTTTCGGTCCATTCGTGTACCAGTTCGTCCGGATCGGCTGCATGTTCCATCAGCATATAATTATAGGTACGTTTCAATAGATCTGTCCCCGCATTTCCTTCATGCTTTTTCAGGTACTCCTCAAAACGTTGGGCTATGCCTGTTTTTTGAGGAATACCGGCAATGCCTTCGGGCATGTCCATGACCCGGCGACACTCTTCAATGCCAAAACCGCCCAAGGCAAAGAATGCTTCACGAGCCTCCGTTGCAATCCAGTTGGGATTACCTCTGCCTGCATTCAGCATGACGTGCGCCATTTTCTTCACACTTTCATCTGCCATTTCAATCAAACGGTTTTTTAATTCGAAGGGACTGATCTTTTCCAAATTCTTGTCCATTCGGGCAACGCTGCTTTTATCACTTAAATATTCCATAATGTATGAGTTTAGTTTTTTAGTTGATTAATAATACAATGACCACTCCCCATATGATGAGTAGTGTATTTCCTACGGCGTAGGTCACGGTGTATCCTAAGGAAGGTGTTTCGCTGCCTACTGCTTCTTGTATGGCGCCCAATGCAGCAGTGGTAGTACGGGCTCCTGCCGTGCATCCCAAAGAGAGGGCGGGATGGAACTTGAATACATATCTGGCTAGAATCAGCCCTAATAATAGAGGCAAGGAGGTGGCCAACGCACCTATGATAAACAACATAGGACCTACTTCTTTTAGTCCCTGTACAAAACTGGGTCCTGCAGAAATGCCGACTACGGCGATGAACATATTCAAGCCTACATTATTCAGCACCCATAAAGAGGATTCCGGTATTTGTCCGAAGGTAGGGCGTTTGCTGCGCCACCAGCCAAATACTAATCCGGCTATCAAGGCTCCTCCACTAGTGCTCAGGCTAATAGGTACTCCGCCGATATGGATTGCAAGTGCTCCGATGATACCTCCCAGTAAAATGCCGAGTCCTACAAATGTCATATCTGTGGCATTGGTGGGGCGGTCTATGTATCCTAGTTCTTTTGCAGCAGATTCCACCTCTTTTTTCAGGCCGACCAATTCCAGAGTATCTCCGCAGTCGATAGTGGTTTGTGCGAAAACAGGGATATCAATGCCTGCCCGTTTGATACGGCGTATACTGACGCCGTGCATAAAGCTTTGACGGCGTATGAAGTCCAATTTTTGGTTGGAATATGGCTTTTTGTGTATCATGACAGGGAGTACTTCCACAGGGAAATCAAGCAGTTGGGGATCGACGATTTCTTCTCCAATCCAGTCTTCCTCACCAATGGCGAATTCTCTTCTTCCGCTCAGTACCACTTCGTCTCCTTTTTGTAATAATTGTCCGGGAATAATATCATTGACAATGGAAGATCCATGTCGCATTCTTTCAACAAACAATCTTTTCCCTTGTGAAATAAAATAGGATTCTAGCTGGTCAACGGTCTTGCCGTTGCCAAACCAATCGTTCTCTATGCGGTAAGCGCGAAAAACTACCGGACGGCGTGCCTGTTCAAATCCGGGTTCGTCTGCTTCACTGGTACCCATCCGGGTTTCCAACTCTTTGCAAGCGGCTTTCACTTTTTCTAATCCTCCCAACATTTTAGGACCTAAAGAAGAGAGGACCCAGGCAGAGCCTGCCGTACCGAAAATGTAAGTTACAGCATATGCCACGGGAATGATATTAATCATATCACTTTTTTGGGAAGAGGATATGTTGAGTCCGTTTATGGTATCTTCTGCTACTCCTATGACGGCAGAGATAGTTTGTGCTCCGGCCAGTAACCCGGCTGCTTCACCGGCATTATATCCCATTAAGATAGCTAATAACCAAGTGATAATCAAACAACCTATACACATGAGCGCGGCGAATCCTACTTGAGGTAAACCATCTTTTTTCAGTCCGCGAAAGAATTGTGGTCCCACTTTGTATCCGATAGCAAAAAGGAATAAAAGAAAAAACACGGATTTCACCGGTTCTTCTATTGTAATGTTAAGCTGTCCCACTAATACCCCTACTAGCAATACACTGGTGACGATTCCCAAACTGAATTGTTTTATTTTCATTTTTCCAATCCAGAAGCCTGCGGCGATTGTCAGAAAAATCGCCAGTTCTGAATGCTGTCTCAAAAGATGTATAATCCATTCCATATTTCTTTCTTATTATAATTGCTGTTTAAAACAGAGTGGGGGTAAAGAAGTTGAGTTAAAAAGCTCCAAATTGTACTTAGTTCTAATATTTTTTATTTTATTTGCATAGAGATGATACTTGACTTATGAAAATAAAGTTGTTTGTAAAATATATTTCTTTGTTAGTTCTCTTGTTTGTTGCTGATGGTTGTAAAGAAAAAAAAGCTGACACATATGTGACTAAGGTCACCGATTTAACGGGAGAGGAAGAACAAGTTTTGAAATTGGAATATGATCGTGATGGTAAAATTATAAAGTATGGGGATACCCCGGTAAGGTATGAGGGCGACCAGATAACCATCGGACAGATGAATTGTTTGAATACCGGCAATAAGCTTTGCAATGTTACGTTTCAAATAGGAAAAGGCAAGGCGAGGGAGAGTAGGGCCCGTTGTATGTTGAAGGTAGGAGAGGAGGTTTATGAAGCTGATAAACAGACTGTCTATGATTATAAAGGAGATACTATTTTTATCAATTCTGATTATCGTGCTACTTCCGATTATCGTTTCTTGAAGAAAGTGCAAGGAAAATATGTTTTTGATCAGTTGGGACGGTTGAAGGAGGTGATGACTGTTTTTACTGAGGCAAATGATAGTGTGTCCAGTTGTCATACTTATTATAATTATGATAATAACATCAACTATCAGGCGAATCTGAATTTACAGGCTTATGTGATTGATTATGATGGGGTGGATAGTTTCTTCTATTTTTTATTGAATCTTGGGCAGTTGAGGAATAGAACAGCCTTACCTAATGATATCGGATATTGTATGAATCATGGTTTAAGCACTTATAATGTGCATGCCAATTATCGTCTGGATGATGAGAATCCGGTCAGGATAGAAGTTTTATATAATTATACCAAACTTCTATCCCGAATAGATTTATCTTATAATCCTTTAAATTAATTCATCGGGAAGTATAAACAAGTCTACTTCATTGGCGCCTTGCTTTATCAAGTCTTTCTTATCTATTTGGTAAAGGCGGACAAACTCATCATGACTGTCGCATAGTTCCTGGGCTTTGCGATAATATTCTATTGATTTTTCTGTTTCATTCAGGATATAATACACATGTCCTGCATTCATCCAGTCTTCCATAATGGGCTTGGGCTCGGATATCAGCAAGTCGTAATATTTCTTGGCTTGTTGATGGTTGCCGGTAATGAAGGAACACCATCCGATGGCGCGTCGGGCATTCTGTGGCTTTTTATCCAGATACTCCACTTTGAAGAAATAAGCCAGTGCTTCATCATATCGTTCCAGTGCCATCAGGCATTGTCCTATTTGTAGTGCCAGATTCAGACTGTCGGGCTGTGCCTGTTCCACCTTGTTATAATATTCCAAAGCTTTTGGGTAGTTTCCCTCTTTTCTATAACATTGTGCCAAATGGCGGTTATTCCATGTATTATCGGGGATCAGCAGATCTGATTGCAGGTAATAATCTATCGCTTTTTTATAGGAACCGATTTTCTGATAAATGAAACCTGCTTTCTGCCATAATTCGGCATTTTTACGATTGTATAATTCAATTGATTTATCATAGAGAATTCCGGCTTCTGCCAAGTCGTCGTGTGTGAATAGGTAATCTGCCAGTTTGTTGATATACTCTTTGTGTAACAAGGCTTGAGACAATGCTTCTTTATTCCATAAGTCCAGAGTGTCCTCAAAAATGTCATGTATTTCATGTCTTCTTGACCATAATTTGAAGAAACGGTAGAGGTCATGAATGTATTGCCGGCTCACGAATTCAGCGCGGGCTTTTGATTGTGACATCTCTTTTAAACGTTCTTTCAGTTCTTCAGAAACTTCATGTTGTCCGTTCAATTGTTGCTGCATGAGATTCCTTTGGCTTTCCGGCATTTGTAACATGGTAAAACAAAAAGAGTATTTGTCGGAATTGCAGAATACATCCGAATTCATCAAAATGTTGAGCAGAGAGATTTTTTGTTCGTCATTTCCGAGAGATAATTTGGCGATATCCTGATATTGGGGATCAAAAGGATAGAACCAGTGAGAAATTTTGCGGAAAAACGGGAATTGTTTCAGCTGTGAAAAGGTACTCATATACACATCTGCCCCGGACATTTGCAGTTCACCTAATTCGCGCAATTTATCGGTAATGCCTGAACGGTCAATCCATTCTTCCCATTCCGGATTATGATCTTCGGCATCTTCATCCAGTCCTTCCAAATTAAGTTTGGGATTTTTCATCATTTCGGGAATGATTTCTTCACGCATCTTCTTGTCTATCTTTCGGGTTTCACGGGAAGATTGCAATAATTGAATCTGGATATGATGCAGGTTTTTGATGAACTCGGAATTTTCATTCAGTTCATTTATGCGCGACACGGCTTCAGGGTATTGAAGGATACGCTTTTCATAATAGTAGCATGTTAGTGCGATCCCTGCAATAGCCCGCTGATTCAGCATGGTATCCTGATGGGTATAGGCGTTCAATAGAAACATGAACTTGCGGATGTCGAATATTTGCAGCAGGCTCATGGTAACGGCGCTGACCATTATGGAAAGGTCGTTGACTTGGATCAATAGTGAGTTGAACAAAGTTTGCGCTTCAGCATATTCCGATTCACTCCACCGGGTGGATACCCATATTTTTTCAAATAATTCGTCTACGGCTGTTTCGTGACGTTTTCTCATGGCATCCATTTCTTCATTTATTTTGGCCTCGGTGGTATATATCAATGGTGCTGTAGCCATATCTTCTGTATACGCCTCCAGTTGCATTTGTAATTCGGCATAGCTGTGAGGAGGGCTTTGGACAAAAGTGCGCATTGTGTCATAATAGGCTCCGTAATTTTGTGTTGCCTGTACGGCTATATGGATACGGTCGGCCAGTTCGTATGCCGTGCGTAACATTTTATGGTATATTTCCACCTTATTGGGATCTTTCATCCCTTTTGAAGTATATTGCAGCATCAGGTCGTATGACGTTTGCAGGGCTTCTAGCTCATTCTTTAATTGCCAGTCGGAAGTATGGGTGGCATATCCTGTCATTTGGGATAATGCTTCTTTTAACCGATATTGGTCTAATAGTTTTATGATTTCTTCGCGCATATTTTAAAGTTCTATTTGTATGTCTTTTATAAACAAATGCGGGCAGACTTCGGTTCTTGGCTTATTTCAGCCAGGTTGCCCGTTTCCATATATATTCCATCGGACCGTGAGAGTGGTGATTCATCCACCAGCGGCAGAAAGAGAATTGCAAGATGAAGAAAACTATTCCTGCCAGGCAGCTGGCTGTGATGCCAAACTGATTGTGCAATGCAAATCCCCAGTTGTAGTATAACATGGAACCTACTATACTTTGAGTAATATAATTGGTAAGGCTCATCTTTCCGTATGGCGTTATTTTCATTAATCCGTCGTGTAAGTTTGTCTTGTAAAAAGCGAAGACGACACCGGATACCAGAATCAGCATAAATGCAAAATTGGAAAGCGAGGTGATGATTAGTGAAAGAGGGGTCAGAATGGATTTATTTGTGATAAAGTCCGGTAGCATATTGCCCAACCCATATAAAGGGAAAAATGCGACGAGTGAGCCTGCAAGTACCTTGTTCCATACCTTCAAGTGCTCTTTCAAAAAAAGTCCCTTGCGCCCTATCAGCATACCGAGCAGGAAAAGGGCGGCTGTTTGGAATACCCGTCCGTGATCCCAAGCCCAGGCAAGGCTTGCCAACTGTCCTTCCCATAAATTGACACGGATGGTTTCCAGAAAATTACCATTGCTTTGCACTGCAAAAGTTGCATTCCAGAAGCTGCGGGTGGGGATGGCCGGAGTAACAAATTCCGGATCGAGACAGGCACGTATTACATAATAAAGTGGCAATGGCTGGATCAATAGCAGACATGCCAATGCAAATATCCATTTGTCTTTCAGCCGGCAAGTCAGTGGCAGGATGAAACCTACTAAAGAATAAAGGACCAGCACTTCCGCTGTGAAAAAACTGGCATTGATATTACCTATCAGGAAAAGAAGAATTAACCGCCAACAAAAACGTAGACGGAAATCATTGCCCCGTAGGCGTTGGTTGTCATCTTGAATAAAAAAGCTAAAACCGAAAAGTAAAGCGAATATGGCGTATGCTTTTCCGCCGAACATGAAGAATAACCCGTTCCAAATGGCTTTGTCCGAGAAGTTCAGCCACGCACTTTGTCCGGCTGTATCGGGAAATGAGTAGAAATTAAAATGTTCGATAGAGTGCAGGATGATGATTCCCATCACTGCCAGTCCGCGTAGCACATCAGCTACATCTACACGTGCGTGTCCTTTCAATTTTGTGTTTATTGCTTTTGTTTCCATGGGGTTATATATTAGCGTACAAAAATAGGAAAATCTTGAATAGTTGGCAAAAAAAGGAGGAAGTAATCAGATATTTCTTTAATTTTGTCCCCATCTTAAAAAAAGATATGGATATTTCGGAATTGCAACGTATTTATGCCGGTCATCCTAACACTAAGGGACTGGCTGCGTTATTGGAAGATTCCTCAGTGAGGACTATTTTCCTGGGAGGATTACATGCTTCTGCGGCAGCTTTATTTGTTTCCTCCTTTCTTAGAGAGAATAAACAGACATTTGTATTTGTACTGGGTGACTTGGAGGAAGCGGGTTACTTTTATCATGACCTGACACAGGTGAACGGTGATGAGCATATTTTGTTCTTTCCATCCTCGTATCGTCGGGCTGTTAAATATGGGCAGAAAGATGCAGCCAATGAGATCCTGCGTACGGAAGTGCTGAGCCGTTTACAGAAAGGCGATCCGCTATGTGTGGTGACTTATCCCGAAGCGTTGGCGGAGAAAGTGGTATCACAAGAGGTACTGATGGACAAGACGTTAAAACTTGGTGTGGGTGAGCATGTGGACACAGAGTTTATCACGGAAGTGTTGGCCGGTTACGGATTCGAGCATGTGGATTATGTTTATGAACCGGGGCAATATGCTGTACGCGGTAGTATTATTGACGTCTTCTCTTTTGCTTCCGAGTATCCTTACCGTATTGACTTTTTTGGTGACGAGGTAGACAGCATCCGTACTTTTGAAGTGGAAAACCAGCTTTCGAAAGAGAAGAAACAGAGCATTGCCATCGTGCCCGAGCTGACGAATGCCGCCGACAAGAGCGGGGTGTCTTTCTTTGAATTCATTCCTCAGGAAACAGTTCTGGCAATGAAAGACTTTCTTTGGGTACGTGAAAGAATACAGGTAGTACGGGAGGAGGCACTCTCTCCTCAGGCGCTTGCCGCATACGAGGGAGAGAAGACGGAACTGATGAATTTGGAACTGAAGCTGATAGACGGGGCGGAATTTACAGTACGGGCTTTGGATTTCAAACGGATTGAATTTGGTAACAAACCTACAGGAACTCCACAGGCAACGTTGGCTTTCGATACGACGGTCCAGCCTATTTTTCATAAGAATTTTGATTTGGTAAGCACTTCATTCACTGATTATCAGAAACGAGGTTACACCTTATATATATGTACCGATAGTGAGAAGCAGGCAAAGCGTCTGAAAGATATCTTTGAGGAGCGTGGCGATCATATCACGTTCATTCCAGTCAACAAGACTTTACATGAGGGCTTTACAGATAATGTATTGAAAAGCTGCTTTTTTACAGACCATCAGATTTTTGACCGTTTCCATAAATACAATCTTCGTAGTGACAAGGCGCGTAGCGGTAAGGTGGCATTGACCTTAAAAGAGTTGAGCCAGTTTGAGCCGGGTGACTTTGTGGTACATATAGATCATGGTGTAGGCCGTTTTGGCGGTTTGGTACGCATTCCGAATGGAAATACTACCCAGGAAGTGATTAAACTTATTTATCAGAATGAGGATGTGGTATTTGTTTCCATTCATTCCCTGCATAAAATATCCAAGTATAAAGGGAAGGAGGGAGAAACTCCCCGCCTGAACAAATTGGGGACCGGTGCGTGGGAAAAAATGAAAGAGCGTACCAAGAGCAAAATCAAAGATATAGCCCGTGACCTGATCAGACTGTATTCGCAACGTAAACAGGAAAAAGGATTCTCGTATAGTCCCGACAGTTTTATGCAACATGAATTAGAGGCGAGCTTTATTTATGAGGATACCCCCGATCAGTTGAAAGCGACTCAGGATGCCAAAGCCGATATGGAGAGCGACCGTCCTATGGACCGTCTGGTGTGTGGTGATGTGGGTTTCGGAAAGACTGAAGTGGCTATTCGTGCTGCTTTCAAGGCTGTGGCTGATAACAAACAGGTGGCTGTGCTGGTTCCCACTACGGTGCTGGCCTATCAGCACTTTCAGACTTTCAGCGAACGGTTGAAAGATTTTCCATGTAAGGTGGATTATTTGAGCCGTGCCCGCAGTGCGAAAGATGTTTCCAGAATAGTGAAGGAACTGGCGGATGGGAAAATAAATATTTTGGTCGGTACACATAAAATCATCGGTAAAAGCGTTAAGTTCAAAGATTTAGGATTGCTGATCATTGATGAGGAACAAAAGTTCGGAGTTAGTGTGAAAGAGAAGTTGCGTCAGATGAAAGTGAATGTGGATACACTCACTATGACCGCTACCCCCATCCCCCGTACTTTGCAGTTCTCGTTAATGGGCGCCCGTGATCTTTCTGTCATTCAGACTCCGCCTCCCAACCGTTATCCCATTCAGACAGAGGTGCATACCTTTAATGAAGATATCATAACGGAAGCGATCAATTTTGAAATGAGTCGTAACGGACAGGTATTCTTTGTCAATAACCGCATACAGAATCTGGTAGAATTGGAAGCCATGATCAAGCGGAATATACCCGATTGCCGTGTCTGCATAGGTCATGGACAGATGGAGCCCGAAAAGCTGGAGAAGATTATTTTCGACTTTGTGAACTATGATTATGATGTGCTGCTGGCAACCACCATTATCGAGAGTGGCATTGATATACCGAATGCCAATACGATTATCATCAACCAGGCGCAGAATTTTGGCTTGAGTGATTTGCACCAGATGCGTGGACGTGTGGGAAGAAGCAATAAAAAAGCATTCTGTTATTTGTTGGCGCCTCCATTGACTTCACTGACTCCCGAGGCAAAGCGCCGTCTTCAAGCCATTGAGAATTTCAGTGATTTGGGCAGCGGTATCCATATAGCCATGCAGGATTTGGATATCCGTGGAGCAGGAAATATGCTGGGGGCGGAGCAGAGTGGCTTCATTGCCGATTTGGGTTATGAAACTTATCAGAAGATACTGGCCGAAGCGGTGAAAGAGTTGAAAGAGGATGAGTTTGCCGATCTTTATGCAGAGGAGTTGCAGGCAGCGGGAGAAGAGAAAATCAGTGGCGAGAACTTTGTGGATGAATGTCAGGTGGAAAGTGATTTGGAATTGCTTTTCCCCAATGAGTATATCCCCAGCAGCAGCGAACGTATGTTGCTTTATCGTGAACTGGACGGATTGGAATTGGATAAGGACCTGCTCGCTTTCAAGGCACGGTTGGAGGACCGTTTCGGAAAGGTTCCTCCCGAAGGGCTGGAACTTCTGCGTATCGTACCTTTGCGCAGATTGGCTAAACGGTTGGGGGTGGAAAAAGTATTCTTGAAAGCCGGACGAATGACTTTGTTCTTTATCAGTAATCAGGAAAGTCCTTATTATCAAAGTGCGGCTTTTGGCAAGGTGATTGATTACATGAGCAAGAATCCTGTCTCTTATACACATCTCCGAGCCCACGAGACGTAGAGGAATCTC
>ERZ1027160.269-NODE-269-length-27375-cov-9.396376_pt1 | contig 27375 bp, 30 predicted proteins | sample MGYA00519275_ERZ1027160 | MGnify/ENA primary metagenome ERZ1027160 (study PRJEB26926, sample SAMN06164707) | human gut metagenome | biome: ENVO:00009003; feature: ENVO:2100002; material: ENVO:00002003 | host: Homo sapiens | place: USA | collected 2012 ...
ATTCCTCTACGTCTCGTGGGCTCGGAGATGTGTATAAGAGACAGGCCTGGGTGTGGCCAAAAACTGGTCGGAGAACCCCAGCTGGATGTACGACACAGATTTTGAATTCCTGAACAGTGACGATGTGACGTGCCTGGTCTGCGCCGGGCCGCGGGCCTATGACTACCAGCTGCGGCTGCTGCTGGCGGGCATCCCCCGGCAGAAGATACGGCTGGCCGAGGACGAGTTCGCCGCCCTGGAGCTGCTGCCGCTGACCCCCGGCGACGACGTGTATCTGCTCTACGGCGTGGACGGCACGCCCCTGGCCTTCCGGGTCAGGGAAAAGCTGAAGGAAAAGCTGCTGGCAAAGGAGGGCGCGCAATGAAGGCGGAAATTCTGTTTCCGGAGGTCTGCAACCTGTACGGCGATCTGCAGAACATCTACTATCTGAAGCGCTGCTGCCCGGCGCTGGAGATCATAGAGACGGACCTGCACAGCAAACCCCGGTTCCTCACGGAGAATGTGGCGCTGGTCTATATGGGCAGTACCACAGAACAGGGGCTGCGTCTGGCGGCGGACGCCCTGCGGCCCTATGCCGCGGACATCGCCGCAAGGGCGGACGCGGGACAGCTGATCCTGCTGACCGGCAATGCGCCGGACGTGTTTTCCGCCGCCATAGAAAGCGACAGCGCCGACACCACAGAGGGGCTGGGCATTCTGCCCGGACGGGTGCGGTACACCATGATGAAGCGGCACAACAGCTTCTTCCTGGGCACCTTTGACGGTATGGAGGTCGTCGGCTTCAAGAGCCTGTTCGGCTTCCACTACGACGCAGCGGAGGCGGAGGGCTGGTTTGACACCGTGCGGGGCGTGGGCCGCACACCGGAGTCGAAGCCGGAGGGCTTCCGCCGGGGCGGGCTGTACGCCACGGCGCTGATCGGTCCGCTGCTGATCCTAAATCCTCCGCTGTGCAAGTGGCTGCTGCGGCAGCTGGGCGCCGAGGACACGCTGGCCTTCGAGGACGCGGCCTTCGCCAGCTTTAATAAACGTGTGGCGGAGTTCAGGGAGCCGGGCAGAGGTTTCCAATACTCGTAAGCAAAAAAACATCCCCCGGTCGGGGGATGTTTTTTGTATCAGAGCTTTTCGGACAGCGTTTCGTCCAGGCCCACGCCGTAGAGGTTCTTGGCCGAGCAGCCGGCGCGTCCGCCGCCGGCACAGGCGCAGGCGCACGCACAGGCGCAGCTGCTGGCGCAGGCGCAGTGGCTGCCGCCGCCGAAACCGCCGCCGCCAAAGCCGCCGCCACGGCTTCCGCCGCCGAAGCCGCCGCCACCTCTTCTGGGCGGTCTGGGCTTTGTTTTGGTGCCCACGCTGCCGGGACGGGGCCTGCCGTCCGGCCCGGCGGGGTACCACAGGTGGTTGACGAACACATACCGGGTGCCGAAGCCGCCGGCGTAGCCGTCGCCCCGGCGGGCGGCGGAGATCAGCACGAGGATGAACATCACCACGAATATCATCACCATCATGCCGATGATGGCGTCACCGGTGTCGTCCTCAAAATGCTCGCATGGCACATACACACAGTGGTCGTAGTCGGAGGGGAGATTGTCGGCGCTGTATTCCTCCGACAGCTGGGTGGGCCAGTCGGTGTAGCGCACCTGTATGTTCATTTTGTAGCCGTAGTCCAGATCGGAGGCGGTGATGGTCATGCCGTTTTGCACCGTCACGCTGTCAGCGCCGCTGACCGTGCCCTCGGTGAAATCGCCGGTCAGCCCGGCGGGGTCGTTCCAGATGAGGGTCATCTGCCCGATCTTCGCCTCGTCGAACCAGCCGGCGGTGTAGTCGTAGGTCACGGCGCTGCCGTCCAGTTGGTACATATACTCCTGCACCCAGGAGTAGGCGAAGGTAAAGGTCTCGTCCTCGTCGTAGCCCTGGGTCAGGTAGACGTACATATAGCTGTTGTCGAAGTCCAGGCGCTCGATGTTGTCCGTCTGCGCCGCCACATCCCGGATGGAGCCGTTGGGTACGCCGATCTTCAGCTCCTGACCGTAGGGCAGCTCCTCCAGCGGCGTCCACTCCAGCTTCACGGTGATAAGCAGGCTGCCATCCTCCGTGTTGGGCGTCACCATAACGCCGTACTGCTCGATGTAGTCGTAATCTGCCCATGCGGTGGCGGTAAAGCAAACCGCCGCCAGTAAGACAAGCAGCAGAACGTGCAGTTTCTTCAGCATAGGGTGCCCTCCTCCCGGTTGCTTTCACGCAGTTGGCACAGCTGCTCCATTTTGGCGCTCTTGGCCCGGATGGCCGCGCAGCGCTCACTCTGCCAGATCTTGTCCCAGTCGTCGGCGAGGATGTTCCCCAGGGGCTGGCTGCTGAGCCAGCTCTGGCAGGGGATCACGCCGCCGTCCGGGGCGATGGCCATATTGCTGAGGCAGGCGCCGCAGCTGGGCACCAGGGTCAGGCCCAGGGCGCGCAGCGTCTCCTCCTTCAGCCAGCCAGGGCTGGTGAAGTCCAGTTCCATTTCCAGCTCCTCCGTCACCGCCACGGCCTTTGTCAGTACGTCGGTGAGCTGCTGCTCGGTCAGCGCCGTGGCGCGGCTCTCATCGCCCACCGCGCCGCCGGAGGGGATCAGCCCGGAGCAGGTCACATAGCGGACGCCCAGACCGTGGACGAAGCGCAGCATCTCGTCATAGGCGGTATTCAGGCTGCACAGGGGCGTATTCACGGACACGGACAGCCCCGCCGCCACAGCGGCACGGATGCCCGCCACGGTGTCATCAAAGCCGTCGGCACCCACCAGGGCGTTGTGAATGTCCTTATCATGGCTGTAGAGCGTCACCTGCACGCTGTCCAGACTGGCGTCATACAGCTTTTGGCACAGCATGGGCGTCAGCAGGCGGCCGTTGGTGTTCAGCCGGGTGACGAACCACTGGGCGGCATCCACCAGCTCCACCAGGTCGGCGCGCAGGGTGGGCTCGCCGCCGGTGAACGTCACCTGGGGGATATTTGCCGCGCGCAGCCGATCCAGGACCTCCTTCCACTGGGCGGTGGTCAGCTCCGGTGTGTCGGACAGGGGCTGTCCCGCCGCATAGCAGTGCAGACATTTCTGGTTGCAGTGCCACGCGCCGTCACGGGTCATGGCGCTGACCATCAGGTCCATACGGTGGGGCGCGGTCATCTCGGGGGCGTATTCTCCCAGCGTCAGCGGCGCGACCTCCGCCTCCGGCTCCTGCCCCCGGGCGATGGCCACCAGGGATTCTATCATGGTTTGCAGGTCCTCCGCCAGACGCTCCTTGGGCGTGAAGGGGTAGACCTTATGGGTCCGGGCCACCGCACCGGCGGCCATGGCGTTCCAGTCGCTCTCGGTGATCTCCAGCCCGGCGAAGGGCTCCAGCCGGTCCATGAAGCAGGAGAGCAGGATGGCCCAGCTCAGGTTCAGGGGCACCAGCTTGCTGCCGTTGAGCAGCAGCAGAAAGGGCGCGTTCTCCGCGTCCTCACGGGGTGGGATCATGTGGATACGCACCACGCCCCGGCCCTTGGGGTCCAGGGTGATGTGCCGCACACAGTTCAGGTGCTGCCGCCGGTAGCGGCGCTCCAACATTGTAGACACAGGCAGTCCTCCTTTATGAAGGCGATGTGGGGATAGCTATGTGCAGTATACCACAGCGCGGGGCAAAGCGCAACAGGACGCACAGTGAGGCAGTAGCGGTAACGCTCCGTTTCAACGATGTAACCGTAGTTTTGTGTCCAGCCGCCGCTGATTTTCCCGCCGTGTTCATAGCAGAAACGCTCCATGGCGAAGCGGTTTTTCAGCACGCTCTCCCGCAGCGTGTCCACGACCTCCTGCAGCTCCGCCTTGAACGCGGGGCTGTTCAGCTCTTCCGGGCCGCGGGGCCACCAGGTATGCCAGAACTCATTGCCGCTGCGCCCGAAGTCCATCCGGACATGACCAACGGTACCCAGCCGCTTATCTTCTTCGGGGTGCGGGGTATAAAATAAGCCCGCCTCCTCCGGGCGGGCAGGTCGGATATGGAATTGTGTTGCATCTTTCAAGGTTAAGATCTCCTTTCGGTGTGGAATTTGGCTTTACACATTTTGGGGGATATGCTATGATGTGGCTGACTAATCGAAATTTGAGAGAACAGAGAGGACAAAATGAAAAGAGAAATTGCTGTATTTCTTATAATAACTATGGTTTTATCATTATCAGCTTGTGGAAAGACACTCAAAGGCACAGATGGACTAATAGAAAAAGCAAGAGAAGAAATACCGATTTCTGATTCCGATACCATTGATTTGCAGTATGCAGGAATGTGTGGCAATGACAATAGAGCAATCGCTTGGTTTATCTCAGGAAATGAATATCAGAAGCACTATTATTTGCCCATGGAAGTTGAGGTAAAAGAGGATGCTGCTGAATACACTTTTATCCGAACCTATAAGCCCATTGATGATAGAATCGGAGACATTGCATATATTCAATGGGGTGATGGATATGCGTTTATAGTAAACAATACAAATTGTAAAAGTGTTAGATTCACATCCGGAAATGAAGTGTACGAAGAAGTAATACCGGATGATACTTATCCGTATGTTTTCTTCTATCTTTCTGACCATACAAATTCCACTCTGCAATTTGAATTCTTAGATGCCGAAGGTAATGAATTAAGATGACGATTTCCAGTTTATCTGCCTATCAAGCGGCTCGTTCCAAACGGATCGAGCCGCTTTTACTTACATCATCCTCTGTCCCTGCCGCTGCTCCGGGAAGGGCGGGTCCAAGCGGCGCAGCAGGCCGAACTCCGTTTGCGTCACGCAGTCGTTTTCCATGCAGTCCTGACCGTATTTCTCAAAATCCATGTAGCCGTCCAGCTCATAGATGGCTTCATCATCCAGTCCCAGCGTTTCCTGCAATCGCTGCTGACCGTAACCGTAAGCACCCTCCGTGATGCGCTGATAGTTGTCCAGATTTCGCAGGAGCTCACAGGCTCCGCGCAGCGTATCCGGCCGCTCAGCCTCCAGCACGGCGGCGTAGGTCAGGAGCATCCCGTCCTTCTGCCAGATGTCCTCCAAGGCTTCGGAAAAGTCGTTGTAATCCTCCACGGCGGGGCAATTAGTATATCGCATAAGACAGGAAATATACCAAACCAAGAAAAATAGAAAAAGCGCCGCCTTGGGATTTCTCCCAAGACGGCGCTTTTCTGTTTTGGATCAGAGCGAACACTTCACGGCGAAGCCGCCGCTGAAGAAATAGGTGTTCGTCCAATACCTGTTTGGTGGACCTGAAGGGATTTCCCCCGCAAGGGGGATAAACTTCGACTCCCGCAGGCCCACGGCAAAATGAAAACCGCCCTTTCGGACGGTTTTCATTTTGGTGGACCTGAAGGGATTCGAACCCTCGACCTCTCGGATGCGAACCGAACGCTCTCCCAGCTGAGCTACAAGCCCGTATTCACTTGCGTACCCTGTTATTATACACATTTCCCGCAAAAAAGCAAGAGGAATTTCTGCGCCAGCCGCATCATTAGCTAATCAAAATGCAGATATCAATTTTATGTATTTTACTTATGTTTATTTTGTGATATACTATTTTCTGTTGCGCGTTTGCGCTGCCTTTGACGATTTCAACACAACACCTTAATTATATCAGGAGGGCTTCCGCTATGAGCAGAACTTTGGGTACCGTGGTCCGGGGCGTGCGCGCCCCCATCTTCCGCGAGGGCGACAGCGTGGTAGACATCACCGTCAGCACCGTGCTGAATGCGCTGGCTGAAAACAACATCACTGCCCGCGACGGCGACGTGGTGGCCGTGACCGAGTCCGTGGTGGCCCGCTGCCAGGGCAACTACGCCACCTGCGAACAGATCGCCGAGGACGTCCGCGCCAAGACCGGCGGCAAGACCGTGGGCGTGGCATTCCCCATCCTCAGCCGCAACCGCTTCTCCCTGCTGCTGCGTGGCATCGCCATGGGCGCGGAGAAGGTCGTGCTGCTGCTGAGCTATCCCTCCGACGAGGTGGGCAACCATCTGGTGAGTCTGGACCAGCTGGACGAGGCCAGCATCGACCCGTGGCACGATGTGCTGTCGCTGGAGCAGTTCCGCGCGGCTTTCGGTGAGGTGGTGCACCCCTTCACCGGCGTGGACTATGTGGCCTATTACAAGTCCATCATCGAAGAGGCCGGTGCCCAAGCGGAGATCGTGTTCGCCAACCGCGTCACCGCCATCCTGCCCTACACCGACACGGTGATCACCTGCGACATCCACAGCCGCCAGCGCAGCAAGCGTCTGCTGACCGCCGCCGGTGCCAAGGTGGTGCTGGGTCTGGACGACCTGCTGACCGCGCCCGTGGACGGCAGCGGCTACAACGCCCAGTACGGCCTGCTGGGCAGCAACAAGGCGGACGACGACCGCGTGAAGCTGTTTCCCCGCGATGCCAAGGCGGTGGCGGAGGCCATCGGCAAGGCGATGAGCGACGCCACCGGCAAGCGGGTGGAGGCCATGGTCTACGGCGATGGCGCGTTTAAGGATCCCGCCGGGAAGATCTGGGAGCTGGCTGACCCCGTGGTGGCTCCCGGCTATACCAGCGGTCTGGTTGGTACGCCCAACGAGCTGAAGCTGAAGTATCTGGCGGACAAGGAGTTCGCCGACCTCAGCGGCGAGGAGCTGAAGAACGCCATCTCCGAGAAGATCAAGGCCAAGGACGCCAAGAAGTCTCTGGTGGGCAACATGGTGTCCGAGGGCACCACGCCCCGGAACCTCACCGACCTGATCGGCTCCCTGTGCGACCTGACCAGCGGCTCCGGTGACAAGGGCACGCCCATCGTCTACATTCAGGGCTATTTCGACAACTACACCAACGAGTAAAACGCAGCAGTCCCCCGGCAAGGCCGGGGGACTGCTTTCATGTATAGCGTCAGGCCCCCGGCTCCGCCGGGGGCCTGACGCATCTGCTCAGTCGTACAGTATCTCGTCCACGGCTTTGGTGGTGTCCCCGGAGGAGCCGTCCACCTGGAACTCCAGCCCGTCGATGAACTTCTGCATCCGCAGCGCAAAGGCGGGCACGTTCAGCGGCACGGTGGTGGAGGTCTCACGGTCGATTACCACGCGGAGCTGTATATCCATGTCATAGCCCTTGGCATAGGAATAGAAGTCGTCACTCCGCGGATCCAGCGGCCCGGAGCTGTTGGCTGCGTCAGCCAGGGCCAGGGAGGCCAGGTCCTGCGCCTGCTGCCGGGTCAACTCGGCCACCTCGTCGGTGTCGTACCGGCGGACGTAGCCGCTGATCACGGCGTTCACGCCGCCATATCTCCGCAGGACATCCAGACCCATAAGGGATTCCCGGCAGTCGGTGCGGTTCATCAGCTGGGTCAGCAGCCGGTGGATATCGGAGCCGTTGACGATCGATACCCTCCACTCACGACACAGACTCGTGCCGTTCCGCAGCTGGTAGTCCACACGCACATAGCGGGTGATCGGGCCGCCCTCCGTGTCCAGATAGGTTTGGTCCTCCAGCCTTTCGCCTGTCTCATCGTACTGCTCCAGAATGGCGCGGTGGAGGGAGATCACGCTCTCCACCGCTGCGGGATCATCGGCGGTGAAATCCGCATAGCTGGCGCTGAAGCGGACGGATGTCACGTCCTCCGCGTCCGGGACGCGGTGCTGATAGCCGGTAATGTCCAGCTTCACGCACACCGTCACCGCCGCCAGCACCAGCACCATGGCCGCCGTCTCCAGCCACCAGCGCTTGTTGAAGATGCGGAACTTCTTTTGCAGCAGCATCTGGGCGGCGAAGAAGCAGATCACGCCCATGACCAGCTGGCAGATCAGCAGGCAGGCGAAGCCGCCATCGATAAAGGCGGTATAGCGCAGGAACAGACCCAGCCCCAGACCGCCGCACAGACCGATACTCCACCGGGCGATGGGGCGCAGCCACCGGAAGGACATAGCGTCGCCGGCCGTCTCGCTGGGGCGCTTTTTATACAGCCACCACACCAGCGCCAGCAGTGCGATGCCCACCGCGGCGTAGATGATACAGGTGGAGAAGGCGGAGGCCGGCAGCTGGACGCGTTGATAGCTTTGGGTGCCGATGGGCTCGCGGAACTGCACGTCGATGGGCTGGGCGCCGCCGTTGGCCACGGCATCCCAGATCCGACCCACCGGCGTCAGCCAGGTGATGAACTCCGGAATGTCGCTGCTGCTGTAGCCGAAGTAAAACATCTGCGTCATCGTGCTTATCACCGCGTACAGAAGGAGGGCGATGACGTTCATCGCGCCGTAGAGCACCGGCACCGCCAGCAGCCATCCCGTGACCATGGCGCACAGGGAGCCGAGCGCGAAGAAGAACAGCGCCATCAGCTCCGTCAGCAGCAGCCACGTGCCCAGCGCCGCCCAGTCCACGTAGGAGAAGCCGGCGCTGCACAGAGCGGTCAGCAGGAAGATCAGCACGTTCCCCGCCGTCAGCGCTCCCAGCGCAGAGAGGACGTGGGAGAAAAATGCCTGTGTCCGTGTCACCGGCAGGGCGTGCATCAGCCCCACGGTGCGGCCGGACATCAGGTACGACCACACCGCCATGGCCGCAAAGCAGCCGAACAGCAGGGACATGACCACGGAGGCGGGTATGGACTGGATGATGACGTTGTGCTGCCGCAGCTGCAGCACGGTCATGATGCCCTCCGCCACGCCGTCGCACTCCCGGCTCGCCGACAGTATCTGCATGGGAAGGATCACCACCCACACGGCCACATACAAAAACAGCAGCGGCCAGTAGCGCTTTATATCGCTGCGCAGCAGCGCGGCGTTACAGAAGGATGTCTTTCGCGGCATAATCCACACCTCCCAGCTCGTAAATGAATATCTCCTCCAGCGTCAGCGGGATGGATTCCAGCAGCACCGGCTCGGTGATCTGCATCCGGCGCATAATCTCCTGACTGCTGCCCCGGACGATATAGGTGTACACCCGTCCCACGTGGCTGCGGTGCAGGATGTTCAGCTCCGCCGGCAGCGGCGGCTCGGTAACGCCCTGATAGGCCACCTGCAGCTTTACCGTATTGTCCTGCAGATCGCTGAGACTGCGCTCCAGCAGCACCTTGCCATGGTTCAGGATGCCCACGTGGTCGCACACGTCCTCCAGCTCCCGCAGGTTGTGGCTGGAGACCAGCACCGTCGTGCCGCGCTCCGCCACGTCGCCCAGAAACAGCGACCACACCTGCCGCCGCATCACCGGGTCAAGGCCATCCACCGGCTCGTCCAGAATGAGGTACTCCGGCATACAGCACACCATCAGCCAAAAGGCCGCCTGCTTCTGCATACCCTTGCTCATCCGCCGCAGCATCATTTTCTCGTCCAGAGGAAATACCTCCTTCAGCTTCTCGTACCGCTCCCAGCTGAAATCGGGGTAGATACCGGCGAGGAATTTCGCCATCTCCCGGATGCCCGACTGCGGGAAGTAGTACCAGTCGTCGCCGATAACGGCCATACGACTCTTCACGGCGGTGTTTTCATATACCGGCTGACCGTCCACCAGCACGTCGCCGCTGTCCTGCCGGTAGATGCCCGCCAAATGGCGGATGATGGTGGATTTCCCCGCGCCGTTAGGCCCTACCAGACCGTACACCGCGCCGTGGGGCACCGTCATGGTCAGGTCGTCCAGCGCCCGGAAGCCGTCAAAGGTCTTGACGACGTTTTTTACCTCGATCATTTGCCCTCTCCTCCTTCCCAAAGTGCCAGCAGCTGTTCCCGGGTATAGCCCAGGCTCTTCAGCTCCTCCAGTAGCGGGACCAGCCGCCCCGTCAGTTCAGCGATGCGCCGCAGATGCTCGCCGTCCCCGGCGGAGACAAAGCTCCCTCTGCCCGCCACAGAGTAGATGTACCCCTCCGCCTCCAGCTCCGCGTAAGCCCGCTGGATGGTGTTAGGGTTGATGGCCAGCTGCGTAGCCAGAGAGCGCACGGAGGGCAGCTTTTCGTCTGGCTCCAGCAGCCCTGTCAGCATCATGCGCCGCAGGCTGTCCTTCACCTGCTGGTACAGGGGACGGCTGTCCCGGTAATCCAGCACGATCATATCGCACACGCTCCTTTCCGTATCAAGTGTACTATGCGTGTTAGTACAGTTAGCATATCACGATGTTCTCCCTCCTGTCAAGGGAAAATTTTTCTTTTCATCCCCGGGGTTTCGTAGTATAATGGCTCCAAATTCTTTTCCCGAAGGGGGCATTTCTATGCGCATCACGGTAAAAGTCGGCACCTCTACTCTGGCCCACGCCACAGGACGGCTGAATATCCAGCGGATGGAGGGCCTGTGCAAGGTCCTGAGCGACCTGAAAAACGCCGGGCACGAGATCATTCTCGTCTCCTCCGGCGCCATCGGCATGGGCGTGGGCAAGCTGAACCTGCCGGGGCGGCCTAAGGATATGCCCACGAAGCAGGCGGCCGCCGCCGTGGGCCAGTGCGAGCTGATGTACACCTATGACAAGCTGTTCAACGAGTACAACCACACAGTGGCACAGGTGCTGCTCACCGGCGAGGATGTAAAGAACGAGCAGCGCAGCCGTAATATGCGGAACACCATTTTTCGCCTGTTGGAGCTGGGCGCGCTGCCTGTCATCAACGAAAACGACACCGTAGCCACCGACGAGGTGGGCGTGGAGAACACCATCGGCGAGAACGACACGCTTTCCGCCATCGTGGCGGCGGCGGTACACGCCGACCTGCTGATATTGCTCAGCGATATCGACGGCCTGTATGACGGCGATCCCCACAGGGATCCCACCGCGAAGCTTATCCCCGTGGTGCCGTCCATCGACGCGCACATTCTCGCTCTGGGCGGCGGCAGCGGCAGCGGCCTGGGCACAGGCGGCATGGCCACCAAGCTGAAGGCGGCGCAAATCGTCACCGAGGTCGGCTGCCAGATGGTCATCGCCAATGGCAGCAAGCCCGCCCTGCTGTACGACATCGTGGGCGGAAAGCCTGTGGGCACCCGATTTCTGGCAAAGGAGAAGTGAGCCATGACCACTATCGATATTCTGAAAAAGACCCGCGCCGCCCGGGGCGGACTGGCCGTCCTGGACGAGGCAGGCAAAAACGCCCTGCTGCTGTCCATGGCCGACAGTCTTCTGTCCCATGAGGGAGCCATCCTGACGGAAAACGCCGCCGACATGGCCGACGCCCGGGGGCATATCTCCGACGTGATGCTGGACCGGCTGCGGCTGGACCACGACCGACTGGCGGGCATGGCCGACGGCGTGCGGGCCATTGCCGCCCTGCCGGACCACACCGGCCGTGTGCTGTCCGAGGTACGCCGCCCCAACGGTCTGGTCATCCAGAAGGTACAGGTCCCTCTGGGGCTGGTGTCCATTATCTATGAGAGCCGCCCCAACGTTACCTCAGATGCGGCGGCCCTGGCGCTGAAATCCGGCAATGTCTGCGTACTCCGCAGCGGCAGGGAGGCCTACCGTACTGCCCGCGCCATCGTGCAGGCACTGAAGGCCGGCATCGCCGCCGAGGGCGGCGACCCGGACATTCTGAACATCGTGGACGACACCACCCACCAGTCTGCCGCGGACATCATGACCGCCAAGGGTCTGGTGGACCTGCTGATCCCCCGGGGCGGCGCGGGACTGATCCGGGCCTGCGTGGCCGGCGCCACCGTGCCCTGCATTGAGACGGGTACCGGTATCTGCCATGTGTATGTGGACGACGGCGCCGACCCGGATATGGCGCTGAACATTGTGGAAAACGCCAAGGCCAGCCGTCCCTCCGTGTGCAACGCCGAAGAGGTGCTGCTGGTACACAGCGCGGTGGCGGCGGAATTCCTGCCCCGGCTGAAAAAGCGCTTGGTGGATGACCGAGCCGCCGCAGGCAAGGTCCCCGTGGAGCTGCGGCTGGACGAGCGCGCCGCGGCGGTCATTCCCGGTACCCCCGCCGGCGAACGGGACTTCGACACCGAATTTCTGGACTATATCCTGGCCGTGAAGCTCGTGGACAGCGTGGACGAGGCCATCGCTCACATTGCCGCCCACTCCACCGGCCACAGCGAGGCCATCGTCACCGAAGACCCCGCCCACGCCGATGCCTTTGTTAACAGCGTGGACAGCGCCGCCGTGTATGTCAATGCCTCCACCCGCTTTACCGACGGCGGCGAGTTCGGTCTGGGCTGCGAGATGGGCATTTCCACCCAGAAGCTCCACGCCCGGGGACCCATGGGGCTGGACGAGCTGACCACATATAAATACGTCATCCGCGGCAACGGACAGATCAGATAAAGCAAAAAGAGACGGCCTCCGCCGTCTCTTTTCATATTTCCACGATCTCTGCGCCCAGGGCCGCGGCGTCCGCCCGGTCGTGGGTGACGCACAGCACCGCCGCGCCGTTCCGGTGCCGCAGAAGGTACTGCGCCGTCCGGTCCCGGGCCGCGCCGTCCAGGCCCTTAAAGGGCTCATCCAGCAGCAGCAGCTCCGGCCCATAACACACTGCCCGGGCAATGGACACCCGCCGCCGCTGTCCGCCGGACAGTTCCGCCGCCCGCTGGTCCAGGCAGTCCGCCAATCCCAGCTCCCGCAGGTGCGCCTCGATATCCGGCCGGGACATGGCCCGGCCCGTGACCAGACGCACGTTCTCCACGGCGTCCAGCTGCGGGCACAGACGGTCCTCCTGGAACACGAAACCCAATCGCTCCGGCACGCCGGTGACGGTGCCGCTGTCCGGCATCTCCAACCCGGCGATACAGCGCAGGAGTGTGGTCTTCCCGCGGCCGGAGGGGGCCATCAGACACACCACCGCCCCGTCCGGGACGGTCAGGCTCACGTCCTCCAGCACGACCTTGTCGCCGAAGCGCTTGTACAGATGTGCCGCGTTCATGCGCCGCACCCCCTTTCCAGCCGACGGAAGCCCCGCCGCAGCAGGGCCAGCACCAGTCTCTCAAACAGGGCGCTCAGCGCCACGATCACTGCGGTCCAGGCCAGCAGGTCGGCGGTCTGGAGGTAGATCTTCGCGTCGTACAGTCTCTCGCCCAGGGAGCCGGCCACCACACCGATGACCTCGGCCGCTACACCGGCCTTCCAGCTCATGCCCAGGGCCGCGGCGCAGCCCGCCAGCAGGAACGGCTCCACCGCCGGCAGCAGGATGCTGTGCAGCTGCCGCCGCCAGGGCACCCGGAAGGCCCGGGCCATTTCCAGAAGCTGGCCATCCGCACTGCGGAGGCCCGCCAGCACGTTGGTGTACAGAATGGGGAAGACCATCAGGAATGAGATGAACAGCGGCAGCGCCGATGTCCGCATCCAGATCAGTGCCAGGATGATGAAGGACGCCACCGGCACCGCCTTGATGGCCAGCACATAGGGCCGCAGCAGCACCTCCACCACCGGCCAGCGTCCCGCCGCCAGCGCCAGCACAAAGGCCAGCACCAGTGCCAGGGCAAAGCCGCCGGCGATACGGCAAAAGCTGAACGCCACCGCCCGCCGGAAGGCCGCTGTCACCGCCAGGGCGCAAAGCCGCCCCAGCACCGTTACCGGTCCCGGCAGCAGCAGTGCCGAGCCCACGGCCCAGGAGGCCGCCTGCCAGACCGACAGGGCCAGCACCACCGCGCCGGCACGCTGCCAGGTCTTTATTTTTTTGTCCGCAGGTGTGCTCATGCGCCCATCCAGTAGAAGCCGTCACCGGGCATGGCGCCGCCCACGGCCTCCGTCTTCAGGTCATACAGTGTTTGCAGATAGCCGCCCACGGCGACCTTCATATCCACGCCGGTAATACATACCAAGTTACACTGGGGCAACGCCTTCTCCGCCACGGCGGCCTTGACGATGCCATATTTCTCCACCAGCACAGCGGCCTCGGCCGGGTGCTCATTGGCGTAGTCCGTGCTGGCGGCGTAGTCCTCCAAAAAGGCTGCCAGTGCCGCCGGGTGTTCATCGGCAAATGCCTTACGGGCCACCAGTACCGAAGTGATCAGGCGGCTGCCGTTGTCCAGCGCATCCCATTCGGCGCTCATATCCAGCGCCACACGCAGGCCCTCCACCTGGCTCTGCGCCACGGTGACAAAGGGCTGGGGCAGCATGGCTACGGCGTTGTCCTGTTCCGCCATCAGGGCCACGATCTCCGTGGGCTCGCTCTTCCACTCCACCTGTACGTCCTCACCCAGAGTCAGCCCGTGCTGCGAGAGCAGATAGGTCAAGGCGTACTCCGGGGTAGCGCCCTTGCCGGTGGCGTAGATGGTCTTTCCGTTCAGCGAGGCAATGTCCGTTACCGTCTCGCCGCCCTTTTCCACGATATACAGCACACCCAGTGTGCCGGCGGCCAGCAGCACCACGCCGCCCTCCGTCTGGTTGTACAGGATGGCCGCCACGTTGGCCGGCACCGCCAGCACATCCAGCTCGCCCTGCACCAGCTGGGGCGTCAGCTCATTGGCGCTGGCCGCGATGGTGTACGTATACGCGTTCTGGCCCAGGCCGTTGTCCGCATCGTCAAACAGCTTTACCATGCCCATGGAGGTGGGCCCCTTCAGCCCGCCCAACCGCACAGTGACCGGCTGGGCGGCGGATTTGTCGCCATCCTCAATGGGCATAGGCGTTTTCGGCGTTACGCAGGCGCACAGCGTCAATGCCAGCGCCAGCGCCAGCAGCAGGGATATCATTTTTTTCATGTTGTTTTCTCCTTTCCGTGATACGGTCTCTTATACAAAGCTGTCGTGCAGCATGCCTATCTGTCTTCTATCGGTGTGATCACGTTGGAGTACAGCGTCTTGGCGCTGACACCCTCCAGCCGCCCGACCTTCCCGCTGAGGGCGGAGATCGCGTCCTGCGGCGCATCCAGCACCACGGAGATGATGTTCACGCCCCGGGCGCGGTAGGGCACGCCCATCCGCCCGATGATATATGCGCCGTACTGATGCAGCAGCGCGTTCAGCTCCGTCACCGCGTCCTCATTTTCCACGATGACCGCAATGACCGCCACCCGTGATTCCATAGCAAAACCTCCCGTCGTAAGATCCGCGGCCAAATAAAAAAGCCGCGCCGCCACCGCGACACGACCACAGCGCCCGCTTCGCGGGCGCAGAACCTATGGCGCATCTTCCGTCTCAAGCGTACTTTCGACGTCAGCAGCGTGTTTATTGTACGGCAAACGCCTGCTCTTGTCAAGCCGATCCCGCCGGTAGACTGTTTCAGACAGCCGCCGGTATATAATAAATATGGGAGAGAAGGGCGGGACCGTGGGGTAAGAACGGCCCCGCCCGGTGGAAGCGGTTTAATGCTTTTCGCTGGCGCGGCGGGCGGGCTTCTCCGCACAGCGGACGCCGGGCAGCAGCGTCAGCAGCTGGGCGGCAAGGCCGAATACGGCGGCGGGCAGCAACCAGCTCAGGCCAAGATCATACAGCGGCAGGGCCTCCACCAGCGGCAGCTTCACGCCGCAGGTGTGCAGGTTGCACAGCACGCTGGTCAGCAGTGCGCCCAGCGCGGCGCCCCGGCTGACAAAGTCGTGGACCTTGGGTATGATGAGGGAGACGCAAATAAGTACCAGCGTGGGGGGATATACTATATCCAGCACCGGCGCGGCCACGGCCACGATACGGTCCAGGCCCAGGTTGGACACCACGGCGCTGAACACGCAGATGACCGTCACGAACACCTTGTAGCTGATCTTCCCGCGACACAGCTCCGTGAAATACGCCGCGGCGGAGCTGGTCAGGGCGATGGCCGTGGTGACGCAGGCCAGGCCCACCACCACGCCGAAGATCACCATGCCGGTCTTGCCCATCAACGCCTCTACGATGGCCATGATGAGGGCCGCGCGGCCGATGGAGGACGTGTACTGTGCGGACACGGTGGCGCCCAGATAGGCCAGACCCATATACACCGCCAGCAGCAGCACGCCCGCCAGCAGCGCGGCGCCGCCCACCACGCGAAGCTGGCTCTGGCCCCGCTGATAGCCCTTGGCGGTGACGCTTTGCAGCACGATGATGCCGAAAGGCAGGGCCGCCAGCGCGTCCATGGTCTGGTAGCCGGCCTTGATGCCGGTGACGGCCACGTTGTCGATCTGCGCCAGGGGCGCGATGTCGCCCAGCGGCGTGATCACGCCCTTGATAATAATGGCGAACAGGCCCACCAGCAGCAGCGGCGTGAGCACCTTGCCCACGATGTCCACCACGGCGGACTCCTTGATGCACAGAGCCAGGATCACCGCGAAGAACACCACGGAGAACACCACCGGCGATACGCCGGACAGGTTGGGCGCGATGGCCATCTCATAGGTGCTGGCGCTGGTACGGGGAATGGCCACCATGGGGCCGATACACAGAATGATGGCGCACATGAGGATCTCGGCGGGGACTCTGCCCGCCCGTTCCAGTACCTTCTCGCTGCTGCCCACGCGGAGCAGGGCGAACATTCCCATCATCGCCAGACCGATATCCGCAATGAAATAGGCGGAAAAGCCCGTCAGCCACTGGCTGCCGGCCTCCATGCCCAAAAAGGGCGGGAAGATCACGTTGCCCGCGCCGAAAAACATGGAAAACAGCGCAAAGCCCACGACAACGATATCTGCCGCGGTGTTTTTCCTCTGTCCGATCATTCTGATTTCTCCATTTCTCTTCTCTTGTTCCCACGCCGCCGACTGCGGCGCGCCGGTGCGGTCTCGCGCTTTAAAGCGCGTTGCATCCTGTGCATATAGCGTATCATGCTTTTCATCATTACGGAAATGACGCTTATCGAACGGCACATGAAAAATTTTGATGGCGTATAAAAACGTTTACCGCATTTTCCAAATCGTTGGTGGAAAGTTTACGTTTATGGCATTGAACGGCGACAGCTCTTGTGATATAGTTAAAAATAATCGTTGCAATTTTGTCCAATTTGTACAGAAAGCGAGGCCCCTATGGATGACAAACGGCTGCGGGCGCTGCTGACGGCAGTGCAGTGCGGCAGCTTTGGAAAGGCGACGGCGCAGCTGGGCTACACCCAGTCCGCCATGACGCACATGGTGAACAAACTGGAGGCCGAGCTGGGCTGTACCCTGCTCGCCCGCAGCAGCCACGGCGTCCGGCTGTCGGAGGAGGGCGAGCACCTGCTGCCCTATATACAGGACTATCTGCGCGCCAGTGAGACCCTGCGGCGGGAGGCGGCGGCCCAGGGCGAGGCCCACAACCGCGTGCTGCGGATCGGCTGCTTCGCCAGCATCGCCCGGGCACGGCTGCCGGCGCTGCTGCAGAAGTTCCGCAAACTGCACCCGGAGATCAAGATCGACGTGCTGGTGGGCGGCTATGAGCTGGCCGCGGCGCTGGAGGAGGAACGGGTGCAGCTGGCCCTGGTGGAGGAGACCTGCGGCAAGGGCTTCTATTGGACGCCGCTGACGGACGCGCCGCTGGTGGCGGTGGTGCCGCCGGACTTCCCCTGGACGGAGGACGTCATCCCCCTGGAGCGCCTGCTGCAGGAGACGTTTCTCTCCTGCCCGGAGCAGTATGTGGCGCGGCTGCTGCCGCCGGAGGCACCACGGCTGGAGGTCACGGCGTCGGACGACGCGGCCATACTGTCTATGGTGGCGGCGGGACTGGGCGTGTCGGTGCTGTCCGCCTTCTCTCTGGCGGGCTATGAGGGCCAGGTGCGGGTGCTCCCGCTGGCGGAGCCGCTGTCGCGCCGGCTGGGCGCGGCGGTGAAGACACCGCCCCCGGCCAACAGCGCCGTCCGGTATTTTCTCTCTTTCCTAAAGCGGCAGTACCCCGCCGAGCCGGCGGATAACGAATAAAAGGAGGTCCCGGCCCATGTGCACTGCGGCCACATACAAAACAAAATGCTTCTATTTCGGGCGCAATCTGGACTATGAGCGCGGCTTCGGCGAGCAGGTGGTCATCACACCCCGGCTCTTTCCCCTGCCCATGCGGCATCTGCCGGACCTGACGCGGCACTACGCCATGATCGGCATGGCCTCCGTACAGGACGGCTACCCCCTGTACTATGACGCGGTGAACGAGAAGGGCCTGTGCATAGCGGGGCTGAACTTCGTCCACAGCGCCGTATACGGCCCCTGCGCGCCGGGGAAGGCCAACGTGGCACAGTTCGAGCTGATCCCCTGGCTGCTGGGCCGCTGCGCCACGGCGGCGGAGGCCCGGGACCTGCTGGCGGAGAGCCGCATCACCGACGACGCCTTTCTGCCGGGGCTGCCCCCGGCCCGGCTGCACTGGCTGCTGGCGGACCGGGAGCAATGCTTCGCGGTGGAGCAGACGGCGGAGGGCCTGCGGGTCTATGAGGACCCGGCGGGCGTGCTGACCAACGAGCCGCCCTTCCCCATGCAGCTGTTCCGGCTGAACGACTACGCCCAGATGTCCCCGCAGCCGCCGGAAAACCGCTTCTCCCCCGCCCTGCCGCTGGAGACATACAGTCGGGGCATGGGCGCCATGGGTCTGCCCGGCGACCTGTCCTCCCCCTCCCGGTTCGTGCGGACGGCCTTTACCCGGCTGAACAGCCGCTCCGGCGACGGCGAGGCTGAGAGCGTCAGCCAGCTCCTGCACATTCTGGGCGCGGCGGCACAGCAGCGGGGCTGCTGCGTGCTGGAGGACGGCGCGTGCGAGCTGACGCTGTATACCAGCTGCTGCAATGCCGACACCGGGGTGTATTACTACACCACCTACGGCGCCGCCCAGCTGTGCGCCGTGGATATGCACCGCGCCGACCTGGACGGCACGGCGCTCGCCTGCCAGCCGCTGGACACGGCGTGGCGGGTACACTATCAGAATTAACGCAGAAAAGTACGGGACGGGGCCTGACGGCCCCGTCCCGTTTATTTCAGCAGGGCGGTAAAGGTGATGGTATCGCCCTCCGTGCGGGCGGAGATGGCACCGCGATGGCCCTCGGCAATGCTCCGGGCGATGGAGAGCCCGATGCCGAAGCCGCCGGCGGTGCGGGCCGGGTCCGCCCGGTAAAACCGGTCAAAGAGCTTGCCGATGTCGATGCTTCCGGCGTTCTCGCAGCGGTTGGACACCCGCAGCGCCACCAACCCCAGCACCAGCAGCGTGCAGATCGCGTCCGCCGCCAGGGACCACACCAGCACCGTCCGCACGGAACGGCGGGACTGGCTGCACTCCAGGAAGATAGCCATGCTGCGCCCGTCCTCCGTACGGGTCACCAGAAAGCGGTAGCCGCCGCAGCCCAGACCGGCAGCGTACAGACCGGCATGGGCAGCATGGGCGGTCAGCCCGGTCAGATGCCCGGCGGCAGCTTTGACCCCGGCAGCGCACCCACCCCGCCCAGCGGTGCGTTCCGGCCGGGAAACAGGCAGTAAAGACCGGCGCTGGACACAAAACACCACACCCCACGGCGCAAGCGCCGTGGGGTGTGGTGTTTTGTGGGGAGAGGAAGACAGGAAGAAAGCTCCGTCGGTTATCGTTGTTGATATGCCCGCATGGCCGCCTCGATCCGGTCGGCCGCGGCTGACAGCGCCGCGTCGTCGCTGGCAAAGGAGAAGCGCAGGAAGCAGCCCTGGGTCATGCCGTAGGCCGCGCCGGAGACGCCCACCACCTTGGCATGGTCCAGAATGTAGTCGCACATCTCATCGGAAGTCATGTCCACATCGAAGGACACCCAGGCGTAGAAGGCACCCTCGGGCATCTGACAGTGCACGCCCGGGATGGCGTTGAGCCGGCCCACAAAGGCGTCGCGCCGGCGCTGGTAACTCTGGCGCATGGCCTCTACCTCATCAGGGATGCGGAAGGCCTGCACCGCGCCCTCCTGCAGAAAGCCGCTCATGCAGGAGACGCTCTGCTGGTACAGCTTGTAGATCGCGGCGTAAATATCCCTGCGGGCGGTGAGATAGCCCATGCGCCAGCCGGTCATGGCCGCGAACTTGGAAAAGCCGTTGATGGTGATGACCCGGTCCGCCACCTCGGGGCGGGAGGCCATGCTGATGGACCGCACACCGTCATAGACAATGGCGTCGTACACCTCGTCGGACAGCAGCAGCACGTCCGGGTGGCGCTGCATGAACGCGGACAGCGCCTCCGCCTCGTCCTGATGCAGGATGCGGCCGGTGGGGTTATTGGGGTAGTTGATAATGATGAGCCGCACCTCCGGCGTGTAGTACTGCTCCAGCAGCGCCTCCGTCAGCCGGTAGTGGTCCGCCGGGGACAGCGGGATCTTCACGGCTTCGGCGCCGGCGGAGATGACGATGGACTCATAGGATACCCATGCCGGCTCCGGCAGTAGAACCTTGTCGCCATGGTTCAGCACGGCCTGGACCGCTAGATAGATGGCCATCTTGCCGCCCGGCGTTACCAAAATACGGTCAGCCTCTGTCTGGATGCCATTCTCCCGCAGCAGCTTCTGCTGTATTTCCTGCCGCAGCTCCGGGATGCCCGGGCCCACCACGTAATGGGTGTTGCCCCGGCGCAGACTGGCGATGGCCGCCTCGGTCACCGCCGCAGGCGTATCAAAGTCCGGCTCGCCGCCGGCCAGGGAGATATAGGAGCTGTCGCTCTTCTGCAGCTCCTTCGCCCGCTGGATCATCAGCAGGGAACGGGGCGACGTCATTTTGTCGATCACGCAATTCATACGCACTTACCTCCGCGATGCCCGGACCTCTCCCTCGCAGGGGAGGCCCGGTACGTCGTATTCATTCCGCCGTATACTGCCTGAAGGACACGTCGGCCACATATTGGGCCTTGACCTTCTGCAGCTCGGCGCACTGGGCCGTGCCCTTGTGGGCCTGCTGCGCGATCTCATCCGCCCAGGCCTCCAACAGCAGGACCTCGTTCGGCGACGACGCGGAATAGAAGAACTCATACTGGCAGCAGCCAGTCTCGGCGCGGGTACGGGCCGGGATATCCGCCTGCTCCAATGCGTGGACGAAGGCGGCGGGGTCCTTGCCCTCCTGGAGGGTATAGCGTACTTGCAGCATCAGCATCGTCGTTTCCTCCGCTTATTTCTTCAGAATGTCAAAGGGGATATGCAGCTTCTCGCACAGGCCCTCCAGCTCGCGGTACACCGCCAGGGACAGCTGAGGACCGGCCTCCAGGTTCTTGCGGTAGTTGTTGCACTCGATCTCACCGGGCATGAAGATCTCCTCCACGCCGGCCGCCGGCTTCAGGCCCTTCACCTCACTGCGGTAGGTGTCCATGGTGGTCTTGAATTCCTCGGGGTCCTGGAAGCGGGAGATGTCGATGGCGATCATGCAGTGGCCCGTATCCATGGACACCTCGGGGTGGGCAAAGGGGTTGTGGATGTGGCTGCCATAGGCCGCGCCGGACAGCACGCCGGAGAATACGTCGATCATCATGGCGATGCCGGAGCCCTTTGCGCCGCCGAAGGGCAGCACACAGCCCTCCAGGGCCTTGGCCGCGTCCGTGGTGGGATGGCCGTCCACATCGATGGCCCACCCCTCCGGGATGGAGTCGCCCTTCTTGTCGGCCAGGATGATCTTGCCGCGGGCCACCACGCTGGTGGCCATGTCGATCATCACCGGGTCGCCGTGGGTGGGTGCGCCCACCGCCAGGGGGTTCGTGCCCAGGTACTTCTCGCGGCTACCCCAGGGTGCCATAGACTTGGGCGCGTTGGAGCTGACGATGGCCAGCATATTCTCCTTGGCCGCCATACGGATATAGTAGGCCGTGCAGCTGCAGTGGTTGGAATTGCGGACATTCACGATGCCGATGCCCACGTCCTTCGCTTTCTGGATCGCCAGCTCCATGGCGCGGTAGGCCGCCACGATGCCGAGGGCGCCCTGGGCGTCCAGCAATGCGCCGCCGGGGAAATCCCGGATCGTCTTTATCCGGCACTTGGGGTCCGTGCCGCCGGCCTCCATGCTGTCGGTATAGAATTTCACGCGCTGCACACCGTGGGACTGCAGGCCGGTCAGCTCGGCCGACACCAGGCTGTCCGCCACGATGGCGGCATCCTGCGGCGCGACGCCCTCCTTCTCCATGATCGCCGCTACGGCGGCCTGGAGCTTTTCCGCATCTACGCGGAGCACTTCGCTCATGGCCGGCACCTCACTTCCACTGGCCTTCGATGACCTGGCAGCCCAGCGCCGCCAGAGTGGCCTCGCGGGTCTCCTCATTGTAGGAGGCCACGGTGGCGCCCTCGTCGTACTTGGCGTGGAGCATATCCTCCTTGGCGTGCTGCTTCCAGCTCTTCTCCAGGATCTCCTCCGCTTCGCTGGGGCGCACGAAGATCATGCCGTCGGTGTCGCCGATAACGATATCGCCGGGGAAAACCACCTGACCGCCGAAGGCGATGGGCACATTGATCTCGCCGGGGCCGAACTTGTAGGGGCCCTGGGGCGTGATGCCGCGGGCGAACACGGGGAAGTCCATGCGGGAGATCTCATCGATATCCCGCAGGTAGCCGTCAATGGCGCAGCCGGCAAAGCCGTGGTTGCGGCAGTCCATCATCATCAGCTCGCCGCAGTAGGCGCGCTCAGGACCGCCGGCGGAGATCAGCAGCACATCGCCGGGCTGGGCCATCTCAATGGCCTTGTGCAGCAGCAGGTTGTCGCCGGAGGGCAGGTGCAGCGTGTACGCCACGCCCAGCATGGGCTTGCCGTTCATGGAACGAATGGCGGAGTCTACGCAGTAAATACGGTTCATGTTGTCGCCGATGTTGGCCACCGGCAGGCCGCGGAAGCGCTCCACCAGCTCCTTGGGCGGCCGGGGCACCTCCGTAAAAATTCTGCATCCAACATTAGACATTTGCTTTTTCTCCTTTTTTCTCGTCCAGCATTTTCTTCACCGCCAGCACCTCGTCATAGGTCTTGGCGCGCTCCGGGAAGTAGGCGGCATAGCCCTCCTGCTGGAGCCACTCAAACTTTTTCAGCGTCGCCTGGGTCATGATGCTGTTCTCGCCCAGGTCGTCCAGGGTCTTGAGGACCTCCTCCATCTCGTGGCAGAAGCGCCCGTTGTGGATGGCGGCGGAGGCCACGCAGTAGTGGCAGAATCCCATGAAGCCACGCTCGTCGAACATGGTGACCTTCATCTTGTCCAGCACTTCCTCGGTGATGTGGTAGTGGTCCGTGGCGAACACCGTCTCCGTGACCAGGGCGATAATGCCCTTGGCCAGCACGCTGCGAAGCGCCTTGGTGGCGGAGGCCAGACCGATATCGTCGCTGAGGTATGTAAATTTCATGCCGTGACTGTTCAGCAGCTCCGCCGCCTCTTTGGCCTTTGCGCCGCAGACGCTGACCGGCACATGGCTCCCGTTCACCGGGACGGAGGCCATGACCGCGCCCTCCACGAAGTCGCCCCGGCTGTCCGCAAACACCGCGGCGATCTCCCGCTTCGTCTGGGGAGAGGTGGTGTTCATGTCCAGATAGAACTGGCCCGGACGCAGCAGCGGCGCGGCCTGACGGGCGATAGGCAGCGCCACGTCCGCACTGGTGAAGCAGAAGAACACGTCGCCCCAGGCGATCAGCTCCGCCATGTCGGTCAGCAGCGTCACCTGGTCCATGGCCGCGTGCTCGCGCATTTTCTGCGCGCGGGGCGAGTCGTCCTTTGCCGAGACGTCGAAGGCGCGGATCTCCACATCACTGTTCACAAAGTCACGCGAAATGTGGTGCGGCGCTTCGCCGAACCCGATAAATCCCAATTTCATTTGTATACATCTCCTTTGGATCGCGGATATGGGCGCTTATGTGCCCATCATAAAGCCGGGCAGGAAGGTGATGATCGGCGCGACGAAAGCGCAGATCAGCACGCAGATGATCATCACGATCATGAACGGGATAACGCCCTTGACCACCGACGTGTAGGACTCGCCTGTGGTGGACACCGCGGTAAACAGGTTGATGCCGAAGGGCGGAGTAATGAAGCCCACCGTCAGGGTGATGCAGAACAGCACGCCCAGGTGCAGTTCGTTGCAGCCAAGCTGTACGCCCACAGGTACCAGAATGGGCGCCAGGATCAGGATGCTGGGGATGGTGTCCATCAGGCAGCCCACGACGAACAGCAGCACCATCAGGACCGCCAGATACACCCACTTGTTGGGGATGACCTCCATAATGGCCGCACCGATGATGGCGGGCAGACGGGTCTTAGAGAGAATCCAGCCGAAGGTCTTGGCCACAGAGATGATGAACGTCACCACTGCGGAGGTCAGCACCGTCTTGCTCAGCACCGTCCACAGGACATTGACCTTGATCTCCTTGGTCACCAGGCCGTAGATCAGGGCGTACAGCACGCTGAGGACCGCCGCCTCGGTGGGCGTGACGAGACCGCCGTAGATGCCGCCCAGAATGATGACCGGCAGGACCAGCGTGGGAATGGCGCGGGCCGTGCGGCGCAGCACCTCTTTCTTGGGATAGCGCACATCGCTCTTGGCAAACTTATACTTGGCCGCCAGATAGACGTTCACCAGGCACAGGGCGATCGCCATCATAATGCCGGGCAGCACGCCGCCGATGAACATCTTGGACACGGACAGGCCCATGGCCGCGCCATAGACCACCATGTTGGCGCTGGGCGGGATGATGGGACCCAGGGCGCCGCCCGCGGCGATCATGCCGGCGGAGGTGGATTTGGGATAGTTGGCACGGGTCAGCGCCGGCATCATAATGGCGCCGATGGCCGCCACGGTGGCGGGGCCGGAACCGGTCAGGGCGGCGAAGATGGCGCAGGTGACGATGGTCACAACGCCCATGGAGCCGCGGGACCGGCAGAATAGCGCCTCCACAAAGTCCACCAGACGGCGGGACAGACTGGTCTGCTCCATCAGATAGCCGGTCATGGTGAACAGGGGGATCGCCAGCAGCACGAAGGAGTTCATGCCGGCGATCATGGTCTGGGGCACGATGGTCAGAGGGATACCGGAGGGGATCAGGTAGATAAGGCACGCGGCCAGCAGGGCAAAGCACACGGGCAGGCCCATGAACATACCGATCAGCAGACTTCCGAAAATAATAAGACCTGTCATTCCGCGGTACCTCCTTCCTCGATGATCTCTTCCATGGTTTCTACCTTGGCGGCGTCCTTACCGCCGGTCAGCAGCTCCAGCAGCTGCACCAGGCCCACCAGCGCCATACCGAAGCCGCACAGGCAGATGGACACGTTGATGACGGCCATGGACAGGTGCAGGGACGGGCTGAGCACCGTAACGGTGACGCTCACCAGGGACACGCCCTTGACGCCCACCAGCGCCGCCATCGCGATCACCAGAATGGTGCAGATGATCTTCAGCACACGGCGGCCGGCTTCCGGCAGCTTTTCTTCCAGCAGTGTGATGCCGGCGTGCATACCCTTATCCAGGGCAACCACGGCGCCCAGGGCGCTGCACCACACGAAGGCAAAACGGGCCAATTCGTCCGTCCATCCGGGCGGCTGTGCTATAACATAGCGCGTGACCACCTGGATCGCGGCGGCCGCGATAAGGACCACGAGCGTGATCGCCGCTACCAGTTGGTAGGCGAACAGGATCTTGTCCTTGATGGTTTTGATGACTTTCATAGCTTTCTCCTGTTATATGCGTCAGGGGGCGGGCAGTGAGCTGTCTGCTCTCTGCATCGCCCCCTGCGTCAGTTGATACGATTCAGATATGCGCCGCAGCTTTACTGCACAGCGGCAACCGCGCGATCCAGCAGATCGCTGCCGATCTTGTCACGATAGGCCTCGTACACGGGCGCGCAGGCCTCCTGGAACGCAGCCACGTCCACATCGTCGATGATGGTGCAGCCGCCATCTTCCATCTTGGAGAGCATATCGGCCGCGGCCGTCTGCAGCCAGGTGCGCTGCTCAGCGCCGGCCTCCTTGGCAGCCGTCAGGAAGATCTCCTGCAGCTCGGGGGACAGGCTCTCCCAGAAGGACTTGGAGCAGGACAGGGAGATGGCGTTATAGAAGTGGCCGGTCATGTCGTAGTAGTCGCAGATCTCATAGTAGGAGCCGGTATAGGCGCTGGCGATGGGCAGCTCCAGGCCGTCCATCAGGTGCTGCTGCACGGCGGTGAAGGTCTCATTGAAGTCCAGAGCGGAGGGGGCCGCACCGATGGTCTGGAAGGTGGCCATGAACATCTCCATGCCGGGAACGCGGATCTTCATACCCTTCAGGTCTGCGGGGGTGCGGATAGGCTTCTGGGACAGGATGTTGCGGAAGCCACCCTCGCCCCAGGCCAGGACCTTGTAGCCCAGCGTGTCATACAGGCCGTCGGTGACTTCCTTCATGATGTCGCCATCCAGGAAGTTCCAGGCAGTCTCGTTGTCCTTGAAGATGAAGGGCAGCTCCACCACCAGAGAGGGCCCGTACAGGTTGCCGTAGGAGCCGTTGGTGATGATGCCCATCTGATGGGTGCCCAGGTCGAAGCCGGTCAGCACGTCGGCCTCGCCGCCCAGCTCGGAGTTGCCGCAGATCTCAAAGGTCACGGCGCCGTCGGTGGCCGCGGTCACCTTCTCGGCGAACAGGGTTGCCAGCTTGTTGTACTGGTCGTCATCGGTGGTGGGGTTCACGTGGGCGATCTGGATCGTCATGGTGGGGAAGCCCTCGCCGTCGCCGCTGCCATTGTTGGTGTCGGCCTTGTCGCCGCAGGCGGTCAGCACGCCCAGCAGCATGACCAACGTCATCGCCAGGGCCGCCAGACGCTTCGCGTTGAGTTTTTTCATGGTTTTTTCCTCCTGATCTTATGTTTTGTTATTCTCTCCCGCTTTACTTGCAGGGATACGCCATCCACGCGATGGAGAAGCACATATGGTCCAGCTTCTTCATCATCATCAATTCAGGGTAGTCATAGGTGTTTGCCGGCGACTGCATATCGCTGTGCTCCAGGATCATGTGCACGATCTTGTCGGGCAGGCCGTTGCTCTTGGCGATATACGCACCGCTGACCACGTGGTTGTAATACTTGCCCATCTCGCTGTGGCAGGCCTTGCCGTCCTTGATGTCATACTCCAGGAACTTGCCGATGTCGTGCAGCACCGCGCCGCAGATCAGCGTGTCGTGGTCCAGCTTGCTGATCTCGTTGGCCCAGCCGCCCAGCTCGTCATAGGCCAGCTGGCACATCCGCACCACCCGGCGGCAGTGATCGATACCCGTCTCGGGACAGTCATCGGCCACAATGCCCGCTGCCAGGGGCGCCTTGTCCACGCCTTTCTTGTCCCAGCCGCCCAGCTCCAGCACCTGCTGCCAGCAGGTAATGCTCTTTTCCTGCAGATCGGCGCTGTGTATCAGCTTGATCTCCGGGAGCAGCGTCAGGACCTCTTCTCTGGTCATGTGTCTTTCCCTCGCTTTCTTCATATTATTATTAGGAAATGGAATACTACTTTGCAGGTGCCCGCCAACGATCGTCCAACTTTTGACAATCAAGTTTCTTCACAATGTGAAAATTTTGTCACGCAAGTACTTTTGTTTTGCTGATTTCGTTTACCTTTCCTTTATTTGCCTTACATTATAGTTTGCCTATGTAGTAGTCAAGAAAAGTAGACACGAAAAATATTTATTTTTGATTTGCTTTTTC
>ERZ1027160.289-NODE-289-length-26024-cov-10.837499_pt1 | contig 26024 bp, 29 predicted proteins | sample MGYA00519275_ERZ1027160 | MGnify/ENA primary metagenome ERZ1027160 (study PRJEB26926, sample SAMN06164707) | human gut metagenome | biome: ENVO:00009003; feature: ENVO:2100002; material: ENVO:00002003 | host: Homo sapiens | place: USA | collected 2012 ...
GCGCCACGCTGCATATTGGCAGTGCCAGTCTGGACATTTACTCGGGATGCGATGCGGAGCAGCTGAAAATGCTGGTGGAGCTCCTGCGCCTATGCTGAACGATTTCACCGGTGCAGATCAAGTCTACATCGCCTGTGGCTACACGGATCTGCGTAAAGGCATAGACGGCCTGGCGCGTCTCGTCCAGCAGCAGTTTGCGTTAGATCCGTTTACCAACACGCTGTTTTTGTTCTGCGGACGGCGGCGGGATCGGATCAAGGGCTTGTACTGGGAAAAAGATGGCTTCATCCTGCTGTACAAACGACTGGAAATGGGCGCGTATCAATGGCCGCGCTCTGAATCCGAGGTAATGCTATTGCTCCCGACTTTTCAAGCTGGAGCAGGCGATTGCAGAGCTGACACCGGAGGAGCGATATGAAAAGCGGCTGGAGCAGGAGAAACCTGTTTTAGACGCGTTGTTGTCACGGGCAAATGAGATGCAGGGGAAAACCGCGCCGAAATCCGCGTTGGGCAGGGCCATCGGTTCTGCTCCTTTCCTCGATTTTGCAAGCAAAGCATACCGGAAGAAGGCGCGGAAAGCTATCCATCAAGTCTAACGAAGAAGCATGGCAAAACAGAAGCGATACCACCAAAGCGGCTACGCCGTCCGCAGCCAACAGGCAAGGGAATGAAAAGATCAGCCGCCCTGCGATTCGCAAAGCGGCTGATCCATAGCTCTTACGCTGTATTTGCATTACAGCTCCATTTTCGGCGCGTAATCCGCGGCAACTTCCTCTCGGACATCGTCCTCGGTGGTATCGAGCTGCCGTGGCGTCTGCGTCATCGCAAGCTCCTGCAGATGACCGATCCGGCGCTGCACGCTTTCCGTGATCGCATGGATACGTCCCTCATCGATATAGTCTGCAGCTTCCTCGCAAGACAGTACGCTGGAGATCAGCTCGTCTACATCGGAGAGACGATCAAAGTCGATCCAATCAAAATCGGTCACCAGCTTCAGCTGCTCGGCGTGGTGGTTTTTGAAGGGCTTGCAGACCACATCCTTTTCCGAGCGCATCTGACCGGGCATCTTATCATAGCCAAGGGAGGAGCCGCTGTCATAGATCGGAGCCATACCGAGCCATTCCAGCGTTTCCGCGTTTCGCAGTGCCCCAAAGTTATTGAAGTGGCGATCCTCGTTTGCGATGATATAGTCCAGCACCAGCATCCGGTCTAAAAACGGCGTAATGTTCCCGATGCCGAGCAGCTCGCAGCACTCCAATAGATGCCGGTATCGGGAGGTGCTGTTCTTCTGCTTTTTCGCCTGCAGCAGCCTCCACGCCGGGATCAACTCCGTATTCTCCGTAACAAAATCCTCACAGACCGAGTAGGGTGCATCCTTGCTCCAGATGACTGTATACGATACATGAGGAATGCCGAGCCGCTCCATGATGCCGGAGGCGATCACCTCGTTGAACGGCTGCTGCCGGAACGGATTGCTGCCGCCCTTGATCAGGCATCGCTTCCCATCGAGGATCTTCCACCGCTTTTTCAGATTGCCGTCCGATGTGCTGTCGGGGGAGCTGAAATTGAGTGCGTCCTTCTTCTTTCTTTCTCCGAACAGCACATCTCCGATGTCCTCCGAGAAATCATTTTGGAAAAAGTTGATGTCCTCCCACCGAAGCTCCGCACCTTCCGGACAGATCCAGTACTGATCCGAGAGACTCAGCCCGTAGCAGCGGACGAGCAGCATTTTGGTGTCTGCCACCCCCAACGATTCCAGTGCTTCCCGCACACCGCTGCGGCTTGCCGGAATAGAGCGATCCCGCCACCAGTCGTTAAACGCCGCACGGTCGGCGATCTCGTTTCGCACAGGGATGCCGATAGGCAGATGCTCCGGTGCGTAGACACTGCCAATTTTTTGTATAAAGCCGGTCACATCGTCCAGCTCGAGCTCTGCCACGGGGGTTCGTTTATGCATAAAGGTGCATTTCATACCTGTCGCCTCATTTCGTCTGCTTTTCTGTGATTTCAGCATGCGCAGCTGCGCCTGCAGTTCCTTGCGCTTTTCGATTTTATCTGCCAGCGGCGCGATCTCACTGTCGTGCAGATAGCGGCTCTGCTTGACGCCGTTTTCCGACCACTGGTGATAGTAATAGACCTTTCCGCCGATGGTTTTTTTGGAAAGATACCCCTTCGGCAGTCCGGCGATCTGCCCGGTCAGTTCCGTGATGCGCCTTAGCTGCTCCCTGTTATCCATGTCTGTCACCCCGTCTTTCAGGGATATTATACCCCGACTTAACCCCTGTTGTCAACGCTATGCTTCATAAAAGCGCGGCAGCGATGCGCGACATGATAAACTCCACGCAGGGTATCGCCACACTGTTGCCCAACGCTTTATAACGGGCACTGTCCGAAGCACCGGGTATATCCGTCCAGCCGTCCGGGAAGCCCTGCAGTCTTTCACACTCCAGCGGAGTAAGACGACGGATAAGCAGCCCGTTGCGGATCGGATGAATGGAGTTGAGGGAACTGCCGGAAGTTCCTTTCTGGAGAGTCCCGCATAAATCCCCATTCTCGACAGCATTGCGGCAGTCAAGTCCTGCCACATCCACGACAAGGTCGGTGGCGTCCTTATGCTGGCGGGCACTTTGGGTGCTGACCACCTCACCGTCCTTGAACTCATCCACCCGCTGACGGGCATAGATGCAGTGCCGATCTGTGGCAGTCAGCGTATACGCCAGATCGTCCTGACAGCCAAGGCCGTTGCCGCCGTTCTGCGGCTGGCGGTCAACTGTGTTGCCTGCAATGCAGATGGCATCTGCCTCCTGCTCGACCAGCGGCACATTGTTACCGCCCGTGCCGTATCGTGCGGACATGGTAGGGGCTACCTTGTGCGGGCCGGTGTAGCGGCTGTCAATGCCGTGATTTTCGTAAACAAGAGGCTGATGTCCGTGCTCCTGCGCCCGCAGGGTGCCGGATATATTTTCAGAGCAATTCATCACGCTGCCGCCCTGGTCGTTGAGGCACAAAACAGACGGCATACAGTTCCCTCCGGGGCTGCCCTTGAGTGTGGGAGCAACCGATTCGTTGTATCCAATGCCGCCCGCGCTGGAACCTGCCCCGGCAGAAAAACCAGCCACGAAGGTCTGCTGTTTCATTCCCGGACTTGCTTGCAACGCGCCCGCCACATCGTGCAGATCCCGCACCTCGTCCCGTTGATTGGCGGCAAAGGCCATGACGCCATTCCTGCCGGTGGACATCCCACAGTTGACGCCGAGCGTGGCCGCTACATCGCCGGTCAGGTCGCCGTTGTAGCCGTCAAAACCCTCCACAGCATCGTCCGGCTGCGTCACGAAGGTCTGCATCTGCATATTCGTCGTTGCCAACAATGCGCCTGACACGCCGTGCAGATCGATGCCCTCGTCTCGCTGGTTGATGTGGTACGCTTCTAATCCTGTGGGCTGTCCGTCCGGGCGCATGAGCCCCGCCTGAATCCTCAGTGCGCGCTCCAGCTTCTGGGGCAACTCCTTTCCGCGCTCAAAGGCTCGGCGCAGGATGCCAATGCAGGCGACTTTCGACAGATAATACTTATGCGCCGGGTTTGCCTCCAGTATGCCGGAGAGCGGGACTCGGATCGGACGACGGGGGGCAGCCCCGGTATTGAGGGGGCGTTTCCCTTTGCGCCATGGAGATCGGAGTTCCCAGTGGCGCTGCCCGAAGAGGTCGACAGAACCGGATACCAGATCCAAGTGGAAATACGGGATCGAAACCAGTTCGGAGTCCGGTTTGCCCGGTCTGCGCTTGGGCGGAGCCCCGGTCCCTTCGGCTGCTTCCAATTCAAGCATCATCAGCTGCCCGTTTGCATCGAATCGGTACATCTATGTGACCTCCTTCCCGCAGTTTTCCGTTTCGCCAAATGCATCAAATAAAAGCTGCGGCGCAAGCGGTCCAGCGAAGTCAGCAAGGAGAAAAATGCGCTTGCGACGCTGCGCGACGCCCCAAAATTGAGCATCCAGACAGCGCCATGCAAGAGAAAACGCACCGCCTGCCGTGAGCTCACCGGCGTCAGGCCATGCGTAAGGATAGGGACTTGGGATAAGCTCATTGGGAAAGCAGATCCGCACGATCTCCTCCAGCACGATCCGAAAATCCTCGTACTTCGGTGTCCCGCTTGAAAAAGCACCCGGCACATTCTCCCAACACATCCAGCGCGGCCGTATGTTGACGCTCTCCCGACCACGGGCTTTCTCTGCCAACCTCATTTCGCGCACGATGCGCATCTGTTCCATGAACAGGCCGGAACGAGCCCCCGCAAGACCTGCCCTTGCGCCGGCAACAGACAGATCCTGACATGGGCTGCCCCCGCAGATGATGTCCACGGGCGGCAGTTCCGCACCATGCAGCTTTGTGATGTCGCCCACATGAACCATATCGGGGAAGCGCAGCTTTGTCACCTCAATGGGAAAGGCTTCGATCTCCGACGCCCACACCGGCGTGATGCCACTGCGGATCGCGGCCAAAGGGAATCCACCGATTCCATCGAACAAGCTGCCCATCGTCAGTCTGCTCATTTCGCCACCGCCTGTACGACCGTGCGTGTGGTATTGACGGCGGCCTGCGCGGTATAGACAGCACTCATGAGGTTTGCCTTGGTGGAGGTATCCAGTCCAAAGGCTCCCGCGATACGGGGGATCTCGCCGGCAGAGAGCATGAGTCCAAGCCCTAACAGGGCATGATCCTTGAACACCATAAGTCCGGCGACAAGGATCGTCGCCTGCAAGAACGCCGACAGGCATAAGCCGATGATCTGCTTGCACCATTGGGTAAAGCCGTCCGTATATCCGCGAGGGACGCTGAACATATAAAGGCTTCCCACGGCGATCTGGATGAGCAGGATGCCGCCGCGCTTCAGATTGGCGAAGAAGACCTTGATGATCGCATACGCCATAAGGATAATGCAGAACAGGATCATGATCCCGCTGGTGATGCTGCCGAAGCCCAGCAGCGGCCCTGCCGTCAGGTCGGATATCGATTCCACGGCGTTGAACTCCTGCATGACCTCTCCGGCCACATCCCCGATGGATGTCCCATAGCCGGTGAGTGCCGCAGTGAAGGTCCCCTGCAGAGAAACGCTCAGCTCATAAAGCCGGACCGGAACAACGGTGAAGAGGCTGACAGCCATAAAGCCCTTGATGGCATTGAGGGCGGTCTCACGGATGTTGCCGCGGCCGCTGGAATACTCCACGCCGGTCTCGAAGCAGGCCACCACCAGCCCTGTGCCGTAGAGCGCCCATGCCAAATAAGAGAAGAACAGCACGATGCTCTGCACCCAATCCATGGTGAAGAGCTCCGCGCCCATGTTTCCCATCTCCGAAAAGAAGTTGCCGAGAAAGCCCACGATCTGACTGTAGAACCAGTCCACGATCTGGCCTAACACCTTGGCGGCAACAAAATCCCAAATGAACATTGATCGGTTTCACCTCCGGGTGAGGCCGCACCAGCTGCTTTGGGATATGGCAAAGGCCGTACAGCTGGTACGGCCTTCAAATCACGCTTTTGTTACATTGTCTGCTCCCACGCCCGGTCAGCGGACTGGCTCATATCCTGAAACACCTCCAGATAGTCTGACACCGCATCGGACAGCACCTCATAGTCCTGCCGGGTGGGATGATATACATACCAGCTCGCCTTTCCATAGTCATCCCAAATGTGCGGCTCCACGCCGTTTCGGAAATTGGGATTTGAGGTCATCTTTGTCCCCAGCAGATCCGAGAAGCGCAGGCGCAGGGTATCCACCTGTCCTTCGCTGCGGTTGAGGATCATCAGCTGCAGGGCATTGTACTGATTGGCGACGATTCCGGTGACAAACTGAATCTTTGCCCGGTTCATATCGCTCAGACGCACATAGCAGGCTCTGCCCACATAAGTGGCGTCGGGGTACCGCTCTCCGACGATCTTCCGGAGCTCCTCTTCGTAAAAAGTCATTGCCTGCACCTCAAATTCCGATGATCTGCCAGATGTACAGCGGTGCCGTCAACGTGAACACCAGGCACGCGAACAGGATGGTGGGAGCCGTCCACTCGAACTGGCCACTCTTTCGGTAGTCAAAATAAGCCGTACCAAGTTTGGCGAAGAAGAATACCGCCAGGATCAGGTCGATGGCGGGAAAGACCACATTGTTCACCACGGTCTTGATCTGACCGGATGCCGTCTGCCATGTGCTTTCCACCGCGCCGGCCACATCGCCTGTGCCTGCGGCAAAGGCCGTGGTTCCCATCACGCAGACCAACAGCAGGGACAGCACCAGTGCCGCACAAAGGCGATTGCGTTTTGTGTTGTTCATAGATTCCTCCGTTTCTATCGTTGTTTTGCGGGAGCAATATGCCACTCCTCCCAGAGATTCCCCCGGATGGTGACGCGGTCCGTCAGGTTCATGGAGAGCATTCCCGCCGGCGTCCAGCAATCCAGAAGCCATGTGTAGGGCGTATAGCTGCCGTCCGGATACCAAATGGGCGTGAAGTGGGTACGGCGGTTGTAGGTGCTGTAGGGGTTGGCTTTGAACTGGAAAGTCGTGCTTCGCCCGGAGATTTCTGCCTCCAGCAGCCGCCAATAGCTCTCATAGCCAAACTCCGGGAAATAGGTCACGGCATTCTGCGCCGCCGTCACCGCCGCACTCTGATTTGTGGTGACTTTTGCAGTCACCTTCTCCTGAACGCCATAGCCGCTTTTCAGCGTGGATGCGGTCGCCGTGGGGCTTTTCTCATCCGGCGTGGTGCGCATGGATGCAGTCAGGCTTGCGGAGTAGCCGTTGTAGTCAAACTCCCACCAGCCATGGTCCTCCCACCAGCCGTTATCCACCCAATGGTACCAGCGGTCCCTGTGGGTCTTGCCGTCCGCATCCGTCCAGCGGTCTGTGTGCCAGCATTTCTGCCAGTTTTCTACCCACTCCCAATTCTCCTGCCACCACGGTGACCAGATGCCCCAGGACGCCGAAGTCACCTGCTCCTTTTCAGGAACAGACGCCGGCCTGAAGCCGTTGTTGCGGTCATCCGCCAGCGGGTTGGGCGGGTCATTGCCGTCCAGATCCACAATATTGCAGGTGATGGTGCCCTGCGCCGAGCCGCCGCCGTACACGCTGACGGAAATCGTTATGACGCAGGGTTCCGCGGGAGTTCGCCAGCGCACCCATGCCAGCTGGCTGTCGCCGTCCGGGTAGTAGACATTGCTGACAGTGTAAGTCCTGCCCTGAATGTTAAAGCGTACCGATACAGGGTTGTCCGGGTCGGACTGGCCACCGCGCACCTCCACGGAGGTGATAACTTCTGTGTTGACGCGGTATTCGTAGTCATATTCGCCGGGATCGGGCGGCGTGGTCACCTCATTGAAGCGGACGATGCCGATTCCAAGAGAGGAGATGATGTCGCCGTTGGACGCCTTATCCGTGCGGCTGCCGGACCATGCGGCGTAGCCGAGATCCGCTTCCTCCAGAAAAATCGCCAGCGGCAGATTCTTATGGGTGAGCGTCCCCAGCTTCTTTCTGAGATCGCCGTTGACGACCTGATCATACAGCGCCGCTTCCGTGGCGGTCATGGCAAACTGCTGACCGTTGTAGCAAAGATAGGCCAGCGGCTCTACTACCAGCTTGTAGTCTCCGCCAATGAGCGTATCGAAGTCCATTCCTGCGTATCCAGCAATGGAACGGATAACCTGTTCATCGGTAAAATAGCTTCGGATGGCAGCAATGCTGGCCTTGCTGCTGCTCGTAGAGATGATCTTGGGCAGGCTCTGACTTGGGTTGATATATGTGTAGTTTCCAGCTTTAGGGGCGAGGGATTTTCCTGTGTTATATGACAGTTTGCTCACCTTTCCAAAGTGAGCAAGTCCTGTTGAAGGGACCTTGTTAGTCAAATCAAAAACAGTTCCTGTGACAGCCTGACTATCCGCATGAATCACAGACACTCTCACGCCGTCCATGCCGGGATTCCAGTAGTTGGTCTTGGTACCGTCCCCCATGCTGCCTCCACCGCCGTCAAAGTTGCCATCCCCTGTGGCATAGGCGGGAACGATGGCGGTTATTACCAGCACAAGTGCCAGCAACAGGGGCAAAAGCCTTTTCATGCGCATTCCTCCTTGTCATGAAGATAAAAAAGACACGGCTTCTTCTTAGCCGTGTCTTTCCTGTGATTATGCGGACTTAGCCGCCCATGATTCCAATTTTGTTGCCGTTTTCATACATGGAATCGTCTTTGATTCCGACATTGTCACCCTCATAGTCTACATATCCGAAGCCCGGAACATATACCTGTCCGGCATCATTGGTGCTGCCGCCCGCAGGTTCTGTGGGCTGGGGCTTTACCTCAGTCTGCTCCGGCTTGTAGGTGGGCGGCGTTTCCTTGTTGCGGTCCGCTTCCGGCACATCATCCGGCACATGGTCCTTTTCCGTCTTGCCGGGATGCTCCGGTGCATCCGGCTTGGTGGGCGTACCCTGAATGGTCTGCTCTGTACCAGAGCTGTCAGCATCCCTGCCGGGATCATGCTGTTTACCATCCGTCTTGCTATCCACCTTTACCTCTGGATCACTGATGTTCACAACCGGATCTTTCGTGTCGGGTGTATCGTCCGGGATGGCGGGGTCGATGGGCATGGGCACCGCCGCAAGGCGGCTGACGATCCCCACCACCAGTACCGCGCAGAGCAGGACGCCTGCCGCAATGAGGATGATGCGTTTTGTTTTCTCTGTCATAATCGAACTCCTCCTTTGTAGGGGTCAGTGGTTTTTCTTCTTATCCCGAACATACCACAGCTTTCTTCGGAAGTCTACTGTAAGAAGCGAAAAGAACTAAAACTTCGGGATATACTTGGCCTGCACCTGCAGATTTAGGCTCACGGGCGGCAGCACACGTCCGGCAAAGCGGGTGGGGACCTCCAGATGGAGGGTGGCGGTTGCGAGATACCCCTCGCTCCGGCCTGAGGCGATGGCGTTGTTGGAGATATGTACGGACAGGTCGGAGAGCGTATATTCCAGCTCGTTTCCGGCGTATTTCATGTAGCCTTCGCCATCTGTGGTAAGGCCGAGGATATAGGACAGGTTGCCGTAGATGTCACCGGCGTCGATGGACTCGAACCACTCGCCGTCCCCCTCCGGGAACCAACCTGCGGCATAGCCCTCCCGCACAGAATGGTACACATCGTCATAGTTCTCATTGACCGTGGCAATGACCGCCTGCTGCACCGCGTCCCGCACGCCCTGCACGATGATGTTCACCCGGAAATATTCCGCTATGACCATAAAGAGCATGAGCAGGCAGAGGGTCACGGCGATGACCATGGGATAGCCCTCACCGGAGCGAGAGCGCAAGAGTCGTTTTCTCACTTCCAGTACACCTCCGATCTGCCGCTGGCCTGTGCCATCAGCTCAATGGGGAAGCTGCCAAGCCCACCGAAGCCGATGTCCACATCCATGGTCAGCGTCACCGTCACCTCCTCATTGAGCTGGATGCGGCCGGTGCGGGACCAGCGGATGTCCGGGTCGATTTCCAACCGCTCGGACAGCACCTGCGCGCGGGAGCTCGTTTCACTCCCGACTCTGCCGGTAATCTCGGCTTCCCGCACCAGCTCGGCGGCGAAGGTGTCAAGCTGCTGCTTCGCCACATACACCGGCAGCACCTTCACCGCCAATGCGATCACCAGCATGGCGCAGAGGATGAGGACGCATGTGTCGATGTAGCCCTCGCCGGAGCGTTTCTTCCATTTGTTTCTCATCCGAACAGCCCTCCCATCGAGGTGAGGATCTGCATGAGGATGACCACAATGTAGATGAGCATAAAGCAGACCAGCATGACGAAGGAATACACACGGATCTTGGGCGGGATCTTCGCTGCCTGTGCCTTGAGCCGCTGAAGCTCCAGCTGTTTCATGTCGTGGGAGAGCATCTGGAAATAGATGCGCCCGTCATCGCCGCGCAGGACGCCGATGAGCCCGCGCACGATGTCAGAGAGCATGGGTGACGCCAGCCTGCCCTCGAAGCGCACCAGTGCCGCTTCGTAAGAGGACGAGCGCATATCCGCCGTCAGCACATCCAGCTCACGGGCGAAGTCGGGACCGGCGTGACGCTTATAGTTTTCCAAGATTGTCAGCACATCGCGGCTGGCTCCCAGCTCCTGCTCCACTGTGGCAACAAAGCGGGGCAGCTCTCCCTCGATCTTCTCGCGGCGTTCGGTGACCTTTTCCTCCGCCTTGCGGCTCTCCTTGAAGTAAAGCAATATCGACAGCAGCACCACGATGGGCGAGAGCAGAGGGAAGATCAGCAGACACGGAATGACCGCCAGCAGCGCGGCGGCAGGCTTGAGGATGGTATAGGCCAAGTAGACCTCCGGCGTCATATCCATGCCGGCAGCACTCAGCGTGCGCTCCATGCGGTGACGCTTGTACTCATCCATACGGATGAAGTGGGAGATCTTGATGGCCCAGCCAAGGAAGATCGCGTCCAGCGACTTCATCCGCTTTTTCTCAGCTCGTCCTGCGGACAGGAGGGCCTTCTCCGTGGAAAGGCGGGGCAGCATCAGAATGTCTGCCAGAATGAAGAATAAGCCCGCGGCAACGGCCACGCCGAAAAGGAATAGTAAGATCGTCATGTCCGTCACCTCCGATATTCAATGGGCTGGGTCAGCTTGACCACTCTGGCAAAGGAGAGAAAGATAGCGGCGGCGCAGACCGCCAGCACCGCCTTGCCGGGTACGGTGGTCATCAAGGCCGCATACCAGTCCTTGTTGAGAAAGTACAGCAGCGGGATATTCAGCACCACCAGCGCCGCCATGGAGATGAATTCCTTGCGAGGCGCGAACACGAGATTCTCCAGCTCCCCATTGATGATGCGCATATCCGAGAGCTTTGCCACAATGGGATTAAGGGTGCTTTTCATGCTGTGGTCATACTGGCAGGCGGAGAGTGCCTCGCACCACTCCCGCCACACCTCATTGTCAATGGCAGACTTCAGCTCCGCCAACGCCGCATTCATATCCGGGTCGATGTGCTTGATGCGGGTGAGGAAGCTGCGGAACACGCCTTGCACGGGCGGGTTCAGATAATTGATATTCTCCTCCACGGCGGTCTGCAGATCCTCACTGCGGAGGTAGGCCGTGGTGATGATAGAAAGTGCCGTTTCCAGCTCGGCGGTAACAGCTTTCCTGTAGTGTCCGGCCGTGAGCTTGATGTACCAAAAGGGCAGGAACATCATGCCGGCCGCCAGCACCGGCACCAGCAAGAGGTTATTTATGATGATGGCGATGCCCGCACCCACGGCAAAGAGCAGCAGGGATGCCGCGCAAAGCACGGGAAAGCGTTCCTCCTTGCCGGTGGCTTGCAGGACCGTCTGCGCTTCCGATATCTCACGGCGGAAGAGGCCGGGCTTTTTGCGATGAGTGGTTTCGTTGATCTCATCCCGGATGCTCTTGGGCCCGGCGGTCAACCGGCGGAACACGCCCAGCGTAAAGTCCATGGGCGAGATACGGAAGATAAGAAATGCGCCGGTGATCATGCCGACGCACGCAGTCAGCAGCAGGGCTGTCAAGTGGCGTTCACCTCCTTCTTGGGATTCAAAAGAGCCTGCAGCTCCTCATTAGGCATACCGTTTTCCAGCAGGCGTTTGCGTAGGCTGGCGGAGATCTCGTTTATCTGCGCGTGGTGGCCCTCAATGATAAATTTGTCATTCTCCATGTGATTCTCCGTGATGACATGGCGGAACAGCGTGTTGTAGCGGCGATCCCCATTGGGCAGGATCTCGCACTCCATGATCTCCATCATGCGGCGCTGCTTGTTCTCCAGCTGCTTGCAGAAGACCACGATGGGGTATGCCTCCGTCACATAGCTGAGAAGCGTTTCGTCCGACATATCCACGGCTCGTTTGCACAGGGACACCATGCGGCGGTAGGTCGCCTCGCAGGAGTTGGAGTGGATGGTGGTCAGCACCGCCACGCCCACGCGGGCGGCCTCCTGCGCCGCGTTTGCTTCGGCGCCGCGCATCTCACCCACCACCAGGATGTCCGGGTTGAAGCGCAGGCAGATGTCCACCAGCGCGATCTGATCGATCCGCTGACGCTCATTCTCGCTGTCGCGGGTCAGGGTGTGGACCACCGAGTTGGTCACCTTACCGTTTTCCTCCCGCACCAGCTCCAGCTCACGGGAGCCGTTCTCAATCGTGAAGATACGCTTACTGTCGGGTATGGTGGTCAGCAGCCAGCCTGCCGCCGTGGTCTTGCCGGAGGAGGTGGCGCCAGCCACACAGATGGAGATCCCATAGCGCAAAAATACGGAAAGCCAGTCCAGCATTTCCGCTGTGGCTGTGCCGCTGCGCAGCAGATCCTCACGGCTGAGATTGTGGCGGTTGACGATTCGGATGGAGGCGGCAACGCCCACATCCTCATCCACCACGGGGGACTTCATAGCGGCAATACGGGTGTTGCGGGTCAGGTGCCCCGTGACCAGAGGACTGGCGTTGTCCAGCACCATGCCGGAGGCGTGGAGCATTCGCCGGATGACGGCGAGGGCGTGTTCCGGCGAATCGAAGTGTTCCGTGAGCTTTTCACTTCGACCGTCCGAATACTGCACCTCGATATCCCGCCACGAGTTGATGTTGATCTCCTCAATGCCGTCAGCGTAGATATAGCGGGTCAGGAAGCCGAACTCCGCCATCTCGGAATAGATGGCATCCACCAGCTCCGTCTGCGTCATGCCTGCTACGGCGACACGCCGGTCCTGCAGGTACTTGGTGATGTAGCGCATGAGCTGTTCCTTGGAGTCCTCGCCGCCTTCGGTGATGAGTGCGGCGTAGGCGCCGGAGATGTACTCCTGCACCTCCTGCAGCACGGAATTGAAGTCCCTGCCCTCTGCCGACGGGGTAAAGAACAGGTTGTGCGCCCGCCCGAGGGCGCCAATGTCGGTGCTCAGTGTCCGCTGCGGCGTATCGTCCACCACGACGGGGACAATCTCCGGCTCCGAGGCGGCCTGATATTCCGCCGCGTCCCGCCGCTGTGCAGCTGTGGCAAAGACCGAGCCGTTTCGCTTTTCGCCAAGAGCCATATTAAAACACCTCCCCAGGCGCACACATTTTCTGCGGAAAATGCCTGCTCACTTCGTTCGCGGTGCGCCTCCAAAGGGGGACCGGTCCCCCTTTGGGGAACCCCCTGCTCTCCGAGGGGGACGATAAGTTTTCCTTTCTCATTTTCAAAACACCTCCGCGATGATACGCTCTAACTCCTTGCGGAAGGGGCGGCTGTCCTTGAGGACGAGGTCGGCAAGCAGGTTGCCCGCCAGATACTGCTCCTCCAGCTCCTGCGAATAGGGCAGCACGAAGGCCGTGTCGCCCAGCACCTTGCCGATGTGGTCCGCCGCCTGATAGGGCTTCACATTGGATGCCACCTTATACTGCTTGTCCATGTCCCACTCGGGCCCGTCCAGCAGAGGGAGCTGACTTGCAAAGTAGTTGACGCTTTTAGGATCGCAGTTGGCAAGGCGCAGGATACTGTCCGCCTCCATCAGCGCAACGGCGGAGAGAATATCGTTGGCAATGTAGCTGCCGCAGTCCACGATGACATAGGGCGCGATCTGACGCAGTCCGTCCAGCAGCTCTACCACCTGCTTCTGCGTAAAGGGCGGGGTGCTGTACTCGTTCTGCCGTTCGAGCAGCCCCAATACCGCAAGGCAGCTGTTGCGCTTAAAGGTGACAAGGTTATGCTTGATGAGGTTCTCGCTGATACGGGCGGCTGCCAGGACGCCGGCAAGAGAGCCATTGCTCTCCAGAGCGTCCGCGGGACAGATGCACGGCAGCATGGGTGCGGCCATGTCACAGAGCAGAAGGATGACATTTTTCTTCCTGGCGGAGAGCATTTTTGCGATCTTCACCGCCGTTATTGTCTTTCCGCTGCCGGGGCTGCCCCAGACCGCCAGCATACCGCCGCTGTCATTTTGCTCCTCCGGCTTCTCTGTGTCGCGCTGAAAGATGCTGGCCTTTCTGAAATTCATCCTGTCACCTCACGCTCCGGCATTTCTGCGGTGGGATCGGCGGCTTCGCCCTCCTCAATGGGATATTCCTCCGGCTCTGCGTACAGCTCCTCGATGAGTGCATCCTGCGCCTCAATGAACTGCTTTGCGCCATCTGTTGTGCCGCGGTAGACGAGAGCCAAGTGGAGCTTGGCGACCTGCTCCAGCTCCGCCAGCACCTTGGCCTGCTCCGGCAGAACGAGGAAGGTCACGGTAGAGGGCAGCTCCTTCTCATCACCCTTTGCTTCACCGGTATTGGCGTCATAGCCGGTGCTGGCGGTAACAGAGATGATCTCCACGTACTGCAGCTCGGCGGGGATGGTGGTTTCGCCGTCCTCCGGGTAGTCCGCCACGATGACCGATACGATGTCGCCGCTCTGGAGCTTGCCGGACAGTCCTGTGGCGAAGCTCTTGATGGTGACGGAGATGGCCTGCTTCGTGCCGTCCAGATTATAGAGATATGCATTCTCGGCGGCAGGCGCGTCCGAGAGCTTGGCAGCGAGAATATAATCGCCAACGGCAAGGTCCGCCTTGGCGTATTTGCCCACTACATTGTCCTTCTCACGCAGGATACCGGAGGGGAGATTGTAGGAGCCGACCTCGGCCGTGGTGACCATGTCCCTGGTGATGAGCTCGCCGGCGTGAATGTCTTTTGTGACGCGGACGATCTCCGCCTTCTGGCTGATGCTCTGATTGAACAGCGGCGTGATGCCGAAGCAGATCACCAGCGCCAGCAGAATGCAGATGACACCGATGACCGTGCGGTTTTTGAAAATACTCATGGAGCAAGTCCTCCTTATTCTTAGATGATATATGCGGTAAAGAAGCCCACTGCAAGAAATGGCGCGAATGGATAGCTCTCCGGTGGACGCGCTTGCCTGCGGATCTTGTGCAGGGCGGCTATTGCAAGGTAGAAAAGGCAGTACAGCACCAGTGCCAGCACCAGTCCGGCGACTCCGCGCAGAAAGCCCAGCAGGAAGCCGGAGGCGGCGATGAGGACCGCATCTCCCATGCCGCCGCGTCCTCTCCGGCTTGCCAGCCAAAATGGGACGGCCAGCGCCAGGCCGAGAAGCCGGGCGGGGCTGAAGGAAATCAGCCCCGCCCCTGCGATGACGATACCGGAAAGGTCATAGATCTGCCTGCGCCGGAGATCCGTCCATGCCGCGCTCATAAGTCCGATGAGGAACAGCGTCCCCTGCAGGACGGATGCCACGGATCAGCCGCCCAGCGCGCCGGCGTAGTTGAACATATCCTTGATACGCTGGTTCAGGGTGGGCATGACCACATCGCCGAACAAAGCGTAGAGGCCCGCCAGCAGCAGCGCGCCCAGCACCACGGCGATTAGGATCTTGACGGCGGTGTCGATGTAGCCCTCACCGGAGCGGCGGGTGGCGGCAAGGCGGATGGCCTTGGTGCGGATGGAATTGGCGGTGTTCTTGATAAACTTCTTCATGTGATAATTTCCTCCAAGTTATATGTTTTATGTTGTGGGTGGCTTACATGACCTGCTCCGCGGCGGGAGCATTGTTCGGCTGCTGGGCCTGCCGGAGCGACTGCTCGTAGGCATTCAGCACCGCGTCGTTGAACTGCTGGCGGGCCTCCTTCGTGCAGGGGAAGCAGATGTCGCGGTAGTCCCCATGGCTGTCCTTGTACTGCGGCATGGCGACAAAGGGGCCTTTCTCTCCGCGGATGACCTTCACGCCGCGAATGGCGAATACGCCGTTGATGTCCACATTGGCGTTGGCGAGGGTGTACTTGCTGTCCTTCACGGGATAGACTCGGACATCGAAGGACACGGGGGACCGGCTTTCCTGCGCGGGAACAGGAGTGCTTGCTTTGGTCTGGTTCTTGGGCATTTTTCTTTCCTCCTATTTCTGATGTTGATATGAAAAAAGCACCCGGCCGGGTGCTCAATTCACGGACACAGATCCATTTCCTGCCGCGGCGCAAACTCTATCTGCCGGAAGCCGACACGGTCGCAGTAGTAGAACTCGCTGCCGTCGGCGTCGTACAGCTCCAGCACATCCGAGATGCCGATGGGTCTGCCGTCGTAGCCGGGAACCGGGTCGCGGAAGAGCGTGTAGATCTCCTCCGGGTCATTGGTCCCGACCAGACCGTCATAGACTGTTTCGTAGTACTTACGGTCAGGCTGTCCGAAACGCTCCAGCAGGGCTTCATACGGGATGAAGCGCATATTGATGGGGCTGTCCCGCGTGAGTTGCCACACACGGCAGCTTTTCAGGGGCGGAGCCTCCGGGTCGAAGCGGCCGCCCCTCTGCCCCAGCAGGAGGCGGTCATAGACACCGTCCTCCCAGCGGATGGGAAGTGCCTGCTTTTGCAGAAAACGCTCCAGCTCCTGTGTTTGGAACATGGTATCCACCACCGCCTCCTTTTCCGCGATGTATCCGGCAGGATTGCTGTAATAGAGGATGCGGTCATGGTTATCAATGAAGATGCGCTGCACTTATTTCACCTCCGATCATTCCAGCTTCATCTCACCTGCGGTCGGTTCCTCCTGCCGTGGTGCGGTCAGCTCCATGAGCTTCTCCCGCGCCCAGTCGGGCAGGTATTTTTCGTCCAGCACGCCGATGAACTCGTGTCGGTTCCAGCGAGTCGTCTCGCCGTCACCCAGACAGGTGCAGCGCACCGAGCGGCCAATGGCATGGGGCCTGCAGCCGAAGCCGTCATGGGCATACCAGAGTTGATCCGCCTGACTCCAGCAGGATTCCTTCAGCGTATCCGGCGACAGCACCAGCACCTTGCCGGTGAAGTCCTGCTCGGCGCGGTCACCGACGCAATGCTCCGCACCGAAGAGATTTAACGCCTGCACCGCCTTGCGGTAGAGACTGACGAAGCCATCCAGCACGGCCGGATGGCTTCGGACAACAAATTCGCTGTTGTGGATGAGATCTGTGGGAATATATATCTTCTCTGCCCAATGCTTGTTGGCGTAGCTGAAACGCCCGTCCCACTTGAGCTCATGCAAGGTATTGGCAAGTACCCACGCAGTGCGTTTATAGCCGTATTCGTCCAGCACGGGTGTGATACAGCCCTTGTCCAGATGCATTCCGTCGAAGCTCCGACGGATGGCATCCTCGATGGCTTCCCGGCAGGCGATGTTGGCGCGATGGCTTTCCCTCCAGAGCGAAAGCTCATTTCGTTCTCTGGCCTCCTTCGCCGAGTAGGGATAGAGATAGGTTTCATTCATTTGGATCTCTCGCCTCGTTTCTTCTTTGAATGCCTACGGTATCACTTATCGTAGATGACATCGTCGTCCATCAGCATATCCTCCAGTACGGACAGGCAGCAGCCGGACTTACGCAGGGCCTCCAGCAGCTCGGCGGGAATATCGGAGAGGTCGTGGTCGTAAAATGTCTCGCACACGGTGATCACACCGGAGCCCTCGTCCACATGGCAGTCCAGCTTGGCGTCGGGCGCGATGTCCGCTTCCTCTCTGGCCCAATCGGGAACGGTGACGGCGGGGCGGATCAGCTCCTCGATGTCCGCGTCGCGGAAGGTGCAGTGCCCCTCGGTGCAGCCCTCGCAGCTGCCGCAGAGGTCCGTCAGCTCCCGCATCAGCTGACCGGCGCGGTCCGTCAGGGCGAGGATCGTGCGCACCATCTCCATGGCGGTCATCTCGCTTTTTGACAAAATGACCGCGCCCTTGGCGCCGGCCATTTCCAGCTTCCCCTCATCGTCCAGCCCGCAGACGGTCAGAACGGCGGGCGGGATGGTGACGCTCTTGTTGTCGTTGTATTTTACAAATTTCATGCTGCTTCTCCTTTTATTGTTCAGATTTTTAAGGGATGCTCCGGCTCATGGATCAGCTCGTAGCGGGTATCGCCATCGCCGCCCAGCAGACTATCCATAGAGAGCTGCCAGCAGGCTTTGCGGGGGTCATAATTGGTGATGACGATCTCCTCATATTCGCTTCCTGCCGTCTGGGACATGCTGTTGGGACGGGAGGTGCGGAAGATATAGCAATCCTGATAGATCTCGCAGATGTAGTCCTGGTAGTTGTAGGAGACGATGAAGTATCCTTCACAGGTGACCAGTACATCATGGAGCCGCTGATGATCCTCCGGGGGAAACTCCACCTCGTAGCAGCTCTCCGCCTTGTAGTAGGGCGGGTCACAGTAGATCACGGTGCCTGCCCGGTCGTACTGACGGATGACCTCCTCGAAGTCCTTGTTCTCCACGATGACATTCGCCAGCCTGCGGGAGCATTCCCAGATCAGATGAAAGAAACGGCGAATGTCGCAGGGCTTGCCGCCGAAGGATTTGGCGCCGCCGCTGAAGCTGTAGCGGATGAGTTTGAAGAAGTCCGCCGCGCGGCGGATGCTCCCGCGGGGCGTGCGCTCCAGCATAAGGGCGCGGATGGCCTCGGCGTCGGGCGGCTTGAGGTAGACCTCTGTCAGATCCATCTCCTCCTGCAGGTAGTCGTCCGTGAACTCACCTCTGGAGAAGAACTTGTAAAGGATGTTGAAGTCATCCCGCGTGTTCAGCGGCAGGAAGCCAAGCTCCGCCAACAGTGCCATGGGGCGGTTCTTCACGCAGCAGAACAGGTTGGTGAGATTGCCGTTGAAGTCGTTGTAGACCTCCATGCAGCCACGCTGGATGGGACGGCACATGGTCACCGTGCCGCTGCCGCCAAACACATCGATGAAGCGGGTGTAGCGGTCCGGCATCAGCTTATTGATGATCCACAGCAGCTTGCCCTTGCCGCCTACCCAGGGAATAAAGCTGTTCAAGAAGTATCACCTCCCTCCAGCGGGAGGGAGAGCTGACCGGTGTCCTCATAGTCAGGCAAGGTGCGGGACAGGCCGCGCTCCGCAAATGCGATTTTCTTGATCCGGCTGCGGAGCTGCCGGATGGTGCGCCGCAGCTCCTCCTCGGTGGCGGCATAGTAGTAGCCGCCGTCAAAGCTGCAGATGGGGATGCCGTCGCCCCGCAGGGCATTGATCTCCCGGCGCAGCTCGGAGCCGCGCATTCGGAAGGCACACTCCAGCTCCCGGCTGGTGACGGCGTTCGCCTCGCCCTTGTGGTAGAGGTCAAGATACTCTGCAAGGGCTTCGTTGATCGGCACAGTTCCTCCTTTCCGGGCACGTTATCCCGGAGCAGGAGGTCAAATCAGCGCAAAAAAGAAGGGGCCGCTTTTCCCCGTCCGGGAATACGGCCCCTTGGTGTAGTTCTTATCCGCGCAGCTGGCGTGGTTAAGATATGGTCAGCTACTGCATTTCCATGGTAAGATTCTGTTCCTCCACAGGGTAGCACACATAATCACTGCCGATGAACACGCCGGGGTGCTCGTCCTCATAGCGGCAGCCCAGCGCGCCCAGATCCATGTACTCGTACAGCTCCTCCGGGACGGTAGTCTCATTGGCGAGGTAATATCTGCCCAGCGCGGCGTAGCTGTTGACGCCCTTGAGGATCGTGTAATCACGCAGATGCTCCGGTGACTCCTTGAAAATCTCCACAGCCTCCGCCTCGCCCTTTTGCAGGACCATGGCGGAGAGGATTGTCTTTTCGTCATCGCTCAGAGCATCCGGTCTGCATCGGAATGCCTCTTGTGCTGCACAAGGCAGCGGCCGGTCGCCTTCATGTTGGATCTGTTCCCCGGTCATTGCATCGTCATCTCCTTTTCCTGTTTTTGCTGCATGGGTGAGAGCATTGGTTCATAGTCCGCGCGGTGCAGCAGGCCGTAGGATGTGAGGGCGGCGTTGTCCGCATGGATGACTGTCTCGCCGTAGTTGAAGAGGTTTACATACGGGATCAGCCGAACGGCTTCTTCACGGTTCATGATGAAGCAGAGCTGGTCCAACGCCGCCTCCTGCGGTGAGCTGAGGTTCGGCGTGAGGATGTAATCGGCCAGATGCTCCGTTAGGAGCATCGCCGTTTCGATGTCCTGCACCTCGAATTGCTCCAGCAGAGCCTTCAGCTTTGGCACCTCGGATCTCGGAATGTCCCGCGCGGCCTTGGTGAAGGCATTCAATTCCTCCAGCTCCATGGGCAGGTCGGTGAAGTCCGCCGCATAGGGGATGATCCCGTCATAATCAATGACCGTGACACCCTCCCAGCCCTCCGCACCGAGCTGTTCCTGTGCGTCCAGCAGCTCCGCCTCTGCTGCGGGAAGATCCAGCGTCACCGTGCGGTCATCGCCAATGTCGGGATGCAATCCAAGCGTGAGCCGGAAGAGGTATCCCGGCTTTTCCGGCAGCGTCTTTTGGACGGGCGGCGCGGTTGTCAGTTCGCCATCCCGCAGCACATACAGGCTGCCCACAAAAACGCCGTTTTCGCTGCACCGCATCATTCTTCCGATGCCGGCGAAGTCCAGCATCTCGAATACCTCGGCGGATATGCCGTCCAGCTCAGGGACGAACTCGTTTTCCGCGTAGAAGCGGCCAAGCTGTGCGTCATCCGCGGCATCCACCACATGATAGCAGTCGGTTCTTGCGCTGACCGCCAGATCCCGCAGATCCTGCAGCGTGATGACGCCGCCGTTGGTGTTTACTTTTTTCTGCACCTCCATGGAGAACAGTCCCTCAAAGGCGATCCCCTGTACCTCATCCAACGTCGCAAGCCTTGCGGCAAGGTCGTTGAGCTCGTTGAGACTGATATCCAGCTCCTCTAAATGCGGGGCAAGATATTCGAAAGCATAGTAATCGTCGATCTCCATGTACAGTGCTTCGCCATCCTTCAGCCGCACCTTTTCCATCGCGTCCCACAGCTCCCACGGTGAGGCAGGCAAGTCCAGCTTGGCATACGCCTCGTTGTTGGGTACGCCTTCTTTCGCAAGATATACCTCGAATATCTTCTTACCCAAGGGTCATCCCTCCCATTTTCATCCCGTTCTGCTCATAGGTTTTCGGGTCAGCGCCGGGAACGCCCCAGCCGAACATGGAACCCGTTTTCATTGCTTTTTCCTGCGCGGGGGTAACGCCAAGCCGCTCGTTGTTATAGTCCGCTATCTCACGGTTATGCGCTGGATCGTTCGTGTTCCAATCACTGGGGTAGTAGCCGCTTTCACCGCGCTTGATGCAGATGAGCTCACCGGTGCCGGGGAGGGTGGAGAAGCACAGCTCCGGCAGTCCATCCGCCAGCTTGGGAGCGAATAATTCCTGCTCCGTCTGGATGCTCCACTCGTCCGAGTTCCAAAGGTGGACATACAATTCACCGCCGTCATCCACGGAAATCTCCCGCTGCTCAAAGCCCTCGCCCCAGCCGTCCGAAGCCTGCCCAGTGAGATATTCCTTTAAGGTTTCCAGCTCTGTGTCGGATAATTCCCCGGCAACACGGCATTCCGCCACGCCCCAGAGCTGCCGGTCACGCGCCTCCACGGCGAAGACGGCAGAGTGGACCTTGCGATTGACACTGTCGGCCTCATCATACCAATGCATGATGCCGCGCTCGGTTTCCTCCGGCATCCGGTTTTTCACCAGCGCCGCCGTGATCTGATCCTGATAGCCCCGCAGCTCACTCCCTTCCAGAAGTGTGCTGCAATCATCGAATTCGCCGTACTCGTTCCGCTCGTAGAGATCGGCGGTCAGGGGCATATACAGCTTGAGGCTGGTCAGCTTGGGCGGCAGCACGGTGAAGCTGTCCTCGCCGGGGGCGAGCGGCAGTGTGCGGCCATTATCCCACTTCATGAAAATTTGACCCTCATCGTCCACAAAGTCTACTTCGCCCTCCGTGCCGGGAAGAATGGGATGATAAGGGTCCTTCATCGAATTAAGCCGGATGTGGGTGCCGGGGGGATACTGCTCCTTGATAAAATCCACCATTTTTCTGTCCATCATCGTTTCCTCCATGTTTTGCTCTCTGTCGTAAAACTCCAGCACGTAGATCACGCCGCGATCTTGCTTTCGGGCATCCTTCACCTTGACCGTCGTACCATCAAAGATGTAATTGCCGGCTTTCCCAAAATCGGTGTAGAAGCCCTTGCCGTGGTTACAGGTGGAGAAGGGATGCTCCGGCTGATCCTTGACCTTGGAATAGAAGCCCACCGTCTGCACCGTGGTCACCACACGAGTCAGCCCCACCATATCCGCGTGATTGGCGTGGCTGACGGTCTTAAGCTCCACACCGGGTCGGATGAACCGCTTCAGCTCGGCAAGGCTTTTGAACGCGACCGGCTCTCGCTGCTTTTTTGAGGCGTCCATTACATTCCCCCGAAGGTCATGCCCTGTTCGGGTCGAGGCTCGTGATCCTCCTGCCAGCAAGGGTCTTCCTCGCCGTAGAAGTCGAAGATCATGTCATCCACCTGCTTGCGGACACTGGGATCGTCGGTCAGCACCTCATAACGGAAGCCTGTGGTCGGCCGGTACGGAAGTTCATCACGGATGCATTTGAGAAAGGCTTCGGCATCGGTAAACTCCTGTGCATCGCCGTTGGCATAAGTAACGCGGCCCGCCAGCGGCTTGTCCCGCGCCATGTTCTGCCGCTGGACATCCAGATCATAGGCCGTACAGTAGCAGTTATAATCGCCCGGAGAGGGGTTGCACCGCAGGCAGTAGCGGTAATGCTCGGTTTCCACGATGTAACCGTAGTTCTGTGTCCAGCCGCCGCTGATTTTGCCGCCGTGATCATAACAGAAGCGCTCCATAGCGAAGCGGTTTTTCAGTACACTCTCCCGCAGCGTGTCCACGACCTCCTGCAGCTCCAGCTTGAATGCGGGGCTATTCAGCTCCTCCGGGCCACGGGGCCACCATGTATGCCAGAACTCATTGCCGCTGCGCCCGAAGTCCATCCGGACATGGCCAACGGTACCCAGCCGCTTATCTTCTTCGGGGTGCGGGGTATAAAATAAGCCCGCCTCCTCTGGGCGGGCAGGGCGGATATGAAATTTCAGGTTCTCCGTGGGACAGGGGAGCTGATGCGCCTCGCAGAACTCACGGAGCGTCATGTTGCCTTCATCGAGAAAACCGAGCTCATCCCGCACATCCAGCCACCCGGATTTAGGCATCGCCAGCTTTTCCGGCATCAGCACCGAGCCTGCGTGGTTGACCACAACATTTTCTTCCATGTAGCACAGCTCACCGGGATCATCGTCAGAGCCGCGAATGTCATAGCAGTACCAGCCCTTCGGCACGGTATCACGGGCAATACGCCCGTTGGTGAACAGCGCGGGCTTATCAAATACTTCAATGTGTTGGAATTCCTCGGTTCTTGCGTTTACAGCCATTTAGTGTTCCTTCCTTTCTTGGTAACGGCAAACATACTACACATCTGCCGCAAAGTCTACTGAAACATTTGCTGCCCCTGCGTCTGCTCCGGAAAGGGCGGGTCCAGGCGGCGCAGCAGGCCGAACTCTGTTTTTGTCACACAGTCGTTTTCCATACAGTCCTGACCGTATTTCTCAAAATCCATGTAGCCGTCCAGCTCATAGATGGCTTCATCGTCCAGCCCCAGCGTTTCCTGCAATCGCTGCTGACCGTAACCGTAGGCACCCTCTACGATGCGCTGGTAGTTATCCAGATTTCGCAGGAGCTCACAGGCTCCGCGCAGCGTATCTGGCCGTTCAGCCTCCATCACGGCGGCGTAGGTCAGGAGCGCACCGTCCTGCTGCCAGATGTCCTCCAAGGCTTCGGCAAAATCGTTGTAATCCTCCACGGCTGGGCAATCCGTATCACGGATTAGCTCACCGATATATGGCACCTTGAAGCGAATATCACAGAGTATGGCATCCGCAAAAACATCAATATCGAGGTAAGCCTTCACAGCGTCGAGGTATTCCTCATCGGCGGGGAGGACGAGGGTGTAGTCGGGCTTCCCATCGACGTACAAGGTCATGCGGAGCATTTCATCCCGATTTTCGTTGCGCCAAGGCTCTGCCGGCGAAAGGTAGCTGCGGTCGATCCCCATATCCGGCGTCAGCAAACTGCGGGCGTTGGGGACAAAGGCACTGTACCGGGCATAGTTGTGCCCCTGCGGGTCAACGAGGAAACCGTCCTTTCCCTCCGCATCGAGGATAAGCAGACAGTGTCTGGCGTCATCATCGTGCCGGATGGCATTTTTGTTCTCTGCGATGAAATCATAGTCAGCAAGCAGTGCGCGGCTAAACTGCTTGAACCGCTGGGCGGGTAACTCGATTACCTTATCTACACTGCATGCTTCGCCTTCATACTCGGACTGTTTCCGCCTGAGTTCTGCTTGAATAATCACATCATCCCTCCCATCTCCATGTGGCTGCTCTGGCTTCCGTTCATCACTTCCTCCATGCTGATATAGCCCTTATAGGCGATGTAACCCCGGTCGGTGAACATTCCGTCCTCCTCATTCATGCGCTCCGTGCCGTACTTCTCATAGTCATAAAAAGCGTCGAGATTTTCGTCATACTCAAAGCGGCCGGACTGCTGGATCATGTATTTGCCGTACTCCTCCGGTGTGCTGGCACTGGGGGCAAAATCAAACAGGTCGAGATTTTCTGCCAAATGTTTTGCCTGTTCCGTGGTATGTGGTCTTGCCATAACAGCTGCCGCAGCATATTTCCTGATACTCATGTCGGAAAACTCATCCAGTGCCTGCACCAGTGCATTGAGTTCACTGATGTCAACATGGTCCATGTCCAGCAGGTCAAAGACTTCGTGTGGGAGCCAGCTATCCTCCAAGCTCAGACGAATCTCCGATGGATCTGTGATGCCCCCGCGAAGGAGGGCGCGGTCGATCTCCTCCTGCACCATGGGAAGGAACAGCCATGTGATATGCTCCGTGTCCTCCGGTTCGGACTTAGCGGTCACCGCAACGGTGATGGCATTCGGCTCATAGTAATAGCAGGGGAAGAACCGGCCGTCGTAGACCTGTTCCAGCTTCATGCCGTTGTCGTAGACCACGCCGTAGGGGGTGATCGTGCCGCTGCCGCTTTCAATGAGCTGCCGCGCGGTTCCCTTGCCGTCCAGCGCGTTCAGTTCATCCACACTTGCGCTGCCGCCGTGCAGATTCATGTAGTGGTTCCGGCCGATGGCGGCGAGGTCGGAAAAGTCGGTGATGACCGTGGCCTGCTGGCAGCAGAAGGTCAGGTTGATGAGATCCTTCAGCTCGAACAGCTCCAGCTTGTGCGCCATCGCCTGAAACTGCGCAGCCTCGCCGGTGTCGAAGCTGTCCAGTCTCTTGGCGAGGTAGTTCAGCTCCTCCACATTGACTGTAAGCATTTCCGTGCGCTTGAGGACGGTGTAGAAGCTGTCGATCCTCTCCACCTTGCAGTCGGCTTTGACCGCATCGCCGATCTCCAACGCCTCCAGCAGCTCCACGCAGTGCGCGTACTGGTCGCGGGGGATGGGGAACGGGATGGTCGCCACGCCGTATTCTGGGTGATTGGGGTTACCGAGAACCGCTCGAATCATCATGTTATCTCCTCCGTTTTTCTTTCAAGATTTAAGACCACCTCGCCATACCTGCACAGCAGGAGTGCTCCGAGGATGAGCCGGAAGGCCCTGTCACTGACCAGCTCGGAAAAAGCAAGGTCTTCTATGACAATGTTGTCACCGCCAACGGAAATGGTCTTCGCCGCCTGATAAATGCTGTACAGCTCCGGGTGAATACCGGAGAGGCGAATGGCGGGGAAGTCGAAACCGCTGCTGTCGAAATGCCATAGGACTCTTTGCCAAAGCCCCTCATCGGCGGTAAGCAGAAACAGCGCAGCCGCGTTGCGCTCGGACATACCATAGCAGCGGTTTATCCAATGCGTCCATCGCTCTCTGTGGGCGTCACCGAGGAAGAAGCGAAAGGGCTGCCTGTTCAGCTCATCTCGCAGCCGTCTTTGCAGCGGGCGGAACAGCCTTCCGCCGAAGCACTCCCGCGCCAGAGCGTTCAGCTCCACCACGCCGGCCTCGATGCGCTCCTCCAGACAGACGCACTCATTCAGGTGACAGGGGTGTCCGCTGTCATATCTCGTGCAGTCTTTGCAGCGCACATCGTCGGCACTGTAGCGAAAGCTGCTGCGGATGCGTCCGCTGCCGCGAGGCTGATGACGGGGTGGCGTCATCATCTGCACCTCTGCGGCGAACAGGGGT
>ERZ1027160.292-NODE-292-length-25911-cov-10.548074_pt1 | contig 25911 bp, 17 predicted proteins | sample MGYA00519275_ERZ1027160 | MGnify/ENA primary metagenome ERZ1027160 (study PRJEB26926, sample SAMN06164707) | human gut metagenome | biome: ENVO:00009003; feature: ENVO:2100002; material: ENVO:00002003 | host: Homo sapiens | place: USA | collected 2012 ...
GCAACTGTGCTGGCCATGGTCATGGCTCTGGCACTGTGCACCACCGCGTTCGCGGATGCGCAGAAGTATGATGTGTACAATGCCGAAAGCACCGATGGTACCGTCATCGCTGGCATGAACGATTTGACCCTGAAGTATAACAAGGCCGACAAGGACGCCAAGCAGATTGCTTATTACAACCTGCTGGATGCTTCTGGCAACATCGTCCGTGCTTTGGCTTCCGAGACTGGTAATTACGTTGCAGTCGACAAGGCTTCCGATGCTGACTACGTTGTGAAGTATGCGGGTAAGAACACCGTTGCGCTGTATCTGGTTGCTGCCGATGCCGTTACCTATGAGAATGGTGAGGGTTCTGCTTATACCGATCTGGGCAAGAAGTGCGGTCAGTATAACTACAAGGCGAATGGTTATACCACTTCCGATAAGTTCTACACCGCTATTAGCGATGCTGACGATGAGGTTTATCTGTTCGTGAAGGGTCACAACACCGACGCTACCCTGCTTGTTGATGGCAAGGTCATCGCTGTTGATACTATCGGCAAGCTGTCCGATGAAGTTGTTCAGCACACTTGGGTTGTCGACAATGCTAAGATGACTGCTAAGTGCTCCGCTTGCGGCGCTACCGGTAAGGTTTATGAGAAGTATGCCGAGGTCCCCTCTGGTGCTGACGCTGAACTGGTTGCTGGCATGTGGGTTGTTGCTGACAAGACCGCTACCAAGCCCGCTGATGGTACTTCCAGCCCCAAGACCTTTGACGCTGGCATCGCTATGTACGTCGGTATGGCTCTGACCTCCGTCGCCGGCTCCGCCGTCGTCATCGGCAAGAAAAAGGAGTTCTAATTAAACTCAAAAAAGAGAAAGGCCCGTTGGGCCTTTCTTTTTTTGCGCTAAATTATCCCTCCCGCTGCCGCGGGAGGTATAGTAAATGCTGCTTTCCTACGGGCCTTTCTTTTTTACGCTTAATTATCCCTGGCCTGACGGCGCGGACGAAATAAATATCCCCCGCTGCCGCGGGGGATAAATATATACCTCCCGCTAACGCGGGAGGTATACGAGGGATTATATTAAAAAGAACCGCCGCTCGGCAGAATAAAACGATCCCCGGCCATAGGCCGGGAATCGTCTGCTTTACTCTGTCAGGGTTTTGACCCAGGCGGAATACTTCTCGATATTGGCGTCGCGTTCAGCGGCGTCGGCACCCTTGGTGAGGATATACACCTTGATCTTCGGCTCGGTACCGGAGGGCCGCACCAGGATGGTGGTGCCGTCGGCCAGCTCAAAGCGCAGGACATTGCTGCCGGATAGTTCCATCTTGCTGACCTTGCCAGTGGCGCAGTCCACGGCGCTGCCGTCCTGATAATCCTTGCGGACCACCACATCCACACCGGCGATGTTGGCCGGGGGCGCGGTACGCAGGCGCCTCATCAGCGCCGCCATCTTTTCCAGGCCATCCAGACCGGGCATGACCAGGTTATGGGTCTTTTCGCCGTACCAGCCGTACTTCTTGTACAGTGCCTGCAGGGCATCATACAGCGTCATGCCCTTGGCGGCGTACCAAGCGGCCATCTCCGTGATCAGCAGGGACGCGGTGACGGCGTCCTTATCCCGGACGTAGTCGCCCAGCATATAGCCGTAGCTCTCCTCGTAGGACATGATGACGTGACCCTCGCCGGCGGCCTCCAGCGCGTTCTTCTTCTCGGCCATGAACTTGAAACCGGTGAACGTGTCGCAGCAGGTGACGCCGTTGCTCTCGGCCACCTTGCGGGCCATCTCGGTGGTGACGATGGTCTTGAGGAAGTAGGGATGCTCCGGCATCTTGCCCGCCCGGCGCATGGCGCCGATCAGGTAATCCAGCAGCAGCACGCCGGTCTGGTTGCCGGTGACGGCGATGAACTTGCCGTCCGCGCCGCGGACCATAATGCCCACACGGTCGCTGTCCGGGTCGGTGCCCAGGATGAAGTCCGCGCCTACCTTGTCGGCCAGCTCGATGGCCAGATAGAAGCCCTCCGGGTTCTCCGGGTTGGGGGAGGCCACCGTGGGGAACGTGCCATCCAGCACCATCTGCTGCTCTACGCAGTACAGGTTCTTCACACCCAGGCCGCGCAGGGCCTCCGGCACCAGCTTCCAGCCGCAGCCGTGGAAGGGGGTGTATACCACCTTGAAGCTGTCGGCTACCTGGGCGACGGAGGCACGGTCATTGATCATAGCCATGACGTTGGACATGAACATCTTGTCCGTCTCCTCACCCAGCAGGGTGATGAGCCCGGCCTTCACCGCGTCGTCAAAGGCCATGCGCTTCACACCGGTGAAGATGTCGATCTGCTCCAGACGGGCGGCGATGGCGGCGGCGTGCTGGGGCGGCAGCTGGGCACCGTCCGCCCAGTAGACCTTGTAGCCGTTGTATTCCTTGGGGTTATGGCTGGCGGTGACGTTGATGCCCGCCTGGCAGCCGTAGTACCGCACGGCGAAGCTCAGCTCCGGCGTGGGGCGCAGGGACTCGAAAATACGCACGCGGATGCCATTGGCGGCGCAGACCTCCGCCGCGGCACGGGCGAAGGCCATGCTGTTCACGCGGCAGTCCATGCAGATGGCCACACCTTTTTGTTTGGCCTCATCGCCCTCGGCGGCGATAACGTCGGCAAAGCCCTGGGTGGCCCAGCGGATGACGTGTACGTTCATCTGGTGCAGACCCACCTTCATGGTGCCCCGCAGTCCGGCGGTACCGAATTCCAGCGGGCCGTAGAACCGGCTCTCGATCTCCTTCTCGTCCCCGGCGATGGCCTGCAGTTCGGCCTTTTCGCCGGCGTTCAGCGCGTCGCTGGCCAGCCAACGCTCGTATTCCCTCTTATAGTCCAGCATATTCAAAAACTCCTTTCAGGCGTGTTCTTCCGTTTCCTCGTCCTCCACCGGCCGGAAGGCCAGCAGGTCCTTTGCCTCCTCCAGCTGCGCTTCGGGCACATACAGGCTGGCGCCGTAGCCGGAAAAGCCGTTGATGACCTTTCCCGCGCCGCCATCCAGATCGTAATACTTGAAGCAGGGGATGCCGTAGGCCGCCAGCAGGGAGATGATCATGTCCGTGTCGGCGGGAGAATCGAAGGTCTGCATCAGCAGCACGGCCTTCTCGTCCTGCCCCTGCGCGTCCTTGGGCCACGCGGGCACATCCGGCTTTCCGGTGAAATTCCAGTTGTCCATAGTCTGCCTCCTATTTGTGGTATTTTGTCCCGGCGGCGATCTGGTATGCCCGGTAGAGCTGCTCCAGCAGCATAATGCGGGCCATGTGGTGCGGGAAGGTCATGGGGGACATGGACAGCCGCCAGTCGGCCAGCTTTTTCACGTCCTCGCTGAGTCCCACGCTGCCGCCGATGAGAAAGGTGATCTGCGTCTTTCCCTGCACGCCGAAGTCCGCCATCCGGCGGCTCAGCTCCTCGCTGGAGCAGGGCTTGCCCTCGATGCACAGGGCCACCACCGCGCCGCCCCTGGGCAGACGCTCCCGGATGGCCGTGCCCTCGGCCTGCAGGGCCTTCTGTATCTCCGCCGGGGAGGGCTCCTCCGGCAGGCGGTATTCCGGCAGCTCCACGATGTCCAGCTTGCAGTATCTTTGCAGCCGTTTGACGTACTCCGCCGCCGCGTCGATGTAGAACTTCTCTTTCAGCTTGCCTACGCACAATACAGTCACTCGCTGCATACGCACACCTCCGCCGTGTATGGCCCGCTGAGCTCCGACCGCGGCGCCACGGTCACGGCGGCGTCCAGCCCCGCCAACGCCAGCTCCAGTGTCTGCCGTGCCCGCTCCGGGGTATTGTTTTCCCGGCTCAGATGGGCCAGCACGAACTGCCGCGTCCCACCTTCTGCCAGCCGCCGGGCAAACGCGCCGGCTGCGGCGTTGGACAGGTGGCCCCGCGCACCCAGAATACGCTGCTTCAGGTAGTAAGGATACGGCCCGGAGAGCAGCCATTCCTCGTCGTGGTTGCTCTCCAGCACCATGAGGTCAACGCCTGCCAGCGTCTGCTCAGCCTCCGGTGTGACAAAGCCCGTATCCGTGAGTATCCCGATGCTCGCCCCGTCGTGATCCACACGAAAATCGATGCTCTCCGCAGCGTCATGGCTGGTGGGGAATACGGTGATCCGGGCGTTCCCGATGTCGAAAGCGCCTGCCCTCGGAATGACACGCAGTACATCCGACACGCAGGAACTCTTGCGGCACAGGGCTTCCGCCGTTCCACGGCTGGCGTACAGCGGCAGGCGGTGCTGCTTTGTCAGCGTCGCCACGCCGCAAATGTGGTCCGTGTGCTCGTGAGTCAGCAAAACGCCGGAGATATCCGCCGGGGACAGGGCAAGCGCCTGCAGGGCGCCGCATATTCGCCGCGCGGAGATACCGGCGTCCACCAGAAGGTGGGTCCCGCCGGCGCTGACCAGCAGGCAGTTACCCTCAGACCCACTGGCTAAGATATGTACGGTCAACAACGGTCTATGTCCTCTCTGAACGAAAACACCCGCCGCGGCAAGCCGCAGTTGGCTGCGGCCTCTCGCAGCGGGCGCTGGATGGCTTCGTGTTATCCTGCGTGGGTCTCGGTGTCAGCCTCATCGGGCACGTCCACCAGGGAGATATCCGCGCCCACCGCGCGGAGCTTGCCCACCAGATCCTCGTAGCCGCGCTCGATATAGTTGATGTGGCTCAGCTCGGTGGTGCCCTGCGCCGCAAGACCGGCAATGACCAGTGCTGCGCCGGCGCGAAGATCGCAGGCCTGAATGGGGGCACCCACCAGCTGCTTCACGCCCTCTACAACCGCCACCTTGCCGTCTACCTGGATGTGTGCGCCCAGGCGCTTCAGTTCATCCACATACTTGAAGCGGTTGGCACCGTATACGCCCTCGGTCACCAGGCTTGTCCCCTCCGCCAGCGCCAGCACCGCGGTGATCTGGGGCTGCATATCCGTGGGGAAGCCGGGATAGGGCAGTGTTTTGACGTTGGTCTTTGTCAGCGGACCGCTGCGCCGCACCAGCAGGGAGTCGTCATCTTCTGTGACGGATACGCCCATCTCCATCAGCTTGGCGCTGATGCACTCCATGTGCTTGGGGATGACGTTCTTCAGCAGCAGCTGGCCGCCGGTGGCCGCCACGGCGGCCATATAGGTGCCGGCCTCGATTTGGTCGGGAATAATGCCGTAAGAGCCGCCGGTCAGGCGCTTCACGCCGCGGATCTTGATGGAATCCGTGCCCGCGCCTTTGATGTCGGCGCCCATGGAGTTCAGGAAGTTGGCCAGGTCAACGATGTGCGGCTCCTTGGCGGCGTTTTCGATCGTAGTGGTACCCTCGGCCAGTGCCGCGGCCATCATAATATTCATGGTGGCCCCCACGCTCACCACGTCCAGATATACCGGCGCACCCACCAGACGGCCGTTTCTGGCGGCGGTGTGGATGAAGCCGCCCTCCACGGACACCTCAGCGCCCATAGTGGTGAAGCCCTTGATATGCTGGTCAATAGGCCGCACACCGAAGTTGCAGCCGCCGGGCATGGCCACGGTGGCCTGGCCGAAGCGGCCCAGCAGCGCACCCAGCAGGTAGTAACTGGCGCGGATACGCCGCGCCAGGTCGTAGGACGGGCGGGTGGAGTGGATGGCGTGGCAGTCGATCTCAATGGCGTGCTGGTTCAGCACGCGCACCTTTGCGCCCAGCTCCTCCAGAATAGAGAAGAACAGGGTCACATCGCTGATCTGGGGGATGTTCTCGATACGGCATACGCCATCCACCAGCAGGGCGGCAGGGATGATAGCTACAGCGGCGTTTTTCGCACCGCTGACGGTCACTTCACCAAAAAGCTCTCGTCCGCCGCGGATCATGTATTTATTCAAGGCAGTTTCCCTCTTTTCAAGTCATCGGTGCTTGTATGCGGCGGCGCTGTGCCGGCGTCAAAAGCGCCAAACATAGTGTGTCCAGACAGCGCTCGGTCCATACGGCGCAATACAAGTGCTATCAGTATACCATATTTTTCGATAAAAGCAAGAAAACCGCAGGAAATTTTTAAGAGAACCGAAAAGCTGCACAGAAAAAAGCTCCCGGGGGACGGATATCCGTCTCCCGGGAGCCTTTGCCCCCTGCGAAGCGCGCTCGTGCACTGTACATTCTCCCGCGCAGTGAGCCCCCCTCGGCTTCGTGTCCCCTTGTTGATCCCCCCTGCCGTGCGGCGTACCCCTATGCCGCAGCCCCCTGCAAGGCCAAATAGTACGATACCACTTCGCAAACTGTTTTTCAAGGATAATTCGCGTTTTTTAGCCAATTTTTTGCGCTGTTCAACGTCTCTACGCCGGTGTGTTCAGAAAAGTGCAGGCAATAGGCGCGATTTGATAATCGCCCGCCCGGGAGAAGAAAACGTCCCTACCGTGGCTGGGGCAAGCGGCTGCGTAAGCCTCCGCGCCGCCGGGGCGGCGAAGCTCCTTTTACGCACAAAACGTAGAAAACGCTTTCGCCGAATAAATTGTAACCGAATTATGAACGGCTTTTGGCCGCTATCAGCGTCAAAACAGTTTACATAATGACTTTTCGATTTTAGCTGGAAAATTTTTCCAGCTAAGTTGTTGCATTTTTTGAAAATCTCAATTTGAATTGCATAAATGCTGCGTTATGTAAGAATTACGCTTTACAGGCGCTCGGATAAATTGCGTAAATTCCTGGTAAATTATGGAAGAAATGGAAATTATTTCCATTTCCAGGCGATTTTTAACGGCGCGATGTCACTACCTCAAAAATGGAAATAAATGGTAATAAAATCCGTAAAAATTTTTACAACATAATGATGTTTACGTTGTAAACCGCTGGCGAGAGTGGCGAGGTCAAGTCCGACACAAACAAATTTTTATGGAGGAAACAAACATGAAGAAGATCATTGCAACTGTGCTGGCCATGGTCATGGCTCTGGCACTGTGCACCACCGCTTTCGCGGCGGGCCCCATCGAAAACAAGGCCGACGTTCCCAATGCTGAAAGCGGCGCTACCGTTGCTGCTGATAAGGACTGGAACAACACCGGGAAGAAGCTGGTTGCCACGAAGACCACCCCCACCAACCTGACCGGTGGAACCTATTGGACCGCTGATGGCGAGGGCCTGTATTATGTCTGGAACGCCGACATGGCAAAGTTTGTCCAGATTACCAACAATGAGAAGGCCGTTATTGACGCTGGCTACGACAAGACCACCAAGCTGGTTCTGGACAAGAACGCCATTGCCGCCACCTGCACTGACGCTGGTTCTCTGTTCAATGTGTACAGCAAAGTCGATGGCAGCGCTTCTTATGTCCTGGTGAGTGACGTTGTTGCTTACAATGCCAAGCAGACTAATGATGCTAATAAAATTGCTGAGCCTGACACCAAGTATTTCTTCGGCACCAAGTCCAGCAATGTTGTTGCATACTATGCTGCCGGCACTGGCGCTGGTCAGGTTGATTACGCCTTGAAGGCTGGTCATGTTCTGGTCAAGGACGGTACCACCTATGGCACCGCTAAGTCCGATGTATATAAGTGCGCTATCTGTGGCAGCCGCTTTGTTGTCGGTCCCACCGTTGACACTGGTGACCTGAAGTCCGAGTTCTACACCTATGATGCTGCTACCGTTGCTTCCTATGCTAACGAGCACGGCATCCTGCTGAAGAACATCCTGCGCAGCAACGCCACCCTGTATCTGGTTGAGGCTGGCAAGACCACCGGTACCACCACCAACACCAACAAGCCCTCCCCCAAGACCTTTGACGCTGGTATCGCTATGTACGTCGGTATGGCTCTGACCTCCGTCGCCGGCTCCGCCGTCGTCATCGGCAAGAAAAAGGAGTTCTAATTAAACTCAAAAAAGAGAAAGGCCCGCTGGGCCTTTCTTTTTTTGCGCTTAATTATACCTCCCCCTGTCGCGGGAGGTATAGTAAATGCTGCGTTCCTACGGGGCCTTTCTTTTTTTGCGCTTAATTATCCCTGGCCTGACGGCCGGGGATAGATAATATCTCACCCCTGACGGGGTGAGATAAATATATAACCCTCCCGCTACCGCGGGAGGGATAGTAAAGATTGCTTTTCTACGAGGTGCTTCTTTTTTTGTGTTTAATTATCCCTCCCGCTGTCGCGGGAGGAATAGTAAATGATGCGTTCCTACGGGGCTTTTCTTTTTTTGTACTTATTTATCCATGGCCTGACGGCGCGGACAAAATAAATATCCCCCGCTGCCGCGGGGGATAAATATATAACCCTCCCGCTGTCGCGGGAGGTATAGTAAAGATTGCTTTCCTACGGGGTGTATCTTTTTTGTGTTTAATTATCTCTGGCCTAACGGCCAGGGATAATTTAGCCCCTTCCGAGCTTGAATAACAAAAAGGCACCCCTACGGGGTGCCTTTTTTGGGGCCGTCGGGGGCTCCGGCCCCCTCCTTTTGAAACCATCCCCAGGGGGTAGACAACCGCAAAAAAGAACCGCCGCGGCGGTTCTTTTTTGCATTTCCCGGTTGACACCGGGGCGGATATACGTTACAGATACAGGTAGCCGTACTTGTCGCGCAGGGTGACGATCAGCTTCTCCAGATCGGCGGGCAGGTCATTTTTGCCGGACAGGTCGTAGTCCTTCGGTTCGCCGAAGGTACGGACGCGGACCTTGTCGCCGCCCAGGAACAGGACACCGGCATTGTGGCTGTCCACCATGTCCTCGGCGGTCTGGAACAGGGTGAACTTGTCGTGGCAGGGCTCGGAGCTGTACGGGCAGAACTGGGTGCAGTTGCCGCACTCGTTGCACATCTTGTCCACGTGGACGATCTGGTGGCTGCCGTCGGCCATGCGGATGGCCACATTGGCGCGGTTGGGGCAGGAGTCCACGCAGTTTTCGCAGACGGTGGCGCACTGCAGGCAGCGGTCGCCCTCGCAGCAGATGCACGCGCTCATCTTCAGGATGCCCTTCTTGGCCTCGGCGTCCGCCTTAGTGACATAGGCCTGCTCGGGGATGTCATAGGTATAGGGCTTGCCGATAACCGCCTCGGCAAAGGCCGCGGCGTCGGCGATGCCTTCGACAACAGTGGCGGGGCCGCGCTTGGCGTCGCCGGCGGCGTAGACGCCATCCACGTTGGTCTGGAAGGCGGGACGGCCCTTCTTGTCCAACTCAATGCCGTTGGCGGCCATGAGTGCGTCGTCCACCTGCTCACCCACAGCGGAGATCACCAGGTCGCAGGGGACGGTGAAGAACTCACCGCTGCCCACGGGGCTGCGGCGGCCGGAGGCATCGGCCTCGCCCAGCACCATCTTCTCACACTTCAGCACACCGTCGGCCTGCTTGACGGGGGCAGCCAGCTCGGCGAAGGTCACGCCGTCGGCCAGCGCCAGCGCCAGCTCGTGCTCGTCGGCGGGCATATACTTGCGGGTACGGCGGTACACGAGGGTCACGCTCTCGGCGCCGCTGCGCTTGGCCAGACGGGCCGCGTCCATGGCGGTGTTGCCGCCGCCCACGACCACGATATTGCCGGCCACAGCGATGTTGCCGGCCTTGACACCCTTCATCCACTGGATGGCGCCGGCCACATCGCCGGCGATGTCCAGCTTGCCGGGCTTCCAGGCACCCACGGCCAGCAGAATGTGGGTGTAGCCCTGCTTTTTCAGCTCGTCCACAGAGGGGGCGGGCGCACCGCACTTGACCTCCACGCCGTACTTCTCCATGAGGGCGATATCCTTCTCAATGGCCTCGTTGGCGATACGGAAGCTGGGGATCACGTGACGGGGCACGCCGCCCAGGCAGCTCTCGCGCTCGAAGATGGTGGTCTCGATACCGGCGCGGCCGCAGAAATAGGCGGCAGCAATGCCGGTGGGGCCGCCGCCGATGATGGCGACCTTCTTGCCCGCCACGCGCTCCGGCAGCTTGATGGAGGCCATCAGCGCGTTGTAGCCCTTCTGGGCAGCCAGCAGCTTGGTGTCGCGGATGCGGACGGACTCGTCATAGAAGTTGCGGCTGCACTTGGTCTGACAGCGATGGGCGCAGATGGTGCCGGTCAGGAACGGCAGGGGGTTTTTCTCGGTGATCAGCTTCAGCGCCGGGCCGTACAGGCCCTTATTGCACAGCTCCATGTACTCGGGGATGTCCTGCGCGATGGGGCAGCCGCCCTTGCAGGGCGCGGTGAAGCAGTCGATCCAGGGCACGTTCTTCTCACTCTTGCGGCTGGGCAGGGGCTTGATAGGCTTGACGTGGTGCACGTCGGTGTGAGAGGCGGTGCTCATGTCGCAGATGGCCTGGGTGTCGGTGCCGTCAAAGGGCTTGTAGGGCATGGGCTCTACCTTCTCCACTATCTGGAGCAGGCGGTTGTAGCCGCCGGGCTTGAGGATGGTGGTCGCAACGGTGATGGGCCAGATGCCCGCCGCGAACAGCTTGTCGCAGTTGAAATACTCCGCGCCGCCGGCGAAGGAGATACGCATCTTACCCTTGAACTGGCGGGAAATGCGGTGGCACATCTCGATGGTCAGGGGGAACAGGCTGCGGCCAGACATATACATCTCGTTGTTGGGCAGCTCACCGCGGGTGGTGTCCACCGGGAAGGTGTTGGAGAGTTTCAGACCGAACTCCAGACCCTTGCTGTCGGCCAGCGCCTGCAGACGCTCGAACATGGGCACTGCGTCGGCCCACTGCAGATCCTCGCGGAAGTGGTGGTCGTCGAATACAATATAGTCATAGCCCATGCCGTCCAGAATGCGGCGGGCGGTCTCGTAGCCCAGAATGGTGGGGTTGCACTTCACGAAGGTGTGCAGGTGCTTCTCGGTGATGAGATAGCTGGCGATGCGCTCAATCTCATCCGGGGGACAGCCGTGCAGGGTGGACACGGTCACGCTGCGGCTGACGCGGGGATCAATGGCGTCGATATAGTCGCTCTCGGCGGGGAACAGCTCCTTGAGAACGGCCTTGCACTCGCCGAAGATGGCGGTCTTGGTGGCGTCCTTCATGCCCTCGATATAGGTGTTGACCTTGTCGCCCTTGATGCCCTCCAGATCGTAGCCCACGGACATATTGAACACGAAGCCATTGGGATCGCCGAAGCCGTATACCTTGCTCAGCACCTTCAGGGCGCACCACGCCTTGATGTACTCGTCCATAGCCTGGGGCACGGTCAGCTCGGTGGACCACTCCTGGTTATAGCCCTCGTCATTGGCCAGGATGCAGGGGCGGGGCACGCAGGCGGCCAGCTCCTCGCCGTCCATCTTCTGGACGGTCTTGACCTCGAAGAACCGTGCGCCGGCCATGTAGGCGGCGATGATGTTCTGGGCCAGCTGGCTATTAGGACCGGCGGCGGGGCCAAAGGGTGTCTCGATGCGCTCGCCGAAGATGGGCAGGCTCTTGCCCGTGGCGTGGTACGCCTTGCGGACGCCGAAGATCTCGCCGGAGTTGGCATATTCGGTGACCACCCAGTTCATCAGGGACTTAAAGGGGATTGGATACATTTTTTCAGACATGGGTCTTCCTCCTTGTCGTTGGTTTTATCAATACACCCGGTGGTTCAGGTCGCCCCACAGCTTCTTGGCGGCCTCGAGAATGTGGGCGTTCTCCGCCTCCTCGTCGATGTTCACCAGCACGCGGTCCTTCATCAGGACCTTGCCGGCGGCGATGGTGGTCTGGCACTGGCGGCCGGTCATGCCGAAGATCATGTGACCGTCGATGTTCTCGTCGCTGAACGGGGTGAACGGTTTGTAGTCCATGACGATGATATCCGCCGCCGCGCCGGCCTTCAGCACACCCAGCTGGTCCGGGAAGTACCGTGCGCCGATCTTGGCGTTGTTCTTGAACAGCATATCCGTGACCTCGCACCAGCCCACGTTAGGCAGGCAGTTCTGGCTCCGCTGGGAGCACAGGGCCACCTTGATGGACTCCAGCATGTCGTTGGTATAGGCGTCGGTGCCCATGCCCAGCAGGATGCCCCGCTTATACAGCTGCAGCACCGGGCAGATGCCGATGGCGTTGCCCATGTTGGACTCGGGGTTGTTGACCACCATGGTGTTGGTCTCGCGGATGATATCCATCTCGGCGGTATTCACGTGGATGCAGTGGCCCAGAATGGTCTTTTCACCCAGGATGCCGTGGTCCTGCAGGCGCTGCACCGGACGGCGGCCGTAGTTCTGCAGGCTGTCGTACACGTCGTTCATACCCTCGGACACGTGGATGTGATAACCGGTGCGGCCGTTGTTGGCCTCCACCATGCGGTCAAAGGTCTTGTCGCTGATGGTGAACAGCGCGTGGCCGCCGAACATGGCCGCCAGCATGGGATCGTTCTGCTTCTGGCAGTAGGTGATGAAGTCCGCGTTCTCCTTGATGGCCTGCAGGCACTTCTCCTCGCCGTCGCGGTCGCTGACCTCGTAGCACAGGCAGGAGCGCAGACCCAGGCGGCGGCTCTCCTCGCTGATGGTAAACAGGGTACCGGGGATCTCGCCATAGCTGGCGTGGTGGTCAAAGATGGTGGTCACGCCCTGCTTGATGCTGTCGATGTACAGCGCGGTGGCGGAAGCGCGGGTACCGTCCATCATCAGGTGGCGGTCGATGGCCCACCAGGTGCCGTCCAGCACCTCGTAGAAGTTGGTGGGGTTGTTGCCCACGATGCTCAGGCCGCGGGCCAGTGCGGAGTAGATGTGGGTGTGTGCGTTGATGAAGGCAGGCATGATGACGCCGCCCTTGGCGTCAACGATCTCGGCATCGGCATATTTTGCCCGCAGAGTGGCTTCCTCACCTACCTCCACGATCTTGGCGCCCTCGTAGGCCACCGCGCCGTGCTCATAGTAGCCCTTGCCCTCGCTGTCGCGGGTAATGAGCCGTCCATTTGTTACCAGAACCATGTGTATTCCTCCTTTGTTTCCGATAGTGTTCGTGTGTTCTCCCCAATATGGCTCTACTCCCCGGTAAACAAAAAGTGCCCCAAACCCTGTTTCCGAGGGTTTGAAACACTCAAGCGTCCGCCGAGTGATAGTTTCAGCCCGTGCGCGAAGCACTTCCTTACAGCTACCAATCTTGGATTGTCATCTGTATTTTACAACGATTTCTCCCAAAATGCAATAGTTTTGTCAGCCTGTTTTTGCCCTTTTTACCCTGCGTTGTCCCGCTGCACCGTGTACCGCTTTCGCTATTTCATGACAAAAAAGCCAATAAATGGAAGTATACTTCGTGGAAGTAAACTTCCCGCTGCGCTATCATCTTCTTATAAAGCGGAAACGGAGGCATTTGCCATGCAGGAGTATAAGGACGCGGTGCGGGAGCATCTGTCAAGCTATGTGTGCCAACTGCGGCAGCGCCGTGGGCTTACACAGGAAGAAATGGCCGAAAAGCTTCGTATCACGGCGCGGGCCTACGGCGACCTGGAACGTGGAAAATTCTGCTTTTCCGCCCCGGCATTGATGGCCCTGCTCCTCATACTGAAGGAAGATGAGGTGGCAGAGCTTCTGAACGACTTTCGCAAAATTACAGAAAAATTAGACGGTAAAGAGGTGGCGTAGCATCCATGGATAAGGGGGATGTGAGCCGCACATTGTGCGGCTTGGGGTTGTTGCCGAGCAGCGTCTGCTATTTTTATATGGCAGAGGCGCTTCGGCTGTCGCTGCGGGAGCCGGACAGGCTTCTGCTGGTCACAAAGCACGTGTATCCGGACGTGGCGCGCTGCTTTGACACAAACTGGAAGTGCGTGGAGCGCGGCCTGCGCCGCGCCACAAACGTTGCCTGGAACACGGCGCCGGAGAAGCTGTCAGAGCTCGCACATCGACACTTGACGGAGAAGCCTTCTGTTTCAGAGCTGTTGTCTCTGTTGACGATCTACCTGCGCGCGGAAGAGGAGAACTGAAACCGGTCATAGGGCACCAAGCCCCGGCTCTGCCGGGGCTTTCTGCTTTGTACGTATTTCTTCACGGATAAAAAGCCGCCCTCGGGCGGCTTTTTTCTCTGCACAGCAAAACAAGGCTCCCGGGCAACAGATGATATCTGCCGCCCGGGAGCTCCCCTCCTGTCGCGCGAGGCCTGTACCTCGCGCCCCCTACGTTGTTTCATGGTAGCACTCTGAAATCTGGTTTTCAAGAAAATTGGCGATTTCTTAACGGTATCTTAACGAAACGTTCGCAGATGTACCCCCGCGCCCGGGGGCGCACCACCCAAAGCCGCCCTCCGGGCGGCTTTGGCGCGATTTGATAATCGCCCGCCCGGGAGAAGAAAACGCCCCTACCGTGGCTGGGGCAAGTGGCCGCGTAAGCCTCCGCGTAAGTCTCCGCGCCGCCGGGGCAGCGAAGCTCCTTTTACGCACAAAAACACAGACAACGCTTTCACCGAGTAAATTGTAACTGAATTATGAACGGGATTTGGGGCGCATTTCGGGCCGAACAGTTTACATAATGACTTTTCGATTTTGACTGGAAAATTTTTCCAGCTAAGTTGTTGCGTTTTTTGAAAATCTCAATTTGAATTGCATAAATGCTGCGTTACACAAGAATTACGCTTTACAGGTGCTCAGATAAATTGCGTAAATTCCTGGTAAATTATGGAAGAAATGGAAATTATTTCCAATTCCGGGCGATTTTTAACGGTGCGATGTCACCATCTCAAAAATGGAAATAACTGGTAATAAAATCCGTAAAAATTTTTGTCCCTTTTCAAGATAAGTGTTGCTATGTATAATCGTGAATAAAATTCGAAATACGTGAATAAATAGTCGCATCTGCACGAGGATACCCTTTGAAACAGGGTATCCTCTTTTCATTTGGCCTTGTGGTCAGAAGAAATATAAATTTCAAATCAAAGGATTGGGAGGTGCAGATACATTGCCACTACTTTGATATACAGTCAAACGAGCAACATACATTCAATGACCACTCAACAATCATTCAATCCCGTATGGATACATTGCAAAAGATAGCGACATCAGTCCAATTTAGGGATACCTAATTGCACACCATCCTATCTGCTATTGAGAAGTGAACTTCACAAATGGAGTTACTACTTTTCAAAGGAGCATATAGGCATGGATACCTCATTTCTCTTTCAGAACTGTTATACAGGAACAGATTTTGAGAACCTCATGGTTCGGTTTCTTGGTGAGCATGGGTTTCGTGCAAAGAAAACAGGCAGTAATGACGGTGGCATTGACATCGTAGCCACCAGTATCACAAGGCCAATCAAGTATTCATTCAACATTCAATGCAAGTTCTTCAACAAACCTTTAAGCAAGGCACCCATACAAGAGGTTTATGCTGGAACCCATTACTACAATAACGGTGCGGCACCTGTTGTCATCACTAACAATAGGGTAACGGCAGAGGCTAGAATATTTGCAAAGAAACTTGGGGTAGAAATCATCGCTGATGCTGAGTGGACAGAAATCAAGCAAGTTATAGACAGTAAAAAGATAGCCAATCCAAATGTGCATGGCGGTTTAATGGGAATACTGCTGGCGTTTATCACATCAGACAGTGGTTACCTAAAGATGGTGTCATCAGCAATACAGAAAACAGACTTAAAAGCGCCATCCGACAAAGAGCAGTTGAAGCTGGAACTCCTAAGTGCATTTGATGCGGCAGAAGAATTTATCCGTGAGTCTGCCTACTATCAGCAGAAAGCAGCACAATGCAGCCAAAAGGCGCTATCACTCCAGAAGCAAGCACTTCTAAAGAACTTGGACTACGGTTGAAGGGCAAGCACCGAAAGCAGTGCAGACAGGCGGATACTGCTAGGAGGGCTTACTATGGCCGATTTCTTCAAGGAGATACTGACTGACATTGATAAACTCAGCGATGAACAAGTCAACCAGTTAATGGCTGCACTGGAAGTTAAGAGGGCAGGAGGACAAACCACAAAGGACAGCATAAAAGAGAATGATGAAATACCTCTGGCGTGTCCACATTGTGGGAGCATCAGTCTGAAGAGACACGGAAAAGCAGGAGGCAGACAGAGATACCGTTGCAAGGATTGTTGTAAAACTTTCTGTGAAACCAGTCAGACATTGATACATCATTCAAGACTGTCACCAGCTCAATGGAAAGGCTTATTACTTGGAATGGTGCAAAATCTGACACTTCAAGAAATTGCGAATACGATAAACACAAGCGTTACCACGGTCTGGTTTAACAAGCAAAAGGTATGTATGACCCTCGAGGAAGCCTACCGAAACTATACTGGACAATTTATAGACATTGTAGAATGTGACGAATATTACACTACGGTATCATTCAAGGGCAAGCGTGATCCAGCCTTCTTCATCAATGTTCTTGGGCGTATGCCGCGCCACCACATGACATTGGAAGAAAAAATAGATTACTTATCCAAGCACGGTTTACTGGAAGGGCTGAAAAAAGACCCTGAGCGTTTGGAAATGCTACTATCATCAGGCAATACATACAAGAGAGGGATTAGTAATGACCAAACCTGTATTTTGACCTGCAAAGACAGAAGCGGCTATTTCTTGATAGACCCTGTATGTGTTGGCAGGCTTGAAACATCTGACCTCACAAAAACACTTGCAGGAAAGTTTGCCAGCGACGCTATTATGGTAACAGACAGTCATGCCGCCTACCCAGCTTTTGCAGAGAGCGAGAAAATTCAGTTGGAACAGATTGAACCGGGTAAACATAGCAAGGGCGCATATAATCTTGGGCGCATCAATGCGGAACACGCAAAGTTGGCGGCATTCTATCCAAGGCAAGAGGAGCGAAACCCAGCAACAAAGTACTTAGGTTTGCAGTTAAAGCTATTTTGGTGGCTTGAGGTTAATGGTGGACTCAGCACACAAGAGAAAGTAGATACCCTATATGACATGATAACAGCAAAAAGCGAATTGACAGGCACAGACTACGAAAGCATAGCCAACCGTGAATTGACACTCAACACGAAAGGCTGCTTTCCCAATAAGGTATAACAGCAGAAAACAAGAAGCCGAGGTTACTTTCGGCTTCTTGTTTTTATGACAGGCATATTTGATATCTAAAAGATATTAGAAAGAAAAACAGATTAGGTGGTTGTAGTATGAATGACACTTTTAGTTTACTACAAAAATACACAGGTATTTCTAAATACTCAAAGTCGGAGGTCATAACGCCTCGATGGGTAGTTTCTGACATGGTAGACCTGTTACCACAAGAAATTTTCAATCCAGACGCAACATTTTTCGACCCAGCAGTTAAGAGTGGTCGTTTTCTCATTGAGATATACCATCGACTGATGGCAAGTCCACTTTTGGCTCACATTCCAGAGCCAGACCGGCATAAGCATATACTTGAAAATCAACTCTATGGCTTTGCAACTTCTCCTACAGCGGCTATTGTTACCAGAAAGGCTCTTTATAACAGTCCGTTAATTGCAGGAAACATAGTTTATACAGAGCGTTACTTGACTTTGATGGCAAACAAAACCACCGATTTTCGCAAGCTGATAGAAAAGGAGTTTGGAGAAGGAATGAAATTTGATGTAGTCATAGGGAACCCACCTTATCAAGATGCAGGCGGCAGGGCTAGCATTTATCCAAAGTTTGTGGACCTATCACTTGATGTTTCAAGCATAGTTTGTATGATAACTCGTGACAACTGGTTAAATGGAAAAGCATTTAAGGGGATGAGAGATAAGCTAAGTAAAAATGGGGCAGTTAGCCATATCGTTCATTATCCTAAACTTAGGGAGGTATTTAAGGAAGCAGATGTCCCAGTAGCATACTTTATCTGGCATAACGGAGGCAAGTCATCAACTCACTATACATGTATAAAAGACAGTAAAATAGTTGTTCAGCAAGAACTTAGCACATTAGGCTGTCTGCTATATAAGTCTGATCTTGGAAAGTCTATATTAGAAAAAATTCCAGATCGTGGAGTGTGGAGTAAACAATTCAACACTAGAAGCTATCCATTTATGGATCAACGGAAAAGGGAACGAATGTACTCTAAAGAGAGTTATGACTCTGACCACACAGTTGGCGTTAAAGTTAACAATGGAAATACCATATTTGTGAACAGAGAATACTTTCCAAATAATTCAGATGTAGAAAAATACAAGGTGATGTGTGGAGTAATTATAAACGAAGCATTTATTGATGCACCTGGCAATGTTTTAACAAACATTGTTGCTTTAGGTAGAAATACTGTTGCATCTGAAACATGGAGTTTAATTGCAACTTTCGAATCTGAACAAGAAACATTAAACTGCAAGAAATACATTACATCAAAGTTTGTAAGGTTCATAGCTAACCAGTCTGTGAATGGCAGAAGCAATGTAACAGACAACACTTTTGAATGTGTGCCACTTCAAGATTTCACATCAAGCTCTGATATAGATTGGTCACAGTCAGTTTCCGACATAGACAAACAGCTCTATGAAAAATATGGCCTAAAGCAGGAAGAAATGGACTATATTGAATCTACAATTAAGCCAATGGAATAACAGAAAGCCCAGAAGTTGCATAGCTTCTGGACTTTCTGATTATCTTGAAAATCTTGGTTATGACTGTTATAATGACACCATAAACAATTCGCGAAAAATGCAAAGCGCGTTATAGGCGTATTCTCAGATATACTTATGGAGGAACTATAATGGTAGCTAAGATCAGTCAAAATGAAATCATGCAGTTACTGGATAAGTTGTATGACCAATCAATACACGGAATAGCAAAGGTCAGTCCTCCGGTTGAAGAACTGGCTAATAACTACTTAGAAAAGAGTAACGATGCCACTACTGCTGCAAAGAAGTTTATTAACTATCAGATTGCTAAATGCACTACCTCTGGTTTTGTAACAGGTCTAGGTGGACTTATAACCCTACCGGTGGCTATTCCTGCAAATGTAGGAAGCGTTATGTATGTCCAAATGCGAATGATTGCTTGCTTAGCATACATGGGCGGTTATGATACAGATAGTGACCAAGTACAGACATTGGTATATGCTTGCCTTGCAGGGATTTCTATTGACCAAATCCTCAAACAAGCTGGAATACAGTTTGGAAACAAGTTTGTAATGGCTATGGTCAAGAAAATTCCTGGTGAGGTGCTCACCAAAATCAATCAAAAGGTAGGATTCAGATTTGTAACTAAGTTCGGCACAAAAGGGATTGTTAACATAGGAAAGGCCGTTCCTGTCGTTGGCGGGATGATTAGTGGTGGATTTGACTTTGTAGAAACAAAAGTTATAGCTAATAGGGCATATAAAATGTTTATCAACGGTGATTTCAATGTGTCGTCTGAGGATGATGAAAAAGTCATTGAAATTGACGATTGACCAGTCTAAACAACTGGAAAAGGCTAAAATGAGAGGCTCCATCCATTTAGATGGAGTCTCTTTTTATGTCCCCTGATGAATAAATCTATATTAAGGTTGGCTACCCAAGCAGTAGCAACAATTAACTTAAAAGGGAGAAATTTTTACAACATAATGATGTTTACGTTGTAAACGCTGGTCTGAGTGATAAAGCTTCACTTTATCACAAACAAATTTTTATGGAGGAAACAAACATGAAGAAGATCATTGCAACTGTGCTGGCCATGGTCATGGCTCTGGCACTGTGCACCACCGCGTTCGCGGCGAGCGCTGTCGTCTACGCCAAGGCCTACGACAACAAGGGCAAAGACATTACGGATGTTCATGAGGGCTTCAAAGTTGAGTCTATTAGCGCTACGAAGTCCAACGCAGCTGGCTATTTGGTCACTTGCACTGAAACTGGCACTCCCTCTTGGGGCTACAAGATTGCTGCTACCGCTGCTGACTACACTCTGAAGTTGACTGCTGACGGTCGCGCACCTCTGTATCTGAAGGATGCTCCCAACGGCACACTGAACTATGATAACACTGCTAAGCTGTTTACCAATGTGGGTGACAAGTGCGAGCAGCTGGACAAGGATCCCAATGGCACGTACTATTCCTACACCAATGATGATGGTAAGACCACTTACTACGTCAAGGACGGCTCCACCAACGTCCTCGTTGACGGTAAGCTGGTTGCTGTTACTGCTCTGTCCGAAGGCCTGACCAAGCACCAGTGGAAGGTTGCTTCCTATGCCAAGGATGACACTGTTGCCACCTACAAGTGCAAGGAGTGCGGCACTGTCGCTACCGTGTACAAGACCGTTGAGGCTGCTGAGGCTGCTGGCGCTACCATGACTGACGTTGAGGGTGGCTATGTGATCGGCTGGGTCAACGGCAAGACCACTCCTTCCACCGACACCAACAAGTCCCCCAAGACCTTTGACGCTGGTATCGCTATGTACGTCGGTATGGCTCTGACCTCCGTCGCCGGCTCCGCCGTCGTCATCGGCAAGAAAAAGGAGTTCTAATTCTCCGCTTTCCCGGAAAGCCGGCCGCAAGGCCGGCTTTCTCTTTTCCCGCCGCAGCGGCAACCCCCGCGCCGCAGCGCGCCAAAACGCGGGGGGGCGGGACGCCCACCAAGCGGCCGCCGGGCGGGAGCGCAGCGACCGGCCAAGCGGCCGCGCAGCCCCCCCGCGGGAGCGGAGCCGGGAGCAAGGCGCGGCGGGGAGCCGGGCCGGGCGGGCGGCGGCGACACGGGCGACCGAGCGCAGCGAGGGCGGAGCGGCGGCCCACGCGCGACGGGCGACAGCGACAGCGCCGCCCAACGAGCGCGAGGGCAGAGCCGCGACCCACGGAGCCGCCGGGAAGGAGCGGAGGGGCGGAGCCGCGGAGCGGAGCGGCGACCGCGGCCGGAGCGAAGCGCAGCAGCCGCGAAGCCGGAGCGGCGAGCAACCCGGAGCGACGGGCGACCCGGCGGGGCAGCCGCGCCCCCGGCGGAGCGGGCGCGCCCCGGCGGAGCCGCCGCAGCGGCGAAGTCCGGATAAAGCCGCAGCCGCACAGCGGCAAGGCAGGCGCGCATACCTTTAAGTCCCGCAAGCGAGCGCAGCGAGACGCGGGACATGGCACGGCGACCGGGGGCCAGTCCCCCGCGGAGCCGCGCCACGCATACAAGCATTAGAAAAGGCCGCAGCACCTCACGGCGCTACGACCTCCCCCTGCTTGAATTTCACGGACGCGAACACGGGATATTATCCAGCATAGCATATCCCGGCCAGGCTGTCAAGATATTGTGTCTACGCTGCGTAGAATATGCTACATATAGTACAGCCGGTATATACCCCTGTGATACCTTCATGATACCTCCGTGATACCTCCGTGATACCTTCATGTAAAGCGAATGCGCTTTACATGATATAGCGCCGTCCAAAAAAAGGGACAGCATCAGCCGTCCCTGGGATACCATACCTCACCGCGTTCCGCGTAGTAGTCGGCGACGTATTTCACCGTCTCTAATTCCATGTAGTACATGATTTCCCGCCGGACTTCTTCCGGCGTCATGCCCTTTTCGCAGCCGGCCGCAGCTGCGTACTCGTCGCCCATTATTGAGCCATGTACGGCCGCGTGGCAGCGCCAGCACAGCGTTATCAGGTTCATAGGGTGATCTGCACCGCCCTTGCCGCGGGGCTTGATGTGGTGCAGCTGAAGCCCCTCCGTGGCGTCGCAAATGGCGCAGCGATAGCCATCCCGCCGGTATACTTCCTTCCGCAGCGTGTTCGTCGTGTTCGCGTTCATCGTGTTTCGTCTCATAGTCGGACGCTCCTTTCTGTCCCGTTGGACGCCGCCAGCAGGGCACATGAGCGCAAGGGCGGCCGCCAGGCCGCTTGTATCACCCTTGCGCCATGTGATACAATGGCAAGGCCGACGGGACGGAGCAGCCATCACAAGAAACTTGTGAGGTAGGACAGTAAATCACAAGAAACTTGTAATTCACCGATAGACATTTGTCCGCTACCAGCGGACATGGCTAATGTTACTGACCTCCGTCGCCGGCTCCGCCGTCGTCATCGGCAAGAAAAAGGAGTTCTAATTAAACTCAAAAAAAGAAAGGCCCATTGGGCCTTTCTTTTTTTTGTGTTTAATTATCCCTCCCGCTGCCGCGGGAGGAATAGTAAATGCTGCTTTTCTGCGGGGGCTTCTTTTTTTGTGCTTAATTATCCCACCCCCTGGCGGGGGTGGGGTGAATAAAGATAGTTTGCCCGCTGGGCCTTTCTTTTTTACGCTTAATTATCTCTGGCCTAACGGCCGGGGATAATTTAGCCCCTTCCGTGCTTGAATAAAAAAGACCGCCGTAAGGCGGTCTTTTTTTACCCTTCGTTCGCCCTGTTAAAAACTTTTGCGAAAAAAGAGGATTTGAGGAAGTTTTTTGGTATAGTATATTGTCAGATTTATTTTGCACCGCGGTTCGGTGGGGGAAAGGAGGGCTTTTCGTGCATTTCAGCGACCAGTTTCTGGACGAAGTGGTGGCGCGGAACGACATCGCGGACGTGGTATCCGGCTATGTGACGCTGACGCGCAAGGGCGGCAACCTGTTCGGCCTGTGCCCCTTTCACAACGAAAAAACGCCCTCGTTTTCCGTAGCGCCGGACAAGCAGATCTACCACTGCTTCGGCTGCAAAAAGGGCGGCGGCGTCATCAATTTCATCATGGAGATCGAGGGCCTGTCGTTCCCGGAGGCGGTGGAGTTCCTGGCCAAGCGGGCCAACATCCCGCTGCCGGCGGAGGACGAGGCCCGCAGCAACGCCGACCGGCTGCGGCGGCGGGTGCTGGAGCTGAACCGCGCGGCGGCGCGGTGGTACTACGACCAGCTGCAGCTTCCGCAGGGTGCGGCGGTGCAGGCGTATCTGGACAAGCGGCAGATACGGCGGGGTATCGCGGTGCGCTTCGGCATGGGCGCTTCGTTGGACCAGTGGGACGCGCTGCTCCGCGCCATGACAGACAAGGGCTTCACCAAGCAGGAGCTGCTGGCCTCCGGGCTGGTGGTCAACGGGAAAAACGGCGGACTGTACGACAAATTCCGCAACCGGCTGATGCTGCCGGTCATCGATGTGCGGGGCGACGTGGTGGGCTTCGGCAGCCGCGTGATCGACAAGTCGGAGCCGAAATACATGAACACCACCGAAACGGTGGCGTACAGCAAACGCCGGGTGCTCTACGGCCTGAACCTGGCCAAAAAGACCAAGCGGCCCAACATGATTCTGTGCGAGGGCAACCTGGACGTGGTGACGCTGCATCAGGCGGGGTTCGACAACGCGGTGGCCTGCATGGGCACGGCGCTGACCCAGGAGCAGATACGTCTGCTGAGCCGCTTCACCAGGGAGCTGGTGCTGTGCTACGACAACGATGGCGCGGGCCAGATGGCCACGGACCGGGCGCTGGAGCTGCTGCAGAACAGCGAGTTCACCGTGAAGGTCCTGCGTCTGCCGCAGCGATTGGTGGATGGACATTATGTAAAGCAGGATGCCGACGACTTTATCAAATACCAGGGTAGGGACGCTTTTGAGCAGCTGCTTTCCGGAAGTGCAAACGGCATTGAATTCACGATGTCTGAGATCGCGGCCAAGTATGACCTGAAGGACGACAAGGGCCGTATCGCCTACGCAGGGGAGATTGCCGAAACATTATGTAAACTAAATGACCCCGTGGAACGGGAGGTCTATACCACCCGGGCCGCCGAGGCGGCATCCCTGCCGGTAGAGGCCATGCGGATGGAGGTCCAGCGGGCCGCCAAGCGGGTGCAGGCCAAGGCGAGGAAGGCGCAGGAGCGTCAGGAGATGAACCCGGTGTCGGCCCTGCAGCCCGCGGACCGCAGCATCCGCTATCAGAATGTACGCAGCGCGCTGGCGGAGGAGGGCGTTATCCGTCTGCTGATGCAGGACGAGAGCCTGTTCCCGCCGGAAATGCCGGTGCGGCCGGAGGAATTTTCCTCACCGCTGCTGGGGCGCATCTACGGTGAGCTGTGGCAGCGGCGGGGGCACGCGAGCATGGCGGCGCTGGCCGCGGTGCTGACGCCGGAGGAGATGAACCACCTGACGGCGCTGCTGCAAAAGCCGGAATCCGCCGCCAATGCGCCGCAGGCGCTGGCGGATTACATACGCATCATTCGGGAAGAACACACCAAGCGCACCGGCGGCACGGATCCGCTGGCGGCGGCGATGGAGACGTATAAAGATAAAAAAGGTTACGGAGGAAAGCGAACATGACCGAAGAAAAGTACACCGCGGAGCAGTTGGAGCAGATGGCGGACCAGCTTTTGCAGGAGGCCGCGCCGGCGCAGGACAAGCCAGCCAAGGGCGGCCTGGACGAGAAGACCATCGCGTCCCTGCCGGCGGCCGCGCTGCTGAACGGCAACGAGAAGCTGCGCGACCTGTTTACCAAGGGTAAGAAGAAGGGCAAGCTGGATGCCGGTGAGTTGTCCGACGTGCTGGACGAGCTGGACCTGGAGAGCGAGCAGATGGACTCCATCTACGACTCTCTGGAGCAGTTGGGCATCGAGGTAGGCAGCGAGGATTTCCTGGCCGACCTGCCCGATGAGGATGGCGAGCCCGCTATGGATGAGATCGCCGAGATCGAGGAGGAGGAGCTGGTCGACCCCAACACGCTGGTGGACAGCTTCAACATTGACGATCCCGTGCGTATGTACCTGAAGGAGATCGGAAAGGTGCCCCTGCTGACCGCCGATCAGGAGGTGGAGCTGGCCACCGTTATGTCCGCCGGCCGCGAGGCCGAGGCGCGTGTGGCGCAGGCCGAGGCGGACGGCGAGACCATCCCTGAGGCGGAGATGGCCGAGCTGAAAAAGCAGATCAAGGCCGGCGAGAAGGCCAAGCAGCAGCTGGCCGAGGCCAATCTGCGTCTGGTGGTGTCCATCGCCAAGCGCTATGTGGGCCGCGGTATGCTGTTCCTGGACCTGATCCAGGAGGGCAATCTGGGCCTGATCAAGGCCGTGGAGAAGTTCGACTACACCAAGGGCTATAAGTTCTCCACCTACGCTACCTGGTGGATCCGTCAGGCCATCACCCGCGCCATCGCCGATCAGGCGCGTACCATCCGCATCCCCGTCCATATGGTGGAGACCATCAACAAGGTCATCCGTGTGTCCCGCCAGCTGCTGCAGGAGTTGGGCCACGACCCCAGTCCCGAGGAGATCAGCGCCGAGATGAATATGCCCGTGGACAAGGTCCGCGAGATATTGAAGATCGCCCAGGAGCCCGTGTCGTTGGAGACGCCCATCGGCGAGGAGGAGGACAGCCATCTGGGCGACTTCATCCCCGACGAGGCCGCATCCGAGCCCAGTGAGGCCGCCAGCTTTACCCTGCTGAAGGAGCAGCTGGTGGACGTGCTGGGTACCCTGACGCCCCGGGAGGAGAAGGTGCTGAAGCTGCGCTTCGGTATCGAGGACGGCCGTACCCGCACGCTGGAAGAGGTAGGCAAGGAGTTCAACGTCACCCGTGAGCGTATCCGCCAGATCGAGGCCAAGGCCCTGCGTAAGCTGCGGCACCCCTCCCGCAGCAAGAAGCTCAAGGACTTCCTGAACTGAGGCGGACCATGAAGCGGGTAGTTCTGGCGCTGCTGGCGGTGCTGCTGGCGCCGTCCCTGGCCTGGGGCGACGACAGCCGGCACTATGAATTCCGCCTTGCCGCCAACGGAGAGGCGACGTACCATGCCGCCGCCGGCGATACCGTTACGGTATCGCTTACCCTGTGCCGGACCACCGGCACAGGGCCGATGTTCGCCATGCAGGACGAGATATGCTTCGATCCTGCCTTCTTCGCCTATCAGCCTGATGGTACCCTGCTCCGCGAGGGCGTCAAGACGACGCTGGTCACGCTGCGTGATGGCCGCCAGGCGCTCTACATGAATTACGTAGACTTTGGCGGCGGCGCGGACTGGGCGGATGAGACGGTCGTCGGCTCCTTTCAGCTGAAGGTCCTGGCCGACGGCGGTGCGTCCGCCATAACCGGCAGCCATTACCTGGTGTCCACCGAGGACGGCATGGGCCGCTATGCCGCCGCTGCCCGGGACGTCACGGTGGTGGTGTCAGAGCAGTGCCGCGTGACCTTCCAACTGTCTCTTATACACATCTCCGAGCCCACGAGACGTAGAGGAATCTC
>ERZ1027160.294-NODE-294-length-25850-cov-10.343788_pt1 | contig 25850 bp, 23 predicted proteins | sample MGYA00519275_ERZ1027160 | MGnify/ENA primary metagenome ERZ1027160 (study PRJEB26926, sample SAMN06164707) | human gut metagenome | biome: ENVO:00009003; feature: ENVO:2100002; material: ENVO:00002003 | host: Homo sapiens | place: USA | collected 2012 ...
TGTTCATGCGGCGCACCCATTCCATTTGGTCGGCGGCTTTGAGCGCTTCGGTCACATCTTCCTGCCTTGCCATATCGGAAACGATGATTGCCATACGCTCGTTGCAGGCTTGGTCGATCTCGGCAAGGTGCCGATGCAGCGTTCCGCTTGTGAGCAGGTTTGTGTAGAGAATAGGGCGATGTTCTTTCAGATAGCTGCGGCGCATACGCCCGTACTTGCCGATCTGATATTCTGGTTCGTCCGGCAGCGCAAGGTTCGGGATAAGATAATCACCCTCCTGACGGTAAGTGCCGCCCATTTCCTCAAATAGAGATTTCATAAAGTTCAGCTCCTTTTTGTGTTGATTTGCAACGGTTATAAGGTTTTTTGGGCTCCTTTCCTACAACTGCTGTTCCATTCACCACAAATGAGCCGCAGTCATATGTATTAGGTTGGAGAAACCACCCTCTACATAGTAGCTCTTGGCTTGATATAAAAGAATACTTGATGAGCGACCAAGTCATGATGCGATGGACACAAAGTCCCAATGTTAGACTCTATTATGTTGTTATGGGTACTTGGGAAGAGAGTCCACACATAATTGCAATTTCTCAAAAGTGTCAAAAGGATATTGATTCCCTTGAAACTTATGGGGATGTCTCTATCCAATATATAGATACAAGTAGCTTTAAGAGAATAATTGACGAGAACGAAAACGCATTTTCTGTTGTATTGAATGTCATAGATACATTTTCGCTAACCGCTGTAGAAGATGTTGAAAATTCAAGTATAATTCTATGTAGCGCCGTAGAATTGTTGAAGCTTTTGGCGTCGGAAGAAGGTCTAATCCGAAAGAGCTTGTTTGATGACAATGTGAGAGATTACCAAGGCGACACAACCATCAATCAAGACATTTTGACCACAATCGAAAACGATCCGTTTAGCTTTGTTCTTCTAAACAACGGAATTACCATTGTTTGCGATGAAATTGGAAGTGGAAATCGAAAGGTAACTATAAAAAATCCGCAAGTCGTTAATGGTTGCCAAACTTGTAATGTGATATATGAAGCAAATAAAAAGGGCATCGATTTAGCTAATGTAACAATCATTGCAAAAGTTATCGCAACGAGAAGTCTGGAAATCACTAACAGCATTGTTAAAGGAACAAACCGCCAAAATATTGTATATGATGAAGCATTTGAGATTACCAGACAATTTCACAAAGATTTGGAAGATCTATTTAATGCGCTTGCGGTTGAAAGTGGCGTTAGACTGTTTTATGAACGTCGTTCCAAGCAATACATAAATAATCCAACAATCAAACCTTTTGAAAAGATTAACTTGCGCGGAATTATTCAGAGTTTTGTAAGTGTATTTTTGAGCGAGCCGTTCAAAGGGCATCGGCATGAATCGAAACTTTTGCAAGAATACCGCAACAAAATATTTATCGATACACAATCCAAATATCCATATTACATGGCGGCGCTAATCTTCTCTCTAATTGAGCATGAGTATAGAGCCAATGCAATACCAAAGGAGCTATCCCCATATAAAATGCATCTTTGCTGGTTAATGAAAGAAATCGCTGCCCCCAATGCTCCGACCATAAATAATGAAAAAGAAATCGATAGATATTGTGAGCAACTTAAAGAAAAGATTTTGGATGCAACGGTATGGGCTGAAACTTTGAAAAAGGCCTGTCATCTTTTTGCAGGTGCTCAAACGGAGTGGATCTCCGAAAAAGGTGCCAGTTACAAATATGGCATGAAAGACTCAACAGAATTCTTTGTCCATCTAAAAGAGCATGTTCGTACCCACCAAGAGTTAGATGCTGTTGATGAAAAGCCTTTACAATACCGAGGAACAGTAATAAAAACTGGAATTGACAGAAATGGGAAATATTATGGTTTTATCTCAATGCTACCTGACAATATTTTCTTCCACGAGCAGGATAATCCTGGTCTAAGCTTTTCCAACCTTTATGCACATGAAGTTTTGTATAGCATAAAGAAAGATAAAAACGGAAATGAAAAAGCCATAGAGGTTGCTCTTATTTAGAATGAAACCCGTTTTTCGAACATTTTTATCGAAAAACGGGTTTCTTCATGCCCGCAAAGCCTTGAGGAATCAGGGCGCTTTTCTTTTGCACTTCTCACGAGTGGATAATGTACAAAACGCAAAACGAATATTTTTACGCAAAGTCGTTATTTGAACACGGTTTTACGATAAACTCGCCCAGTACGCCTCCTCAAATGCCTGTGGGGTCTTGTATTTTAAGGTCCGATGGGGACGCAGCTCATTATAGAATTGGACATATTGCGCCACGCTTTTGCGGTAGCTTTGCTCCGAGGTGTACTCTCTGCGGTACGCCTCCTCTTTTTTGAAGGAAGCAAAAAACGCTTCGGCGACCGCGTTGTCATGGGGCCGTGCTGTAGCGGAAAAGGACTGTTTCGCGCCGCATTTTTGCAGCAGTTCCGTAAGCGTGGCTGAGGTATACTGTGCGCCGCGATCGCTGTGAAAGGTCAGCCCGATGGGATTGCCTCGTGCTTGATAGGCGTCCCGGAAGGTGCTTGTGACCAGATGAGTGCTTGCGTTGCGGGACACCCGATAGCCGATGACCCTGCGGGAGAAAAGGTCGAGGATCATACAAAAGTAGAGCCAGTAGTCGTTGATTTTGAAGTATGTAATATCGCTGACCCAGATTTGGTTGGGACGCTCCGCGGTGAACTGCTGCTCCAGTAGATTCTGTTTTTTGTACTGCTGACGCTTCTTGAATTGCTTTTTTGCGTCTGGGCGGATGCTGTGCAGATCAAGCTCTTGCATGATCGCCGCGATGCGTTTGGTGCTGACCCGGATGCCGCTTTCGGTCAGAGCGATGCGAATTTTTTCGGCACCGAATCGCTGGGCACTGTCATCAAAAACCTGCTGTACCAGCCGCATAAGCCGCGCCTGCTCTTGATCGCGCTTGCTGCGGTCGGCTCGGCGGAAGATGTGGTTGTAGAAGGTTCCGCGGGCAACATCCAACGCTTCACAGAGCTCGTAGACACTATACGGGTTGTCTGGCTTTTGGTAGAGGCTTTCCAAGAAGACCAGCTTTTTCTGTAAGGGCACATTTGATATGTACCCCGTGAGCCGAATGATCTCCAGTTCATGCTCCAACTTTTCCAGCCGCCTTGAAAGGGTGTCGAACTCTTTTGGCGTGTAGGTACGATTTGCTGTTTTGATGGAACAGTATTCTCTTCTCCAGTCGTAGAGTGTGCTTTGCGCGATATGCAATTCCTGACTGAGCGATTGAATGGATTCTCCCTTTTGGTATCGCTTGATAATCTTGGTCTTGAATTCAGCGGGATATTCTTTTGGCATAGTCTCATCTCCTTTTAAGCAATAAGACTATTGTAAGCAGTTGCCCGCCGGAAAGGAAGCATCGCATATGCTCCAATTGTTATTCGACGAAGAATCAAGTGATTCTTCTTGCGGAAGGCGGGAAATCTATTCTGATATGGCATGACAACCAAAACTCCCGAAACGCCTGTGTTTCGGGAGTTTTTTCATGCCCGAAAGCAGGCTTTAGCCTTGTTTTTAGCCTTATGCGGAGCGCCCAGCCCGTTGAAACCGTTGAAAAAGGAGGGGGACGGAAGCTTCCGTCCCCCTCCTGCGGTATTGGTTCTATTCTATGCAGACAATTCGTCCGTCCGTGTCGTTTAGCCCAGCTTTGCCCACGTCAGGGGGCCGACGATGCCGTCCGCACCCAGACCGTTGGCCTTCTGGAACGCCAGCACGGCGGCCTTTGTCTTGCTTCCGAAGATGCCGTCCACGCTGCCGCAGTCAAATCTTCACGCTTCAGAATTGGCGCTACAGTCACGCCCACCGGCGAAACGCACTACGAGATACGGGCGCCCGACATCGATGTAACGGTGAATCCGCCGCCGGCGACAGTCTTGACACCGTCGCGCTTACGCTGCCGTATGCGGACACCGGCAAGCACGCCTATACGCCGGACTGGTCGAAGCTTCCCAACGGGCAGACTTGAAACTACAGCAGCTCGCCCAACGTCAGTGAAGGCTCGAACGCAAAGCTTACTACATTCTGCTGGCAGAAAGACGCTGGTGGACGCGGAACTGCCGCCCTACGCGGTAACGGCGCTGATAAGCTACACCGGCACCGCGGCGCTGCTGCGCCGCCGCAAGCGTGAGGCCTGACGAGGCACCGCAGAAAACAGGAAACACCACCCGATGGGTGGTGTTTCTTTTCGGCGGAACAAGCAGGCACCCCCCAGGCAGGACCGCCTGAGGGTGTGTTTTATTGCTTTCGCGCGGTGATATAGTCATCGCCGGGACGCCAATAGGGGCAGGAACGGGTATCGGCGACCAGGAAGCGGGCCAGCTCGTCCTCGTCCAGATCCATGTCACAGATATAATCGTCGTAGTCCTCGTCATAGACGTACCACACGCAGGTCTCACACTTGTCCATCATACGTCCTCCACCAGCCGATGGCTGTCGAATTTACAGAAACGGTAGTAGATGAGCGTGGCCACGCTGCACACGAACCAGCCGGCGGGGTAGCTCATGGCGATGGGGATGATCTCGTTGGAGACATAGTTGGCCACGATGTAGAGGTATATCTGGCGGAAGACCACGAAGGAGCCCAGCATGATCCACATGGGCACCTGGCTGTTGCCCGCGCCGCGGAGGGCGGCGGAGTAGATCTGGTTGATGCAGAAGAAGAAATAGAAGGGTGACAGCAGCCGCAGCAGCAACGCGCCATAGGACACCACCTCGGCCTTGCTGTTGAAGAACGCCGTCAGGTCCGGGGCCAACAGCAGCACCGGCACCAACAGCACCGCCGTGACGGCGAAGGACAGGTACAGCGCCGTGCGGACGCCCTTCTTGGCCCGGGCCGTGTCGCCCACGCCCAGGTTCTGGCCCACAAAGGTGGTGCCGGCCATGGCGATGGACTGGACCGGCAGGATCACCAGCTGGTCCACCTTGGTATAGGCCGTCCAGCCGGACATACAATCCGGGCCGAAATAGTTGATATAGCCCTGGACGAACACGTTGGAGAAGGCGGTGATGGCCATTTGCAGGGCGGCGGGTATACCCACGGACACGATCTGACGGAGGACGGACCAGGTCATACGCAGGGCGCGGAGCTCCACGCGGATACAGCCGGCGGTGCGCATGAGCACCCAGATGGTCAGTGCGGCGGACACCGCCTGAGCGATGATGGTGGCGTAGGCCACGCCCTCCACGCCCATGCCGAATTTCAGCACGAAGAGCAGGTCCAATCCCGTGTTCAGCACGGCGGACACCAGCAGGAAGTAGAAGGGGCGGCGGGAATCGCCCACGGCGCGGAGGATACCGGAGCCCATGTTGTAGAGCAGCAGTCCCATGACGCCGGCGAAGTAGATGGTCAGGTAGGTGGTCTGCTCCGGTGCCACCTCGGCGGGGGTCTTCATCAGGCGGAGCATCAGGGGCGTCATGGCGATGCCGGCGGCGGTGAAGACCGCGCCCATCAGCAGCGTCAGCACCAGGGAAGTGTGGACCGCCTGGCGGACCTTATCCTCGCGGCCGGCACCGTAATACTGGCTGATGACCACGCCGGCACCGCTGGACAATCCCAGGAAAAAGCCGATAAGCGTGTTGATAATAGGGGTGACGGTACCCACGGCGGAAAAGGCCTCGTTGCTGACGTAGTTGCCCACCACCCAGGTATCCACCATGTTGTAGAGCTGCTGAAAAAGATTGCCCACCATCAGCGGCAGGGCAAAGTTGATCAGATGCTTTGTGATGCTGCCCTTCGTCATGTCCACGTCATAACGGGCGGCGCGGTGGTGGGTGTGGAAATGCAGATGCAGATGGCTGGAATGGCGCATGGAGGCTCTCCTTGTAACATACTTCTTTACAGGAATTTTACCATAATACCAGCCGGGGCGCAACAGGGAGAATGCCGGTTTTTCGGCGCAGACAGCGCCGCAGAATGGGCGGGAATGGACGGAGGAAGCGCGTCATTCCGGGAATTCCGTCCGGTCCGCCGGACGCATGATGGATACCTCATAGGCGGTACGGTCGGTGGTGACGCCGTTCTCCGTTTTGGAGTAGACACGGCTCTGGACCCGACCCTCGGCGGTGAGCCGGGCACCGGTGTGCAGCAGGGACACCTGCTGGGCCACGGCGCCCCAGGCGATGCAGGGCAGATAGTCGGCGCGGCCGTAGCGACGGTTCACCGCCAGGATCATGTCGCATATCTCGCGGCCAAGGGGCGTACGGCGGAGGGCGGGCTGCTTGCACAGCACGCCGCTGAGGAAAATGCGGTTCAGCGGTTCGCCGGCGTCATGGGTCAGCGTCTGGGCGAAGGTGGAGATGACCAAACGGCTGCCCTGGCCGCTTTTGTTGTTGAAGGAACGCAGCTGACCGGTGATATGTACGCCGTCGCCGGGGGACACCGGCGTCAGCAGCAGAAGCGGCCGGGGGACGATGACGGGCAGCTTGTCCGCCTGACCGGACAGGCGCAGGACGGACAGGGTAAAGCGGTAGAACGCACAGCCGTGGTTCACATGGGACAGCAACGGCGCGTCCTCGGCCACGCCCCGCAGCTCCACGCGGTTGTAATTCAGCTCCATAGTACACCTCGTTTGTTGAGATGTCACAGCCTATGTGGGGCGGGGCTGGAATATGCCCCCTTTTCAAAGCGTTCAAAGTATGGCATAATACAGCAAAAGGAGTGATGACCATGCGTTATAAGGGAAAGGTATACCGACCGCCCAGCGAGGCGTACAGCCTGATCGTGCAGGTGACCTACGGGTGCAGCCACAACAGGTGCGCCTTCTGTGATATGTACGACGACAAGCACTTTGCCATGCGGCCCATGGATGAGATACGGGAGGACTTTGAGCTGGCGCGGCGGGTATACCGCCGGGTGGAGCGTGTCTTTCTGGCGGATGGGGACGCACTGATGCGGAGGACCGGCGACCTGGTGGAGATACTGGGGCTGGTCTATGGGCTGTTTCCGGAGTGCCAGCGGGTAACATGCTACGCCTCCCCCACCAGCCTACAGATCAAATCCGAGGACGAGCTGCGCCTGCTGCGGAGCAAGGGCCTGCAGATGGTGTATATGGGGCTGGAGTCCGGGTGCGACGCGGTGCTGGAGAAGATGCAGAAGGGCCACACGGCGGCGGAGATCGTGGCGGCGGGGCAGAAGGCCCGGCGGTGCGGGCTGGCGCTGTCGGTGACGGCCATCTCCGGGCTGGGCAGCGTGGCACACTGGCGGGAGCACGCCGTGGACACGGCCAGAGCCGTCAGCGAAATGAAGCCGGACTATCTGGGGCTGCTGACGCTGATGGTGGAGCCGGGAACGCCGCTGGAGGCATGGGTGCGGGAGGGCAGCTTTACGCTGCTCAGCCCCCTGGAGGTACTGAAGGAAACAGAGCTGTTTTTACAGCACGTGGACAGCGAAGGAACCGTGTTCCGCGCCAACCATGCCAGCAACTATCTGACGCTGAAGGGCACACTGAACGGCGACCGGAAGGCGCTGCTGGCGCAGATCGCCGCGGCGCTGGACGGTCGCCGGGACCTGAAGCCGGAGTTTTTGCGGGCGCTGTAGCGCACACGCGCATTCAAAAGGGCTTCCCACAGGGAAGCCCTTTTGCTGTCCAGTCAGCTCCGTGATCTGCGGAAAGGGGGCGGACTTGACAGGACGGATGGTTTTGTATATAATAAGCGGGATTTATCTTAAAAAGGAGGATATGGGGCGATATGGATACCGACAGCGGCGACCATCCCGGGAACTTGCCGGGCTGCCATCTGTTTTTTGCGGCATATCTGCGCCGCCTGACGCGGGGCAGACGTGCTTTTTTGCGCCTTTAGACCAGTGTGGATCACAGAAACAGATGACAGAAAAAGGAGCTATTGATCGTGTCAACGACTACATATATTATTATTATGGCGGTATGCCTGCTGCTGTCCGCCTATTTCTCGGCCACGGAGACGGCGTTCTCCTCGGCCAATGTCACGCGGCTGAAAATGCTGGCGGAAAAAGGCAACAGCCGTGCCGCGCTGGCGTGCCGGCTGCTGGAGCGCTATGACAAGCTGCTGTCCACCATTCTCATCGGCAACAACATCGTGAACATTGCCATGGCATCCCTGGCCACGGCACTGTTCGTCAAAAGCTTCGGCGATGCCGGCGCTACGCTGTCCACCATCGTGGTAACGGTGGTGGTGCTGATCTTCGGCGAGATCTCCCCCAAGAGCATCGCCAAGGACTGCGCCGAGAGCTGGGCCATGACAGCCGCACCGTTTCTGCGGTGCCTGATCTGGCTGCTGATGCCGCTGAACGCGCTGTTTTCCCTGTGGAAAAAGCTGCTGGCCAGGATGTTCCATCTGGATGGGGACAACAAAATGTCCCCGGAGGAGCTGCTGATGCTGGTGAACGAGGTGCAGCAGGAGGGCAGCATCGACAAGGACGAGGGCGACCTGCTGAAGAACGCCATCGGCTTTTCCGAGCAGGAGGCGCAGGACATCCTCATCCATCGGGTGGACCTGGCGGCACTGCCGGTGGACGCCACCAAGGAAGAGGTGGCGGACCTGTTCACCCAGACAAAGTATTCCCGGCTGCTGATCTATCGGGAGGACATCGACCACATCATCGGCACCATACACCAGAAGGACTTTTATGTGGGCTGCGGCGTAACGGACAAGCCGCTGGAGGAGATACTCTCCCCGGTCATGTTCGTGCTGGAAAACGAGCCAATCAGTCTGCTGCTGAAAAAATTGCAGCTGGCCAAGACCCAGGTGGCCGTGGTGGTGGACGAGTACGGCGGCACCTGCGGCATCGTGACCATGGAGGACATTCTGGAGGAGCTGGTGGGCGAGATCTGGGACGAGCACGACGAGGAGGAGGTCTTTATCCGCAAGGTGGACAAGGACACCTATCTGGTGGACGCGGCCATGGACTTTGACGATTTTGCCGAGTTCTTCCATCTGAACGAGGAGACGGAGATGACGTCCGTCAGCGGCTGGGTGATGGAGCAGTGCGACCGGGTTCCTGAGGTAGGCGACCGGTTCAGCTGCCAGGATCTGGACGTGCTGGTGACGCGGGTGGACAACCACCGCACTTGCGAGATCAAGGTGGTCCGGCGGGAAGCGTCCGGCGGCGAGATCACCGACGAGACATAAGCAGAAGCACCCGGAGGCATAAGCCTCCGGGTGCTTATTTTTTCCTGTGAGGAACCTCCCCTAAGGTGAGTCCAATACTACCATACCACCATCCGCCCGCCAATGCAAGAAGAACTTTCGCTTCTGCAACAATTTCTCCCTAATTCTATATATTATATGATAATTCCGATGAAATATCTGCGTTTTGCACCGTTGACAGCGGAGGTATGGGGGTGTACCATCGGAGCATATTTTTTACAGGGGAGATGGCGGGATGAAGTATATTTTTGTGACCGGCGGCGTGGTGTCCGGGCTGGGAAAGGGCATCTGCGCGGCATCGCTGGGGCGGCTGCTGAAGCAGTGCGGTCTGCGGGTGCGAAACCAGAAGTTCGATCCGTACCTGAATGTAGACCCGGGGACCATGAGTCCCTACCAGCATGGTGAGGTGTTCGTCACCGACGATGGGGCGGAGACGGATCTGGACCTGGGGCACTATGAGCGCTTCGTGGATGAGGCGCTGACCGGCGACAGCTCCGTTTCCTCCGGAAAGATCTTCTGGTCGGTGCTGAACCGGGAACGGCAGGGCGGCTATCTGGGCGGCACGGTGCAGATCATCCCCCATGTGACCGACGAGATCAAGCGGCGGTTGTACGCCATGGATGACGGACAGACGGACGTGGTCATCGCGGAGATCGGCGGCACGGTGGGTGACATCGAGAGCCAGCCGTATCTGGAGGCCATCCGTCAGGTGGCGGCGGAGCAGGGACGGGAAAACGTGCTGTATATCCACGTGCCGCTGGTGGTCTCCATCCCCGGCAGCGGCGAGCTGAAGAGCAAGCCCACACAGCACTCCGTGAAGGAGCTGCTGAGCGTGGGAATCCAGCCGGATATCCTGGTGTGCCGCACCGACAGCCCGCTGCCGGAGGACATGCGGAAGAAGATCGCACTGTTCTGCAATGTCAGTGAGGACTGCGTCATCCCCAACCTGACGGCGTCCACCCTGTATGAGGTGCCCCTGCTGCTGGAGCGGGAGGGGCTGTGCCGGGTGGTGTGCCGCAAGCTGGGACTGGGCGCCGGCGAGCCGGATATGCGGCACTGGCAAGATCTGGTGACGCAGATACACGCGGCGGAGCAGCATCATGTGACCATCGCGCTGGTGGGCAAATACACGGAGCTGCACGACGCCTATCTCAGCGTGGCGGAGTCCCTGTTCCACGCGGGCACCGCCTGCGGCGCACAGGTGGACATCCGGTGGGTGGACTCACAGCACCTGACGGCGGAAAACCTCACGGAAACGCTCTGCGGGTGCAGCGGCATATTGGTGCCCGGCGGCTTCGGTGACCGGGGCATTGAGGGGATGATCCTGGCGGCACAGTACGCGCGGGAGAAGGGTATCCCCTATCTGGGCATCTGCCTGGGGATGCAGATCGCGGTCATCGAATTTGCGCGGCACGCAGCCGGGTGGGCGGATGCCCACAGCGCAGAGTTCAGCGCCGTGACGGCACATCCGGTCATCGACCTGATGCCGGACCAGGTGGGCGTGACCGCCAAGGGCGGCACCATGCGGCTGGGCAAGTATCCCTGCGTGCTGGCGGAGGGAACAAAGGCCCGGGAGGCCTACGGCCAGCGGGAGATATGGGAACGCCACCGTCACCGGTATGAGTGCAGCAACGTGTTCCGGCCGGAGCTGGAGGCCGTGGGCCTGCGGGTAGCGGGTACATCGCCGGACGGCCGTCTGGTGGAGATGGTGGAGATACCGGACCACCCGTGGTTCGTGGGGTGCCAGTTCCACCCGGAGTTCAAGAGCCGGCCGGACTGGCCCCATCCCCTGTTCCGCGGCTTTGTGGCCGCAGCACTGGCGCAGCAATAAGGAGGCACAAAAAGGCCCGCCCCTGCGGGGCGGGCCTTTGCGCTCAGCGCATCAGGGCTGCATGGCCGCGGCGGTGGCCGGGTCGAGATAGTACTTCCCGTCGCCGCCCCGGTAGTAGATATTCTGGATAAACCCGTGGAGGTCATACTCCACCTTGGTGTTGGGCTCCGCCGCTATGGTGTACATCTCCTCCGGGAAGATGTCCTCCCGGCTGTTGATCTCCTCCTCGGTCAGGTCGCCGCCGCTTTCCACAGTACGGTTCAGGTGGGCGTCGTAGTACACCACGGAGTAGTCCTGCATCCACATGGGGATATAGACCACCTTCGTGCCGGTCTGCCCGTCCTCCTGCGTCTGGGAGATGCCCTCCACCGGCGGCACGTCGCCTTCATCGGTGGGCAGGGTCTGGATGCCGCAGGCGCTCAGAGTCAGCAGCGCCAGCAGGGACGCGATAACGGTGATTTTTTTCATGATCTTAACTCCTTTCGCTCTCATACATGCTCTCCGCCGTGGACAGCAGCTCCTGCCGGGACTGACCGCCGATCAGCAGGAAGAAGCAGTTGGCCTGCTCATCCACCCACACCAGCGCCGCAGCGCCCTCCGGGATGGACACCTGATGGAAATGCACGGGGCCGCTTCCCCGATAGAACCACAGGCCGCAGCCGTGCTGCACCTGCGGAGAGGTGTCCTCTGCGGGCAATATGCGGTATAGCTGGGCGGACAGGCCGTGTACGGTCACATTCTCCGTCTCGTAGTCCTCCGGCTCGCCCGCCCCGCCCGTAGGACGCTGCCCCGTCTCCGTGGAGGAGAGGCCGCCGGTGCTGCTGCTTCGCAGCTCCACGCTGATAGGCTCGTCGCCGGTCATGGGCACGGCCTCAAACAGCAGATCGCCCTGTGAGGACGTCCAGCGCATGACCCGGATGCCGTTCTCCCTGCCGGTAAAGTCGCCCGACAGGACATAGCCCAGCGGGGCGGTGGGGGTGTAGTCCTGCACCGTGTCCCCGGCATCCGCCGGGGTGATGCGGTAGGCTGTCACCAGCTCCGTTATCTGCACGAACCAGCGGCTTACCGCCGCCCGCGCCACCGGACTGGCCGCCAGCACCGCGCCGAAGGTCAGCAGTGCCGTCAGAGCGGCCGCCGCCGCGCGTCGGCCCCATCGTCGGACCGCCTGCCGGCGGGTCACACAGCACGTCAGCGCCGTCATGTCCGCCTGAAAGGCCGGGGAAAATCCATCCTCCGGCGCCGGCAGTGCCGCCGCCAGCTGCACCGCCAGTCGGCGCGCGCCGCAGCACAGCGCTTCATCATTGAGCAGAATGCTCATACAGATATGCCCTCCTTTTCCAGTTCTGTACGCAGGGCGGCCTTGGCCCGCTGCAGAAGCTTCTGGGCCGCGGCAAAGGACAGCTCCAGCAGGGACGCCGTCTCACGGGTGCTGTAGCCGCAGCCGTAGCGCAGCAGCAAGGCCTCTCGGCTGCGGGGCGGCAGGCGGCCCATGGCGTCGGCCACCGGGTCGCCGCAAGGCGGTGGCGTGACCAGAACGGTGTTCTCGTCAAAGGGCACGCCGTCACGGCGGGCCTGCTGCCGCAGGCAGTCGATACACTTACGCTCCGTGACCACCACCAGATATGCCTCCAGCTGTGGGCGGGGCAGGCGGCACAGCCGCTGAAAGTGCTCCGCCAGCGCCAGAAACGCCTGGTGCACTGCGTCCTCGGCCTCCGCGCCGCCGCAGAGCTTCCGGCGGGCCAGGGCCAGCATCCGCCCGCAGCAGGCGCGGTATACGTCCTCAAAGAGCCGCCGCTCCTCCGCGCTCTCCAGCGCCGTCATGCACACCGTCAAACGCCCACCTCCCCGCAGCTTGTTGCATTCATCATAACACAGGCGGCCGCCCTGTGTCATCACTATATAAACGCCGCAGCGGAGCAAATGCGGACAGGAAAACCGAAAATTTTTTCAAAAAACGCGTTTCCCTATGGAAAAAGGACGCCGGGGCGTCCTTTTCGGGTAAGACTGTTCATACATATACAGAAGGCGATGCCGGCTACACCATGACGAACATATTATAATGCTTCATCAGGCGGATATCCTCCTTGGATATCTTCAGCTCCTGGACCAGCGCCTTGTCGATGGAAAGCGGTGTTTTGCTGAGAAGGCGCTTGGCGGCGGAGGGCATCAGCGGGCGGCAGGAGATACCATAGGTCAGCACCCACTTCCGGTCGTCGTCCATGTAGGGTTGGGGAATGCCGATCTGGTATTTGTCCATGGGCATATCGTCATTCTGGAACAGCATGGCGCTGAACGCCTCGTAGTGGGTCAGGGTGCCGTGGTAGGTGCTCTCACAGACCCGGTAGTGGGCCAGGTCCTTGATGTTCATGTACATGAGCACCTCGGCCGTGCTGCTCTCCTCCGTGGGGAATATATCGATCACGGTGCATTGGGCGCGGTTGACCCGGCCGTCGAAGAAGTACATATATAATTGGGAGACCTCCCGGAAAAAGGCGGGCACCTCCGCGTTGTACTCCTGGTCAATATCCGGTGTATTGCGGTACAGCAGATCATAGATGCTGACCTTCAGGGCGTTGGCGATGTCGTAAAGCGTGGCAATATCCACGGAGATCTGTCCGTTCTCGTACTTGGAGATGGCCGAACGGGTCTTGTAGATGGCCTGAGCCAGCTCGTCCATCGACATACCCCGGCTTTTGCGGGCGTAGCGGATGCGGCTGCCGACTTCTCTTGTGATATTTTCTCTTGCAGTGTCCATAGGTGCTTTCCTCAAAATCAATTCAGGCTCATTTTTGCGCTGGTTTTTAACGATTATAGCAAAATACGTCAAATATGTCAACAAACGTTCCGTTCAGGAAACATAATTTGCACAAATTGTTCCGCAGGGGGAACAGGCGGCAAATTGCCACCCGGTCCATTTTCCGTTATAATGGCAACTAAGGTAAACCTTACGTACGCAAAACTGTACAAAATCACAATAATACTACGTTGAAATTGGAGAGGTGTACAAAATGAAGGTCAAAGCTGATACGTTGTTTTATGGCGGCAAGATCTACACGATGGAAGCGCCGGGCGTCTGCAAGGAAGCAGTGGTGCTGAAGGACGGCAAATTTGCCTATGTGGGCACAAAGGAAGAGGCGCTGGAGCGCTTTGACTGTGCGAAGTGCATTGATCTGCAGGGCAAGACTGTGCTGCCCGGCATGGGCGACTCCCACCTGCACTTCTTCGCTTTCTGCCAGACTTATACCACGGTGGACCTGGGCGGCGCCACCTCCCGCGCCGAGGCACTGCAGCTGCTGCGTGACCGCGCGGCGGAGACGCCCAAGGGCGAGTGGATCAAGGGCTCCAACTTTGACCAGTCCAAGTGGAAGGACTGCGAGGACCGGCTGCCCACCCGTCTGGACCTGGACGAGGCCAGCACCGATCACCCCATCGTCATCAAGCGCGTGTGCCTGCATACAGCAGTGGCCAACACCATGGCGCTGGAGAAGGCCAACATTACCAACGGCTACGTGTACGGCCCCGGCGGCCTGGTGGAGCTGGACGCCGACGGCAATCCCAACGGCATTTTCCGTGAGCAGGCCTCCAAAATTTATGATAACCTGATCCCCGACCCGTTCCTGGTGCCCGCCACCCGTGAGAAGTGCATGAAGAAGGGTCTGGCGCTGGCCTCCAGCCTGGGCGTGACCATGATGCACACCTACGCCGCGGAGATCTGGCACTATGACGAGGACTTCGCCGACTATGTGGCCCGCAGCGACCGCGGCGAGCTGCCGGTGCGTATGGCCGTGTGCCTGGACTATATGTTCGACCCGGAAAACCTGACACCCGAGCAGCGGAATGATCCCTATCGTGCCGCACGGATGGGCAGCTTCAAGAGCTTCTCTGATGGCTCCCTGGGCTCCCGTTCCGCCAAGCTGTACACCGACTACGCGGACGATCCCGGCAACACCGGTATTCTGGTCATCAGCCCCGAGGACCTGGCCAAGAGAATGTACAAGGCATACCGCCACGGCTTGCAGCCCGCCACCCACTGTATCGGCGACAAGGCGCTGGAGGTCACTCTGGACGCGGTGGAGTACTGCCTGCAGCAGGGGCTGAAGGACGGCATGACGCCGGAGGAGCAGGCCAATCGTCTCCCCTTCCGCATCATCCACGCCCAGATGGCCACGCCGGAGCTGATCGAGCGCATGAAGAAGCTGCCTCTCGTACTGGATATCCAGCCCACGTTCCTGATGACCGACCTGCACTGGATCGAGGAGCGCGTAGGCAAGGAACGCGCCGTGCTGAGCTATCCCTGGAAGACGTATCTGGACGCGGGACTGATCATGGCCGGCGGCTCCGACGCACCGGTGGAGAGCTTCAATCCCTGGATCGGCATCTACGCCACCGTGACCCGTCAGGATATGGACGGCTATCCCGTGGGCGGCTATCACCCCAACGAGAAGGTATCCGTGTATGACGCGGTGTGTATGTACAGCAAGAACGTGGCCTACGCCAACGGCGATCAGGACCTGATGGGAACCATCGAGGCCGGCAAGTTCGCCGACATGGTGGTCATCGACCGCGACATCTTCCACATTCCCGAAAACGACATCAAGGACATCCAGGTGCTGAACACCTATATGGCCGGCATCGAGAGATATCACCGCGACTGATACGCGCAGCATAACAAAGGAGCTAAGACATGAAATTAAATTCTTTTGACAAGGTCAAGCAGTTGACGGAAGACATGGTCGCCATCCCCAGCATCAACAAGGAGCCGGGCGGCGAGAGCGCCGTGGCCCGCTATATGCAGGACTTCTATATGTCCCTGCCCTACTTCCAGGCACATCCCGAGCAGGTCAAGTGCTTCCAGACCAAGAACGACTTTGTGGTGCGGCACAGCACGCTGGCCTATGTGAAGGGCACCAAGGGCAATTCCAACCGCACGGTCATCCTCATCGGCCACATCGACACCGTGGGCGTGGACGATTTCGGCACCATCCGCGAGTACGCGTTCCGCTGCGAGGAGCTGCCCGCCAAGCTGCGCGAGACGTTCGTGCTGCCCCAGGAGGTCATTGACGATATCGAGTCCGGCGAGTATCTGTTCGGCCGCGGCGCGCTGGATATGAAGTCCGGTGTGGCAGGCCATATGTACCTGATCCAGTACTTCTCTGAGCATCCCGAGGAGCTGGACGGCAACCTGCTGGCTATCGGCGAGTGCGACGAGGAGGACAACTCCAAGGGCATCATCACCGCCCTGGACCTGCTGGAGGAGCTGAAGGAGAAGGAGCACTTCGAGTATGTGGCGTGCATCAACGCGGACTACTCCACCAACTACGCTCCCGGCGACGAGAACCGCTACATCTACTACGGCAGCATCGGCAAGCTGCTGCCCTGCTTCGCCGTGTTCGGCAAGGAGGCCCATGTGGGCCAGGCCTTCAGCGCGCTGGATCCCAACCTGGTGCTGGCCAACATCACGCGCAAGATGTCCCTGAACACTGACCTGTGTGATATCGCACAGGGTGAGGTCGCCATCCCGCCCATCTCTCTGAAGCAGATGGACACCAAGGGCCCCTACACCGTGCAGACGGCGCTGACGGCCTTCGGTTACTACAACTTCTTCACCCACGGCTGGAGTCCTTCCATCGTGCTGGAAAAGAGCAAGCAGATGGCTGTGGAGGCCTTTGACGAGACGGTGGAGTACCTGAATGCCCAGTACAAGCGCTTCTGCGAGCTGAGCAAGGTGGACTTCCATCAGTTGCCCTGGAAGACCCGTGTCTACACCTGGAGCGAGTTCTATAACGAGCTGGCCGCCGCACACGGCGAGGCATTCAAGAAGGCCATTCACGAGTTCACCGTGAAGCTGCATGAGGACGATCCTGAGCTGGATCTGCGGCTGTTCGGCCTGCGTGTGGTGCAGGAGGCATGGAAGTGGTCTGAGGACAAGTCCCCCGCCGTGGTGGTATTCTTCGGCTCCATCTTCAGCGCCCGTATCGAGATGACCGGCCGCACGGCCAAGGAGAAGGCACTGCTGGACGCGGTGGAGAGCGCTATCGAGGTGGTGCGGCCCGAGGCCCAGCGCCAGATCAAGACCCGTATGTTCTACCCCTATATCTCCGACTCCAGCTTTATGGCCGTGTGTGACGACACCCTGGCTATCCAGGCGCTGGAGACGAACATGCCCCAGTACGGCGTGAAATACACGCACCCGGTGGATAAGATCCGTCAGATCGACGTCCCCGTTGTCAATATCGGTACCTTCGGCCGCGACGGACATATGCTCACCGAGCGCGTGGATATGCGGCAGACGTTCCAAAATGTTCCCAACATCACCTATGAAGCGGTGAAGCGTCTGCTGAGCTGAGCTATCCCTCCCTACGCTGAGAGACCCTGTCAAAACGCACAAAACGCACCAAGCACAAAACGCAAAACGCACAAGCGCAATCGCAGAGAAAATCACCTATTGTTTCGCGTGAAAGGAGAAAAGTATGGTTATACTGCAAGCTATTCAAGATTTTGGTAACTGGTTCTGGGGCATTCCCATTTTGATCCTCATCGGCGGCGGCGGCCTGTTCCTGACCATCTATCTGGGCTTCCCCCAGATCCGCCACTTCGGCTACGCCATGAGCCAGACCTTCGGCAAGATGTTCGCCAAGAAGGAAGAGGGCAAGGTCCGTCCCATCTCCGCCGCATTCGCGGCCCTGGCCTGCGCCGTCGGCGCTTCCAACATCGTCGGCGTGCCCGTGGCTATCGCCCTGGGCGGCCCCGGCGCTGTGTTCTGGATCTGGATCCTGGCTATCTTCGGCATGTGCACCAAGTACTGCGAGGTCGCGATGGGCATCAAGTACCGTCGTAAGAACGACGTGGGCGAGTGGGTCGGTGGCCCCGCCTACTACCTGCGCGGTCTGGGCAAGAAGATCGGCGTCGTGTTCGGCATCGGCTACGCCTTCTTCTTCATGATCGAGCTGGTCCCCTCCCTGGCCTCTCAGGGCGTTTCCGCTGCTGAGCAGTTCAACGTCTTCGGCGCAAACCAGACCGTCACCGGCATCATCATCGCCGTTCTGGTGGGCGTTATCCTGGCCGGCGGCTTCAAGCGCGTGTCCAGCGTCACCGACATCCTGGTGCCCGTCATGGCCTGCCTGTACGTGCTGGGCGCTCTGGTCATCATCTTCGCCCATGTGGGCGAGCTCCCCGCTGTTTTTGGCATGATCTTCCAGGATGCCTTCACCGGCCACGCCGCTGTGGGCGGCTTCGCCGGCGCCACCATCATGGCTGCTATCCGTTGGGGCGCTGCCCGCGGCGTGTACTCCAATGAGGCGGGCGTAGGCTCCACCATCGCCGGTCACTGCACCGCCGATACGGATCACCCCATCCGTCAGGCCCAGTTCGGTATCTTCGAAGTCTTCATGGATACCATCGTTATCTGCACCATCACCGCCCTGGCTGTTCTGGCCTCCGGCGTGTGGACCCAGGAGGGTCTGAGCTCCGGCCAGCTGGCCCTGGCTGCTTTCCAGTCCGTGTTCGGTAACTTCGGCGCCATTTTCGTCGCCATTACGGTGTTCATGTTCGTGTTCTCCACGATCATTTCCGCCGGCTTCTTCGGCCAGATCCAGGCTGAGATCCTGTTCGGCCGTAAGTTCTCCAAGATCTGGGTGTTTATGTATCCCCTGTTCATCGGCATCGCCTGCGCGTTCTCCAACGTGACCACCATGTACATGATCACCGACGGCTTCATGGCTATTATCGTCATCCTGAACATGATCGGCCTGCTGCTGATGTGCAAGCAGGTGAAGGACCTGCAGAAGGAGTACTACAACACTCCCGGTATGTACTACCTGGCTGACAAGGCCGCCAAGGAAGCCAAGAAGGCTGCCAAGTAACGGCTGACACAGCATAACACAGTGATAACGTAATTCCCCTGTACTGACATTCCCCGCGTTTTGTGCGTTTACCCCCCCTGGACCTCTCAGCGAAGGGTGCTGGTCCCCTCCAGCGCCGGGGCCCGGTCCGGCCTTGTGCCGGGCCGGGCTTCCGGCATTTCAGGGGGCCTGTCCCACCCCACGATAAAAGGGAACGACCGCCCATTTGGGCGGTCGTTCCCTTTTGCGCGGCGGGTGTCTGTGCAGCCGAAGGCGTCTTTTTATACACATCACTATCCGGGCGGATCGCACCGTCAGCCCTCTGCGGGCAGCGTCACGGTAAATGTGGAGCCATTTCCAGGGCGGGAGAACACCGTCACCCTCCCGCCGCACAGCGTTACCACCCGGCGGACAATGGAGAGGCCCAGGCCGTTGCCCCGGTCATCCGGGTATGGCGCAGCCCGGTAGAACCTGTCGAAAATGTGCCGCTGTGTCTCCTCGTCCATACCGATACCCGTATCGGAGACAGACACGGTGACCTCTCCCTCACCCCGCCGCAGCACCACGGTGATCTGCCCGCCGGCGGGCGTGAACCGGATAGCGTTGGAGAGCAGGTTAGACCAGATGTGCTCCACCAGCTCCTCATTGCCGTAATAGTCCACCGGATCCAGGTCTCCCTCCACGGTCAGGCTCTTTTTCAGCCACTCCCTCTCCTGCTGGCGCACACACCGGCGGAGCTGTTCATCCAGGCTGTACAGCGTCTTGTCGGACACGATCTCGGTGTTTTCGTACCGGGCCAGCTCCAGAACGTGGGTGCTCATGGCAGCCAGTCGTTCGGACTGCTGCACCACGGTGTCTGTATAGGTCCGCCGCTGCTCCGATGTCAGGTCGTCGTTTTGCAGCAGCTTGGCAAATCCCCGGATGGAGATAAGCGGCGTTTTGAACTCATGGGAAAAGGTATTCACAAAGTCCATCCGCAGCAGCGCCACGCTGGACAGTTCCTCCGCCATTTTATTAAAGCTGCGGATATATTCCGCCACCTCGCCCCGGGCGCCCCGCATATCCACCCGCACGGTATAATCGCCCTCCGCCACCGACTGCGTGGCCTGCATCAACCGTGACAGCGGCGCCAGATACCCACGGAAAATGAATATGGCCAGCAGTACGCCCAGGATGGCGCTGACCGAAAGGATGAGGATGGGCCACAGCAGCGTATAGCTGGCGTCCTCCAGATGCACCAGCCGCTGCACCAGTGTAAATATCCCCAACGCCATCCCCACATACACCGCCACCAGCCCCAGCACCAGCAGGAACATGGTGCCCAGCAGCCGGACAGGCGGCTTTTCTTTTTTCACCTTATTTCTGGCCATTGCCGTCCTCCCGGGGCATTCCCATATAGCCAAATCCCCGAATCGTCCGCAGTTCGAAGTCCGGGTTGTCCCGGAATTTCTCTCGCAGTCGGGAGATGTAAACCTCCACAGTGTGCTCGTCCACATCACTGTCCAGATCCCATATGTCGTCGATAAGCTGCCGTTTTGTGAAAAGCGTCCGGGGGTAAGACAGCAGCTTATACAGCAGCAAAAACTCCTTAGCGGACAGCTGCCACGTACTCTGCGGAGTGATGACCTGCAGGGAGCCGCGGTCCAGCACCGTGGTGCCCACCGTCAAGCGTCGGTCTGCCCGGCTGCAATACCGCCGCAGCAGGGCCTCGATACGCCAAAGCATCTCCTCCTCGTCCACTGGCTTGACCATATAGTCATCCGTCCCCGCCCGGAACCCCCGGCGCTTGTCCTCCTGGGTCACGCGGGCCGTCACCATCAGCACCGGCAGATCGCAGTTCCCCTCCCGCAGCGTCTGGGTGAAGGTGATGCCGTCCATCCGCGGCATAGTGATATCCACCACCGCCAGATCGCACTGGTAGTGTTCCATCACCTCCAGCGCCTCCACACCGTCCCGCGCAGGGCACGGCTCGTACCCGGCACGCCGCAGCACCTCGCACATCAGAAATCTGGCGTTGTCATCGTCTTCGGCCACCAAAATGCGGAACATGGCTGTCCCTCCCTTGTGTTTTTTTGGATTTTATCACACCTGCTCTCAAAAATCGAGATTTTTTGAGCTTACGTTGAGGTTTCTTCGGTATACTGCCGTTACCATAGGAAAAATAGGAGGAACACCCCATGCCCAGACCTGTCTGCATCACCTACGACAGCACCTGTGACCTGACGCCCCAGCTGCTGGAGCGCTTCCATATCCGCACCATACCCCTGACTATCCAGAGTGGCGGGCGTGTCTTCCCTGATGACGGAAACTACACCTCGGCGGAGCTGTACGCCGATTACCGCCGGAACGGCACCCTGCCCAAAACAACAGCGATCAGTCCAGAAGCGTTCAAGGCATTTTTCTCCCCGCTTTTAGCGGAGGGCTATGACATCGTCCACATCGACATCAGCTCGGAGCTGTCCTGCACCTGCCAGAACGCGGTGCTGGCGGCACAGGAGCTGACGGGCCAGGGACAGATCCACGTGGTGGACAGCCGCCAGCTCTCCACCGGCGGCGGGTTGCTGGCACTACAGGGAGCCAAGCTACGGGACAGCGGTATGACGGCGGCGGACATCGCCGCGGAGCTGCGCCGCCTGGCACCCTGCAGCGACACCAGCTTCGTACTGGACACACTGGAGTTTATGTGGAAGGGCGGCCGCTGCAGCGGCGTGACGGCGCTGGGCGCCAATATGCTGAAGCTGAAGCCCTGTCTTGAAATGCGGGAGGGCAAGCTGGCAGTCTGCAAAAAGTACCGCGGCGCCATGGAAAAGGTGTACCGCCAGTATATCACCGAACGGTTGGCGGATAAGACAGTTGTGGCTGATCACGCTTTCATCACCCACTCCGGCGAGGTGGCGGAGACCACCCTACAGGAGCTGACGAAGCTGGTACGGGAGTTGGCACCCTTTCAGGAGGTATTCGTCACCCAGGCTGGCTGTACTGTGTCCTCACACTGCGGCCCCGGCACCCTGGGTGTGCTGTTCCTGCGGCAGCCGGAGCAATAACAAGCTGCGCATCAGTTGTGCACCCATGTCCGCACCAGGTCGGGCACCCATCCGAACACACGGCGGCACTCTGCCCTGCATTCTTGTTCGGTACAGTCCGGATGTGCGGCCATATAGGCCAGCAGGTACGCCCGTACATTCTCGCGAAGGTTTTTCCGGGCAAACCGGAAATCATACTTGGGAATTGCGTCCAGCGCAAATGAGGTCAGCGGGGCGTCGCTGTAACAGGGTTTGGTCAAGTTCACACGGGCCGTGTGGCAGATGGTGTGACGGGCGTCCGCAGGGTGGAGTATGTCCTCCAGATGCTCGAAGTCCGCTTTCGTTTTGCCGGTGCTCAACAACACGCGCGGAAGCTGCGTCTGCGTCAGAAAGTGCCCGTTGGCGAGAGTAGCCTTCAGCAGAAAGGACAGACAGAAATCCTCCGAATTTGATAAGCAAATATCCACACCGCCATAGCCTCGCTCATGGAAATACAGCTGTCCAAACCGGTTTTTCTGCTTGCGGCTGCGATGGGTATTGTAGTCGGGGAAATGCGTTTCGTCATAGCAATAGGCCTCTACCCATAGCGGCTCAATGGTCACGCCAAAGACCTCGATGCGGCAATCATTGATAAGCTTATCGCCCTGCATTTGCAGAATATGTACCAGTTCATCATAAGCGGCATTTTTTAAATTGCTGACCAAGGTCCACAAGTCGGCAGCGCGGTCCATACACTCAGTCCTTTCCGGGGCGTTTCAAAAAGTATATCACTTGGATGGCGTTCGTACAAGTTCCATAGGAAGAACTTTGCGTAAGGACACACATTCGCTGCGTTAGTTCTGCAAAATGGCGTGGATGCGTTTACGGTGTACCCATTCATGCCAAGTAAGATCCCCCAATCCCCTGTACTGCAAGGGATTGGGGGATCTTCTCGTGTTGATGTGTTTTAATATGTATCGAGAAGTTTTGCGTAGATTTCGGGCGTTTGTTGGAAGGATCGTTGGAAAGTGACTTGTGTTAACCAAAACGTGACATAACAGGAAAGCCATTGCCTGAAAGCACATTTCCAGTGATTGGTACGTCTATTTCCTCCTCGAGAGCGAGTCTCGGTAATGCAAGTCTACCGGCCATAAATGATACTCGTAGCTCACAACAGAAAACATATTCCATGGAAATAGGTATTCTGTCACCACTTCCATGTCGCGCTACGCAGGTAAGAAAACAGGGAAAAAGATCGCCGACGAAGAAACGGCGCAGAAAATCATCGCTGCACTGGAAAATGAGAGCATCAAGTATGAGACATACTTTAAGCTTATCATTGCCACGGGGATGCGGCGCGGCGAGTGCTGCGCCCTGCAATGGCGGGACATTGACCGAGAGCAGCTCAATATCCACAGTCTGCGCCACACCGCTGCCAGCCTGATGATCGCGGGCGGTGCGGATATGGCAACGGTAGCGGGTATCCTCGGCCACAGCCAGCTCTCCGCCACGCTGGATATCTACTACCCACGCAAGAACAAAAAAGCCGCCAGCGCAGGATCGCAAGGGATGCTTGAGATATGACGCAGGATAGCTCCGTACTGAGTATCCTTTGCCTTCCGTGTGGCAGGAGTGACGGCAGTTACGGGAAAAACTGCGGGGTCACGGTAAAAATTCAAGGAGGAAAAGTACGCTTTTGGGCTTACGCCGGAAGCAAAGAAAATGATAGAAATAAACGCGCCACTGGCTAATTGCGGCAGCCAAAGTGAGTTCGTGGAGAAGGCGGTTCGGTTCTATAACGGCTACCTGAAGGTGCAGAACGCCGGTGCGTTCCTGCCACACGCAGTGGCTGACGTGCTGGAAGGTACGCTGGGCGTCTTCGCAAACCGCATGTCCAAGCTGCTGTTCAACCTGACCGTGGAGCACAACATCACCAACCACCTGCTGGCCGCCGACGTGGATATGACACGCGAGGAATACAACAAGCTGCGCGGCGGCAGCGTCCGCGAGGTCACCAGCACACGGGGTATGCCAAGAATCTGACTTGGCACTTAACAAACCCCCTCGTTGCAAAGCGCGGCAGTCCATGTTACAATAAAAATATCTGTGTTGCAGGTAGCACACTCGGGACAACAGCAACCAAATCTTCTTCCGTGTCAGATGGACACACCCTGCACTCGGTGCTGTAGGGATATTCGCCCAAGGAGAGCCTGACTCTGATAGAGACATCTGGGCAGGAGAACCAGGACAAATTTCAATTAATTGGGAAATGTTGTAATAATCGGCCATGTTAAATCAACTATACTAATAGAGCATCCACGTTGGCATATCAGTAGGGAGGTGACATATGAAATATTCAGCCTAATTGCTTGTGTTCGTGTGTTTACAAAACAAGTAGTGAAAGCCTTGGCGGAAAATAAATGGCTTGTTTGTATTTATCCCCTTTTACTTCCGCGCGGTTTGTATTATTATAATGAGGTGCAGAAAAGAAATCCAATCCACAGTATTCTTTACACCGCAAGGCAGTCCTTTGCGGTGGGCTTAAAACTACCGCTTTATGAATGTGAGGGGAATCGACTAAAAAAGAGATCGCTAGGTCATCACGTTTCTGAAGGTAGGAAGAAACAGGTAAGGAGGTTAGCAAATGGCACACGATGGTAAATTCGCTCAATATATACGCAGAAAGCATATCCACTGGATGGTTGCTGCAGTGCTGTGTGCGCTAGTTGCATTGCTTGTGTTGCGCAGAATTCAGATGCCTGCCGATGTCCCGCTGCCTCAAGTACCCGTCAGTGATCCTCAACCTAAAACGCCGTATTCCATTCCCATCGAGAATACAAAACTGTACGTTTATGTAAGCGGAGAGGGAGCCTTAGATTCTGAAGAAAGCACTACCTATCCCGAGGAAGCTGCTGTCGAATTAGCAAAATCGTTCCTCGACGACTTGATGACTCCTTCCGATGCTCGAACATTTACGATTACGGAGTACAGGGATCTCAAAGTGCGCCTACTGCCAACGACTGATATGGACAGAGAAAGCGCGGACATATACGTACTTAGACCATCTGAAATCAGCAAAGATACTTGGATTGTGGAAATAGATGTTTCCTTTCAATATGAAGGGGTCATCAGCCCCATCGGGAGTGCCGATCAGCGGTGGATTGACATCCTTTATCAAGGCAGTCCCATTGGTTTCCTACTAACACGAAACGGAACGGAGTATACAATGCGTTCTCGTTACAGTGGTGCATAATAGCAGTGCAATATTTTTTAATTGAGTGATTTGTCCGTAACCGTCAAAACAGAGGGCGGCTGGACAGACATGGGACAATCATGTTTCGCCAACAATGAAAGAATTTATAGCCGCACTGGAGGTGGCAAACATTACAACAAAATTGGAGAATGGGAAAATTCATTTGCGGCGAGAAGTAAAAAGGCCGTGGCCATTTAAGCCCGAAACAATTAACTATTCAATAGGTTTTGCTGGCTGGAGTCGGAGTGTAGGCGCTAAAACGGCGCGGGAAGTCCTTCAAAAGCTGAATCTTTACGAAGAGTATCCAGACTATCAAGACTTCCTTGAGGGGAAAGAACCTATGTACCAAATGGTAGAACAGTTTGAGGTTCCACTTAGGCGATTAAAAGATGAATGAATACGCATATTGTGCATTAAAAGTAGCAAAAGCCATCTGATAGATTGCCGAACTCCCTTTCCGCTCCTTTTTCGCCCTTTCTGCGCATTTCCGCGTGTGGGTCACGGTGTGGGTCAAAACTGTCCCACACCGTGACCCACAGATTAAATTGGTCAAAAAGTAAAGAAAAAGTCCTGTTTTCTCTCGAAAACAGGACTTTTTGGAGCTGCTGGGCGGATTCGAACCGCCGACCTCATCCTTACCAAGGATGCGCTCTACCTACTGAGCTACAGCAGCATATATGGCGACCAAGAAGGGGCTCGAACCCTCGACCTCCAGCGTGACAGGCTGGCGTTCTAACCAACTGAACTACTTGGCC
>ERZ1027160.301-NODE-301-length-25485-cov-10.758671_pt1 | contig 25485 bp, 20 predicted proteins | sample MGYA00519275_ERZ1027160 | MGnify/ENA primary metagenome ERZ1027160 (study PRJEB26926, sample SAMN06164707) | human gut metagenome | biome: ENVO:00009003; feature: ENVO:2100002; material: ENVO:00002003 | host: Homo sapiens | place: USA | collected 2012 ...
ACTTGACACCGTTTGTGGCGATAACCGGGGTCAGCTTCGTCACATCTGTGCCGCGGGGCATGGTGATGGTAATGGTATTGGTGCTGTTGTTCACCGCACCGGCCACGCCATTGATGGAGAAGCTGGTGATGCCCTTGGCGGTCGTTGTGGCAGTCTCCCACTTGCAGGTGATAGACACATCGCCCGCAGGCATGGTAAAGCGTCCGTTACTGATGGTTTTGGTTTCGCCGCCCGCTGTTTCCAGCGTATAGGACAGAGAACCAGACACCATCTGATAGCCGTTGTCGGGCGTTACGGTAACGATGATCTCCTCACCCGCATCCGCCTTGGTGCGGTTAGTGGTGATCGTACCACCCTTGGGTGCCCTTATCGAAATCTTATACGCGCCGGTATCAGGCGTATCAGTGCCACTGCCATAGGCGGGGATCTCCACCTTCAGGGGTGCGCTCTCACCACCGGCTGCGCTTACGACCACGATGTAGATGTCGCGTGCATCCTCAGTCAGATTGCTGAGGGTGAAGGTTATCTCACCCGTGCTGGCCGTACCCTTAGTGGTGGATTTCATGATTTCATCCGCAGTGGGAGCTGTCGCGCCGTGATCCACCACCTTGTAGAAGTAGTTGCCTGCCTCGCTGGAGGTGAACTTCACGGTTGCACCGGTCTTGCTGGTGCGGGTAGCGGAGCCGTTGGACAGGGTGGGTGTACCGGGCGACGCAGCTTTCTGAATGGTAATGGTGTACTCCCGGGTAGGACCTTCGTTGCCTTCCGTAAGATCCTTCTGCGAACGCACGACGAACTTTGTGACTGTGCCCAACGTCATATTGCAGGCTTGTCCGTTCGCATTCCACGCCGCTGTATCTCCATCTCTAAAGACCTTGGCATTCTTGGAATACGTCAGCTTAAGAACCATATTGGCCAGATTGGATGCGTCCGCATCAGCCGGCAGGGTAACTGTAAATGCCGTGCCATCCTGATCGCCTTCAAAGGTATTACCGCTATGATTCAACAGTAGCACCGATTCCAGAACACATTCCTCGCTCAAATAGTTGGGGTCTTCCGCGAAGGTGGCAACCACATTGACGGGCTGACGATTGGTTGCCGGCATAACGAAGGTTGTCTGAGCTGCAGTGCTATTCGCAATAACAACCTGAGTGTTATCGGAACCATAAGTCGCACTCCAACCCTGGAAGACATATCCGAGATTGGGCTGCGCCTGCAGCTTGACTTCCGTTCCTTCAACTACGTCGTTAATACTTGTAGCCGCCTCTCCTGCACCGATCTGAGCAGTGGCAGTACCCATGCTCTCATCATTTACCGTGACATTCACATTACCATGGTCCTTCGCTTTAAAGATGGCTTTGATCTCATAGTCTGAGGTTCCGTCAACGGTAAAATAAGGTATCATGTAGGAACTTCCGTCTGCAGGATGATTCGATGCTACATATTCAGGAACTACTATCTCATTCTTTGTTACGTTTTTGATCTCCCAACTGTCCAGTTTAAAGCCAGCATTAGCTGTAGGGGCCGTATCAATATACGCAGAGACTTTCGCACCAGCAATCACTGTCCGAGTAACGGAGTTGTACTTGTGCTGTCCAGAGGTGGAATCGTATGTCGATGCAACCGTTTGCCAGTCTCCAATCTTTAATGCCACATCACCCGCATCAAAATTGTTTGCGGTCAAAGTGACTTGTGATCCGACTGCCACAAACACAGCTTTAAGTGAGACAGTCTCTGCCGGCATGTTGAACTCTAGATCCGCTTTCTTCAATTCAGGGTCGGACAATAAACCTGTCGGCCCTGCCACCACTTCCCAATGGTCGAACTTGGCATCGAATAAGTCATCAATATTAGCGAATCTGTACTTTTGAGGAATGGCCTTGACCACAACGGGATCGCCTTCTTTTGCTTCGCTGGCAGACGTACCGTTTACTGTGATCTCAGTTTTTCCCATCGGTGAAGTCTTGTTCCCGACACTGATTATATACGATCCTTCGACCGTGGCGGTAATTGCATAGGTTACTTCGCTCACCGCTGTGGCAGTCAGGGTCACAGTATACGTCGGACTGTCGGCCTTGCCGTCGTTGGCGGTGAACACCAGCGTGGTCGTCTCACCGGCTTTGGTGGGCTTGTAGCTGTAATTGGCATCCGCGTCAACAGGAGCGGCGCCGTTCACACTCACCTTGTAGGTCAGGGGGTCGTTGTCCGCATCCTCGAAGATGTCAGCCAGATTCAGCGTCCATGCCGTATCCACCGTGGTCGTAGCGGTCGCACTACTATCCACACCGGCCTTGAGAGCAGGCGCGGTGTTCGTATCGCCGCTTCCCGCGTCAACTGTCATAAGTAGGCTGTAGTAAACAATCTTACTATCACCGTAGTTAATCGCAACTTCCGTCTTATAAGCGCTACTCTTATAAGTCCCCGCAACATCCTGAACCATTTTCAGATTGTTTGCAGCGATAGTTCCTTCCTTCGTTACAACTCCGGAAAAATCAGTTTTTGCCACCCATATTTCAGTGGGTATCGTTGTGGCAGCCGTGCTTGTTACCGTGCCATCTTCTACAGTGACAGGAGGCTTAACTGTGATCTGAATCTCTCCCGCATAGGGACGATCACCACGGTCTGTTCTTGTGACGAGTTCAGAGTAATTATCAATGTATATACTCTTGATCTCCCACGCAGTATTGCGGTTTTTCGCCGTGTAGTCGTTGTAGACATAGGACTCATCTGCCAACTTGAAACTCGTTAATTGTGCCCACGTTACTTCTGCCGCTGTGGCATCGTCTGCCGCATACGCTTTGGGTGCGGTAACCGTAAGGAAGCTCATCGCCATGAGCAGGCAAAGGAGCAGTGATACTGCCCTTTGCCATTTCGTTGCTTTCATGGCTCTCTCCTTTCTGCTTAATTAAATCTGTGTCCGTAGCTGGTCTGGTGATCCGCTACGTCGCTGTTTTCTGCCACCTTATCCCAGAGCTGCTGGGAAATGCTGCGCTCAAAGATAACGGTGACGGTATAGTTTCTGCTTTCCGTACCCAGCGTTACGGTGTATATCGACTGGTTGCTGAGATTCACGACCTCACCGGATACCGGACTGACCACGGCTCCCGCAGGAACGGTAACGACCGGCGCGACCGCCGTGACATTCGTTCCCACCGGCAGCTTGACCGTGATGGTTCCGGCACTCTGGTCGATCTCACCCTCCACACCCAGGACGGAGAAGCCTGTGATCTTCGCTGTGCTGGTGATGGGCGTATCATCATCGCCTCCGCTGCTCTTGGCGGAGATCTGCTGACCGCTCTTATTCAGCACAGTGACGGTGTAGGTGCGGCTTGCCAAATCATTGTCGCCGCCCAACGTAAACGTGACCGCATTGGCAAAGTCCACAGCGATACCGGAGGTCGGCGAACAAGTCTTTCCGGTGAATTCGATGTCCGTGACCAGCTTGGTGCTGGTCAGCTTGGAATCGTCCACACCGGTGACAGTGATGGTGCTCTTGGCATTGTCGATGACACCATTGTACCATTCACCGACCGCCTGAACACGGAAACTGGTAATCTCCGCCTGCGCCTTGGATACGACCTTAATACGGTAGGTATTCTGTACCGTCTTATCGCCGGAAGTCACGGTGAAGGTCTGCCAGTTGGAGAAGTTCATCGCATCCTTACCATCCAGAGAGGGATCAACTGTCGCTGCATAGGAGATGCTGGCGCTGAGATACATCTTTGAGGTATCCACACCGGCTCTCACCGTAAGCAGGATCTCCGTTGCTCCATCGGACGCCTTGGTGACTTTCTTCTCCAGAATGTCCATTACGTTCAGTACACCGTTTTTCAGCTTAATGCTGCTGGCATCCAACTCGGCACCGGAAGCGCCCACATCACCATGATTCACGGTGACATAATAGGTCTTGGTGGTCTTTCCGTCCTCGGCCAGCACGGTAAACGGCTGCTTAACGCCTTCCACAAAGGTCGTAGGCAGACTCGGAGCCAGCAATGTCGCACCTTCCGCCATCGTCACCTTCGGAGTCAGGTTCGTCAGGGGCATACCGTTGGGCACCGTAACAGTGATGGTATTCTCGCCGCCTTCGCCGCCCTCGGTGATAACGCCCTTCTTTCCTTCGATCTCGAAGTCGGTGATGGAGGCATCCGTAGACAGTTCACGGGCGAAATCAAACCGGTGGTAATAGAAGTAGCAGGGAGTCCCCTGACCTTTCTCCAGGAATTTGAGATACCACATGGTGGCATAGCAGCCCTGATAGGTTGCCATGGCATCGTTGGTCACGCTGGTCGTATGATGGAAATAGCCGCCGTTTACGTTGACGAAGTTGTCCATCCAGTGCTGCAGCGCACTGTGACCCTGACCATCCGAGAATCGGGGATCGGCATTCCAGTCGATGCCCATACTGCAAAGGCCCATCATGACCCATGCGGCAGACTCGCTGTTGGTCGCACCCCACGCGCCAAAGGAAAAGTCGGAATTCATCTTTCTCAGGATGATTTCCAGGCACAAGTTCAGCTTTTCCTTTATCTGCGCACCATAAGCAGCATCATTCTGATAGGGTGCCAGAGAGTACATGATAGCTCCCACCATGTCAATGCCGAACTCGTCATAATTGCCATAGTCTAGAATGACATTGATCAGGTTCTCCCGCGTCCATCTGGCATTATCAGGAATGGTGTAGTTTCCCATATCCAAAGCCAGCAACGCAAAAATGGGGCCGTTGATGGTGTACTCACCGGAATAGTTGTAGAGCGCTGCGACAAGGTTGTCGATCTCGTTGTTCTTGCTGTCAATGTACGGTTCTCCATTGTTGTACTGCGAGAGCTTCGTGCAGTCAAAGCCGCGGGCAGTCAGCATCATGATGGTACGGTCAAACTCGGTCATTGCCACGTTTGTGGTTGTGTCCAGCTTCGCAAGCTTTGCGGCAATGTCGAAGGGGTGTTCGGAGGTGTTGTAGTTTTCTGGCCGGTCTTCATAGAAGCCGAGGTCCATCCACTCCCAGTCATCATTCGCTTCACTGCGATACCGGGTGATGATATTGTTACGAACCTGCTCAAGCTTGCCTATATACGCATTGGGAGCAGCCTCAGAGGATATCGCGACCTTGACCGTATAGGTTTTAGACGCCTTGTTCTGTGCCGTGACCTTATACTTGACAGGCGAGCTGAAATCCTGCACTTCGCCGGAGGCCGGAGAAACTGTGGCAAACTCGGAAATTTCGATGGTCGGCGCGAAAACAGGAGAGATACCCTTTGGCAGCGTCATGGTGATCTCAGCCGTACCTTCGTTGATCGTGGCTTCATACCCGCCATAGCGGAAAGACTTGATCTGCCGCCCCGTCGCTACCGGAGTGCGGGTGATCGTCACGATATAGTCCTGCTCAGCGCCGTTTTCTGCGGTCACGGTATAGTGATTTTCACCGACCTGAAGCTCTGCGGGCGTCTGTGTCACTTTCGCAAATTCGGATACCGTTATCTCCGGCTTTGCCGTGGTAAGGTCTGTGGCATACGGAATCGTTATGGACACACTACTGCCGGAGATCGTACCGACCGCATCGCCAATCTTGTAAGAGAGAATGTCATTCTCCACAGATTTTTCCGCCGTGACGAAAACGTCATATGTGGCCTCTGTCTCGTACTCCGTGTTGTAAACGACCAGTCCGATTTTCTTAGTAAAGTCGATCTCTTCGGTTTTATCACTTCTCTGGTCGTCAACAGTGTAATAGAAGCCTTCACCGGCATAATCCACCTCAGGGGACAACGAGGTCAAATCGATTCCGACCGGCAGATTCAGCTTGATCGTCCCGTTGCTTCCGTCCTCGCCATCCGTGATGCGGGCAGAGCGAACTTTACCATCAGCTGTTTCGATGTCAAAGGTAAGTACCTTTGTGTAAGGAGTTCCCTCTTCGACGTTGATCGTCCATCTTTGGCTCAGATTCTTTTTGAATCCGTATCCAGTAGTATCACTGCCATTATAATAGGTGCCTGTTGCACGGTCACCCGGTGTTACCGCAGCGATTACTTGTCCATCGCTCAAGCTGCCAATGTTCTGGGTGAATTGACATTCATCGTTGGTTTTTACCGTAGGCGCGGGAAGCTTGTTCCAATCGGTATCTTCCGGCAACCGAAGCGTTATTGTTTTGCTGGCGGTGTCGATCAATCCCCGTGATCCACCAACTGCATAGTATGTGACAGTAGGCTCTACAATACGGTGGTTCTCCAGATAATTCAGATAATACGGCGCGACCACATCCAGAAGCATGTCCAATTGCTTTACTTGATACTGCGAGATCTTATCACCTGAATTGCAGGCAGGTTTCTCCGTACCAGGCATCTTATAGGTCGTCCAGTGCTTGATGATATCAGCGGCGGTAGCCGTTGACCAGCCAGTACCTTCGACCCAATAACTATGCGTATCAGGCCAACTGATCTGGATGTCAAAGGCGATCTGGATCATATTGGCCACAATGCAGGCCAGATTGACATCACTGGGATGGCGGCCGCCATATTGTACTGATGCGGCATTTTGGGAGTCTACCAACGCGTCGAATACCTCGTCAAACTGCTTCATGGTCGAAACCAGTTTTTCCGCCCGGGCGGTATACGCCTCCAGCTTATCAACCGTTTTTTCCTCTTCAGCGGCATTCTCAACAATTGTGATCACAGGCAATACGACACTGCGATCTGACTTAGCATCATAGAAGCGCCAGAACTGTGTCTGGGAATAGTCCGCCGTTCCTTCGTTCAGCGGCTCGATACGGTAACGAAACGTAGTATCTTCAAAGCGAATACCGGTATCCGTCCAATTCGGTGCGCCTGTTGTGTTAGTAAAATATGCAGGCGATAAATTGAGGTTGGTCGTCCCCTCCGGTAACGTCAATTGTACATACGCATTATTGACTGTACCAAAGTAAGCCCCGCTGCTCCACCCATTAAAATGGACATAACCGCCACCTGCTATATAGCGGTCCTCTGCTAACTCACTGAAAACCGGCCATCTTGTATGCTGTGACTCCAGTGCGCTTACCGGCGTGACGCAGGAAAAGAGCATGATCAGAGTCAGCAACCACATTGAGATACGCCGAAAAACTTTCATTTTAAGGTTCCCCTTTCCGATAGATAAAATGAAGAGCGGGCGGGTGGGGAACCCTCCCGCCCGCTCTTCTCTGTCGTTTAGTGCCTTCTAATAAGTTCTATCGTCAGGTTAGAACCAATTGGAATAGTTCACCGTGAAGAACCACACGATACGGGTAGAACTGGTAAACGTCATGTTGTTGGCCGCCACCATGGGAATGGAAGACTTGCCGGTTCGTGTGTTAAGGCCTTCAATGTTTGCATTGTACAAGCCGTTGGCATCATTGGTATACATATAGCCACCCATGCTGCCGCAATCGTTCCAGTTCAGGTTGTTCAGCTTGGACAGGTAGGAGCCGCCGCCGAAGTCAGAAGTGCCGGTAAAATAGCTTTCACGTGTTTCCGGATCCTCGTTCTCGGTTGCCCATTCGTCAAAATCCTGCAGAACGGCCATGACGCTGGTACCAGCATCAAAGGTGTGCGGTTCAGCAATATAGGCGTTCCAAGCGGTCACGATTTCATCGACCTTGTTTTTAATGGTCGTATCACTATAATAGGTGGAATTAATGACCTCAGTCAAATCAACATCATAGTTGCGGATACCAGTAGTAGGATCTCTCTGAACGATAACAGACTGACCCTCGACAGCAAGCTGGGCATTGTAGGTACGGCTCTCGGTGTCGTTTGCAACGGTGAGAATATTGCCTGCAGTGAAGTTGAAGGTATAGCTTGCAGCAGTAACATCTGTGGCACCAGCGCCGGAGATCTTCGCGCCGTCCTTAAGAGTATAGGTAGTAGCAACACTGTTCAACTCCGTACCCTCAGGCAGAACCTTGGAAATGAAGTAGTTAATGAAAGTCCAGTTGGTGCTTCTATTAACAAAGTAGGTATTGCCCATGAAGGGGTTCTGAACATTGGCGCCATAGACATTCATGGCCGTTCCGGCCATCGTTACAGTACCCAAGCCAAGAGGATCGTTCGAATCAATGCCAACCTGACCGCTGGGCAGACCGGCCGCCAGAACATAATCGGTCGAGCCGATGGTAAGGGTATGTGCCTTATTCATCAGGTTCGTCGTGAAGGTACGAGCTGTGCCACCATCAATGGCGGTGCCATCCAGCTTAACGGTAGTGCTACTATCCTGCAGATTGACAGTAACCGCAGCGTTCTTCAGATCATACTCGGTCTTGCCAGTCAGCTGGGCACGGATGTAAGTGGTATTGCCGGTGTTGTCATCCGTCTCGTAGTAGGCAGTCGTAGACCCAACAAGAATGGAAGATACCTCAGCCGGCTTATCTGCCTCAGAATGGGTAGTGGGAGCAGACAGGCCATCGTTGACGGTGGTATCTGCGTGAACAACGGTCATCAAGGAGAACATCATGGCAAATGCCATGCACAGCGCTACAAGGCGCTTAGAAATGGTACTTTTCATTTCTTATAATTCCTTTCATGAGTTTTTTCTTTTTTGTTAAACATAATGTTGCTCACCGTCGTTAGCCCATTGGCATCACCTCCGTAATATCAGAAAAGCAAACATAGAACTTCCTACTATTCTACAGTCAGATGGTAGCAGCGTGTCGTATCCATGGCGTCAGCCTTTAAGATAATTACCGGCACTTCTTCACTCAAATCCACAATGACATTACTGCCATCCATCTGTACTATACAATTACTATCCTCTGAAATCGACCAATCGGAGCCAAGCTCCAGCGTCAGGGCAACATTCGTTTCGTCCTGAACCTCTGATTTCGGGATGGAAATGCTGAACAGCATTCCAGTTTCCTGCCCGCCCGGATTTTTCTCAGCATCGACACGGCATGATACGCCATTGATGCTTACTGAAGAAATGGCATCCGCCGATGTACCATCAGCTCCGGCAGGATCATCCGCCTGTTTTCCACAGGCTGTCAGCATTGATAGCAGTGCGATAATAAGCACTGTAAAGACAATTGAAATCTTTTTCATTGAACTATCCCTCATTCTAATCCGACCTGAAAACTGTAAGTCTGACTTAGCTCACCACGGGTGACTACCAGATCACGCTCTGCCAACGTCAAATTCAAGATGGGCCGCCCGCCCAGATCGTTCACGATGCAGGGACTATCCATGGACAGCACCGCATCCGGGGCGAGCTCCACATTTGCGGCACAGCGGGTAAAATCCGTGTCCGTCGGCAGCGTAATGGCGATCACATAGCGCGTTTCGCCATCCTCTGTATGGGTCTGGATCTCCGCCGTGCTGTTGCCGATCACGAAGCTACGGATCAGCGGCTCCTCATTGGCGGTATTCGCTTTCCCGCAGCCCGCCAGACACGGCAGGATGCAGAGCATTGCCAGCACTACACAGCATATCTTCTTCATATCGTTACCTCACTCAGAGCGGATGGCCTCGTTGGGGCTGATGAGCGTTGCCTTTCGTGCGGGGATCCAAGCGGCGGCAATGGCCACGCAGCCGGAAAACACCACGCCGCAGACCGCCAGCCACCAGGGCAGCACGCACCGCAGCTCACGGGACGCGAAAATCACCGGTATCAGCCATTTGGCGATAAAGCTCAGTATCAGGCCAGCCGCGCCGCCGATCACGCCCACGATCAACGCTTCCGTCAGGAACATCTTGAAGATGTCGCCCCGGATGGTGCCAAGCACCTTCAATACACCGATCTCTCTCGTCCGCTCCGTAATGGACATCATCATGGTGTTGGCCACGCAGATGGCGGAGATCAGGACGGCGATACCGCCCAATGCGCCCAGCATTGCCTGGATCTGACGGGACTGTGTGCGCACCGTCTCCAACATGTCATTGAGAGAGTAGGTGTTCAGACCCGTGTCGCGGATCAGCTTGACAATACGCTGCACATCGTTGACGTTCTTCACCTTCACCCAAACGAGATCGTAGGTGGGGCCGTTGGCCTTCTCCTCCGCCGTCTTGGTTTGAGTAGTCGCACCCATGTAATTGGCGTTGGCCTGCGTCATCTCCTGCAAGCGGTCAAAGGACATGAACGCGGCGGTGGCGAAGTTGTTGTTCAGCGTAGAGCAGATACCCGTCACCCGCAGAGTATACAGGTTACTGGAGGGCAGCGCCCGTCCGTCCGTGTCGGCCTTCGGCTCACCGGTCAGGCTGGAGGAATCGAAGGTCATGCGGACAGGCACTTCCAGCAGGTCGATGAGGGCGTTGCCGTTCTCATCCACCGCCAGCTCCCAATCCTTCGCCTTGTTGGCAAGTCCGGCGGCCACATCGTCGGTAAACAGCACCTCCGGATGCAGGCGTGTGCCGTCCCCGGCCATAATGCCCCGCTCCGGCGTCAGCATGAAGTTTTCCGCCGTGGTCATGTCGATGCCGTAGACGCGCACCATGTTGACATAGTTGCCGGACACGATGTAGGCGGACTGCTGGTAGACCGGCGTCACCGCCTCTACGCCGTCAATGCCCCGGAAGGCCTCCAGCGCCTTGTCGTTCAGCAGCGCTTTTCGTCCGTAGTCGCTGGTGGAGGGCGTCACGTCGATCTTCGTCAGACTGCCCATGGCCTCGATGCTCTCACGGTACGCCTGCTCATAGCCCAGGCCCACGGAGATCAGCACCACGATACACATGACGCCTACCGCCATGGAAAGCGCCGTCAGGGCCGTTCTGGTCTTTCGTCGGAACAGGTTCGTACAGCCGTAGTGAAAAAGATCTCTCGGCTTCATACGTTTCCGTCCTTATCGCTTCCGTCATAAACCAGCGGCTTCTCGCCGATATCCGGCGTGCCGCCGTCCGCGTCAAAGTCGTCGTCAAAATCGTCCAAGGCAGCGGTGTTTTCGGCACCGGGTCCGATCTCGCCCCGTTTATAGCGGATGATGACATACAGGACAATGCCGATCAGGATAAGCGCAAGGATCAATATCAGCAGCCACAGCCACCAGCGGCTGCCTGTGCCGTCTTTTTTTGCGTTGGCGCTGTCGGCACTGCTGTCCGCAGAGCTTTCCGCCACGCTCAGGGGCACGGAGATGTCCTGAGAATACGTCTCGCCGTTGGCGTCCTCATACTGGAGGATCATCTTGCCCACAAACGCGCCGATCTTGGAGAAGCCCACCGTTACATCGGCACTGGTGGAGCCGCCTGCCAGCAGGTCACCCACATAACAGGGCGCGGCGGCGGTCATACCGTCGGTGGCCATCACGCGGATGTTCATGGCCTTGGCCCGGCCCATGTTGGTCAGGGGCACGGAGATGGTAGCTTCCTTATCCTTGCTGGGCGTGCCGTAGACCTCCGGCGTACCGGCCAGAATGTCCATCTTCTGACTGACCGGCAGCATGATGTTCTGCGCCGCCTTACCGGCCACCGCCTCGGTGGTCTCATAGGTCAGGTTGATGCCCAGCATGGCGGGGCCAACCTCCGCGTCCTGCTTGGCCATGATCTTATACTTCAAGGTCGCCGTGCCGCCCGGCTTGATGGAGTCGGCATAGGCGGTATCCGTACCGCCCACGCACAGGGTCAGGCCGGGGGAATTGGTGAATACCAGGCTGGAGATGATCTTCTTGGCCGTGTCATACTTGGAGTTATTGATGAGCGTCAGGCGCAGCTCCGTTTCCTCGCCCGCCATCAGGCCGGACACCTCGGTATCGTCCACATACAGCTTATAGCTCTGCACCATCACGGACATGGCGGAGGCGTCATAGCCGTCGATCACGGTAAACTGCGTGGAGAAGGAGCCCTCCGCAGGGGCGCTGTTCTCGAAATAATTGGCCTTGAATTTAATGGACTTGTTGCCGGAGGTGGCAAAGGGCGACACCTTGAAGGTGTAGTCCAGATACTTCACCTCGCCGCTGGCCCAGTAGTCAAAATACTTGCCGTAGTTGGTGGACTCCACCACGAAGGGGAATTCATCCAGAGAGGTGGACACCACGGGATAGACCGTCACGCTGGTCAGGGTACCGCCCACATTGATCACGGGGATCCGCATGGAGATAGTCTGATTGGGTGTGCCGGTAGGCACGGTATAGGAGCCGCCCGCGTTGGTACCCGCCACCTGAAGGCTGCCGAAGGAGGTGGTAACGCCGGACATATTGCCGTTGTCGGTAACGGTCACATAGGCACTGACCTTGAAGGTCACGTCCTCGGTGATAGTGGTGCCGTTCACGGCATCCTCCCGCCACACAGTGGCATTGATCTTAAAGGGCACAGCGTAACGGCCCTTGCTGGCGAACTCGCTGATCTTGAACTCGAACCACACCTCGGCGGTGGAGTTATAGGACATATCCTTCAGGTGCTGCACATCGCTGGCGTAGATCAGCTCAAAGGGCCAGTTGGACACGCTGGTGTCGGTGGGCACGTCGGGATAGATGTTGATGTTGCGCAGCATGTACTTCTCGCTGGGCAGGTATTCCTTATTCACCGCCAGCGGCAGCACGATCTTCACCACCTGACCGGGAACGCCTTTGGGGGACTGTGCGCCGGTATCCATCAGGATCAGGGCGTTGGCGTCGCTGGGTATGACCTTGATATCCGTGTTGGGCTTTTCGTCTGTAACCGAGACCCCGCTGACGCCGGCATCCTCTCCGTTTTCGTAAGACGTGTAAGCCTCAATGGTGCTGTCATCTATCACATCCTCTGTGACTTCTTCCGCCATAGCGACGGTGGGCAGCATGGAAACTGCCATCAATACGCAGATCAACAATGCCAATACCCGTTTTGCCGTTCCTTTTTTCACTTCGTGCGCTCCTCTCCGGTGTGGTGATTTTCTGTCTCTATTTTTCCGTCGCTGAAATAGACGGTGCGATCCGTGTAACGCGCCATCTGGGGATCATGGGAGCTGAGGATGAAGGTGGTGTTCCGTTCCCGGAAGATCTCACACAGCAGCTCCATGACCTCCTCGCCGGTGCGGCTGTCCAGGTTTCCGGTAGGCTCGTCTGCCAGCACGATGGAGGGCTCGGTGATGATGGCCCGTGCGATACTGACACGCTGCTGCTGGCCGCCCGACAGCTCCGAGGGCCGGTGATCCACATGACCCCGCAGCCCCACACGGCTCAGTGCCTGCCGTGCCAGCCAATTCCGCTCGGCCTCCGGTACGCCCCGGATCGCCAGCGGCAGGGCCACGTTCTCAAGAGCTGTATACTGGGGCAGGTTGTTGTAGCTCTGGAACACGAAGCCGATATAACGGCGGCGGAACTTCGTCCGCAGTTCCTCGTCCATGGCTTCCAGATGGTGCTTACCGCGGAGGATGATCTCGCCCTCGGTGGGCGGCTCCAGTCCCGCCAACATATTCAGCATGGTGGACTTGCCAGAGCCGCTGCGGCCCGCGATGCAGACGAATTCGCCCTGCCGTACGGACATGTCCACGCCATCTAAGGCACGGACTGTATTGCCGCCTACGGTATAATACTTTTTCAGACCCATCGTCTGTATGATGATTTTTCGCTCGCTCATAGTTCTCTCTCGCTTATTTGAAATGTGGAGGACGGCAGCACATAATGCCGTTCCTCCGCCGTCAGGCCGAATTTGATCTTGATACGCTCCAGCTTCCGTACCCACGGGTCGCCCAGCGCCCACAGCACCAGAAACGTACACAGCCCGTGGCAGAAGTCAAAGAAGAAACTGGACACATAGGCCGCGCCCACCGTCTGCCATGTGATGGGGCTGACGTAGCCGATGATGAAGTACAGGTTCATGATCCAGCCGTACAGAAAGCCGGACAGGAAGCCGTACAGGCACAGCCGCAGGGGTGCGTGATCGGTGAGCTGCCGCACGAAATGCAGCAGGTCGCCGCGGTTCGTATCCTCCGGACACAGCCTGTCCCACAGCTTCGCCGTGAAATGCTGCCGGTTTTTACCCGCAAACACACCGGCGTTTTTCAGGATACCGGCCAGAAAGCCTACCAGACCCCAAGTGAACATCTGCCAGGGCGTCCATGGCCCCTGACCGAAAATGAAGTTGCTGACAAAGCCTGTCAGCGCACCGGTGAGAAACCCCGCCTCCGGCCCGAAGGCCACCGCCGTGATGATAATGATGGCGGAGCAGGGCTTGAAGTTGGGCAGGGGGATGATCTCGAACACCGTGCGGCCCACAACGCCAATGGCCGCCATCACCGCGATGGGCACCAGCTCACGGGCCTGAGGCTTCTTCTTATCGAATACCAGAATGAAGGGTATCGCGGACGCCAGCAGGAACAGCAGGCCCAGCAGGATGTCCGAGTTTAATATGATGTAGTCCCAGAAGGTACGGGAACCCACCGGATTGACCGCAGGGCGGTGGCTGTGGTAATACCCGAAGGCCACCATCAGGGCGGGCAGCACCAGAAGGATCACCCACGCGGCGGCTCTGGTTCTTTTGCTGACAAAGAGCTTCGACACGACGTGATCACCTCCTCACAGGTAATGTCCGTGGGGAAATGCTCCGCCGCGATGCGGTTGGCGTCGGTGGTATAGAAGCGGTTGCCCGCGAAGAAGGCATGTGGCTCACCCTCAGACAGCAACAGCCCATCAAACATCAGGGCGCAGCGCGTGGCGTAGCGGGCGGCGAACTCCACATCGTGGGTCACGATCAGAATGGACGTGCCATCCTGGCACAGCGCCCGCAGCAGCTTTGCCAGCTCCGCCTTGGCGTAGGCGTCCAGTCCCTTGGTAGGCTCGTCCAGCAGCAGCACCGTGGCCTCACGCAGCAGCAGCTTGCCTACAGCAAGACGCTGGATCTCACCACCGGACAGGTCGTAGGGATGCCGCGCCAGCAGGGGCGTCAGCTCCAGCTTCTCCGCCATCTGCATGGCCTTGGCCTGATCCTGACCGGCGCAGTCCAGCAGCTCCTTCTCTACCGTATCGGCCACGAACAGCGACCGTGCGTTCTGGGGCAGCATACAGAGCCGCTGGCCCTTCGCCAGCTTCACCCTGCCACGATAGGGCTTCTTGAAATTTGCCAGTGTTTGCAGCAGCGTGGTCTTGCCCGCGCCATTGCCGCCCAGCAGGCACAGCAGCTCGCCCTCCCGAAGCGTTACATCTGTGCCGCGAAGAATGTCTTTGCTTTTTTCGGTATATCGGAACCAAAGTTCCTTGCCCTCCAGAACAGCAGGGCGCTTTGCTTCTTTCTCGTTTTTTGTAGCTTCAGGCGGGGAGACTTCCTCCGTGATGGGCAGCAGCCGCTCCAAGCGGCGGCGGCCATCCCGCACCGTCAGGGGCAGCTCGTCCGTCTGCTCCAGCTCGCTGAAAATGCGGACAGCTGCGGGGAGGCCAAAGTAGATGCGGCTCTTTTCCGCGCTGCCGGACAGCTGCCGCGCGATCTCAGCCGGTGCGCCATCTGAAAGGATGCGGCCCTTGTCCATGGTCACCACCCTGTCAGCGGCGGGGAATACCTCGTCCAGCCGGTGTTCCGTCATGAGGATGGCAACACCCAGCTCGCGGTTGATCCGCTGGACGGTCGCCAGCAGATTCCGGGCAGCCAGTGGGTCCAGCATGGAGGTGGGCTCGTCCAAAATCAGCAGCTTCGGCTCCATGGCCAGTGCCGAGGCCAGATTCATCAGCTGCTTCTGCCCGCCGGACAGCTCCGTGGTCTTGGCACGGAACCACGGCTCCATGCCGAAGAAAGCGGCCATCTCCGCCACACGGCGGCGGATCACCGGCACGCTCAGCGCCATATTCTCAAGGCCGAAGGCCAGCTCGTGCCATACGAAATCGGTGACGATCTGGTTATCCGGGTTCTGCTGTACGAAGCCGATCTCCGCCGCAGCGGTCAGCTCCGGCAGTTGGGAAAGGGGCGCGTCCTTATAAAAGGTCTCGCCGGCTCTTGCCCCCACAGGCAGCAGGCCGGGCCTGGCATGGCGCAGCAGTGTGGTCTTGCCGCAGCCGGAGGGGCCGCACAGCACCACATACTCCCCCTTATGTATCTCCAATGAGACGTCGTCCAGTGCCCGCATGTCAGCCAGCGGGTAGGAGAAGCTCAGGTGTTCAAACCGTAAGAGTGCCATCTAATGGCCTCCTTTGTTTCAAGGATACCGGGCAGGAACATCAGCACAGCGTAAAAGACAAACATGGTATAGCTGGCACTGCCCAGCAGCACCGGCGTCATGGCGGGATAGAACTCCATATACCCGTGACCGAAGGCGCGGGCGGTAATGCAGATGCCTGCCACTGCCAGAATGAGGCCCAGCGTCCGGGCGTCCCGGCCATCGAAACGGAACAGGTGGAAGGTGGTACGCCGCTTGGTACCGTAGCCCCGGGCTTTCATGCTGTCCGCCGTTTCCACCGCCGCCTCCATGCTCATGGTCAGCAGCACCGACAGGTTCCGCAGGGCGCTGCCCAGCCTTTGCAGCAGGCGTGTCCCCTCATCGCAGAGCATCGCCTGCGCCTGACGGATCTCGCGGCGGTTCTGTTGGAGCTGTGGGATGAACCGCAGCGTCATGGTGATCAGCAGCGACGTACCGGGAAAGGGCTTGCCGAACAGGTACAGGAACTTATCCGAGGTCATGACCTCCTGATAGCAGGTAAACCACATAATGACCGCGCACAGGGAGCAGCCGGACACCAGACCGTAGCACACGGCTTCCAGCGTGTACCACAGGTGATTGATGGTAAAAAGCATGGTCACGCCCCGATGGTTGAATAGCGGATTGGCGAGGGCGATCAGCAAAAACATAGGCCCCACAAACCGCATGGTGTGGCCGTAGGCCCTCCAGCCTCGCAGCCGGATGGAAAACCAGCTGGCGCCGAGAAAGGACAGCGCCACCGTAACGGGGTGCATGCATCCCAGCGTCAGACCCAGCACCAGCACGAAGTACGCCATACTGACCGCCGGATGCAGGTTCCCGAAGAAACGCATCCGGGTATCAGTCATGGTTATCCTTCCAATCCTGAGCACCTTCCCACCAACCGCCATCTAGATCAAGGCCAAGGTCGCAGGTGTAATTCCACTCAATGACCTCGCCGGGCTTGACGTAGTACACGCCGCAACCGTAGTTGGGATACCAGTCGTTGACACAGTACATCCAGCCGCTCCAGCGGCCGCCATCGAACTCATAGAGGTTGTTGATGCCCTCCACATAGCAGCCGCTGGAGGTGCCGCCCCGATAGGACATGTGGATCTTGTACTTTTCACACACAAAGGCGAGGACGTCGAAAACCGTGTCGCCCTCCTTCACCTCCACCGTGGTTACCGGCAGGATCACGCCGGAGGCCGGGACGATGCCCGCCCACTTGCTCTCCAGATGCATACCGTTATTCACCGCCGTATCGCAGCGAATGGTAATGGTGACGGTGTTTTTCTTGCTTTCGGGCTTCTGCTCGGGGGTAGGCGCGGGGGTGTTGCTGTCCTCGCCCTTCTGGTCGTCTTTTTTATTGTCATCCTTTTTCCCGCCGGAGTTGGATGGCTTGTTGGCGGTATCCTCCTCCGGGGTGGTAGAAGGCGTCTGGTCTGTCTTATTGCCCTTGTTGCCCTGCGATGCATCTCCGGAGCCCTGGGCATAGAAATCCGCCACGCTGTCAGGCTTGCTTTGGGACGGGGTAGATGTTGTTTCCTTTTTGCCGAAGCTGAAGGCCTCTGTAAACCAGGAATACCACGGCTTTTCCTCTTCGGGTTGGTCGGTATCCTCTCCCACATAATCCAGATCCAATTCGCCGCTATTGCCGGCAGTGCCGGTCTGGGCGCAGGCGCACAGGCTCAACAGCATCATAAGTGCCAGCAGGAACGCGATGATATATCTCAGATTCTTTTTCATGTCAATTCTCCTTCAGCCATTAGGGCTGTTGATTTTGAGGATGCGGGAGGGGTCGGCAAACCCCTCCCGCTATGGAAAAGACAACGGCATTTGCCGTCTCGACTTGCCTTTTGCGGTTTTGAGGATGGGGGACGGGGCGGCTTAAACCCCGTCCCCCTATGGAAAGCTGACAGTCTCCGTTCAGACTGTCTCGGCTTGACTGGGGTTAATTGCTGCGGATATTGTATCAAGTGCGGCTTCAGCGGAGGTCGCTGCCAAGGTAAGAGCTTTTGCTTCAGCCTCCGCCTTCTTCTTCGCCGCCCATTCAGCCTTAGCAGCCCGCTCCGCACGCTTTTTGATAGCCTGCTCCTTCTTTCGCTGCTCGGATTGCTCCAGCTTGCGCTGCCGCTTCTGCCTTCGCTCCTCACGGAACAACGGTTCTTGCTTCACCTTTTCCGCCTTATAGCGAGCGGTGTCGCGCAGCTTGCGCATGGAACGAGGCTGCGGCAGCCTTGCCGCCGCCATCGCGGCTGCCCAGCTGCCAAAACGCTGCTCAATAAACGTACCGCCATCCACTTCGCTGGGGGATGGGCTGTGACCCAGCGAGATGGCACACCGGCTCAGATACCGCGCCAGCTGCGGCAGCGGCGTATCTGCGTTTCGCTCGGCAAATGCTTCATCACGCGCTTCCAGTGCTGCTACAGCCCTTTTGACTATTTGGTTTTGTGCCCACGCCTGAAAATCAATGGGACGTCCGCCGCGTTGAGACATAGTAACACTCCTCCTTATTACGAAAAAACGCCGGACAAGCCCCTTCTCAGGGGATGACCAGCGACATTTTGGCAAGAAAAAACGCTGACAAAATCCGTCAGCGCATACTCCTGCCCTCGTCACAGCGAGAGAGCGCCACTGTGTACCAAAGATCCTTGACCGTGCAATTCTCCTGCCCTCGCGCCACAAGGCTTTCGCCTTTCGTACATGATCTACCTTCTCAGAAGCTTCCTCCCAATGGCGGTATTACCCAACAGCTTTCGCCGCTTCGACCATTTCCTTGCGCTCACAGTGCCGTCCGCAGAGGGTTTCTAACCCAAATTCCTTTTAGGCTGCTGCCTGATCTTTTGCATATAAAAAGATCTTTACGACCAACACAGCCACACGGTTTCACCGGATCATATTTACTTGTCTGTTGCAAATGAATGTTGCTGCTGCGGTTTGTGCATACTGCAAAGTGTCAGCACACGCTCTGGGTATTTCGTAAATCATATACAATTCACGACAGAAAAGTTATCGCAATTCCATTTTTTACTATACATTGACTTGCTAAAAAAGTCAATAAAAAATGCAGAAAAATTGTGAAAAAGAAAGAACCCTCTGAATTACAATTCAAATTGCTTCATATTGTTTCCATCATCTGGAAGTTCAAAAGAAAGGATACCACGGCATCTTGTTTATTGCCGTCACAAACACCGTCAGAAAGAAGGGAAGATTACTATGCCACGTCGCGGAGAGAACATTTACAAACGGAAAGATGGCCGGTGGGAGGGTCGCTATATTCGTGGCCGGACACCTGCCGGCAAGGCGGAATATGGGTATGTTTATGCCAAGAGCTATGCCGCCTGCCGTGAGAAGCGGCGAAGGATGGAAGATGCGCTGCCACAGAAGCCTATGTTGACAGGTGAAATGTCGGTATGTCAGGCAGCAGAATTCTTCCTGTCCGAGCGCCGCGGCGCACTGAAGGCCTCAACGATTGGGCGTTACGAGTATATGATACGGCACTATATTGTCCCTGAAATTGGAACGATCCTGCTGCGTGATCTGACGGCGGAAAAACTTTCTGTATTTTTTTCGCGGCTGCAAGATAGAGGTTTGTCATGCAAGAGCACAAGGGATGTTGGCGTGCTGCTGAAAACAATTTTCAAAGTTGTGAAAAAGAAATGCCATTGCGACTGCCCCGGCAGGGATGTGGAGCTGCCTGCATATCGAAGCAAAAAGGTCGAGGTATTTGCTGACCACGAAATAGCCGCGCTGGCGCAGAAGGTATTGGATGCACCGGACATCACGGGACTTTGTGTCCTTCTAATCCTGAACACCGGGCTGCGCCTTGGTGAGATCTGCGCTCTACGCAAAAGTGACATTGACTTCCGTTCAGGCTTTCTGCGAATTGAGCGCTCGGTTGCCCGTGTGCGGGATGCTTCCGGAACACATTTGGTGGTTCAATCCCCTAAAAGCAGCAGTTCTGTACGTCTTGTGGCAATTCCCAATGATATGCTGGAGTTGTTGAAAACAGCCACGCAGAATATTCAAAAAGATAACTACCTGCTGACCAATACGAACACGCCAATGGAGCCGCGCACACTGCAATACCGGTATCGGAAGCTGTTGGAACGCTGCGGTACCCGCTATCGAAATTTTCATGCTATGCGGCATACCTACGCGACACGGTGCATGGAAAGCGGCGTGGACATCAAGAGCCTCAGCGAGCTGCTGGGCCACGCTGATATACGGACGACATTACAGACCTATGTGCATTCCTCTCTGGCACATAAAAAGCAGGCGGTGCAGAGTATATGCTTTCTCCCGATTGAAAGTACGTGGGGCAGTTTAACTCCGTCAAAAATTCCGTCAGAGATGCCGCAAAGCGATGCACTGCAAAGACGCGCAGACGCAGGGGTCGTAAATTGTATATGATTTACGAAAAACGAACTATTCCTCATGCAGCCGTAGGCATCTGTGCCTACGGCTTTTTTTGTTTTGCAGGCAAGGCGCGATCCGGCTTGCCGCATCGTGACCGGGACTAATCATCCGGTTATCAAGACCGTCTGGGATAGAACTGCTCGCCGACCCACTCTGCGGTCAGTTCTTTCGGATGCAAGACCAGCGTGGGCGTATGGCTTTCCACAGCAAAAGCAAAGGCTCTGTTTTCCCCACTGCCCGTTGCTGACATATCCGCATCATGGACATATAGTACCACATCGGCAAGGTCGATGACCTTCCTATAGGCTTGCAGCTGTGCATCCGGCGTACCCACGGGACACACGACCGAAATATGGGTGCATTTTTCCAGCATAGTAAAATAGCGTTCCCGCAGATACGGTGCCCACTTTGTGGCCTGTTCCTCGTGTGGTGTGTAGCAGAAAAGCATCAGGCCTTGGTCGGTGGTTTCCCGCAGACCATTGACGATTTCGGCTGCGTAAAGACCTACGCCGCAGTCGCAGGCGGTCAGAAACTGTGTCACACCGCGCTGGCGCAGCGCCATAACCTGCTGCGCCAGTTCGATTTTCATTTTCCGGCAGCCACTATCTTCTTCATCAAACCCCCATGGAAAGCGCATGGGTGCTTGTCCTATGACTGCACAACGGTATATACGGCAGCCTTCTTCCAAAGCAGTCACACCCTCACAAAGATTATTGTCGCAATAAATGATACGACAATAATTATTAAAATGCAACGATTTTCCAAAGTATAATAAACGAAAAATCTAAGGTGGTGAAGTTGTGACAGATATTCTTGAAATCATCAAGCAGAATCGTGAGGCACGGGGATGGTCGGAATATCAGCTTGCTGAACGCTCTGGCCTGCCACAGTCTACCATCTCCTCGTGGTATAAAAAATCTATGACGCCATCGTTTGCATCGCTTGAGAAGATCTGCGATGCTTTCGGTGTTACATTGTCGCAATTCTTTGCGCAGGACGACATTCGTGTGGCTCTGACTCCCGCACAGCGTGAGATGTTGGATAAATGGAATTGCCTGACATCAGTGCAGCAAGCAGCGTTGGCAGCACTCATGGATACGATGATATGAATGGATAAGCCGGTTCTCGCGGCGAAGAAGCGTTTTCCACCTGTGCGCCCCGGCAGCTTTCCGCTACAATGGCCTTGTACTTGAGGTCATTAGGCATTGAGGCCGGAGCAGCGCAGGCACGGGATGGGCGATCATGTCCAGCGGAGCATATCAGCGTGGCCATGACCCCCGACAAAATCTTGAAGGGGCGAAACGCAAATAAACCAATGAAAAAAGATGAAGGGTGTATCAGCTGGTACATCCTTCATCTTTTTCGCTATTCTTTTTTTGCTAATGTTTGCGTATGCAGGAACGCATCCATCAGCATTTTCCCATCCTCGCGGTCACTCCACCAGTACGGGCGCAGAAACAACAGAGCATTCTCCAGCCAAACATAATCGTCCTTGGTCAATGTATGACTTTGAAGCCCTGCACTGATCCTGATATACGATTCTCTTACTTTGGCACTGGCATGGTCACGCACAAGATAGCCGTTGAGAAAGCCGGTGATGACAGATATTTCCTCATCCGTATAAAACATGGCGTCCCTCCTGAATTCAATCGCACAGGACAGAGTATAGCATATTTTCTTTGCATCCACAAGCAGTCCCGCCTTTTCTGGCCTTACTGTAGCAGGCGGCGCACGGAAAGGCAAAACAGGATACCGAGCTTTCGCCCGCACATATGTGCAACTATGAGCTGTATAAAACAGTAGGTCGCGGCAACGCCGCGGCCTGCTGTACCATTATGAGAAAAACAACTTGTCGGCTGATTCGTCCAGCTTGACCACGCTCAAGTCGATGAAGTCATCCAGCGACGGCGCGGAACGCCGCAGGTATTCGTGTCCTCCGTCCACAGCACAGGCACCGCACGAGCAGATTTTGAAGTCGTGTGTCGAGGTAGATTCTATAACATCCCCGCACTTTCTGCATTTGATGGCGTTTTTGATAATCATGTCGTTCTCCGCATCCTCGGTTCATACAATTCAGGCGCACACACAATCGGATTCGTGTGCCGCGCAGGGAGGGAAAAGTGTGCAACCATTGCACACTTTTCCCTCGCCTCAGTCACGCGCTCTGTTGCACGAAGATGCCCTCCTCATCCCATGTGACTAACCGGAAATTGTAGGGACGGTCATCAGGCGCGGACAGCCCGTTGAGGATGTCCAGCAGCTCCCGCACCTCAGGCGGGTGATACCGCGCGATGAGAATTGCCTCATCCACAGGCTTGTTGTCCAGCGCACAGCCGTCCACATACATACGGAGCTGGTATAAATCCAACGCCTTCGTCTTGCCCGCCTTGGCTTCATAGATGGTCACGCCATTGACGCAGCCCACAAACAGGTCTACCTTCGCCTTCAGTCCGATTTTCTGAAACACCGGCTCCTCGCGGCTCACCCGCAGGGCATCGGGGTTGCTCTCGCACTTAGCTGCCAGCTCCTTGACGTAGCGGGCTTCAATGGTGTCCGCGTCTTTGGGCGGTGCGGGGACATAGGTTGCGATCCAGCGGAACAGCTTGTTCAGGCGCGGGTCCGCTTCACAGAAGGACGTCTTTGTATTCTTGGTGGCAGGCAGTGCAGCGGAGTTGTTCGTAATCAGGTCTACCTGCACCAGAAAGCGGTTCTGGCTGGGATGAATAGCCTCGCCCCAAACACGGTCGAACAGTCCGTGCTCAATGGCGCGCCCGTTGATGCGCAGCTCTACACCGCTGGAGGCCATGTTGCCCTTATAGTAAATGGCATTGCTCTTGGTAGGGAGGATATTCCCATACCGGCAGTGGATGGTCAGCTGTCCGCCGCCCAAATCATAGGGGACATTCTCCAGCCGTTTCATGGTTCCCTCCTCCCATGTGGGCTGCAGAGGCTTCAAAATGTGGCACTTCTCTGTGCCGCCGTTGACCTCCAGCACCTTCATCGTGATGTTCGTATCGGCCAACACGCCGGCGTAGATATACCGAAGTTCCTCGATGGCATACATCACGAGATGGTGGAAATCAGACTGCGCCGCCTTGCGGTCGGGCTTCACCGTCTGGAACTTTGCCATGGGGCAGCGGACGGTAACGGCGGTGCCGGTCGGGTAGGGCAGACCGCCGGCACCAGGGTAAAAGAACACCTTCATGGGCTGGTCCTCCTCAGACGTACCCATGGAATAGGGTGCCGTGACCTCGCGGTACTGGTTTGCAGCCGCGTCCTTTTTCGTCCGCGTCCGGATGCTCCACTGCTGGCTGGGGCTGCTGTCGCAGGATGCCAGCGCGTGCTTCAACCCGAAGCCATGCTCGTTCAGCGGCGTCTGCGCCCCGTCCCGGCAGGCGATGGTCAGCGCACTGTCCAAATTGGTGATGCCCGTGCCGCCGTCCACCACGCCGATCTCCACCGCATCGCCCAGATTCTCGAAGGACACCACAATCGTCATGGAGAGGTCGGGGTCGTCGCTGTTGGCACGGAGATTGGAAATCGCATCGTCCGCCAGCTCGCAGATAGCCTGCGCCGCACTGTTGAAATTGTCACCGATACCCGCGAAAAGTCCATACCCAGTGGGGTTGTTATGGATAATCTCTTCCGCAATGGGGTTGTTGTTCCTGTTTTCCATGGTTAAAGCTCCTTTCCGTTACTTTGCGCTGCGTGTAACAGCGTCCCGGCGAATAGCGTCTGCGACGATGCGCAGCAATGACTGCTGGCGGATGACCTCCCAACAAAAGCACTCAATCAGGGTGTCAGGCGTCACGCGCAGGTCAATGCAAACCTGCAGCAGCTCCATCCAATCGTCCTCGGTCATCTCCACTTCGATGGTGTTCTTTCTGTTTTCGTCCATGTCCGTACTCCTTTGTTTTTGATAAACAAAACACCGTGCAGGAAATACCTACACGGTGCGTCGGAAAACGACAAGGAAACGGAGTATCCGTCCGCAGGGAGGACTTGCAAATCCCTTGAAAATAGGGTATACTTCTCCCTGCGGTGCGGAATTTTTCCGTTGTGTAGGTGGTTGCTTCACCTGCGCAGGTCATAGGGAGTTGGCGCTCCCTGTGACTGCCGTTGTTTTGTTTTCTATAGCTATTATATCATATTGGGGACAATATTCAATTGGCAAAGTCCACAAATATTGGGTACATTATATGTGCAACTTGTATATTGAACCCAGTATAGCTTTTCGGTTAGAATAGTACTGAACTGATATAGCTTAAGGAGGCCATTATGGCAGTTTCAAAAGCGCAGCAACGCGCTGTGAATAAGTACGTCAAGAACAACTATGATGAAATAAAGCTCCGCATGCCCAAAGGCAAGAAGGAAATCATTCAGGCGCACGCGGCACAGCGCGGCGAGTCCGTCAACGCCTACATCAACCGCGCCATCGACAAGGCCATGAGCGAGGACGATTCCTCTACCTGAACAGACAAGGCAGGTGATCTGCGCCATCGGCGCAGATCACCTGCTTCTTTAAGAGCCTCTTTCCTGCAGCACCTTACACATGGTATAGTGGCGGTACTGGAGGTGCGATGCGGATGAAGACAACAATAACCTTTGAATTGGAAACCAACATCAGGGAGCAGCTGGCGGCCATCTGCTCCCGATATAATCTGTCGCTTGAAGAGGCATTTACTTCTTTTGCAGAGGTCGTCGTCCAAGCGGGAAGGCTTCCATACGACATGGAAGTGCCTAACGCGGTGACTCAGGCAGCGATGGCTGCCGCTGAGAAGGGCGAAGGGCTGTCCGGCACATTCGACTCCGCGCCTGAACTGATGGTCGCTCTGGGCTATACACGGGGCAATTCGAGACGCTACACGCTCGAAGAACTGGACAACGAAGAAAAGGATGCCGAGATGAGCCGCTGCAACTCGTCCGTGGACTTTGAAGCCTAACAACGTGCCAAGATGAAGGGCATCCCCGTGACACGCTACGATGCAGAGAGAAGGGTGGCTTATTGATGCTATTATAAAAGTGGACACGGAAGGGTAGAAAAAAGCCTGTCCGTGGAGT
>ERZ1027160.324-NODE-324-length-24581-cov-9.418780_pt1 | contig 24581 bp, 19 predicted proteins | sample MGYA00519275_ERZ1027160 | MGnify/ENA primary metagenome ERZ1027160 (study PRJEB26926, sample SAMN06164707) | human gut metagenome | biome: ENVO:00009003; feature: ENVO:2100002; material: ENVO:00002003 | host: Homo sapiens | place: USA | collected 2012 ...
CTTCTAGCTTCGTCGGCAGCGTCAGATGTGTATAAGAGACAGGGTACTGGGTGGTGGGGTCGCCGTACTGGCTGGCCTGCAGCAGCAGGGAGACATCCCAGATGGCGCTGTGGAACAGGGATACCACCACGCGGTCGCCGATGCCCGTCTCGCGGGCGCGGTACAGGGCCGCCAGCACGCCGGAGGCCAGGTACATACCCACCTGATGGTCGCCGAAGCCGGCGATGGTCAGCATGGGCAGGGCGTCCTTATCGAACAGGGTGCCCAGGATGCCGCCGCGGGCAAAGAAAGCGGTGAAGTCGAAGCCGGGCAGGTCCTTGTCGGGGCCCTTCTCGCCGTAGCCGGACACGAAGCCATACACCAGCCTGGGGTACTTCGCGTGGAGCGTCTCATAGTCCAGACCGGCCTTCTTCAGCGGGTTCTGCCGCCAGTTGGTGATGAAGATGTCCGCCTCGGCGATGAGCTTTTCCAGTGCCTCACGGCCGGCGGGGGTCTTGGTGTTCAGGCAGACGCAGGTCTTGCCGGCGTTCTCCAGATCGTAGGAGGTGTTCTCCTTCTGATCCTGGGGACGGCCCTCATTGACAGCGGTATAGCGCAGGGGGTCGCCGGCGGGAGCCTCGACCTTGATGACCTCGGCGCCCAGATCCGCCAGAAAACGGGCGCAGCAGGGGGCGGCAATAAAGGTGGCCAGCTCCAGCACCTTTACGCCCTCGAGGGGACGTTTCACTTCGCTCATATCGTTCCTCCATGTATGTTATGAATGGTGTGTTGTTTACATTTTCAGCAGATCGCGGAAGGTCTCCAGGTTGGTGCGTACCTGCTCGAAGCGGACCATCTGACGGTCCACCTCCACCAGCGTCAGGGGCAGGTCGGCGGCCTCGCAGGCCTTCTTGATCATCACATAGTCGAATTCCTCCGGGTCGCAGAACTTGGTCAGCACCACCAGAACGCCCTTGGCGTTTCTCGCCTTGGCGGTGTCCACGATCCATTTAACGCGGGGCTTATCCTGGTTATACAGCACGGAGCAGTTGTCCATGGCGGCGAACTTCTCCGCCAGCGCGTTGAGGGCGTCATCGCGCTCCGGCGCGTCGGTGCGGTACTGGCGGGACTGGGCGGCCACGTCGTCGGCCACGATGTGCAGACCCATTTCGTCCAGAATGGCGTTCAGCGCCGGGGCGTCCGTCAGGATACCGGAGATGACGATGGGCAGCTTCTCGGCGGCGGGAGTCTGGGCTTCCAGCTTCTCAATGAGCGCCTCCACCAGCTCGGTGTGCTCCTCCTTGGTCATGAAGAAGGCGCTCTTGAAGATGTCGCTGCGCTGGGCGGCGGTGATCTCCGGGTGAACGGCCAGCAACTCGTCTATCTTCCGCATGGCGGCGTTGTGGCGGTTGTAGATCTTGATGGAGGCGAGCAGCTTCTCCTCGGAGAAGGCGCCGCCCAGCTTCTCCAGGTCGCGGATCACGCGCTCATAGCCGGCCTTGGTATAGGCCACGCCGTAGGCGGGCTTGCGGTTCTGGGGATAGGTCATGGGGATAAAGGGGATGGACGGCACGGCGTACTTCCAGTTCTCGCCCACGGTCTTGAGGGTATCGCACAGGGAGGGGATGACGATAGCGGACGCGCCCTCGTAGGCACCGTTGATGCCCAGCTCCAGCAGGGACTGGACAATGGCGCACAGGAAGGCGGGACAGTATTCCTTGGCGCGGTTCAGCGCTACATCGCCGCCCCAGGCTCCCATAGGCACGAAGCCCATGGCGTGGATAAGCTCCTCGGGAGTGTAAACAGGAGCGCACAGGACGATCTTTTTGCCCTGGGCCAGATAGCCGTCCATCTGCGCGCGGGGAGAGGCTGCCGCCTCATGCAGCTTGTTGAGGATGTCGTTCATGCCTTACACTCCTTTCGCGCTCTTGTTGGCTTCCATGATCTCCGTCAGACCCTGCACACGGGTGTCGTACTGGGCCTCGGAGAAATTGCGGGGGTCGGCCTGATCGCCGTCGAAGCTGACCACGGGGATATCGCAGGCCTTGCCGATCTGGCGGCTCATCTCGTACATGAAGCCGCTCCACAGCTTGCAGGAGCGGTTGGTATGCACCAGCATACCCTCCACGTGGTTGTCCTTGCAGAGCTTGATGCGCTTGTCGCGGCTCATCTCCAAATTGATGGCGTTGGGCACCTTGCAGTAGGCGCGGATCATCTCGTCAAAGGTGTTGTAGTCGAAGCCGAAGGCGTCGGCGTAGATGGTGGTGACCATGTTGATGCCCCGGGACTTCAGGCCGGTGCTGGTGGCACGCAGGTACGGCCAGCAGGCGATGCCCTCAAACATGATGCGGTACTTCTCCTCACCCCGGAAGGTGGAGGTACCGTTCTTGTGGTTGTCCTCGTACTCCTTGAGCAGCGTCTCCATGGCGTCGGCGGCGGTGGACTTGCCCCGGGCCGTGACCATGACGGCCATGTGGTTCAGCAGGTCGAAGCCGTTGAAGGGGGACGGCACATACCTGGCGCAGCCGGTGGCCGCCAGCCATGCGCGGCTGGAGCGGCAGGAGAAGCCGGTGACCTCCTTGAACTTCTCGTCAGACCACTTCTTGCCGGTGATCTCCTCCAGCTGCTTCACGGCGTCCCAGAACTGGCCGGTGACGTAGGCCACCTCGGCGTCGGACACCTCATAGTCGGGGTTAAAGGGGATATCCAGCAGGATCATGGGGATATTCAGCTCGCGGGCCAGGTTCTCGTACCACTTGATCATGCAGGAGCAGATGTTGCTGCAGCACAGCAGTACGTCGGGCATGGCCACGTCCTGCTCGGGACAGGACTTCAGCTTGGCGTAGGCCAGAGACACGCGGGCGTAGGCGCAGATATCGTTGGAGTAGCCCTCGGACTCCGCCACCTCGCACATTCTCGTGCCCGCGCCGCGGGCGGCGATGCCGGCGGCCTGGTTCTCGGGGTACACGGTGGCGATGCCCATAGTCTCCGGGATCTCCACAGGGAAGTTGCTGGACACCCAGGCAACCTTCTCGCCGCGCTTCTTGGCCTCGATGGCATCCACATAGGCGTCCGCCGCGATCTTGCCCAGCTTGTACTTGGCGGAATTGGGATCCACCGGCTTAGGCACCTTCTTCACTTCTTCTGCCATTTCAGTTCCTCCTCACAGCTTTTATCGAAACGCACTTCTGCTTATTCATGTCGTCTGCTTATATGCCCACAAGGCCACGCCGATGGCGCCGAAATACTGGGCCAGCGGGTCCACACTGACGGGGACGCTCAGCTCGTCGCTGAGCGCCTGCCGCACCGCGTCGTTCCGGGCCACACCGCCGGAGAGACAGACCTGCTCCGTGACGCCCGCCCGCCGGGCCAGGGCCGCCACGCGGCTGGCCACGCTGCGGCAGATGCCTGCCACCAGGTCGGGGCGCCTGACGCCGTTGGCCAGCTGACTGATGACCTCGCTCTCGGCGAACACGGTGCAGGTGCTGGAGATAGCGGCGGGGGCCGCGGCCTTGGCGGCCTCGGCATCCAGATCGTCCACGTCCAGACGGAGGATAGAGGCCATCACATCCAGAAACCGCCCTGTACCGGCGGCGCACTTATCGTTCATGACGAAGTTCACCATCTTGCCGGAGGGCGACAGGGCGATGACCTTGGCATCCTGCCCGCCGATGTCGATGACGGTACGCAGGTCCGGGAACACAAAGCGCCCGCCCAGGGCGTGGGCCGTCAGCTCGCTGATTTCGCCGTCGGCGCCCTCGTAGTTTTTGCGGCCGTAGCCGGTGACAAAGGCGCAGGCCATATCGGCCCGGATCAGGCCGCTGGTCTGCCACAGCTGCGCCAGCGCCTCCTCCGGCCCGCCGGTGCCAAGGCCGCCGGTCTGGAGGCTGTGGGCCACCAGCTCTTTTCCGTCTTTAAGAACGGCGCACTTGGAAGTGGTGCTGCCGATGTCGATACCTAAGGTGTACATGGGGTCCTCCCTATTCTGTGCGATCGGGCAGAAATACCCTCTCCCGCGGTGCGGAGATACTGCGCGCCGCACTGGTCTTACCAGTTTACTTATATTATACGGGTTTGTGAAATTTGCGTCAATTATGCGAATTGCCAAAGAAATAACAATTATTTGTGCATTGTACCGAGCCGCACTTTAAATGATTAAAACTTTCCGGATTTTTCCGGGACAATGTTGCGTTTTCTTTGGAAACTCGTCATGGCAGTATGGGAAAGCCGCATGGCGCGCTCGCGCCATGCGGCTTTCTGCGGTTCACGGCTCCAGGTCGTGTTTGTCCAGCTTCATGTTCCGGTAGGCCTTGGGCAGGCCGGGGGCGATGAGGGGAAAGGTGTTCTCCGTGTCGGACGTGGGCTGAATGTTATAGGTGCCGTACATATTCACCAGGTCGAAGCTGCTGCGCGGTACGCCGGGAAAGTGGTGGACGTCCGGCGTAGCGTCATAGGGAAAGCCCTCCCGGCTGCGCTTGTGTTTAGGCATAAAAATCACCTCCGGCCTTAGTATGGCCGGAGGCGGTTGGTTTATGAGCTTCAGCGGTAGACCTCCGCGTCGAAGTCGCGGACGATCTCATCCCGCCTTTCGTCGCGGACGCAGACCAGATTTGTCTCGTCAAAGGCCAGGCGCATGGCGAAATCCTTGGCCTCGTAAATATCGTTTGTCTCGAAGAAGTCGCGATAGGCCTCCTCCGGCTCGTGGCTCTTGCGCCAGATAACGTGAAAACGCATAGAAATTCCTCCTGCAAAATGGGGGTAATTTTTAGTATACCCCCGCCGGGAGCAAAAAGCAACGGTGGGTTTTGCCAAAAAACACAGTCAAAGTTCGTCACATTTTCCCCCGGGAAAGTTGTGATTTCATCTTTCCCTGCCCCACAAGATATTGTATAATAGCAGACGATATTTTGGAGAGACAGAGGTGGATCAGGGTGAAGATCGGATTTGACAACGAAAAGTACCTGCAATTACAGGCGGAGCACATCACGGCGCGGCGCGCCCAGTTCGGCGGCAAGCTGTATCTGGAGTTCGGCGGCAAGCTGTTTGACGACTACCACGCCTCCCGTGTGCTGCCGGGGTTCCAGCCGGACAGCAAGATACGGATGCTGCAGACGCTGAAGGACGACGTGGAGATCGTGGTGGCCATCTGCGCCGGGGACATTGAGAAGAACAAGATGCGCGGCGACCTGGGCATCAGCTACGACGTGGACGTGCTGCGGCTGATCGACGTATTCCGGGGGCTGGGCTTCTATGTGGGCAGCGTGGTCATCACCCAGTACGCCGGCCAACCGGCGGCAGACGCCTTTATCAAGCGGCTGAGCGCCCTTGGCGTGAAGAGCTATAAGCACTATCCCATCGCCGGGTATCCCTCGGACGTGGCGCACATCGTGTCCGACGAGGGCCTGGGCAAGAACGAATACATTGAGACGACCCGGCCGCTGATCGTGGTAACGGCTCCCGGCCCCGGCAGCGGCAAGATGGCCACCTGCCTGAGCCAGCTGTACCACGACAATCGGCGGGGCATCCGGGCGGGCTACGCCAAGTACGAGACGTTCCCCATCTGGAACCTGCCACTGAAGCACCCGGTGAACCTGGCCTATGAGGCGGCCACGGCGGACCTGAACGACGTGAACATGATCGACCCGTTCCACCTGGAGGCCTATGGCAAGACCACGGTGAATTACAACCGGGACGTGGAGATCTTCCCGGTGCTGGCGGCCATGTTCCGGATGATCCAGGGCGAGTGCCCCTACAAGTCCCCCACGGACATGGGCGTGAACATGGCGGGCTTCGCTATCGTGGACGACGCGGTGTGTCAGGAGGCCAGCCGCATGGAGATCCTGCGCCGGTACTACACCGGGTGCGTGGAACGGGCCAAGGGGCAGGCGGACGAGTGCGTGGTGCGGAAGCTGGAGCTGGTGATGCAGCAGGCCGGCGTGACGCCGGACATCTGCCCGGCGGTGGCGGCCTCGCTGGAAAAGGCGGAGGCCACCGGAAAGCCGGCGGGCGCCATGGTGCTGCCGGACGGCAGCGTGGTGACCGGGCGGACCTCCCCCCTGCTGGGCGCGTCGGCGGCGCTGCTGCTGAACGCGCTGAAGAAGATGGCGGGTATTGACCATAAGCTGGACCTGATCCCCTCGTCGGTGATCGAACCCATCAGCGCCATGAAAACCGGCTGCCTGGGCCACCGAAATCCCCGGCTGCACTCGGATGAGGTGCTGATCGCGCTGGCGATCTCCGGTCTGACGAACCCCCTGGCGGCCATGGTGCAGGCGCAGCTGAAGAACCTGCGGGGCTGCGAGGCCCATTTCTCGGTCATCATCTCCGAGGAGGACGCCAAGCTGTACAAGCGGCTGGGCATCAACGTCAGCTGCGAGGCGAAATATGAGGTCAAGAGCCTGTATCACAAGTAAATAAGCGTCTGTGCCCGCGCCGTGCGCGGGCACAGCTTTCTGAAAGGAGCACATATGCAGAGCATCGCACAGATATTGGCATCGGAGCTGGGCCAGCCGGTCCAGTACGTGGAAAACGTTATCGCCCTGCTGGACGAGGGCAGCACCATTCCGTTCATCGCCCGCTATCGGAAGGAACAGCACGGCTCCATGGACGACACCACCCTGCGGAAGCTGGAGGACCGGCTGCAATACCTGCGGAACCTGGACAAGCGGCGGCAGGAGGTCAAGTCCGCCATCGAGGGACAGGGCAAGCTGACCGAAGCACTGACGGCGGCCATCGACAGCGCCGCCACGCTGGCGGAGGTGGAGGACCTGTACCGTCCCTACAAGCAGAAGCGGCGGACCCGGGCCACGGTGGCCCGGGAGAAGGGGCTGGAGCCCCTGGCGCAGCTGCTGCTGGCACAGGAGAAGGACTGTCCCGCGCCGGAGGCGGCCGCACAGGCGTACATCGATCCGGAGAAGGGCGTGGAGACTGTGGCCGACGCATTGCAGGGCGCCAACGACATCATCGCGGAGATCATCAGCGACGACGCGGACATCCGCAAGGCGCTGCGGGGCCTGCTGATGCGGCAGGGACGGCTGAGGAGCCTTGCCGCCACGGAAGAGGACAGCGTGTACCGACTGTACTACGACTTTGAACAGGCCATTCCCAAGCTGGCGGGGCACCAGATCCTGGCCATCAACCGGGGCGAAAAAGAGGGGCTGCTCTCCGTCACGGTATTGCTGGACCGGGAGGCCGCGCTGCCGGCACTGCGGCGGGCGGTGGTAAAGCCCGGCTCGGCGGCCATGGAATTCATCAAGGCCGCCTGTGAGGACGCCTATGACCGGCTGATCTATCCGTCGCTGGAGCGCGAGGCGCGGTCCGCCCTGACGGACAGCGCCAACGAGGGCGCTATCGGACAGTTCGCGCTGAACCTGAAGCCGCTGCTGCTCCAGCCGCCGGTAAAGGGCCACGTGACCATGGGGCTGGACCCCGGCTATGCCCACGGGTGCAAGGTGGCGGTCATCGACGGCACCGGCAAGGTGCTGGACACCACGGTGGTCTACCCCACCTACGGCGAGCGCCAGAAGCGGGAGGCCATCGCCAAGCTGACGGCCCTGTGCAAAAAACACGGCGTGGCGCACATCGCCATCGGCAACGGCACCGCCAGCCGGGAGACAGAGCAGATGACGGTGGAGATGCTGCGGGGCCTTCCGGGCGTCAGCTATATGATCGTCAACGAGGCGGGCGCGTCGGTGTACTCCGCCGGCAAGCTGGCGGCGGAGGAGTTCCCGGACTACGACGTGAACCTGCGCTCGGCCATCTCCATCGCCCGGCGGTTACAGGACCCGCTGGCGGAGCTGGTGAAGATCGACCCCAAGGCCATCGGCGTGGGGCAGTACCAGCACGATATGCCGCAAAAGCGGCTGGACGAGGCACTATGCGGCGTGGTGGAGGACTGCGTCAACGCCGTGGGTGTTGACCTGAACACCGCCAGCGCCAGCCTGCTGGGCTATGTATCCGGGCTGAACGGCACCACGGCGAAGAACATCGTGGCGTACCGGGAGGCCAACGGCGCCTTCCCGGACCGGAAGCGCCTTTTGAAGGTGCCGAAGCTGGGGCCCAAGGCCTATGAGCAGTGCGCGGGCTTTTTGCGGGTGCCGGAGAGCAAAAACGTGCTGGACAACACCGGCGTACACCCGGAGAGCTATGGGGCGGCGGAGAAGCTGCTGGCCCTGTGCGGCTGCGGCGACGAAGACGTGCGCCGGGGCGCGGTGGACGGATTGATGCGGAAGGTGCAGGCCATGGGCGAGGCAAAGGTAGCCGAAGAGATCGGCGTGGGCGTGCCCACACTGCGGGACGTGGTGAAGGAGCTGATGAAGCCCGGGCGTGACCTGCGGAGCGACCTGCCGGCGCCCATCCTCCGCACCGATGTGCTGGACATGAAGGACCTGAAGCCCGGCATGGTGCTCACCGGAACGGTGCGGAACGTCATCGACTTCGGCGTATTCGTGGACATCGGCGTGCATCAGGATGGGCTGGTACACATCTCGCAGGTGTGCAGCAGGTTCATCAAGCACCCCTCCGAGGTGGTGGCCGTGGGCGACATCGTGAAGGTGCTGGTGCTGGACGTGGACGAGAAAAAGCACCGCATCAGCCTGTCCATGAAGCAGGTGAAGGAATAAAAAAGAAACCGCCCCCGGGGCGGTTTCTTTTTTATTTGTCTTTTACTCGATGACGGGGAGCTTTTTGACCACGGCGGCGCAGCGGGGGCACAGGTCGGGGTGCTCGCTGTCGCTGCCCACGGTGGGCAGGACCTTCCAGCAGCGGGCACACTTGGCACCGTTGGCGGGGCGAACGGCCACCTTCTGCTCCGCGTCCACGTCCACGCGGACCTGGGAGACGATAAACAGATCGGCCACCTGGGCGGCGTCCATGGATGCCAGGAAGCCATCCTCCGGCGTAACGGTCAGGTCCACCTCAGCCTCCAGGCTCTTACCGATGGTCTTGTCGGCACGGGCGGTCTCCAGTGCGCCGTTGACGGCGGTGCGGAGGGCGGCGATACGGGCCCAGCGGGCCATCTCGTCCTCGGAGAGGGCGTAGCCGTTATAGGGCAGCACCATCTCGTTGAACAGGACGTTGCGCGCGTCATCGCAGGAGCGATGGGGCATGGCCAGCCAGATCTCATCGCAGGTAAAGGCCAGAATGGGGGCAAACAGACGGGTCATAGCGTCCAGGATCAGGAACAGGGCGGTCTGGGCGCTGCGGCGGGAGAGGCCCTCGGCCTCGTCGCAGTACAGGCGATCCTTGAGAATATCGAAGTAGAAGGAACTCAGGTCCACCACGCAGAAGTCGTTGATCATGTGGGACACCACATGGAACTCATAGTTGTCGTAGGCGGCGTAGGCCTTGGTCAGCAGGTCGTTCAGGCGGGTGATGGCCCACTTGTCCAGGGGCAGCATCTCGCCCGGCTCCACCAGATGATCGGCGTCGAAGCCGGTCAGGTTATCCAGGCAGAACTTGGCGGTGTTGCGGAACTTCAGGTAGTTCTGGCTCAGCTGCTTGAAGATCTCGTCGGAGCAGCGGACGTCCACATGGTAGTCGGAGCTGCCGGCCCACAGACGCAGCAGATCGGCGCCGTACTTGTTGAAGATCTCGGCGGGATCCATGCCGTTGCCCAGAGACTTGTGCATAGCCTTGCCCTCACCGTCCACGGTCCAGCCGTGGGTGACGCACTCCTTGAACGGTGCGCCGCGGCCCAGAGCGCCCACGGCCACCAGCAGGGAGGACTGGAACCAGCCGCGATACTGATCCAGGCCCTCGATGTACATGGTGGCAGGCCAGAAGCCCTGATCGCGCTCCATGGCGGCAAAGTGGGTAGAGCCGGAGTCGAACCAGCCGTCCAGCGTGTCCGTCTCCTTATCAAATCCGGCGGCCTTGCCGCAGTGGGGGCAGGTGAAGCCCTTGGGCAGGATGTCGGCGGCGTCTCTGTCGAACCAGGCGTTGGAGCCCTCCTTCTCGAACAGCCCGGCCACGGCCTCGATGCTCTCGGGGGTGCAGACGGGCTTGCCGCAGTCCTTGCAGTAGAACACGGGGATCGGCAGGCCCCAGCGGCGCTGGCGGCTGATGCACCAGTCGGTGCGCTCCAGGATCATGGAGCGCATACGGTCCTTGCCCCAGGCGGGCACCCAGCGCACGTCCTCGCAGGCGGCGATGGCCTCGTCCTTGAAGCTGTCCACGGAGCAGAACCACTGGGGGGTGGCACGGAAGATGATGGGCTGCTTACAGCGCCAGCAGTGGGGGTAGCTGTGGACGATGTCCTCGCTGGCGAACAGAGTGCCGTTGTCCTTCATATCCTGCAGGATGACGGGGTTGGACGCATCGGTGGTCATGCCCTCGTACTTGCCGGCGTAGGCGGTGTGCTTGCCCTGATCGTCCACGGGCACTACCATGTCCATGCCGTAGCGCTTGCAGGTCACATAGTCGTCGGCACCGAAGCCGGGTGCGGTGTGGACGCAGCCGGTACCGGAGTCCATGGTGACGTAATCCGCCAGCACCAGGCGGGAGGTCTTGGGCAGGAAGGGATGGTCGGCCAGCATGTTCTCGAAGAAGGAGCCGGGGTGCGTCTCCACGATCTCATAGCTGTCAAAGCCGCCGATCTTCATGACCTTTTCGGTCAGGGCCTCGGCCATGATGTACATCTCGCCGTTGGGCGCCTTGACCACGGCGTAGCTCTCGTCGGGGTGCAGGGCGATGGCCAGGTTGCCGGGCAGGGTCCAGACGGTGGTGGTCCAGATCACGAAGTACAGCTTGCTGTGGTCCAGATGGCCCAGCTTGCCCTGATCGTCGTGCATGGGGAACTTCACATAGACGGTGGTGCAGGGGTCGTCCTTATACTCGATCTCCGCCTCGGCCAGGGCCGTCTCGTCGTGGGGGCACCAATACACGGGCTTCAGGCCCTTGTAGATGTGACCGTTCTGGTACATTCTGCCGAACACACGGACCTCCTGGGCCTCGAAGCCGGGATCCATGGTCTTGTAGGGGTGCTCCCAGTCGCCCACCACGCCCATGCGCTTGAAGCCGTCGCGCTGCACGTCGATGTAGTGGTCGGCAAACTCGTGGCAGGCACTGCGGAACTCAGAGACGCTCATGGCCTTGTGGTTCAGCTTGTTCTGCTTGATGATGGCGGACTCGATGGGCATACCGTGGTTGTCCCAGCCGGGGATATAGGGGGTATAGTAGCCGCGCATCGCGTACATGCGGGTGATAAAGTCCTTCAGGGACTTGTTCAGGGCGTGGCCCATGTGCAGCGCGCCGTTGGAGAACGGAGGGCCGTCGTGGAGGGAGAACAGGGGCTTGCCCTCGTTCTTCTTCAGCAGCTCATTGTAAAGGTCCAGCTCTTCCCAGTGCTTCAGCATCTCCGGCTCGCGGGCGGGCAGGCCGGCGCGCATGGGAAAGCCGCTTTTGGGCATATTCAGTGTCTTCTTGTACTCCATGTTGCTTCTCCTTTATCTGAATAGTTTTGAAAACAAAATAAAAAGCGCCTTTGTCTCGTTCAAGAGACAAAGGCGCGGAAAAACGTCCTCTGCGGTACCACTCTCGTTGCCGCCGGGGCGGCCACTCATCCCCCACGGAATGGGGCGGGGAGAAGGTAACGGCTCCCTTGCCGTCCGCGCTTACTCGGCGAGCTTTCAGGCGGATGCTCCGGGGTGATGTTCGGTGTCCCTGTCCCGTCCGCCTTGCACCAAACGGCGGCTCTCTTCGCGTGGACATGAGGCACGGCCTGTCCCCTTCATCGCAACTTTCGATATTGCTGACAATGTAGCACGGTTTTGAAAAAATGTCAAGAGGAAAGCGGAAAAAGGCGGCACACAGCCGCCTTTTTCAGTTAAATTATCCGATAATCCCGCTGGGCCAGGGCCTGCTCCCGGCGTATTTTCTGGACGGCCAGGGCCTCCTCCAGGGCCACGATGATGCTGTTGGACACCAGAAAGCCGCGGGGCATCAGGCGCCAGCCGTTCTCCGTTCGGGCGGCCAGACCCGTGCACTCATACTGCACGAACAGATCCTCCATGGGCTGGAACCGCTGGCGGTAGGTCGTCTCGAAATACCGGCGGTCGATGCCCTCCGCCGTGCGGAGAGACAGCATGACGTACTCGTAATCGCGAGTCAGCGTGGCGTCAGACTCGGACTCCGACAGGATCAGGCGACCGCTTATGTAGCTGTCCAGGTCCCGGACGTAGGCGTAGCGCACGCCGCCGAAGTCGGAGTGGGCGCCGGGGCCGAAGCCGGCATACTCCTCCATGTGCCAGTATTTCAAATTGTGGCGGGAGGCAAAGCCCGGCTTGGCAAAGTTGGATATCTCGTACTGCTCATAGCCGTTCTGTGCCAGAACCGTGACGGCGTAGAGATACATATCCGCCTGGGCATCGTCGTCCGGGAAGCACTCGCTGTCCCGGCGGTCATACAGGGGCGTGCCGGGTTCCAGCTTCAGGCCGTAGCAGGAGATATGCTCCGGGGCCAGGGCGATGACGGCGGCGAGGGTGTCCTCCCACTGCTGCATGGTCTGGCCCGGCAGGCCGTAGATCAGGTCCATACTGAGGTTTTTGAACCCGGCCTTCCGCACGGCGGCCACGGCCTCCTGCACCTGGGCAAAGGTATGGATGCGGCCGATGGCGCGAAGCAGGCCGTCATCCGCCGACTGAACGCCCAGAGATATCCTGTTGAAGCCCGCCCGACGCAGCGCACGCAGGGCCTTGACGTCACAGGCGGAGTCCGGGTTGGCCTCCAACGTGATCTCGGCGTCGCGGGCCACAGGGCAGCGCTTGCGGAGGGTCCGCAGCAGCTTTGTCAGGCGGTCCGGCCCCAGATAGCTGGGGGTGCCGCCGCCGAAGTACACCGTGTCCACCCGATGGGCAGCAGTGCGGGGCGCGACCTCCTCGATATGGTGCAGCAGGGCGGCGGTATAGGCGTCCATCTTCTCCTCGCTGCGGGGCAAAGAGTAAAAGTCGCAGTAGGCGCATTTCTGGCGGCAGAAGGGGATGTGGATATAGAGCCCGAGAGGGGCTTTTTCTTTCTGCATATCAGCGTACCTGAGGCGGCAGTATGGTCACAGCGCCGTAGAAGCAGTTGACCTTGCAGCTGCGGCAGCCGATGCAGTCATCCTGACGGACCTCATAATAGCCGTCCGGCCGCAGGTCGATGCACTTCATGGGGCAGAACATGGCGCACCAGCCGCAGCCAGTGCAGCTCACCGGGTCGATCACGGCCAGCTGGACCGCCTTGCGCCCGAAGGGATGGGCAGGGTCGTACATAACTGACGCCCTCCTTTCCTGAGATCACCGTATCATTATAGCCGTTTTCATGGGTTTTGACAAGTATAGTCGCGGCGGAAGCGGCACATATTACCGGCGAAAGGATGTGATGGCGTGACACCCAAGGAATATGACGCGCTGGTACGGCAGCTGTCGCCCAGCTCACCCATCGGCAAGGACACGGCGCTGGCCTTTGTCGTCGGCGGCGGGATCTGCGCCGTGGGACAGCTGATCGCCAACATCTGGCAGGCGCTGGGGCTGACGCAGCAGGAGGCGGCCTCCGCCACCTCGGTAACGCTGGTGTTCCTGTCGGTGCTGCTGACGGCGCTGGGGCTGTACCACCGGCTGGCGCGGTACGCCGGGGCAGGCACGCTGGTGCCCATCACCGGCTTCGCCAACGCCGTAGCCTCGCCGGCCATCGACTTCCGGGCGGAGGGCATCGTCACCGGCACGGCGGTCAAGATGTTCACTGTGGCCGGGCCGGTGATCGTATTCGGCACCGCTGCCAGCGTGGTGTACGGGCTGGTGCTGTATCTGCTGGCATAGCGTGAGCGCCGGCGCTGCCGGTCACGACCGTGTCCGCCCGTACACATAAAAAGCCGCCTTTCGGCGGCACATGAAAAAGGGGCCGCCCTTAGGCCGCCTGGCATAAGAAAACATATGCCGCAAAAGGCGCGTTTCGGTGCGAAGCAGTTTTGTCAAAGTAAATTCGAGCTGAAATTGACTGCAAAAACGCCCGCATGCTGACGCATGTGGGCGTTTTTTCGGTCGATTTCAGCCGGATAGACACAGGCAAAACCGTGTGTTTTCTTGTGCCAGGCGGCCTTTCGGCGGTCCTTTTCACGCGGTTCAGATGTACTGCTTCATACCCTCGGTGGCGGTGTCCTCGTCCGCGCTGATGGTGACGGTGAACTTCACGCCATTCTCCTCGCTGAAGCGGTCCAGCCAGTGAAGGAACGTCTCTACCGCCTGCAGGTCGTTGCTGCCGGCGATCTTGCAGAGATTATCCACGAACACATGGGAAATATCGTAATTGCCCGCGTACATACCGCACAGGAATCCGCGCAGGCAGTCAAAAGAATCCACATTATACTCGCCGGCGTTGACCAGACGGACGTTGTAGCTGACGTCGTAGGTCATATCGCCCTTAGGCTCGATGCACACGACACTTCCGGTCTCGGACTCCACACTGGTGTGGATGAGCTCGATGAGCTGCTTGGTCTTACCGGCACCGTTGGCACCCATGATCAGTCTAACCATAAGAAATCACTCCTTTGTCATTGGTGGTTTCCACCTGAGTACAGCATACCATACCGGTGGAAAAATAGCAATGCAGAAAAAGTAAACTTATTTTTGGGCACTTTTACTTTTCCAGCTTCCCCAGCAGCGTCTGCCGCAGGTCCTCATACCCCGGCTTGCCCAGCAGGGCGAACATATTTTTCTTATAGGCCTCCACACCGGGCTGGTCAAAGGGGTTCACGTCCAGCAGGTAGCCGGACAGGCCGCAGGCGTACTCAAAGAAGTAGATCAGCCCGCCCAGGGTCTGCTCATTGACGGAGGCGGTCCGCAGCGTCACGTTGGGCACGCCGCCCTCCACATGGGCCAGCAGCGTACCGTCCATGGCCTGCTGGCGGATAAAGTCCATGCTCTTGCCCGCCAGGAAGTTCAGGCCGTCGCCGTTGCCCTCGTCATAGGGCACGGGGTTTTCGTTTTGAGAGGGGCCGAAGCGCACCACCGTCTCGAACAGGTGGCGCTCACCCTCCTGGATGTACTGGCCCATGGAGTGCAGGTCGGCGGTAAACTCCACGCTGGCGGGGAACAGGCCCTTGTTCTCCTTGCCCTCGCTCTCGCCGTACAGCTGCTTCCACCACTCGGACATAAAGCGGAAGCAGGGCTCATAGGCCGCCAGCAGCTCGATCTTCTTCCCGGTGCGGTACAGCTCATACCGGGCGCCGGCATACTGCCAGGCGGGATTGGCGTTCATGTCCGCCAGGGCGCATTCGCGCATCATATCCGCCGCGCCGGCCATCAGCGCGTCGATATCGATGCCGGCCACAGCAATGGGCAGCAGACCCACGGCCGTGAGCACACTGTACCGTCCGCCGATGTTGTCCGGCACCACGAACTCCTCGTAGCCCTTATCGTCGGCCAGGCCCTTCAGGGCCCCCTTGTGGGCGTCGGTGGTGGCATAGATGCGCCGGGCGGCCTCCTCCGGGCCGTACTTCTTCTCCAGCAGCTCACGGAAAAAGCGGAAGGCCACGGCGGGCTCCGTGGTGGTACCGGACTTGGAGATAACGTTCACGGAGAAGTCCACGCCGTCCACCAGCTCCATCACCTCGGTCAGCGCGTCGGAGCTGAGGCCGTTGCCGATAAAGTAGATGTTGGGTGTGTCCTTCTTTTTCAGGTTGTAATTGGGCGAGCGCAGGCATTCGATGACGCCCCGGGCGCCCAGATAGGAACCGCCGATACCGATGACCACCAGCGCCTGGGAGTCGGACTGTATTTTCTTCGCCGCCGCCTTGATGCGGGCAAATTCCGCCTTGTCATAGTCCTCCGGCAGGCGCACCCAGCCGGTAAATTCGCCGCCGGCGCCATCACCATTTTGCAGATGGTCATGGGCGATACGCAGGCGGGGGGACAGCGCGGCCTCGTAGGGCAGTGGGATAAAGCTGCGGATATTTTGCAGATCGACCTGTATCATGTTAAAACCTCCTCGTCGGTGCAATGCAACTATTTGCCCTATCGTACAACGTTTCCGGCGAAAATACAAGGGGAAAAACGGGACTTTCCCCCGCTTTTCCCCTTTCCGCTACGCCAGGAACACCGCCTGCTTCAAAAGATCGGTGAACATCCGTCCCCAGCTGCGCCCCGGAACGCTCTCCGCCGCCAGAATGGGCACCGTCAGCACCTCCGTATCGCCGCTGCACAGGGTCAGCGTGCCCACCTGCTGGCCCTGCTGTATCGGGGCCGCCAGCGTCTCCGGCAGGTCCACCCGATACTCCAGCGACGATGCCTGCGCCTTCTCCACCACAGCGGTAACGCCCGTCTCCGGCAGCGTCAGGCCCACCTGCTCCGCCTCTCCCATGGTCACCGGCAGGGCGGGCAGCGGCTCCTCCGGCGCGGCGGAGACCAGCGTATAGGCGGAGAAGCCGTAATTCAGCAGCGCCTTGGCGTCGGTGTTCCGCTTGTCGGACGTCTCCCCCTTCATGACCACCGCGATCAGCTCCATGCCCTCGCGCTCCGCCGTGGCGCTGATGCAGTAGCCTGCGGAGGCGGTGTAGCCGGTCTTCAGCCCCGTGGCGCCGTCGTACCAGCGGATGAGCTTGTTGGTATTGGCCAGATCAAAGGTGCCGTTTCGGATGCTGTCCGTCCATATGGTGGTGAAATTGCGGATGTCCGGGTGCTTTGTCAGCAGCTCACGGCTCATAAGGGCAATGTCATAGGCGCTGGTAACGTGACCCGCCGCTGTCAGACCGGTGGGATTGGCAAAATGGGTATCGTCCATACCCAGCCCCCTGGCGCGGTTGTTCATCTGCTCCACGAACAGCTCCGTCACACCGGCGACCTTCTCCGCCAGCGCCACCGCCGCGTCGTTGCCGGAGGACACGCACACGCATTTCAGCAGCTCCTCCACGGTGATCTGCTCGCCCTCCGCCAGAAAGACCTGGCTGCCGCCCATGCCGGCGGCGTTGGCCGACACCGTCACCACGTCGTCATAGGCCAGCGCGCCGCTGTCGATGGCGTCCATGGTCAGCAGCAGTGTCATGATCTTGGTGACGCTGGCCGGCTCCAGCTTCTCATGCTCGTTTTGGGCGAACAGCATCTGTCCCGTGGTCTTTTCCATCAGCACCGCGGCGCGGGAGGTCAGCGGCAGGTCCACCGCCCCGGCGTGTACCGGCAGCACAGCGGTGATGCACAGCGCCGCCAGCAGCGCTGTCAGTTTTCGTTTCATAGCGTCCCCTCCAGGCTTTTTTCTATGGGTATGCGGCGGGACAAGACGTTCATGCCCTTTCGACACAATTTTCGGTTGCAAAACCGCCGCCGGTATGCTACAATAACCCGGTAAGTAAATCGCAGGGTTGGTATATCGGTATTACAGCGGCTTCCCAAGCCGTTAAGGCGGGTTCGACTCCCGTACCCTGCTCCAAAAAAAGAGACGCGCCATGCAGCGCGTCTCTTTTTTGCGGCGCAGGGCATACGATACCGCCGGGTAAAAAAGGAGGGCGGACGCCGCGCGTCCGCCCCAAGTGAGGAGAAAAAACAGGACCCTTGCGGCGGTGACTGCTCACAGCCGCCGCGATAAAAAGGGCAGAAACAGCGGAAACCGCTGGTAGTAAGCTGATACAGCGCCCTTGCGCCGCAGGACCGCGGGCGGTCACAGCAGCGCAGCCAGCAGCCACACCAGGCCGCAGGCACACGCGCCCCATACCGCCCACAGCCATGCAGGCGGACGCCACCGGCGGCGAACGCCGGTCTGTCCCCGGGCGTAGCTGCGGGCGATCCGCACCGCCTCGTCCACCAGCTGACGGGAGCTGACGCCGCCGCCGTCCGTGGGAAGGATGAAAATAGCCTGCTCGAATATCCGCGGGTCGGGAGAGTCCACGACGATCACGCGGCGGGAAACGCCTTTTACCAAAACCGATGCCTCCTTCAGCCGTGACGGGCGCTGTTTGTTACAGCCATAGTATCGCCGCGGCGGCGGAAAGTTATACGGCGCGGCGGGCAAAATTTCCCGCCGTTTTTTGTCGCTCAGATGCGGTGCGGGTCCGCCTTGCCGTCGATGGCCAGCACCAGCACGGCGCAGTCGTCCGCGCCGCCCGTCCGCTGAACGGACTGACGGAGAAGCTCCTCCGCCAGCGCCCGGGGCGAGGTGCCGTCCCATCCGGCCAGCAGGTCCTGGAGCCACTCGTCGTCCTCGCCGGCCACACCGTCGGACACCTGCACCAGCCAGCTACCCGGCGACACCGCAATCCGCTGGGGCGGCACATCGCCGTCGGCGCTCTCCAGTCCCGCGGGCAGCGCCTGCGCGCGATAGCGGGCCACGGTGCCCTGCCGCTTGATATACGACGGCGCGGCGCCGTACTTGTACAGCGTCAGCACGCCCTCGGCCCGATCCAGGCAGGCCAGATCGATGGTGGTAAAGCCGGCGCCCCCCTGACAGCGGAGCATGGCAGCGGTGTTCAGGGTCTTCAGCGCCGGGAGAGGTTCGATACCCGCCTGCAAAAACTGCCGCAGGAGGCGGATGGTCATAGCGGCCTCGCAGTGGGCGCTCTCGCCGCTGCCCATACCGTCGGACAGCGCCAGACAAGTCAGCCCTCCGGCATCAAAAACGGCGCACTGATCGCCGCAGTGCTTTTCGCCGGTCTTGGGCCGCAGCAGGGCAGCGGTGCGGCAGGTCAGGTGTGCGCGGCGGAGCCGTTCCGCCGGGGCGGTCCGTGACAGTACCTCGGCCACCTGCCGGTACTGCTCCCGGGCCAGGCGGTAGGCCGCGTCCAGCCGCCCGTGATGCAGCCGGCGCTGGAGGAAATCATGGAGTTGTCCATCCAGCGCCCCCAGCAGCTTGGGAAAACGCACACAGCGATCCGCAAAGTACGGCGGGAAATCCTCCGCCAGCGCCTGTCCCCGCCGCAGAAGCGCCGGGCAGGCATCGTTGAAGGCGTTGTACGTATCGGTATAGTGGGTCTGCCAGCAGTCGCTCCGCAGGGGACAGTCCCGGCAGACCTGCTCCGCCGCCCGGTCAAACAGCACGGCGGGGTTCTCCGGCCGCAGCAGCGGCGCGTGGTCCTCCAGGCTGTCATACACCGCCCGGAAGGCCGCCGCAGGTGCCGCGGCCTCCGGAGACACCTCTCCGGCGGCCGTCAGCGGCGGTCCCTCCTTTTCCGGCAGCAGCAGCCACACACCGGCAGCGGTCAGCAGCTGGCACAGCACCGCCAGAGGGCGGACCTCCCCCAGCAGCAGGGCCGCCAGCACACCCGCGGCGCAGAAGGCCGCAGCCGCCGGCACTCTTTGTCCGCTCCGCAGCCCTGCGGCAGCGGACGCGGCGGCGCACAGCACCACCGCCAGATACAGCTCTCCCGTGCCGCACAGGTCCAGTACCAGCCCCGCCAGCGCACCGGCGGCCGCCGCGTCGGGCGCCGGCCCGCGGCCCGCAAAATACAGCAGCAGCACCGCTGTCAGCACAGCCGCCGGTGAAAATCCCATCACCGTCCAGCCCGCCGGCACGGCGCATACTCCCAGCAGCAGCAAAAACCAGGCCCGGCGCTTGTCCGCCTGCTCCGCCGCCGACTCCGGCAGCAGATCGGGCAGCAGCGCCGCCGCGCCATACAGCAGCGCCAGCGCCGCCATGCACAGCGCCCACTGCCGTCCGCCCCGCTGTATGAGATACGGCAGCTGGGTCAGCCCGGCGGCGCACACAGCGGCCATAGGCCGGAAGCGTGGCCGCCGGTACAGCCGCGTATTGCACAGCGCCGTGTTGGCGCAGAAGATCAGCAGTGCCGCGGCGGTATGCCGCAGCCCCGGCTGAAAGTCCATAAACAGCAGGGCGCCCAGCCCCGCACAGACCACCGCCAGCAGGCCCTGCCAACCCACGCCGGCCGCCGCCACCGCCGCCAGTGCCCAGGGAGCGTACTGCCCGCCGGGGGCGGCGGCCGTCAGCAGCAGCACAGCGGCACAGCCGCCCACAGCCGCCCAGGGAATACGCAGGGCGGTGCGCTGTACCGCCGGGAGCAGATGTTTCATGGCTCGTCCCTCCTTTTTCCGTTATTGTAAACGGCTAAAGGCGCGATTTCCGTCGGGAAATGGCAAAGGACTTTGATTTTTCGGCCCAGGGGTGAAAAGCGTCGGTCTGCCCTTGTAATTTTTCGTTGTATTTGGTAGAATAACGTAAGCATAAGGGGAACGCTATTCCCCGCACAGAGGAGGTAACACCATGATAAAGAAGCTTGCAGCCCTGGCGCTGGCGCTGCTGATGACCCTGTCCCTGGCCGCCTGCGGCAGCCAGAAGGACGACCAGGCGGGCGGCGCCGTGACCCCCGGCGTGACCGGCGATGCTGTTCCCGATATGGGCACTGTCAGCGGCGGCACCTACACCAACCGTTTTGCCGGCATCAGCTGCACCCTGGACGACAGCTGGTATTTCTACACCGATGAGCAGATCGACGAGCTCAACGGCTTTGTCCGCGAGAGCACCAGCGACGAGGAGCTGAAGGCCCGCTTGGAGAGCAGCAGCAGCGTGCAGGATATGTACGCCGCCTCCACGGACGGTCTGATGACCATCAATGTCGTATTCACCAACATGGGTCTGCTGGGCGGCAACACCGTGACGCCCCAGGATGTGGCCGAGCTGTCCGTGGAGCAGGTCCCCGCTGCGCTGGAGAGCTATGGCTTCACGGACGTGACGGCCCAGCTGACCACCGTGGATTTTGCCGGTCAGAAGAACGTTCCCGCCGTGGCCGTATCCGCCATGAACGGCGACATCGCCACGTATGAGCTGCTGGTATGCCTGAAGGCGGGCAATTACTCCTTCAGCGTGACGCTGTGCAGCTTCACCGAGGATGTCACCGCCGACATGGCCGCCCTGTTCACCGCCGTGCAGTAACGCCGCAATAGGAAAAGACCGTGCCTCTCGGCACGGTCTTTTTTGTTACCATGTGGCGCGGGCAGTGAGCACATTGCGCTTGTAAGTGATGCGGAAGTAGATATACTCCGCCACGCCGGTGAGTATCCAGGAGAACATATACAGCAGATACAGGGACGTAATCGTGTGGAAGTAGGCAAAGATGGTGTAGATCCAGATGACCCGGAACACGCAGGAGCCCAGAATGACCATAATGGTGGGGGCCACGCTGCGGCCCAGGCCGCGGGAGGCGGCGATGCTGGCGTCCATCAGGGGGCCGATCCAGTAGGAGAAGGCCATGATCCGCAGGCGGTCCACGCCGGCGTCGATGACCTCGGGCTTGTCGGCAAACAGGCCCAGGAACTCCCGGCCGAAGACAGTCAGCAGCACGCCGACCAGCACGCCCACAACGGCGGCGTACAGCATACTGATGTAGTAGCTCTTAAGGATACGCTCCTTCCGCCCCGCGCCCCAGTTGCGGCTGACAAAGCTGGCGCAGGCGGTGTAGAACGCGGCCATCATGTTGAACACCAGCGTATCGGCATTGGCGGCAGCCGCCGCGCCGGAGACAGTGATCTCGTCAAAGGAGTTCAGGCCCGCCTGCACGAACAGGTTAGCCACGGCGAATATAGCGTTCTGCAATCCGGAGGGGATGCCGATCAGCAGCACACGCTTGGAGGCCAGGTGGTGCAGCCGCAGCCTGCGGATATCCAGACGGCAGGCGTCCTTGCGGTGCAGCAGATGGATGATAATGAGCAGCGCAGACACCCACTGTGCGATGGCGCTGGCAATAGCCACGCCCTCGGCCGCCATACCGCAGCCGATAACGAACACCAGGTTCAGTATCACATTCAGCACACCCGCCACCGTCAGGTACAGCAGGGGGCGCTTGGTGTCGCCGGTGGCGCTGAGGATACCGTTGCCGCAGTTGTAGATGCCCATGGCCGGCAGGCCCAGGGCATAGAGCTTCAGGTACAGCACCGCGCCGGGGAGGAATTCCTCCTTGGTGTGCAGCAGCCGCAGCATGGGCTCGGCAAAAAACACGCACACCAGGCACGTCAGCACGCCCATCGCCAGACAGATCAGGAAGGAGGAGTGGGTGGTGTGCTCCACGTCCTCGTCGTTGCCCATACCCAGCCCGCGGGCCACAGCCACATTGACGCCGCCGCCCAGACCGATCAGCAGTCCCGTGAACAGTGTGACCAGTGTGGTGGTGGAGCCCACAGAGCCCAGGGCCACGTAGGTGTTGTACGCATACTTGCCGGCGATGGCCACATCGCTGAGGTTGAACAGCACCTCCAGCACCTGGGTCATCATCAGCGGCAAGCTGAACAGCAGGATATTTTTCCAAAGTGAACCGGAGGTCATCTCCACAGTGAGAGCCCTCCGGCGTGTTGCAGTCTTCATGCCCGCACCCTCCTATACAATACATATCACATAGAAACATCCGAACGTGATTGTCAGTATAACACGGCGCATTACACAAAACAACCCCCTTTCGACACAATATTTTTTTATACCTGACGCTGTTCTTTTTGTGCATAGTGCATAGATAAGCTTTCAGGTTTTGGGCACATCGCCAAATGTGATACTTTGTCCCCCGCCTCTCGACGGAATTTGACAGCCACGGCAGTCTCCGCTATAATGTTAGGGAGTCTGGCCGCCCCCTTTTTCGGCGGCCGCAAGGAGGTCCCCCTATGAAACGTATGCTCACCGCAGTGCTGGCCCTGCTGCTGGCGCTGTCCCTGTGCGCCTGCGGCGCGCAGGATACGGACGATACGCCCACCTACCCCGCCGCCTTCTCCGGCTTGGAGACGCTGATCGACACCGCCCGCGAGGAGGGCCGCCTGACCGTGTGCGGCACCGGCGACGAGGCGTATATGACGGCCCTGTGCGAAAAGTTTGAAGAGCTGTTTGACATCAAGACCACTTACCGCGCCATTACCGCCGCCCAGGCGGGCAGCGCCCGGGGCGACGTATGGTTCGGCGGCAGCGCGGATACCTGCCGCACTCTGGCCGCTGACGGCAAGCTGCTGACCTATACGCCCGTCCACGCCGCTGACCTGACCAACGCCGCCTACGGCGATGCGGACGGCTATTGGTACGGCGTATCTGTCGACGCGGTCGTTTTCGCCGTCAACAGCGACGTGCTCCGGCGCATGACCATCTCCGCCCCCAAGGACTGGGCAGACCTGACCGATCCGGTATACCAGGAGCTGGTGTGGCTGCCCACCTACCGCAGCACGGAGATCGGCCGCCTGACCGCGTACAGCGCCGCCCTGCGGCTGGGCCGCGACAAGGGGCTGGACTATCTGGCAGCGCTGGACACCAGCGTGCAGTTCTATACCGCCGCGGATGACACCTTCGTCAAGTGCCTGTCCACCGGCGAGTGTGTCATCGCCGTTGGTTGGCTCCACGATGGGCTCTCCGCCCTGTCCGCTGACACCTCCGGTGACCTGCATCTGATAATTCCCGCCTCCGGTACCTTCGGTCAGGTCACCGCCAGCGCCATTTTATCCGGCGCCAGCCATACCGCTGCCGCCCAGCTGTGGCAGGAGTTCGTTCTCTCCCCGGCCTGCGCCGATCTGGCAGAGGCACACGGCGACTATCGCCTGCCCACTATCGGCAGCGCCGACCTGGTCCAGCGCACCGGCGTGACGCTGGACCCCTCCCTGCTGTCTCCCACCGGTGACGCTGACGCCATCGAGGATAAGGAGACGCTCGTCTCCGACCTTATCGAAACACTGACCGACGCCGGCATCGACACCGAGGATACCGCCCGCTGGAATGTGGCATAGCCTCCCGCAGGCCGTCTCTTACGAGATGGCCTGCTCTTTTTCTACGCGGTCACTCTGCCTCTTGCAGCAGCTCCTCCGGCCGCACGCCAAAGAGCTTCGCCAGCGCCAGCAGATTGGTCGTGCTGGGATCCGACTGCCCGGATTCCCACTTGGATACCGCCTGCCGGCTGACACCCAGCGCCTCCGCCACAAACTCCTGCGTCATTTTGCACGCCGTCCGACGGCGCTTCAATGTCTCTCCCAATGTTTTGGCCTGTTTCGCCTTTTCCTGCCGCAGCGGCTCGGACCGAATGTATTTCCGCAGCGCCTTGATGATCAGAAACACCACGTATGCCAGCGCCGCCCATACCGGAACGGACAGCAGAAAGAGAATGATCGTCGTTTTCATAGTGATGCCCTCCTTTTCTGCCGCCAGTATAACAAACCGATCACGGTTGCGCCAGCAACTATCGCGCAACCCTTCAGTAAAACGCCATGTTCCCTACATAGAAGTACCATGTATGTTACATGGGTGTACCCATTTTTATATGAAAAAATGACCACCCGATCGGGTGGTCATTTTGGCAGGGGCAGAAAGGCTCGAACTCTCGACACGCGGTTTTGGAGACCGCTGCTCTACCAACTGAGCTATACCCCTATGTGGTGGGCCTTCGGGGACTCGAACCCGGGACCGGACGGTTATGAGCCGTCTGCTCTAACCAACTGAGCTAAAGGCCCAAGTCTACGCTGGCTTTCTGAGTAAAAGAAATGAGCCGCCACCTTTTCGGATGGCGGCTCACCCTTCGTGGCTCCCCCTGTTGGGCTCGAACCAACAACCCTTCGGTTAACAGCCGAATGCTCTACCATTGAGCTAAGGAGGAGTGTTGGCGCTACCTATCTTCCCAGGCCGTCTCCAGCCAAGTATTGTCAGCAGAAGCGAGCTTAACTTCCGTGTTCGGG
>ERZ1027160.368-NODE-368-length-22612-cov-12.142439_pt1 | contig 22612 bp, 21 predicted proteins | sample MGYA00519275_ERZ1027160 | MGnify/ENA primary metagenome ERZ1027160 (study PRJEB26926, sample SAMN06164707) | human gut metagenome | biome: ENVO:00009003; feature: ENVO:2100002; material: ENVO:00002003 | host: Homo sapiens | place: USA | collected 2012 ...
GTCTGATGCCGTCTGATTTCAAGCAAAAGTTGTAGAAAAGTTGTAGTTGTAAGCCCTTTTTACTACATCTTGTGCCGTCCCGTTTCGTCAGACGCTATATATTGTGGAATTTTTGTCCAAAGGCTTCATCGTGGGGATTTTCGTGACCAGCCTTAGATAAGCTCCGCTTAGCGTCTATAAGTCCCGACCGGCATCTACTCATTTGAAGCTGGGGTAAGCTCAGTTACGCCTAATTCAGATAGCGGAAAATCTAATGGCGTAAGCCGTGGAGTAAGCTGGCGTAAGGTGGCTTCATTTTTTTGAAAACGAGCCGTGTGCTATACTGAAACTTACGACTAAAACAGTATAACACACGGCTTAACGAAACTCAATATTTTCCGTTCAGTTTACAAGCATTTCGATTTTTCCATTCTAAAAATCTCTCTCGAAGCACTTGAACATCTTTCTCAGAATCCGTATGGAGATAGATATGATTGCGGATAAATAGCGTTTTGATTTCCGCTGCCATTTGCGAAGCATCCGCAGTTCTTTTAATAAGGTAGTAACCCAGCCGGTTACTTTGACAAATGTGGGCTTTCACGCTTTGCTCTCTTTTCTCCGTCACGGTTGCTCCGGCAATATCGACCGCACAATGTAATTCAGGGAGGTATGCAACAAGTCGCATTCCAAGCTCCGAGTCGCTATTGCTTTTGACCGTAATGCCGTTCTGTGCTCCATACATCATTATCAGCATCTGCGGGAGAGCCTGTTGAAACTCCGCTTCACATTGAGGGCAACCCTTTTGCTCAATAGTTCTATCTGTGATTTTGGCACGGTAAGAGTGTCCTGCTCCGCATTTCCACCAAACGACCTTCATCGAGTTTCTCGATACATTGCTCGGTGTCCACTTGGAGTTCTTTTCATAGTCCCATTCTGAGAGTAAATGAGGATCAGTTGTTCCAAGATCATTATAGCCTTGCAGAACGGCTCTCTCAGCACAAACAGGACACATACCGCCTTTGACCCGTGCTTTGACGACGGCTTTCCATTCATAGCCGCAGGTACGGCATTTCCACCAAACATTCTTTGTTGACTTCTCATTGACCGCATCGGGAGTTAACGGCAGGTTTTTATCCGACCACTCTATGGCAAGCGACGGGAACTTCGTTTGCAGGTCATTAAAGCCTTTGAGCAGCTTTATCCCACTACAATAGGGACACTGACTTCCTCCTGCACGGGTTGAAATCAATGTGTTCCATTCGTGACCCAAGTGACATTTCCACCAAACTTTAATATTCTTGAAAGCCGTAACCTGATCCGGCGTCAGCGGAAGATTGCGCTCTGACCACTCCGCAGCGATTTCAGGGAAACGGCTTGCCAAGTCGTTGAAGCCCGGTAGCACAAAGTTGTGTGAGCAGTAGGGACAACCCGTACCGTTCACCGTCCGGCTTTTCACGGATGCCGTCCATTCGTGTCCGAGCTTGCACTGCCATATTACCTTCCTGTGCGTAGCCGCTGTAATCATCGACGGTCTTAGCGGCTCATTCTTGGGCGACCATTCCTTCGCAAGCTCAGGGAACTTACTTTCAAAGTCGTTATAACCTCGAAGCACCCTCGCTCCCGAACATATTGGACATTGCTCGCCTGCGGAGCGAGCTTTAATGCTTGTCTGCCATTCGTGACCGCAAGCCCCTTTCCACCACACAGTTTTATTAGACCCAAAGGTCACTGTATCAGGAGTCAACGGGAAGTTCTTTTCTGACCATTCTGATACAAGATGCGGTCGCATCCTGCTTAAACTATTCTCCATATCTGAACGCTCCATTTCTCATTACTGCTTATAGTATAATTTCCATCCTCAGTTTTGAGAAATGTGCGAAAAAGAGAAAGCACTCTGCGAATTACTCACAGAGTGCTTTCCTTTAAGTTTCCAGCTTGGTTGTCATATAGTCATCAAAGGCGGTGATCTCTTTCTTTTTCAAAGCGTCGGTCACATCAACATAGATATTCATCGTCGTCGATACATCAGCGTGTCCCAAGATGCTCTGAATGAATTTGAGGTTTGCTCCCGACTCACATAGCCTTGTTGCGAATGTGTGCCGGAGAATGTGACAACTGAACTGTGGCAGAAGAACAGGATCAGAGTCTGCTCCATATTTTTCGAGGATTTCATCATTACAATCTCGCATCATACGGCGGAGTGCTTTGTTGAGGTTTCCCTGATTTTGAACATCCCCGTAACGGTTGACAAAAATAAAGTCGTCATAGCCGTCCACTCGGCTCTTACTGCTGATTTCAGCCTGAGATTGAAACTCTCGCTCCATTAAGAAGGCTTGTTTCACCCCCTCGGTCATTGGGATTTCTCGTTCACCGGCTTTTGTCTTGGGCGTGTTGATGGAAAAGTAGCATCCCTTTTCGTCACGGTGATTATAATAAACAAGCGTGTGGTTGACTCGGATAATGCCCTTTTTCAAGTCAATGTCGCTCCAGCGAAGCCCGGTGATCTCACCGACTCGCATCCCCGTGTTTGCCATAACATAGAACACTGGATACCAGTGGGTGTCCTTGGGATGGCTGAGCATATAGTCAAAGAACAACTTCTGCTGCGCCACGGTCAATGCCTCTTTCTTCTCACGCTCAAAGCCGTGGGAGAGCTTCAGTTCTTTGAGCATATTGTCTGTTGGGTTCTGTCGAATCATTCCATCATCGACTGCCACCTGAAAAACTTGGTGGAGCACATTATGGACATTATCTATCGTGGCAATCTTCAGAACCTTGCCGTCAGCAAGGGAGTTGTAGAACTTCCGCACATCAGACTTTTTTACTTGGACAAGTCGGTTCTTTCCGAAAGACGGTTTTACAAACAGCTCATACATATAAATATAATTCTTGAATGTGCTGTCCTTGATTCCCCTTTTGAGCTGACACCAAAGATTGAACATCTCATTTACAGTGATGCTTTTGACATCCGACCGTATTCCGTCGTGCTTGTCCACGATAATCTGTTCTTCCTGCTCTCTCAGCTTTTCCAGCGTCGGAGCATAAATAGAATGCCTTTTTCCGTCAGGCGTTGACCAACGGTACGCATAAGTGCCGTTGGGACGCTGGGTTTCTCCTGTTTTAAGTCGGGTACGGTTGCTGTCGAATCTTACGCCGACCTGTTTCTTTTTAGTCATAGTAACCTCCTGTTTTAGATTGAGAAGCTCTTGATCAGGAACTCCTCTAATTGCTTGCGCTTTAGAAGCCTTTTTGTACCGACCCATAGAACAAAGTCACACGACTCACGATTCGACAACTCACGAAGTTTATCCGTTCCGATACCAGTGTAAGCGGCGGCTTCTTCTAAAGTCAGGTTCATTCTTTCCCAAAGGGGAACTCGGTTATCTTTTTCCTGCTTGGTCATATCGGTTTCCTCCTTCATTTTCGTTTGGCTTTAGGATACCGATAACCGCCGTTTGGGACAACGATGCGATTTTGCGAATCGCATCGTTGATTGTTAGATTGAATAGGCTCTTTCCAAAAACTCATCGAGCTTTTTCCTTTTGATGAGCCGCTTTGTGCCGTTCCACAAGACAAACTCGCAATCCTCTCTATCGGACAGTTCCCTTAGCTTATCTGCGCCAATCCCTGAGTAGGCTGCCGCTTCATAAACGGTGAGGTTTGCTTTTTCCCAAAGAGGAACGGCATAGTCCTTACTGGGCTTTCCCATTCGTGCCGCCCTCCTTATGCTTCATAGCCTTGCGTAACTCCGAAAGGTTTGAATAACGATATTCTCGACTGTTGTACTCATCGGATTTGTAGAAAGCAGCGGTGACTCCATCAAAAATCCGAAGTAAAGCACCCTCATTCAGATCTTCAGTTGTGAGGATTTCCCTTACGGTCACTCCACTTAAAGGCTGGTGTTCCTTTTTCCATTCCCGATACGAGAAATACTGGTCGATCTCATCGTTATAAATACCTTCGTCGATCCGTCTGTCCGGCTGGAGAAGATGGTAAATACAAAGAAGCATTTCTTCAGCCCTGTTATTATTGATGCGACTAATATTCAGCAGATCAAACACACGCAAATCAACGACATCCTTGACCTGCCGAAAGCCGACTTCAATAAACGGGTTAGCAACCTTATACTCATCAATCATTCTCCATTTCGGGGAGTCGAATTTGATCATCATTACCTGTTTCATTATCTATGCTCCTATCTGTTCGTTTTTTTTGCCCTCTACTAACCAACTGGGAAATTTTTTTCGATTTGTACGAAGCAAATTTTAATATGGGAGCATTTTTTTGAGTTTTTTCAGGGCAACAGTCAGTTGATGATTAATTGTCGTTACAGCTACTCCGTGGCGCCGTGCATATTCTCGCTGTCCTATGGGGTCATCACAAAGATATAAACTGGTCATCAAGTTAATCTCGGCAGGTGACAATTTTGCCACGGCTGCGTAGAGGGTGCTTTTCTCCTCCTTTTTGAGAATGGCATCAATGACGGAACAATCTTGATCCACCAGCAATTCCTCGCCAGACATATCATCTTCTGTGGTTGTCTGTGTGTTATAGGAAAACACCGTCATTCCGGACTGATTCTCGATTGACACAAGATAATCGTGTCTATCCTTTTCAGATCGCCACTGCTTTGCGGTTTCGGTTCCACATTCTGCGATGATGATCACATCGTCAACAGAGCAAGCGTCTAACTGCCCAAAGCGATCTCTTCGTTTCTGCCCTTCCGGGGTCTGAATGAAGTTCCTAAACTCGAAGCTATTCATTACGAGCCAGTTATTGCCGTCAGCGGGCAGTTCGGGGTTCTTTTTGACAAGGTATATTTTTCTCATTTCCGTAATCTCCTTTGAATTTTGAATTTGGTGTTCGGGTTCAAAATTCGGAGATCACGGATATTCAGCGATATAACAGAGCCACTTATTTAGCATCGAAAAAGGCTTCCTTTCAGAGATTTCTCTGCCGGAAGCCCTTGGTCGGTTGTTCTTGCCGAAAAAAAGAAGCCACCGGCAAGACAGACTAAGCCTATGGCTTACTGTCTTGTCGGTGGCCTCTCATATCTGCATAGCAAGTTTGGTTTAACCAGCCGAAGTGTTCAAAGCAAGTGACCTGGAGATGGAATTACGCAGTCTGTTTCACCTCAACCATTCCGTCGTTTTGCCGTATTCAGTTTTTATCCGATCAATAGTATCGGATTTGCCCTTCCGGGGCATAAAGGTCAATCTTGTCGTGTCGGCGTCCTTTTTGGACTCGAACCGCTACGGTTCCGCACCTTTTGCACTCATACTTGATTTTCCCCTCATCATTTCTATATCCGTAAAGCAATGCTCCGCAGTTAGAGCAATACATCGGTATAGGTGTCCAATTATCTTTTGTCACGCACATCACCTCATTAAGTTCCTTGACGCTCTCAGGGCTGATGAATGGTGGCATCCTTAGAGAACTGCTCTTTTCTTGCCTTCTACAAACCACTTTCCGTTTTCTTCATCGAAAAGGAAGGTTTCCGTGCCGCATATCATCACCGTGTAACGAAGCCCTGTTCCACCGACCTTGGTCGATGCCGCACGACAGCAGTGCCTTACACGGTCGATCTCGTAGACCTCACCATCTTCAAATTTGATTTTCCGGGGTCGAGCCGTTCCATCCGTCTTATGGGTAACATCGACTTCCACATATACCTTGCGCCGTTCTTCTTCCATCCTTACACCTCATAATTCTTCATACTGGCAACCAGCCTACCAAAATGGCGATAGCCATCCAATGGCTTGTCAGAAACTTTGAACTTAGGACGATCATCGCCGGAATTGTTCAGATAGCAGGAAAGGCGTCCTTCCTTGAAATCTTTGCTGACATCAAAGATAAGAAACATCCCCTCATAAATGCCGTAGTGAGTGAAGTGGTTTCCTCCATCTGCACGGAAAATAATCAGATCATTACTGCACCCCTGCAACAAACAGGACGGCATCGAAACATAGGTTTCGATCTCATCAGGCGCAACAATTTCATCAATTTTGTTACTGCTTGTACTAATCATACTGACCTCCTTAACAAAGCACCCCGGTCGGCATAGTAATCTCAGGCTTTTCACTCGGCATCCGGAGGTTTTGAAAAAGAATACCGTTGCGGATGCTGTTCTTGCCGAACCGCTGGCGAATGGTTTCAATGCACTGGTCGAGCCTTTCTGCTTTCTCAATCTTTTCGATGTTCATAAACAAATCGACTTGTCGGGGCGTGTCCTGTGGCACCAAGTTGATTGCCTGAATCGTGACTGAGCGAATCGGGTTCCTCCAGTCGTATCTTTTTTCAAAGAGGGCAAAAGCCGCTTTTGCGATCAGCATTGGGGATTGTGTAGGCATATCCAATGCCGTTTGCCATTGCTTTGAAAAAAGTGTGTTGTCCCGTATGTGAATGGCGACTCCATCCGCACACTTTTTGTGGACACGGAGTTTATGTCCGATGTCCTGCGCCAATTCGAGAAAGACGGGCCACACCTGCTCGTCGTTCTCCAAATCTTCGATGGTAGTAATTCCGTGTCCCACGCTCTTAACCGGAGAAACAAAGTCGGCGTTCATAACACGGGATCGGTCATTACCGTTTGCATACTGCCAAAGGGCAATTCCGTTTTTACCGAGCCGTCGGTTCAGAAAGTCAGGATCGGTCTTAGCTAAATCGCCAATGGTCCTAATGCAATAGCTATCTAATACACGCTGCGTTGCCCGTCCCACACCGAGCAAGTCCGCTGCGGGGAGTCCCCATACTTTGTCTCGGAAAGTGTCTTTCGGTATGACCGTCACAGCATCCGGCTTTTTCATATCCGAGCCGAGCTTGGCAAATATTTTATTGAAAGACACCCCGACGGAAATTGTCAGCCCAAGTTCAAACTTGATTGTTTCCCGTATGTCGTTTGCCACCTTTTCGGGTGAACCGAAGATGTTCTCTGTACCACTCACATCCAACCAACACTCGTCCATTCCGTAAGGCTCGACCTGATCGGTATAGCGGCTGTAAACGCTTCTTGCCAGCTTGGAATATTTGATGTACTCCTCAAAGTGCGGAGGCACAACAACAAGGTTTCTGCACTTCTGCTTCGCTTGCCACACTGCATCGCCTGTTTTTACATCAAATGCTTTGGCGGCATAGTTTTTGGCGAGGACTATACCGTGCCTTTCTTCCACCGAGCCGCAGACTGCGACCGGATACTTTCTCAAAGCTGGGTCGAGCATACACTCAACGCTGGCATAGAAGTTATTCATATCACAATGCAGTATTGATCTGCTCAACTAAATCACCTTATTTCTTGGAAATTCTGCGAAACCTCTTGACAAACCAAAGTGTCGTGTTGTATCATATGAACACGACATAAGTGTCGTTGTTGTGATTCAGATTATAGCACGACACCAATGTCGTGTCAATAAGAAGTGACGAAAAAAGTGTCGTGTTGCTAAAAATAGAAATCTTATGGAGGGAATTGATAATGAAGTTCAGCGACAGATTAAAAGAGCTGAGAGAAAAAAATGATATGACGCAGGAGCAGCTTGCAAAGGTTTCCGGTGTTTCCCCCCGTACCATACAGAGATACGAATGCGGAACCTCTCGTCCTCGCTTGGATGCAGCGGAGAAACTGGCAAAGGCACTTAATATTTCCGTGGATCAGCTTCTCGGTACGGATGGTATGCTCGTTGCTCAGGCTGCGGAGCAGTACGGCGCACGAGGTGCCAAACAAGCGCAACAGCTCACAGATGAAGTAACCGGTTTGTTTACCGGCGGTGAGTTGGCACAGGATGATATGGATGTTATGATGCAAGCCATTATGGATGCCTATTGGCTTGCGAAAGAGAAAAACAAAAAGTACACCCCAAAGAAGTACCGTTCTAAGAGCAAGCAGGACTGAGTCCCGTTTATGGGACACATTGTGTGTTAGAATGGAAACAGGAACAAACTGAAAAGGGGTGAAGCCGATGTATGTAAGCACTTCGGAAATCGTACAAAAAGCAAACTCCATCGTTGCTCAATGCGGAACCCGTGATCCTCTCAGAATAGCAAGGGACTTAGGAATCGAGGTAATGTATTATCCGTTCAATGAACAGCGTGGAGCATATAAGGTCTTGATGCGTAATCGCTTCATCTTTGTCAAAAATGATCTGCATCCGGTTATGGAGAACATCGTGCTACTTCACGAATTAGGACACGATGCTTTACACCGGGAGGAAGCCACGAAAGTCGGGGGCTTCAAAGAGTTTGAGATCTTCAATATGCGGGACAACCGTATGGAGTACGAAGCCAATCTCTTTGCCGCACAAATTTCCCTATCAGATGAGGACTTCCTTGAACTTGCGGAAAGAGGATACGACACGCAGCAGATCGCACGGACATTGAACTCAGATATTAACCTTGTCGCTTTAAAAGCCGATACGCTGATCTCTCAAGGCTACCGTTTGCGCCAACAGGAACACTGTAACGATTTTCTAAGATACGACAAATAACTAAGATGCCACCCTTTCGGATGGCATCTTTTTTATCACCTTTAATCAGCGCAAGCCGGTTTTGTTTTTTTAGCTCAAACCCGAAAGAGAGCGCATCACCAAGTCGATGTCTTTGTTTTCAAGTTCCTGAATGATGTGCAGATAGGTTTTTTGCGTAGTGGTCATACTCGAATGTCCAAGACGGCGGGCAACGCTCGCAATGGAAACGCCCGTAAATAACAGCAAAGAGGCGTGTGTATGCCGTAATCCGTGGACAGAGATGATAGGGATGTTACAGGCTTTGCAATGCCTGCCGAGAATGTCGTTCACCGTCGAATTGTAGACAGTGGAGTTGACAAAGATGGGCTTATCTTCGGGAAGGTGCTTTACCAATTCAGAAAATTGAATGACAGTTTGCCAGTCAATTTGAATTTTCCGCACAGACGACTTGTTCTTCGTAGGCTGGAAGCCGCCCTTTCCCTTGTAGTCCCAAGTCTTGCTTATGGACAGTGTTTGATGGGCAAAGTCGAAGTCTTTCGGGGTAAGAGCCAGTGCTTCAGAAAAGCGCATCCCCGTCTTTGCTACCAACAGGATAAAGTAGTCCCAATTCACCTTATCCTTCAGGTCAAGCGAGATCAGCAGCGTGTGTAGCTCAAATTGATTGAGATACTTGATTTTCTTAGCAACCGGTGGCTTCCCCTTGATGATTGCCTTGCGAGTAGGATCTCTTTCAATCAAGCCCTCATCAACAGCATCAAGAATAGCTCCCTTGAGCTGGTGGTGAAAATCCATCGTGGTTTGGCGCTCGTGGAACTCAGCATAGTCGTTCAACAGCTGCTGATAAGCGATCCGGTTCATATCACATACTCTCAGGTTTGGGACGAGCTTAACGAGCCATTTCTGCGTCATTAGGTACTTATCCATCGTCACCTTTCTGATTGCGCCCTTCTTATACACCTTAATCCATTTTGCATAATATTCACAGAACAAGTCTGTTCGTTTGGTTTCTGTTAGCATCAGAAGTCCTCCATTTCATTAAAAATGGCTTACGCTGATGAAGGGTGATAAGGTGGTCGAGCTGCTGAAAGAAACCTCCAATAGTCTGTTGTTCTCGCATCGTTGGCGGCATCATCAGCTCCATTACAGCCATTTGCTTTCCCGAAACCTCGACGAAAGTTGATCCAGCCCCAACAAGCTCTCCATATCGTTTTAATTCTCCGGTTCGAGAAAAAATGAAGTAAGAGTCAAGCTCTCCACGATGTGGGACAATGGACTGAAATCCCTGATTAGTGCAGCCTTTTCGGGTTAAAATGGCTGTTTTCCCGATCCCTGCACGAGATGTAAACAGGACTGTACCGGGAGGAAGCATTTTAGCTGAACTATTCTCATAACCCAAGCCGGTTATCTTTTTTTGACTCGAATTTGCATAGATTTGATCCGCAATTTCAGCAGGTGCATACCAATCAATATCACCGTCCCAATAGCTCTGATTTCCTGTACTTGGGGTTCCACCACCCACAATGTCAGCAATATCTCCCAACTTACGCTGTTCCCAAGAAGAAGTAGTTCGCTTTTTATTTGCGGTCAGGATAAGCCTGTCCGCCCTTCCGGTAAAGGAAATGCACTCACGCTGATGAAGGGTGATAAGGCTATCGAGTGCTGTAAAGTATGTACCAATAGCAGCCTGCTCACTAATGTTTGACGGGATGGAGAACACAGTTTTGGACACCAATTTCCAATCTGCCCTCGGCATTTTCGTCCCGGTCGATTGATTAGCTACTTCATCGAATTGCCGGCTCTGAATCAATCGATATAGAAAGCTGCTATCAGCATTTTGAGGCTGTAATACCCAAAAATCGCCCACAGCAAGCCCATCAAATGTGGGCAAAAGCCAGTTTTGCAAGTACGGGCGGAGTTTTCCGTAAAGGACATCACCTTGATGAAATGCGATGCCTGATTTGATACTTTGCTTGGCGTAGATGTCTTTGTTGAGCCGACCTGTCCCTGACACTATATCCTCATATTCAACTCTTGGAAGGGTATCATCGGAGCATATTACCGATGATCGCACAGCGATTTCTTCAAACTTACGCTGTTCCCAAGAAAAAGTTGAAGTCGCGAATAACAGAGAGAAAACTACCTGAGAAGGGCTGCATAAATTTGCACATTTACGCTGATGAAGGGTGATAAGGTTGTCAAGCTGGCGAAAATATTGTCCAATCAGCTTTTGCTCATCGAGTGACGGAAGTGAAACAGCTATTTCCATAACCTTGTTCTTGGAAATGTTGTATCGAGAGATGCCCTGTGCCAACAAAATAATTTTCTCTCTTGCAGACTCCGAGCGTAGCATATACGCAAGATAGTAGCTATCTATTTTTTCTGTAGGACGAAAGCCAAAACAAAAGCTGTTGAGATAGATTTTTCCCCGCTTTTCAAGCAAAACCGAGGACATTCCCACTTCTTCCGGCGTTTCGGACGAAGTGGTAAAGAACACATCCCCAACCTCAACTTCGTTTTGTTTAGGATCGATTTCTATCGGTTCAGTCATTTCGGGATTACTGATCGGATTGGAGAAAACATTCATATAGGTTATAAATCGAGCCTGTCCGTGACCAAAATCCGCTTTCGTTTTTCCTGACAATCCTGTGTATGTTTCTCCTACATCTCCGAGCTTACGCTGTTCCCAAGAAAAATCAAAAGAGCCAAGGAAACACCTTGGCTCTCTTGTTAAGACCGCATATTTTTTCATTATTCGGCTTGCTTTAGCGGTGATGGCACTCATTACGGCATATCAACCTCAAATCCACCGGTAAGAATGAACTGCCGCAAAAGCTGATCCGTTTTCATATTGACCTTGGGCGGAATCAACTTGGTTTGTTCATATGCTTCAAAGAACGCTTTTGCTTTGGTCTTATCGACGCTCTTTTTCAGCTCGTCAAACCTGCCAAACTCATTGATAGTCGCTTCATTCAGGTTAAGCCCCATCATATTCCTGAGTTTATCCTCATCAAGACCGAAGATGGTCGCAAAACGGTGAATTTGGTCATCTTTTGCTCTAAACTGATACTCCGTGATGTAGTCACGAAGCGTTTTTCCGTCCTCGGCAATGACATCGCCTCGCTCAATGTCGTGCAGAAAGATATTTGCGTATTTCTGCTCCTCTTGCGTTAGGGCAGCAAAAGTCTTGTGAAGTTCTGCCTTTGCTTGCTCAATAGATTCCTCGGAAGAACCTTCCTGTCGAATCAATTTGAGGTACTTATCGAAGCGACTGTTCATATAATCGGCATCGATAACCCCTGTGTCAATTTCAGTCAGGTATCCTACAAGATCGTATGGTATATCTATGTCTTGTGATCCGGGATCATCGGGAGAAGCGGCGGAAAGTTCTTTATAACGCTGTGCCAAAATCAAAAATGCGTTCTCATCGAACTCCATTGTAATTTCAATCGAATTTCCGCTTTCCTCATCCTTGAATGAGTAGGTGTGTTTGTCCCACCTAAATCCTTGGATTTTAGCAGCTTCAAGGTATCCGTTGAAATCTCTAAACAGCGAGGCGAACTTAGCTCTTACGGTTCCGTCCGCAGGCAGCTTTTCAAAGTCAGGGATACCGGCATTCTTGAACAAATAGGCAATATCATCAAACACAGCGTTGAGCTTTCCGAGGTTGTAAGACAGTTTTTCAACGAACAGACCTATCGGTCTATCGCCGGAATAGAGCTTAACAGCTTTGCTCACATTCTGCTCCATCGTATGCGGCTTGCGATAATATCTGATAATGCCAAAAGGCTTATCGGGTCCGAAAAGTCTGTTGGTTCTGGAAAATGCCTGAATGATGTTCTCATACTCCAGTATCTTGTCCATATATAGCGTGTTGACCCACTTAGAGTCAAAGCCGGTAAGCATCTGATCCACTACAATCAGGAGGTCGAGCTGCTTCTCAGGCTCTCTTTCAACCCGCTTATACTGCTCTTTGTGGGCAAGGCGTAGGGAAAGGTCTTTTTTGAAGCGAGCGTGTGTAGCAATCGAAAAATCCTGACCAAACATCGTATTATAGTCAGTGAGGATTTCAATCAAACCTTGCTCTTTGTAGAAGGCAATCGGCTGCCCCCTGTATTCTTTGTAATCCCCATCTTCATTGCTGATATTGGGGTCAAAAAGGCAACTGATCCTTAGCTCCGGCATTGCAGCCTTCAACAGTCGATAGTAGTCTATTGCTTCGGGGATGCTGCTCGTTGCAAAGATTGCGTGGAATTTCCCGTTATGGCTCAAAGTAAGCCAGTTTTCTTGAATATCCTCAACAACCTTGCTTTGATGCTCCGAGGAAAGGTACTGAGTCTTTGGAAGATAATCTTCAATGCCCTTGACCCATTTACCGTCATCGCCTAAGAAACCAGCCATCTTGACGGTAGAGGAGTCCATATACTCATAGAATATTTTTGCCTTTTTCGGATCGCTGATTGCTTCTTCTTCGGTTGCCGCTTTTGCTTTTTCCAAAGCAACCACCTTGCGGACATCCTTGTCACGGAATGTCAGGACTTTATAAGGATCAAATCCAAGCACATTCTTATCCCTGATACCATCAGCAATGCTATATCTGTGGAGTTCATTGCCAAAAACATCTGTTTGGGCATTGTTTTTCTTTGCATTCTCCTCAAACACCGGTGTGCCGGTAAAGCCAAAGAAGATGGCATTGGGGAATGTTTCCTTGATGATGGATAGCATATCTCCAAAAGTTGAACGATGAGCTTCGTCAACAATAAAAACAAGCCGTTTACCGTTGATTATTTCAATGTCGCTTGCATTAAGTCCTCCGTCCTCATCTCGGATATTGCTCATCTTCTGAATAGAGGTAACAATTAGGGTATCTGCCGTTGCGTTGCTTTTCAGCTTAGTCAAAAGGACATATGTGTTCTCTGTTGCCTGCACGGTTTCGTTCTCGTCCGCAAATGCCCGATATTCCTTGAGCGACTGCGTTCCTAACTCAATACGGTCGGTAAGGAAAATAACCTTATCTGCATCATTGGAGTTTGCAATCAACTGAGCCGACTTAAAGCTCGTCATCGTCTTGCCTGAGCCGGTGGTATGCCAAATGTAGCCACCACGCTGCTTACCGCTGTCCCACTTCGTTTTAGACACAACATCGGAAATTGCGCTGGCTGCGTAATACTGGTAGCTTCGCATTACCTTCAGAACACCGTCAGCATTGTCGGCAACAGTATAAAACCCAATGAGCTGGTGCGCCATAGGGATGGACAGCAGCGAGGAGGCGATAGCTTTCCAATCGTTGATAGGTTCGTTATTGAAGTCAGCCCAATGGAAATAGTAATCCGTATTGAACTTTCCGTCAGGTCCGGGATTCGCAAAATAACGAGTTTCTTCAGGGTTCATTGCTACAAACACCTGAACGAGCGAGAACAATCCGGTAAAAACGCCCTCAAATGAGTATTTCTCAATCTGATTATATGCTTGACTGACGGGGACACCGCTGCGCTTCAGCTCAATATGTATGACCGGCATACCATTGATGAGCAGCATCAAATCGCCACGACGGTCATTCAGCATTTTTGACTTGCTCGGAAAGACTGGTTGCTGTACGATCTGATACCGGCTCTGTCCAGCGGCGATTTCCCTGCGATCATATATTTTCAAGCTGATTTCAGTGCCAAAATGGAGCTTATCATCAGGGTTATCACGCTTGATGGACACAGTTTTTCCGTTGATAAAGCCATTGAGTTTCAACGGGGTTCTAAGTTCCGTGATCTGCTCGATGATCTGCTGCATTTCGCCATCCGTAAGAGGATAGTTATTCAAGCGGTCAATTCCACGGTTGTTATCATACAGGATCTTTGCCCAATTTCGGATGAGGTCTTGCTCGGTTGGGTTCTTGATAACTTCTTTTTCCCAGCCTTTATCCGCCAAGACTTTAATCAGGGCTTCCTCAAAGTCCGCTTCTTTTTGGAATGTCATTCGATTTCCTCCTTCCTGCTAAATTGATGTCACACGAACATCTTTTCAAGCATAGATTTCTTGATATTTTGGAGCTTTTCCAACTCACGCTGATGAAGGGTGATAAGGTTGTCGAGGTTAGCAAAGAACTCAGCAATTTGTTTTTGCTCGGAAATCTGAGGAGGCTTTTTAATATCCATTTCAGAAATCATTTCAAGACGGACAGAATCAACCGTTGCCTTGGCGGTCATTTTCATTGCTCGATCGTAGAATTTGGTTGAGAAATAATAGAAAAAATACTTACCCCAAATATCCTTGAAATCCGTCATTTTATAGCATCTTTGGTGTAGATCAAACTTGCCGTTGACATAGTGAAATACTTTTCCAATGTTCCCGTCGCCAATGGTTATAACCGCTTCGCAGTCATAGAGATATTTATTGCTTCTAACAGGAACATCAGACCTGATATAAAATGGGTACTTTCCATCGTCTACTTGATCTTGTGTATTGCTTTTTCCAGTACCAATCGAGCATATCTCCTTTGCCTTACGCTGTTCCCAAGCGTCTGAGAATCCTTTGAAGCGAATTGCGGGAGCATCTGATTTTTTCGTCATTCTGCACTACCTCCCAGCAATTTCTTCAACTCTTTAAGTCCCAGCATATCATACTCATTACCCTCAAGGTCATCGATCATTCCCGAAAGCGTTGCTTCGGTTTCGCTGATCTGCTGTTCGACCTCGAAGAAAGTTGTAGCATACTTGTTTTGAAGGGCTTGAATTTTGCTCACCAAGCTGTCGATTACGGAATCAGGCAGTTTGTGAATGCTCTCAATGAGAGGAGCAATCCACTTCTTTTCGAGCAAATCCAAAGCCTGCTCATCGCTCAGACTTTCAATCGTATCCTTTGTTTTTGCCTGCAACGCAGCACTCTTTGCCTTGATCTCCGCCTTGATTTCTTTCTCGCTCTTGATCAAAGACTCAACCTTTTCTAAGAGTGTACGAAGCGCAACGCTTTCAGGAGAACGGTCTTTCTTCAGTTCCTTAATCTTTTTGGATACTTCTTTCGGAACGAAAGCATCGCCTTCCTCGGTGAGAACATCGTTGCAGCTCTCTTTATCCTCCTCTGTCATTTCATCAAGGATAGACTCATACTCAGAAGGGATTTCCGCCAAACGGCTTTCCAAACCGTGAAGCTCGTCCGTTTCTGCGGAGAGCAAAGTCGCCTGAACCAAGTCGAACGGGATAATATGACCTACCCAGCCCTCTTGAACTTCCTGATCTTTACCGTCCTTTTTCTTGATGACAAGGTTCGGATCTACCTTCTTTGTTGCAGCAAAGCCTTCGGTTTGCAACATTTCGAGGTCGATGGAAATACCTGTCCAATCGTCGTCAAGAAGCTGGAACGCCGCATATTTGTCGATAAGAGGAATTTCCTTCAATCGCTCGAAAATATCAGCACTTAGAACGGTTTCAGCCTTAGAGATTTCGATGCTTCCCATCCGGTCGATAAGTTCTTCTTTCAGGAACGCCGGAAAAGTGGAAAAGGCAGCGTTAAAAGCATTCTCAAAGCCGACCACATCAGGATGGCTCTTGATGGCACTCTTAATATCAGGGGTAGACACATTCACATAAGGAATGCCACTCTCGGTGAACAACGCCTTTTTCAGTGCAGGGAACGCCGTCCAGAATTCGCTCATCTCGTCAATTTCTGCTGTCGGGATACCGCCAAACATAGACGCATAGACATCCCAATGCTCGGCAGCTTCAGAGGAATCAACATAGCGAGGAATGTTCAAGTTATAATCATTGCTGCGAATTTCTTCACGACTGACTACTCGTGAAAACTTCGGAATGCTTTCACGCTTTATAAAGGTATCTGCTATGCGTTTAATGTCAGACGCACGGAGCTTGTTATTCTTACCCTCTTTGATAAAGCCCTTGGATGCATCGATGATAAGGACATCGGTATTCTCGCGCTTTTGGCGCAGCACCATAATGATGGTGGGTATTCCTGTCCCGAAGAAGATATTTGCAGGAAGTCCGATAATGGCGTCGATATGGTTATTCTCAATCAGGTTCTTTCTGATTTCACCTTCCTCACCGCCACGGAACAGTACGCCGTGGGGAAGAACGATTGTCATAATGCCGTCCGGCTTGATATGGAACAGATCGTGAAGCAGGAAAGCATAGTCGGCTTTTCCTTTGGGAGCAAGTCCAAAACGAGCATAACGAGGATCACCCTCTTTGTTGGACGGGTCCCAAGCCTGCGAATACGGCGGATTGGACACGACCGCATCCACATAGAGAGGATTATAGGTATTCACCGGATCATTTTCGTCAAAGTACGGCCAATCCTCCTCAAGAGTATCGCCGTTACGAGTGACGATATTATCCGGTTTGATGCCACGCATAACCAAATTCATCCGGGTCAGGTTGTAGGTGTTCTCCTTCAATTCCTGAGCGAAGTATTTGATGTTGTTGTCATCGGTCATATATTTGGCAACGCTCTGACCGATATTGATAAGCAACGATCCCGAACCGCTTGTCGGGTCGTAAATTTTGATTTCGCTTTTGCCCTTCAAGTGGCTTGCAACGATTTCAGACATCAGCAGAGATACCTCGTGCGGGGTGTAGAACTCGCCTGCCTTCCTTCCGGCATTAGCCGCAAAGTTACTGATAAGATATTCGTAGATAAAGCCGAGAACATCGTAGTCCTGCTTGCCGTCCATAGGAATATCCTTTATCAGCGTCAGAAGCCCGCTGATTGCTTTTGTTTGCGAACCGGAGCTATCGCCAAGTTTGGAAAGACCTGTTTGCAAAGTGTCGAACACCTTATCAAACACCTTTTTGTGCGTGTTGGAAATCAACCGGCTGAACGCAGAGAGTGCATCACGGACATTTGAAACATCAAAGTCCTTACCCATCGAGAGCCAAGTAGAAAAGAGGTCTTTATAGGCAATAAAGTAGCCGATATTCTCTTGAACCCACTTAACCGTTTCGTCATCTTCTTCTGATACGGTTTTCAGAAGTTCGTCGTCATAGTCATTTTCCTTCAAGAATTTGATTTCTTTATCAGATAGATACTTGTAAAAGATAAAGCCAAGTATGTAATCCTTATATTCATTCGCTTCGATTTTGGAACGCATTTGGTTTGCGGAAGCCCATATTTTCTGAGCAAGCTGTTGCTTATTCATCCTGTGAACCCATCCTTTTTCTTTTTTAAGGGCAATATACTACCCCACTGTTATGATACAACAATTAGTGTCCCTTAAAACGGACTCACTTCTCGTCGGGAACAAACTCCATAATGTCGTCAGTCGTGCAATTCAAAGCTGAGCAGATTTTTCCCAACACTTCAGTGCTTACATTTTCATCACGACTGAGCTTATTGATTGCGTATTTAGTGAGTCCAGCAGCTTCCTGCAAATCTCTTTTCTTCATATCTCGATCAAGCAGAATGTGCCAAAGTTTTTTATAGCTTACAGCCATCGTATCATTCCTTTCTCTCAACCTGCGAGTAAGTGCTAAAACATATCTTATATTATAGCATATAATCCCGAATTAGCAACAATAAATCCCGAAATTTCAAACTTACTTCCCATATTTCACACCTGAATAAGCTCGACTGCGACCGGATAGCTTGGGAACAGCGTAAGGCTATTGATATAGCTGACTACTCGAAGGGAAATGGCTACTCAAAAGGCGATTTGACTGATGCCGGAACCCCAATTATTCTGTATGGCAGACTTTACACCAAGTACCAGTTTGCAATCAGTGAAGTGGACACTTTTGCATTTCCCAGAAATGGTGCGGTTTATAGTCAAGGAAACGAAGTCATAGTCCCGGCATCAGGGGAAACCGCAGAGGATATTGCACGAGCGTCAGCCGTTGAAAAATCAGGGGTTTTGCTGGGTGGCGACCTTAATATCCTCAGACCATTTGATTTTATAAACCCATTGTTTTTAGCTCTTGCTATCTCCAATGGAGAACCGCAAAAGGAACTTGCTAAAAAGGCACAAGGAAAGTCTGTCGTTCATATCCATAACACTGATATTCAAGAGGTGACGATAGCTTATCCTTCAAGAACAGAGCAAGACCGAATTGTCAGCGTTTTTCGCCAGCTCGACAACCTTATCACCCTTCATCAACGACAGCCTTTTTTCATTCAACCCCGAATATTTCTCTGACTGTCCAACTGATCCATCCTTTTTATACATCCTCTTGGGAACAGCGTAAGCTCGGTGATATTGGTAAAGCTCGCTCTGGAGTAGGCTTTCCCGATGCCGACCAAGGCGGGGTAACCGGTGTACCGTTCTTCAAAGTATCCGATATGAACTTAGACGGCAATGAGAATGAAATGATTGTTGCTAATAACTATGTTACAGCAGAACAGATTGCTGATCATAGGTGGTCGCCCATTACGGAATTGCCAGCAATTTTCTTTGCAAAGGTTGGAGCTGCTGTGATGCTAAATCGCAAGCGTTTATGCCGTTTTCCGTTCCTTTTGGACAACAACACAATGGCATATTCTCTCAGTCCAACGAAGTGGGACGCAGACTTTGCAAAGGCTCTGTTTGGAACGGTTGATTTGACTTCCTTGGTTCAAGTCGGAGCGTTACCGTCTTACAATGCCGGAGATGTTGAATCAATGGGAATATATCTGCCGAGCCTTTTTGAGCAAGAGCAGATTGGAGCTTTCTTCAAGCTCCTCGACAACCTTATCACCCTTCATCAGCGTAAAGGAAAAGCAGCCGTTTCCGGCTGCTTTCTTAATTGTTCCAGTTTAGAAAAAAGTTCGGCGCAAAGCCGAACTTTGGAGTTATTTGGACAAACCTCTAACCAAGAGATCAAGTACATCATAGACGGTCTTTCTATCCTTGGTGGAAAGTTGAGAAACTTTTGCGTCAAGCTGATTATTCTTCTCAGTTACACCCGCATCAATGACATCGCAAAATATCATATCAGCAGAAACACCGAGTGCGTTCATAATATCAATTAGCGTTTCGACTGACGGTATCTTTACCCTCTCTCGACAGCACTTATATAATTTGAACTCACATTCGCTTTCTGTGCCAAATCTTCCTGACGCATCTTTTTTGCGTTTCTGCATTTTCTGATATTCAGACCAATCGTTTCGATGTCCACGGGAACCACCCCCTTCAGCGTTACTATCGCACTATTAGTATTATAATCGACAACACGCACGCTATACACGGTCGTATAGGCATAATCTAACTCTACTGGTTGTAGTTTTCTTGATTATCTGCTATAATAATTACACCTATAGCGTTATTTTAGATCTGTTAGCGTTTGTGCGATGAAGATGGAGGGGCGGCTATGACTGTTATTGTTTGCTTAGATAATGCGAATGGGATGATGTTTAACCATCGTCGGCAAAGCCGAGATGCTAATGTTGTCAAGGATATTTTGAAAACTATCAATGGGGCTTCTTTATTGATTGCACCTTACTCTGAGTCATTATTTTCTCAAGCAGAATGTAGCGTTTCCATCAGCGAAAGCTTTTTAGCTGACGCCGATGCCAAAGACTATTGTTTTGTTGAAAACACATCGGTTGCTGAGTTCAAAGAAAAGATTTCAAGGTTGGTCATTTATAAATGGAACCGAGATTACCCGGCAGATTTCTATTTTGACATTGACTACGCAAGCGATTACAAGCTCGAAACTACGCTTGACTTTGGTGGCACCTCTCACGAAAAGATCACGAAAGAGGTGTATGTCAGATGAGCCTCTTTTCTAAAAAGCCGAAAAGCATAGCGGACTTTGAGAAAGAGATTGAGAAGCTCCGCCAAAAGAAGAAACTCTCTGCCCGCAATTCCGAGCGTTTAGAAGAATACGAAAAGCAATTATCTACTCTAAAAACTGCGGAAGAAGCAGCGCAGAAAAAGAAAGCACGGCAAAAGAAAATTGCCATTTGCTCTATCGCAGCTTCGTTAGCCCTCGTCACTTGTATTATCATAGCCGGATGTATCTCCGAAAGCGGAACGGTTGAGTCGCCAGCGGTATCGCCGGGATATACCATTTCGGATTCCGCTAACGGAACGACAACACCATCCGACACAGGCTCAGACAACTCATCCTCCTCAGAAGCATCTGCATCGCCGACAACAAGCAATGCAACCACTCCCGCTAAAGAAAGCAATTCTTCTTTTTCCATTAGCGATATACCTGCTTATTCCGGTTCGCCATATGCTGTAATCAATAACAACATTCCGTATTTTACCGAGAGCGACTATACAACCAGCTCATATGAGTATTACAGTGATCTTGACTCGTTGGGGCGATGCGGCGTTTGTGTTGCTTCCATCGGAAAAGATTTAATGCCGACCGAAGAGCGAGGCTCTATCGGAAGTGTTAAACCAACAGGTTGGCATACTGTAAAATACGATAATGTGGATGGGAAGTATCTGTATAATCGTTGTCACTTGATCGGCTATCAGCTCTCTGGCGAAAATGCCAACACAAAAAATCTTATAACAGGTACTCGCTATCTGAACATTCAGGGGATGCTGCCATTCGAGAATATGGTTGCAGACTATGTTAAAGAAACCGGAAATCACATTCTATATCGCTCCACGCCAATTTTTGAGGGCAACAATCTCCTTGCAAGCGGTGTTTTACTGGAAGCATACTCTGTTGAGGACAATGGAGATGGCATTTGCTTTAATGTATATTGCTACAATGTCCAGCCAGACATTTCGATAAACTATGCAACTGGGGATAGTTCATTCGCTGGTACTCAACAAACAGAACCGCCGAAGCAAACCGAACAATCTAATCCTCCAGCCCAAAATGTTGAAAGTACCTACATTCTGAATGTCAATACGAAAAAGTTCCACTATCCTTCTTGCTCGTCTGTCAAACAAATGAGTGACAAGAATAAGCAGACTTATACCGGAAGCAGAGATGATCTGATTTCACAAGGTTATGACCCCTGCAAGAAATGCAACCCGTAAACAAAAAAAGTGCCACCGACCCACATCAAAAGTGAGTCGGTGGCTTTTTTGTTAGTAGTTCGGAACTCCGTATCCGAGGATTTCGTAGTGACCTACGCTGTACTGGTTTACCCGACAGCTATCACCGGAGTTTCCCTCAACGGTATAAACGATGCCGTTTTCGACTTTTTGGACAATGCCGGTGTGGTCGGATTGTCCATCCTGCGGACCCGACGAACCCTTGTTGTCCCAATCAAAGAAAATAATCATTCCGGGGACAGGCTCGGCAGAACCGTCGATCCACTGTCCTCGATCTTTGAACCACTGAACGCCGTTCACGCAGCCCGCATATTTCGGCACAACCCCAGTGTCGATATAGCCGCACTGATCAGCGCACCAGCTTACAAAACAAGCACACCATTCCACACGGCTTCCGAAGCCGTACCAAGACCAGTACGGTTCGCCGCCTACATTGCCGACCTGCGAAAGCGCCACGGTGACGATCTGATCGTCACTGTATCGGATACCGTAAAGCACCGCCGCCCAAATGGAATTGTTCTCATCCTTGAGCAGCTCGGCAAGGTATTCCCGCTGTTCTGCGTCAAAGCCGTATAAGTCAGCCATCTCATCCACCGTCAAATGAGAAACGGTAATATAAAGAGTTGTTTTTGTGACTGTCGTTTCTGTCTGAACGATGTTGCCGTTTCCGTCGTCCGTTTCGGTTATTTCCGTTTCCGAGTGACTTTCACTGCGGGAGGATATGGAGTTCATCTCCCAAAAAATGTCCGAGAGGATCTGCTTCTTGCTCTCGTCCATCGTGGCGACCTCCTGCGGATTGTCCTTGTCGGTGTTCGTCTTGACTGCATAGACCGCAAGCACATCCTTCCACACGGCTCGACCGCCGCTGATCTCCATATTATCATAGGCTACCGAGTTTTTCTCCGCTTCCATCTTGGCATCGTAATCAGCGTTGATTTCTTGCACGGCAGTCTGCATCGACATTCCAGTTCCGGAATCCTCGCCGGAAAAGAATATCCCGAAAACCGAGCCGCAGATCAGAGCAATCAGGCAAATTACGACAATGACCGCAACGGCAACCCAGCCGCCTGCGGCGATAGCGGCGACCAATGCTTTTGTCGCCGCTATGATCGCTTTGACTGCGGCAATCGTTGCTTTTACGGCAGCTTTTACACCGGCAACTGTTGCCTTGGCTGCGGCTTTGGCGGCTTGTGCAGCTTTTTGCGATGCTTTCACCGTAGCCTGTGCGGTTTTCTGCGCC
>ERZ1027160.371-NODE-371-length-22566-cov-58.408423_pt1 | contig 22566 bp, 29 predicted proteins | sample MGYA00519275_ERZ1027160 | MGnify/ENA primary metagenome ERZ1027160 (study PRJEB26926, sample SAMN06164707) | human gut metagenome | biome: ENVO:00009003; feature: ENVO:2100002; material: ENVO:00002003 | host: Homo sapiens | place: USA | collected 2012 ...
GTAGTCGGCTGCCGTCATTTTCACTGCGATACGGTATTTCAGTTTCTCGGTTGCTGTTAATTCTTTGTATTTTCTTACCTGCCTCAAATCCGCAACTAAGCCCTTCAACGTCCTTCTTGCGTGTACACGTCCTCTCATTACTGAATTATCAGATAAATTGAGGCAGAAACACCCACTTCTGCCTACAACATCCCCTTACCCCACAATGCGACTTGAGACAATACGCAGTATCATACCCATAAGTTGTAGGCGTTATCCAAAATCAGTCTGAAAAATATCTGCGTAAGCATTGTTACAGGTATAGATATTCAGCACATACCGCCTTGATGTCCTGATCCACTTGGCTGGTACAGAGATAAACCTGAAGACAAACGCTTTTATGCGACTTGTTGCATTGAGTCCGAACCTCTTTACGTCAAGTCTTTGGATAATGGCCTTGTAGAAGTTACGGATAAGTGCTGTAAGAAGAAGGAACACAGTGTTCTCGGCCATGAAGGATTTGGGCAATCTGTCCCACCCGAAACCATTGTTCATATCATCAAAGATACGTTCCTTTCCTCCACGAAGGTTATAGAACTCGACAATTTCTCTTACGGAAGATTCATAGTCGTTAGTCAGGATACAACGGTATGTGTATTCTCCTTCCCAAAGATCCTGCACACCATCCATCCGTTTCTGTCTTTGAATCACAAGTCGGTATGCTTTACCCTTCCACTTCTCAACAAGGATAGAGTTCAATTCAAACTCAATGCCATTGATTTCCTCAGTCTTCCAGCCTCTGAGAGCAAATATGTCATTGTAGAGCGAACTGCAGCGGTTAGTGCGGATATAGAAGGACTTGCAGTGTTTCTCTATTTCCTCCACGATTTCCTCGGAACATGATCCGCAATCAGCTCTGAAACGATTGATAGTGAGCCTGTTCTGTTCAAATCTCTCAAAGAACCTCTTCAGCGTGTCCTTCTGATGAAAACGAAGGTTTTCGTTAAGCCAGATGAGCAGAGCTAAGTTTACTTAAGCTCTGCCATGGCGAGAAAACGTGCCATGAAATGGAACTTTTGTGTTACCATCGCTATTCTCAATGCCAACAATCAAGTCACCAATAACCGCCACGCCAGGGCGATAACCAGAGAACTTCTTGTATGTAGGCTTTGCATCATACTTCTCACCCTCTTTCAGTTGGTCAGATGCAAACATACAATTGAGCAGTAAAGTATTGAGAGTGTCAGCCGTGTTGAAATCGTAGTTCTTACCCGTATCTGATGTGTATGAGATGTTTTCTTGCGTCAGTTCCTTTATCGCTCTGAGGATAGTATCAGAACTACAAGTATGAAGTGTCGGATGAAGCGAGAGATGGTTCATCAAATGAGTAGTGACATCCTCAATACATGAGCCACCACAGAAGTAGATACTCATGAGAGAACGGATGATTTCGCTGTACTGATAACCTAACGATCTACACCTTAGACCGAGGGTTGAGTCGATTACAGATGACAATGTGGAGTCAAATTGCTCATCAGGTAGGGCGGAAGGATTTCGAGGAATTTGGACGACGCATAGGGTTGGGCAATAAATTGATAAAGCGTGAGCTTGATGAGTTTGTCAAAGAGAAACCATTGGTGCAAGTATTGATAGACCGTTCCTTTTTATCGGAAGAACTGAAAAAGTAATATAGGATGTCTATGGGGTACAGGTGTAAGATGCTTTCTTTCTGATGAAGGGCGGATAAAGCATTCTTCAGGAAAGTACTTCTCCTTTTCCCATACCGGTCATACCGTTAAAACTGATTGATAATTATGACGCGTATGTTGGCCGGTATGCCTATCTTTGTGGCAATGAAAACAGAGAAAGGATTGATTTTGTAAGTATTATCATGGCAAAAGAACTGATTCGTGTCCCTAGGGTGCTTGGGGAAAGCTATAATTCCGTGCTGATTGAACGGTTGTATGAGGCAGGTGGAAATGTCATGCTCGATCTGATCATATACCTGGGCAGCTATCACCTCAAAGACTTGTTCGGGACTTCCTGGTTCTCCGTAGAAGACTTCTGCCGTAAGATGGGGTATGACCGTACCAACTTGCAGCGCAAGCTGGATAGCCGGCAGCTCGCGGCCATGTTCGGAAAGAATATGCAGCCGGAATATGTATGTACCGACACGGCAGGACAGAGAATCAGCCATCCTATCGAGACGGTTTTTGAGGCGGCTCTCTATAAACTGGGATTGGAGAACCTCTGCTATCCGACCATTGGCGAGGATGGCCGTACATCCTATAATTTCGTGCAGATCTTGAAACGTTTCGACATAATGACCGATTTCAAGACGAAGAAGTCAACGAAAAGGCTGTACTCGGCAGTGGTAAGCCCGGAGATAAAGAATTTCATGTTCTCGCTCTATAACCTCTTGGAACTTCAGGATTACCGTAGCCTGCCCAGCCGTTACCGCTATTTCTATCTGGAACTTTCCAAGATGGTTTACCTGATCAAGTATAAGACCACCAAGAATGAGGCTCCTTTTTATGTGCTGACAGTCGATCAGCTGGCTAAAAAGCTCGGCATAGAGATTGCCGAACCCAAAGACCGGAAAAAGAAGGTCGCCTCGATACTGAAAAAGATGAATACTTACCTGAAATATACCAATTTCAATTTCTCTTTTGTGAAAGGCGATCATGAGAGATGGGCATATACCGTGTTGTTCTCGTTTCCTAGGCATACGCTGCACTATTTTGATGAAGGACAATATGCTGTCGTGGTGAAGAAATTCTATAAGAACCTGCTTGGGCTGTATGTCGAGATTGCCTACCCGGACACGGATATGGCTGTCAGGAGGAAGAAGATCAAAGAGGTGGAGGAAGATGCCGGACTGTATAAAGAGTTCCTTTTATGGGCAAACTCCCCGGAAAGCGTAGAAAAGAAGAAACAGATATATATCAGTGATTTCGTGGCTGTATTCGGCAGGTTTCCGGAAGGATGGGCACAGGAAGAGTTGGAGAGTGCCAATGGAACGGAAGTTGCTCCTGCTCCTGAAGAGTTCATATCTCCGGAGACGGACGGGGCGGTGAACATGGACGATCCAGCTGTGTAGAACCGTCCACGTTTCACGGTTTTTTATAGAATTAGTTGTGTAGAAGTGTCCCTATTGGGGTGATTAGATGTGTGGAGTCATCCGCTTTGCCTGTTTTAGTTGTGTAGAAGTGTCCCGTTTGTTGCTTCTAGTTGTGTAGAACCGTCCACTCCTTTTGCTTTAGTTGTGTAAAAGCGTCCGGTTTCACTTGTCAGCTGTGTAAAACCGTCCACCCGTTAATGAAGGGAATAGGTAATCCCTGTTTTTTTTATATGTCGGTATATCAGTGAAATAAAAGAGAGAAATTTTTAAATAAAAGGTATCGGCTGTGTAAAACCATCCACCAAAATACATAATAAAGACCTAAACTCCTAACCCCTTTAAATATCCCCAAAGCGATAACATAGAAATGACTGGGAAAATAAATTTTCCCTTCACATGCCCTATACGTACTTTCGGAAAAAGATTTTTCGGAAGTATGTGTTGATTTTCACGTTTTTTTATATGATTGGAAGGCGGTTCTGTTCATCTTCTGTATCCGAATTAGTTTTTCAGGGCGTTCCCTTCTGACCGGGCTATTCGTTGCAAGTCCTCGTTACCCTCCAGGCTTTTCCCTGCTATCCCTAACGCTCTACGCTCCGGCTATGCCGGAAGAGAGGTATGATGATTTTTTCCTGAACTGATAGGAACATTGCGAAGGTAGGCGTGGCCGGAACGCCCGATATTGAAAAGCCAAATCTCCATCCTCCCATTCCGGGAGGTAGTATTTACCAGTTCAATCCCGTTCTGATCCGTCTTTCCCGCTTTCTCTTCAATGCACTGTTCCCAATCAGTTGAGGAAAAATTTATGGTTGGGGCGACAAGCGATGTTTGCGAGTATTAATCTTTTAATTTTTGGCAGTATGAAAACGAAGAGAACCGTATTTGAAGTGAATGACGTTTATCGGGTGATGGAAAACAGCGAGTTGATTTATACCTTGACGAACAGTGAGAAACTGAAACGTGAAGAATATAAGTATGAACAGATGGAAATAGAAGGATTGTGCTTGTCTGATGTACTGGAAACACTAACACCCAGCCGTAAAAAAGTCGCTTATGCGGCGATTGAGCTATATAAACGGCTGAAAGAAGGGCAAGTTGAAAGTCCTGCGCTTTTATCCAGCAATAATGTTTATAAAATGATGCATCCTGTTTTGTGCGATATAGCTACTGAAGAGATGTGGGTGCTGTTGCTGAACAGTTCGTCCAAACTCATCCGTAAAGTCCGTATCTCATGCGGCGGGATAAATACCGCCCCTGTGGATATACGGGTTATCATGAAGCAGGCATTGTATTATAACGCCGTATCTTTTATCATGGTACATAACCACCCATCAGGAGCACGCAAGCCCAGCAGTGCGGATGACCGCTTGACGGAAGCAGTTAAAAAAGCCGCTGAAACATTAGACATCCGTTTGGTTGACCATGTGATTGTGGCAGGCAATAACTATTATAGCTATGCGGACGAGGGAAGATTGCAAAATAGGTAAGGTGGACGGGAGAAATCCCGTCTGCCCGGGATTTCGGCTTCGGGGTTCTTTTTTGGCAGTCACCCCAAAAAAGAACCAAAAAAATGCTTCCCGGACTATCGGATGCGACATCGTAAAATACGCAAAGACGTGGCTTTTCAGAATAAATACATATCTTCGCGCCAAAGGTGATCGGAATGAATGTATTTTCTACTTTTGATACAGGCGTTATGGTGGCTCTCTTACTGGGCATTGAGTTTCTTAGAAGTGATATCCGAACGATTCTCTATTGTAAAAGGAATGATCCCAGGATTCTTAAGAGTTGCTTATATACGCTGCTTATATTATTGACCAGCCTTTATTCTATTGTGGCCGGAGCCATGCTTCATCCGGAACCCGTACCTGTTTATGAGTTGATACCCGGTTTTCAATATGGGGTTTATGGCTTTTCTTTTTCGTTTATATTGCTCGCTGTTGCATGTCTTTATCGTAAAACATTACCTTTTGTCCTTTTGGGCTACGCTATGATATATGTGATCGGTGTATTGATACCACTACTTAGGTATGTAGTGTCTATGATGGATTATTTCACTCGCACAAGGGTATAGCAGGTTAATTTCTTGATTGTATCGGATTGCCCTTTCTGTGGGCTGCCTCCCCCGGCTTCTTTCCTCCGATCCGAGTCCGGCTTTTTGCTCGGCAAAGGTTTCGGGATTCCGCAAATGGCAAGTTACGGCCATGCGCCTTTACTGTATGGAAAATAACGATGAAGAAGTGTCTTCCCGACATTTTCCATAAGTGAAACTTGGCTTATTGCTTGCAATCCAGACCTTGATATGCCGAAAAAAGGCTCAGAACTCAGATGGGGAATGACATCAAAAAAAAGGTCGGCTGACCAAAGACCTTCCCGATACAAAAAATGAAAAGGTCTTGAATCTAGCTGAAGAATAAATCAGATGTTCAACTTAAATAATGCTAATATGGAAAATTTGATTACACAAATCAACAAAGAGAGATTGGTTAATAGCGACACAGCTCTTATGATGAAGGAATTATACTATTACGTGCCTTGTGAGTATTGGTATGACAAACAGGATAGGCTACGCACCGATATTGAGGGAAGGAATACCCCGATGTATATGTGCGAGTGCCCGACACTGGCAGCATGTATCCAATGGATGATACAGACTCGTGAATATACGTTTCAAACAGAACAAAACGTGGCGGTCTGGCATGTGGTTGTGAGGGCTGGAGATTATGTGTTGTATGACTCCGAAAGTAATGCGGACGCTTTTTGTTGTTTGGAAGAAGCATTGGAAAAAGCGGTACAGGAGTGCATGGAGTTATTGTATTAAAATTAAAAAAAATCAGTCCCCGTGAAGGGGACTTTCCTATAATCTTGCTGAGAGGTGGAATTGCAGACGATCTTTGAGAATCATCTTTGAAGGATGGGCAGAGGTTTATTCGTTATTTGTTATTTTTGTTCTCGGATTTCAGCGCAATTCCATTCCTTCTTAATAGGCGATATACTGTTCCGCTACTGCCTATGTTTAATATTTTCTGTATCTCCCTTACCGGCGTTCCGGATTCATAGAGTTGGATGCAGCTTTTCTGCTTGGCGATGTTGTTTTTGTTGATAAGTGTCTTTCTGCCGAATTTGACACCTTTTTCCTTGGCGATTCTTCTGCCTTCTTGGGTTCTCTCATAGATAAGGTCTCTTTCAAACTGAGCGAAAGCACCGAGAATGTTGTTCATCAGTTGGCCGATTGCGCCTTCCGTACTGATGTTGTCTTGCAGTGAGGTGAATTGGATGCCCCTATTCTTGAAATCTTCCAATAGCGTAAGGATATTCTTCAGCGAACGGCCAAGCCGGTCCAGCTTATATACGACAAGTGTGTCGCCTTCCCGGAGAAAGCTCAGGCAGGCATCCAGTTCCGGGCGGTTTTGTTGACGTCCGGTCATTTTCTCAGAGAAGATTTTCTCGCATCCGGCAGCCTTCAACGCTTCCAGTTGCATATCCAGATGTTGTTCCTTGGTGGAAACACGGGCATATCCTATTTTCATCCTGTTTTCGTATTTAAATGTGTAATGAAGGTTTTAATTCTTCACTTTTTCAAATATGAAGACATTAATTCTTCATATTCCTCACGGCTGTATTGGTTGAACCCCTTTTGCTTCATTGCCAAAAGAAGCCTTTCCAGTTCTCCGATAGTCACTACCTGTTTGCCGATAACGGTAAATTGTTCCCATTCTCCCTTTTCGTTGAGCAGGTATTCCCGGTGTGCAAAACAGTAAAGAGAACCATCGATGTCATTCCGTTTCTGCCATTGACGCAGGTGCTTCAAACTGGTGAAATCACGGGTGACAGTACGTGGAATGGGAACCAATACGTCAATTTCCATCTTGAATTTTATATTCTCTTCCGCTTCTCGCATGGGTGATTAGCTTATTTCATAATACATCAATTATCGTATGGGCAGGAAGTTCCAGTTTGGAGAAAGCAAACATTTTCTTGCCCAAATCCTTTAGCGATGCCCCAATATGATATACTTCCGTATTATCAATGATTAAGAAGCGGTCATGACTACTTTTGTAGGTTCTAGCTTCAATGGGAGGATATTGGTCATTGTGTTTGTTTAAATCAAGTTGGAGCTGTGCGTTTATTTTGTGTATAAATAGTAGCTGATACTCCACTGTTTCGTTTGCTCAACATGAGTAACACGGATTCATCTACATAGTTGTCGATAAGCACAAGTGAGCATTTGGCAGACTTTATTAAATCTGTAGCAAACTTATACGCATCGAATATCTGACCGTCAAAGAATATACCTTCCACCGGAGGCAATGAGGTGCGTACAAAGAAGTCTATCTTTGCATCATGTTCAGCAATGGTTTTCTCTATTTGGAAGAATCTATTGTTCATTCTATATTCCATGTCATTGAGCCGTTGGTTTATAGAATAACCTTTCAATAAATATTCTTTTAAAATTTTATTTGCCCATTGCCTGAATTGCGTACCTCTTACGCTTTTAACTCTGTATCCAACTGAAATTATTACGTCTAGACTAAAGAACTTGACAGGCTTATCGGAATTAGCAATGTGCAAAAAATGCACATTGCTTTTCTCTTCCAATTCCTTTTCCTTAAAAACATTATTTATATGTTTGGTAATAACGGTTCTGTCACGTTGAAAAAGTTCTGCTATCTGCGCTTGTGTGAGCCAAACGGTTTCATCTTCTAAACGTACTTCCAACCTTACAGCTTCATCCGGTTGGTATAGTATGATTTCTCCTTGCTTCTCCATTATATGTTTCGCTTTTATTATATTGTTGCAAATGTACGAAAAAGAAACGTTATAAAGTCTGTTTTTTCCGTAAGTATTACCTTAAAAATTTGTTCCCTTTTTATTTTAATAAAACAGAAACATTCTGCTGTTTTAAAAATCAGTTATCTGTTTGCTATTCATAGTTAGGGTATCAAATAACTAAAATTCAAATGGAAACGCAAATCTATATTTTATGCAGATTTGTTTGTTAGAAGCGGAGAAAAGGACACAAGACATGATAAGAATCATAGGTCGGGGAGCGCCGCACGGCAAGGGGGGCACTAGCCTCCCGACGAGTGCAGCCGTTGGCCGGGTTATCGGTGAAAATGGAAAAAAGTTGGCTTTTCTTTTGGTATTGTTATAACTTTGTCTATATTTGTGTTGTGATAATCAATTTTAAAGTTATAACATTATGGTAACAAACATTATTCAGATTGGAAACAGCAAGGGGATAATACTTCCTTCCGAGATATTGAAACAGTTGCGTTTGTCCTTGAAATCGGCTGTGAGCATTTCTTTGGACGGGAACAATATTGTGATAAAGGCACAACCACGGCAGGGATGGGCGGAAGCTGCCAAACGTGCCCATGAGAATGGGGATGATGAGTTGCTTATCCCTGATGTGTTTGAGGATGAAAAGTTTGAGGATTGGACATGGTAGAACAGTATGAAGTGTATTGGGTAGAGTTAGACCCTACCCGTGGGGGTGAAATGGCAAAGACACGGCCATGTGTTGTTGTAACTCCTTCAGATTTGAATATGTACCTTACAATAGTAGTCATTGCTCCGATAACCTCCACCATAAGGAACTATCCTTACCGGGTTCTGTGTTCTGTAGCCGGGCGTGATGGGGAGATAGCCACGGATCAGATTCGCACGGTGGACAAAAGCCGGCTGAAAAGAAAGATTGGAGATTTGAATTTCAGTGAGATAAAAAGACTGAAGGAAGTGTTTCATCAAATGTTCTGTGAATAATGGAAAGTGTGCAAATAACAGGTTATGTAGCGTATTCAAAAAAGATATTATGAAGCCAACTACTTATATTAATTGGGACGGTCTGAAAGACATTCCATTCTTCTACTGCGATACAAAGGAAGATGAAGAAAACAAGGATTTCGACATCTATTACCAGGGCAAGCTGGTGTTGCATGACTACAACCATTGCGGACACTACCTTTACACTGCTGCGCTGCTGTTCAGTAAAATCAGAAACATTACAGCCGACTGGGTGAACCTGCATAACCTTTGGATTCTGCGTGATTGCGTGCGCGAGAATTACAATCACGGCATAGGAGTGGACGACCTTATTTTCGGAGAGAATTTCGATGGCAAGAACCTCGATACACTCACACCGCTTACCAAGAAACGCTTTGATTATTTGTGTAAGCGGATTAAGGAACTTGACCCATACGCAACAATTTAACACTTCATTGGGCGAAGGCAGGGCTTGCTGCGGATGCCAGACTTTAAATAATCCATTGGATTAATTATCTTTGCACGCTAATTTTCAAATTATAAAGAAATGACTAAATCGGAAATCGTAAAGGAAATATCTGCCAGAACCGGCATCGACGGCAAAGCGGTGCTTGCTGTTTTGGAAGGATTCATGAACGAGGTAAAGACTTCGTTGGGTAAGGAGGAAAATGTCTATCTTCGTGGATTCGGTAGTTTCATAGTGAAGAAGAGAGCGCAAAAGACAGCTCGGAATATCTCTAAGAATACTACTATGATTATTCCGGCTCATAACATACCGGCATTTAAACCGTCTGACGAATTTTTGAAAATGGTAAAACAACAGAACGCATAATAGGTAAACACAATGAAAGATCAGTTACGATTATTGAGAGACTGTATCAATAATGATCGTCCGGCAGTTGTCTTTCAGGGAGACGATTTTTGCGCTCCTGAGATTTTGGAAGCAGCAAAAGAAATTTATCGTAAACATGGTTGTTCCGAAGAATTTCTTTTTGACTGGCAGCTGCTTATCAATGAGGTGAAGGCTTACCAGTTAGAAAGTCCGGCAACTGTCAAATTGCCGAAACTCTCCCCGACAGAAACGGAACTGGTGCGGGAAGAGATGACTAAACGCTAAAAAATATTCTCGTTTAATACGCACCTTTTATTCTTCAGGCAGCGTATTGAACGGGATGGGATTAAAATGTTGGCGAACCTGCTTTTTTCGAAAGTTCCTGCCAATAGTTGAAGTCACTCGGTGAAAGATGCTCTTGCATCCAGTCACGCATACCAATATCGTTTCTTTCGTTCACATATCTCGTAAACGGAATCATTGTCTTACATGCTTCAAATCCAAGCATTCTCATATGGCGTGAAATGTTGGGAGGAAGACCTTCCAACCACTCTTTATAATACATTATCAATCTGTTTTCTTGGATTGGAACCGCTTGTTGGTGGTAAATATAGCTGGCGTTTCCGATTCTAATATCTCTGGCCTTATTTTCCCGTTCTTCTTCAGGTAGCCGACTTAAATATTCAGCTTGTGCTATTCTGCATTTGGAGTTTGGATGTTCCATGGTATTTTATATAATTAAGACTCTTCAATGATACGGTTCATCAAATCACATATTTTTTGGCAGCTATGACGGTCTGCGCAAGCAGGATAGGGGCATTTCTCAAAGGATGCCTGATTATCCGTAACTATGAAACCTCCGGAACGACGTACATAACTTACCGGATGAAAATAAATATCTTCCTTTTTCGGCCTATAAGTACATAGTCTTATAAGGCTGTTCAGCTCTTTGCAAATTTGCTCACATTTTTCTTTGGGATAATGTGGCAAATCACTGAATGCTTCGTAGGGGACAAAGGCAAATGCTTTGTCATCCCACATGACAGGTGTGTAATTCTGTACCATTTGTTATTTGGAATAAGGATGGCTGGCAGATTCCGTATTTCTGTATCAGTTAGGTAATCCGTCACTATTTAAGTGCGCCTGGGCAAACTCCCGGAGGTTCGTTTCGGCAATGCACTTTTCATAAATCTCATCCAATACTTCTTGCATATTTTCTACTTTATTGAATTTTAAGGGGCTGCCGTTTGTTGCGGCTTGCCTTTCCAGTTGTTCGATGATACTGGGAAATATCCCACGCAATAAACCGACGGTAGCTACGGCTGTAGCTGGTTCTACCTCTATTGTAATCTTTTTCTTTTCCATATCGTTGTATTATGTTATCAAAAGTAATAATTATTAGGATATTGGTAAGCATTTCTTCTGAAAAACTTTTTAAAGATATTGTTTTAAGATGACATACTGTGTTTTTGCGAAGTACAAAATTGAATTTTTACCTGTTGAATTACAAGGTTTTAAGAAAAAGAAAATAACAATGGGTAACGATATAGAAACGAGCGAACCGCTTTGGTTTGCTTTGTTTTTCCATTGTTTGAAATAACTCAGTGCGAAGATATTACTTTTTCAGAATAAAAGCTTATCTTTGCAACGAATTTAGAATAAACAAATCATGTCAAGTATACGCTGTGCATTAGCACGTACATTTAGAATTCGCGCATAGTCTATACTGAGAACGCCTTTCTCAGTTTTCTTATAGCCTTCGAATCTTCTGAGGGCAGATTTTTTATTATCATTTATTAATCAAGATTATGGCACAGATGGCATTCTGTGTCTATATCTCATTTATAAGAAAACAAGTATGGACTTAAATAAAAAACATTTATTATATCTCATTGTATTCTTCTTGTTTCTAAGTTTAAATGCCTTTGGGCAATCAAATAATATCACAGGAAGAATACTTGACCAAAGCACAAAAGAACCTGTTGAATACGCCAATGTTACTCTGTTCAGGCAGGATTCGGTATTTATAGAAGGAACGGTGAGTGATACAATTGGAAGGTTTGGATTTACAAACCTCATTTCCGATGATTATGTGTTATTAATATCCTACATGGGCTTTGAAACTAAAAAAATCTTATTGCAAAACTTTTTAGAATCAGTTGAGATAGATGTATTCTTGAGTGAACGGATGTTATCGCTTGATGAAATTGTCATTTCAGCTTCATCTACAATCAGTAAAATAAATCAACGGATTGTTTTTCCAACAAAGCTGCAACTTGACCACTCGGCAAACGGAATGCAACTATTGAATACTATGATGCTTTCGGGACTGAACATTAATCCGATGACGAATACAATTTCATCCTCCGATGGAGGGAAAGTTGTGTTGCAAATCAATGGAGTGAATACGACATCAGAAGAGATTCTAACCTTGCAGCCACGCCAAATCAGACGGATTGAATATTCGGATTATGCAGGAATAAGATATGGAGAAGCATCTAAAATTGTTAATTATATTGTTACAAGAGATGATAAGGGTGGTATTATTGGTATGGACTTGATGAACTCCCTGAATATTCTTGCGGGTGGAGATGTATTTTTCGCTAAGTTTAATAAAGGGAAGTCGGAATATGCATTGAATTACACAACTGCTTTTCAAAAAATCAACAGCAACAACCGGACACGTACAGGAAGTTATCGGTTCAGAAATTCTATCCCATTACAGAGAGATGAAATCGGAGATGGCGGAGATTACTCATATCAGATGCACGATGTTACTTTCGGTTATAACTATCAAAAAAATGATTCGACATTCTTTAATGCCAAGTTGAAGTATGCCTTGACGGATCATCCGCATAACGATTTCAAAAGTAATCTGAAAGAAAATAGCATAGAGATAGGACAGATATTGGATGGTGTCAGTCAGAAAATAAATACTCCAACAATGGACTTATACTATGAGCATGGTTTGAAAAACCAGCAAAAAATTTACGTCAACATTGTCGGAAGTTATATCAAAGCAGAAACAGATCGCAACTATATCGAATACAATGATATTGATACTATTTTTAGAGAGCAGTTTGGTTTGACTTCCGATAAATATTCATTGATAGCAGAAGGAATTTATGAGAAGAGTTTTACTTATGGAAGTTTGAAATTTGGGGTAAAGCACGTACAATCATTTACGAAGCAGGAAATTCAGCAAAATGGAGTATTTCAGTCAGATTTGAAACAATCAGAATCTTCTATTTTCTCAGAGTGGCTCCATAGTAAAAATAATTTCAGCTATTCTTTTGGGTTGCGGATTAATCGAGTGCATTTTTCTAACACTTCGACCAATAAGAGTTATTATAACCTTTTGCCCAAAGTCATGTTGGGGTATAGGTTGAATGAAAATTCTTTTATCCGTTACGATGTGGAGATGACTCAGACCAATCCGACTTTAGCTGAATTGACCAACACGGAAATTAGGATCGACCCTTATCTTGCCGAAAAAGGCAACTTATCATTAAAGCACTATAATAATCTGAATAACAATCTTTTTTACGAAAACAAGAAAGGATTATTTACATTCAATGCTAACCTGAGACATCATCACAAGCATAATCCCATCATGGAATCACTTAAAGAGCAAGGCGATGTATTCTTGATAATGTCTGAAAATATGAAGAGCTGGAACAAATATAATGCTGAAATGACCCTAAAGGTGGGAATGATAAAAAACATACTGCAATTTTCTTTTACAGGTGGGTACAGTCATTTCAACAGTCAAGGGAAGAATTATTCTCACACACATTCTAATTTCTATTATAGTGCGAATGTTTTGGCAATGTATAAGAAATGGATGTTTATCGGTCAGATACAACCATTTGACGAAAAGCTGTATGGTGAAACCCTTACTAAAAGCGGTAACTATCACTATTTAGCCATTCAATATAACACCGATAATTTCTCTTTTGGCATAGGAGCGTTCAATCCATTCCGGAATGTTTCACGTACTATTATAGAGAATAAAAATAATCAGTCACCTTTCAGGCGGGAAAGCTTCAGTAGTGCCTCCCAAACCATTGTTGCTACTCTTACGTGGAACTTTAGTTTTGGAAAAACTCACAATTCAAGTAGTAAGTCTATTGAAAATAAGGATACTGATTATGGTATAAAAAGCAGTTACAAATAAAGGAGTTTGTTATGAATGAAAATAGCTTGGAGTTATTCAGTCTATTATCTGACACTCCACAAGTTTCAAAAGAAGAAATGCAAAATGCCTATAAACATTTTACGGAACAGATAATAGCGATCAGTCAATCCGAACAAAGCTATCATGAAATATTTCGGAAACTGAATATTACCCGTATCGAGTTTGATTCTTTGAAATCATCATCTTTTTATGAGTTGAAAAAAAAATGAGCTCAAAAAAGTATATCAACGGAAAGTGATGATGTTGCTTGAATCTGAAATTGATTTGCTGAAATTTACTTTCTTGCGAACAAATCACTTCTCCAACAACAACCAATCAAATATCCCCAAAGTCTATTTTATCCCCAATTCTCGAAAAGGATTGGGAATTGACAGTATGGGAGAATTAGCCGTATCGTTTGAACTCTCCGGGCAATTTGTTAATGAAGCAGGAATCTCCGTTCCATATATCCATATTGCCCATGCTCTGGAACAAGCCTTCAATTTCACGTTTGGGAACGTTCATAAATCTAAGGGTAGAGTATTCAAGCGCAAACCTTTCAATCTTACCAAAGCGTTGGATTACCTGAAAAATCTCGTCATCCGGGAAAATCGAAACAGGGTTGCAAACAAAGATGAAAAAAGATGATTTTATAATTCACTAATTTATAGATGTTTGCAAAACGGCTTTAGGGGAGTCCATAGGGATTCCCCTATTTTATTTGCTTCGTTCTTCCGTCCTTTGCTTCGTCAATGCATTGGACACAAGTAGTATTAATCAGTAAAACGAAGTAAATCATGTATATCAATAACGAAGATTTTGAAATATGGATGCAGAAGTTATCCAAAAAATTGAGTGAGATCGGTCAAGACTTGAAATCACTCATCAACACCAAAGAAGTATTTGACCCTGATGAGAAACTACTCGATAACCAAGATTTGGCTTTTCTTCTCAAAGTGAGTTATAGAACTCTTCAACGATACAGAAGCAGTAAAAAACTACCCTTCTTTATGGTAGCTCATAAGACCTATTACCGCACTTCTGATGTCCGGGAGTTTGTCCGTTCCCATATGGATTTTCAAACCTATCAGGACTTTGAGAAAAAGCATCCGAAGCCCGAAGACGAGGACAAGAAAGACGAAAATGATGAATGATTCTGCTTTTTATGTTCTTAGCAGAATAGCGCAAGCGGATGAAGGCTTGTTTTAAGTTTACGCCTTCAAAGTAGCTCCGCATTTAGCCGAAACAACCTCGCCTCCCGGCTCTGTTCGTTTCGCTAAATTGAGCAAGAGGGAACTGGACTTCGTCCTGTTCTTCCTCTTGCCCTGCGGGGCAAAGCCTTCGGCTTTAGTGCTTTAGGATAAAGCACAGTTATAACACTTGCTATAACTCGAATTGATATACAATTCTATTTCAGCAAGTTATATATATGAATAGCTATAAAATAGTTATAACTATGGCTAAACAGAATAGAAATATCATATTTACGACAATAGCGATAGAAGCGGAAACGGACAAGTTGATAGAAAAACTTTGTAAACGCTATTCGCTGAAAAAAGGAGAAATTACAAAACTGGCTTTCCTATATCTGGATAAAGCCCATATCAACCCTGCGGATGCGCCTGAATCGGTAAAGACGGAACTTGCCAAAATCAACAAACGGCAGGATGATATTATCCGTTTCATTCGCAGCTATGAGGAAGATAAGCTAAACCCGATGATAAGAACAAGCCATTCAATCGCTACCCGCTTTGATACTGCCTTGAAAGAACAGAAAGGATTAATAACTTCTGAAATAGAGCAAAGCCGGGAATTACAGGATAATGTTCTGAAAAAGATAAGCGAAACTTTCAACCAACATGCCGGAGTGATTAACAACCAAGCTAAACAGATAAACGAGCTTGCCCAATCCATAAACGCATCATCAAAAAAGCAGGAGCGGAATAATAATAAACTCCTGAAATTGATTTCCCTGTATTCGGAACTGGCAACATGCGGAGTAATGGACGGTAAGCGGAAAGAGAACCTAAGAGCAGAAATAAACGACCTGATAAACGAATAACCCATGAATATAGATTTCCCGCCACCGTCCAAAGGCACATATAACAATGCAGGCAGTAGCCGAAAGCTATGCAACTATTGTGAACATGAGGACATGGAACGCATGGAGCAAGGAATCTATACAGAGGGCTTTTTCAATCTGACAGACGATAATATCTACAAATCACAGGTTGTAAAAGATATAGATAGTAATATCGGTCAGTTATTAAAGACGGATGCCAAGTTTTACGCTATCCATGTAAGCCCATCGGAAAAAGAACTTCGGGCAATGGGCAATACCGAACAGGAACAAGCCGAAGCCATGAAACGGTATATCCGTGAAGTGGTTATTCCCGAATATGCCAGGAACTTCAATAAAGGACTATCAGCAGAAGACATAAAGTTCTATGGTAAAATACATTTCAGCCGGGACAGGTCAAACAATGAGCTGAATATGCACTGCCATTTGATTGTTAGCCGGAAAGACCAGTCCAATAAGAAAAAGCTATCTCCATTAACTAACCACAAAAACACCAAGAAAGGAACGGTTAAGGGTGGTTTTGACAGAAAGAACCTATTCCAACAAGCAGAGCAGGGATTTGACAAGCTATTCGGCTACAAACGGGAACTAATCGAATCTTTTGAGTATTACAACACCATGAAGAACGGCAGTATCTCCGAACAACTTAATATGCAGGAACGCCAGATTTCCAATGAAAGAAAAAATACAGATATGCAGACTGGCTTGTATGCAGATAAGCAAGGCGAACCGAATGAAAACAAGGTTGCATATAAACAAGACGACAACCTTTCAAACGATATTGAAAATAAGCAAAGTTTCAATCTCCCTGATTTGGGTTTATCATCTGCATTGGGTTTGCTTACTCCTGATGCCAATAAAGAGGAGGAGCAAATTCCCGTGAAAAAGAGAATAAAGAAGAAGCCGAAGCGAGGATTCAGGCAATCATAAATCACAGATATATGAACGAGTACGAAGAAATGCGAAAAGAAATAGATATATACCTGATGAAACGGTTTAAATATCGTCTATCCCTTGTCAGACTTACGCCTGATAATATCCTAATCACCCGAAGAAACAGCCGGTTAGACCTGTATTTGCGTATCCGCAGAGTAGAAAGTATATTTCCACCCGATTGCCTTATTTTAGCCCAAATCAGCTTCCGAAAAGAACGTATAGGGAATGGAACACATTTCGTTCGTTTTCTTTCAGAAATAGCCTTGAAATACGGTTTTAGGTATGTCGGAATTGAATCAACCAATAAGAAAAGTAGTTCATTTGCCAAGAAGTTGGGTTTCTACTCAATAGACGGCTTTAACTATGCAATATCAGTGAAGAATCTCCTATCATATTTTCAAGATAGGAGATAGTATAATTCTTTATTTATTTGATTTGCAAAAGTACATTCCGGGAATAGAACGCCAACACCAAGCCGCAAGCGGTTTTTAGAAATTTCTTCCTTTTCATGCTGAAAAGAGTAAATTTCTAAAAAGTGTTGTCTTATCTATTCCCTGCATGAATGGGATGTATATCAATTAAAAAAAAGAAAAAAATATTGTTAGGGATTGAGTATTTGCGCCAGATACAGCCACTTTCAGCCATTGCACCCCATTTCTTAAAACCTGCCTGAAATCTGTTTTCCTTTGCCTGAAAATCATTGCAATGAGAATAATTTCAGTAATCAGTAAAAACAGATTTTAATATGGATATAGTAGCAATCGAAAGCAAAACGTTCGAACAGATGAAAGGGCGTTTTGAAGATTTTACCCGACAGATAAAGAATCTATGCGGGGAGAATCAGGACAAAGAAAAATGGTTAGGCAACGATGATGTTTGTAGTCTTCTGCAAATATCGCCGAGAACATTACAATCATACAGGGATAACGGCACCCTGCCTTATTCGCAGATTGGGCGTAAATGTTATTACAAGGTATCGGATATTGAGGATTTAATCAGTCAGTCACAAAGAAGCAAAGAGCAAAAATGAAAACAGAAAATATCAACTTAGATAGGTTGGTCGGTAATTGGGAGAGCATAAACCTGAATCCGACAGTTATCATATATCGAAGCGGAGAAAGCTATTTACTTAGTGTTATCCACATGAACGAAACAAGCAAACAGGCAAGCCCTGCTACTTACGAGATTCAGGAAGATGAAGACGGCTTCTTTATCAACTACAATCTGAAACGGACGGCTATTAGCCATGATACCAAACTGGATATATTAACTATCTCCGCATTGGGTGACTATATACGGAACTAAAAAGGATACAATAGTGGAAATACTGGATAAGAAATCAACGGAAATAAATTCTTTCTTCACGGGATTGGATGAGCTACTGGATACCATACAGCAAGCTCTTAAAAATCGGACTCCACACCTGAATGGTGAAAAGTTTCTGTCAAACCGTGATGTTTGCCGGATGCTTCATATCTCATCCCGAACCTTGCAGGATTGGCGGGATACGGGTAAAATCCCATTCATTCAGATTAAGGGGAAGATTTTGTATAAGGAATCGGAGGTTTTGAAGTGGTTGGAACAGATGCTTGCGAAACAGAACCTTTGATAGTAAGCTGGTTTAAATGAATATTTTAAGAAAGACTTAGAAAATGACCTCTAAGTCTTTTTTTATGAGTATTTTTGCAAATGTTGAATACATTAATTCGAACTATATGACAAATCTTTATTGGCCTATATATAAGAAGATAGAAAAGGAGATTGTAGAACTGTCAAATCACATTCATTTTGACGATAATCAATTATCTGTTTATTCAGTGAAAATAGTAGAATTATTGATTAGATGCGTCGTTGAAATTGAAGCTATATCAAAGGATTTATATTTAAAAAATGGAGGAGCGATACCTGCTGGTAGAGTTCTATATTATGATACAGATTGCTTGAATTTGTTAGAAGGTATCTGGGAACTTAGTAAAAAGCAAGTTATTGTATCATCTGCAAATTTTTACTTTCAGGATAATAATAATAATAAGATATTGTACCCTTTAAGAAAGGCAAACAAAAGAAGTACTAGCGGGGCTGATTGGGCGAAAGCTTATCAAGCAGTAAAACATAATCGTTCCCTAAATCTAAGCAAAGGAAATATCAAACATTTACTTCGAGCCTCTGCTGCTCTATTTCTTTTAAACCTGTATTATAGAGATGATGTGTTCGAACTTTCAAGTAATAATACAAATACTTTCACGGAGAAATTTTCTGAAATATTCGATGTTAAAGTTCATACTTGGGCGGGAGATTCTACTGGAGCTGATTCTTATGTGAAAAAACCAGATTTTGAAGAATGTGTTTATTTAATAAAATGGGCAAATGACTACAAAAATAAATTTACGGAATGGGCTAGTGAACAGGGGCGAAAGTTAAATGAAATAATTTTTAGTCACCCAAAAGTAAATCAATACATAAATGAAAATCTAATTGAAGATGGAAAGATAAAAGAGAAAGAGTTTGCTTCTTTTATAGAAAATAGAGACTATTTCAAGTGTTTTGATATGAAAAAAGAATATGGAAGTATGATACAGAGTGCAGGTCGCCACGCTTCAGAAAAATTAAAATTTGACTTTAAAAGAACTCCTGCCCAATTTGAGGCTGTGTTAAATAAGAATCAAAAAATATATCAAAATGGTTAGTTTACTGTAAAAACAGAAAGCGAATCACATCCGATCCGCTTTCTGTTTTTTAGATATTATCCTCGTTATTTTCCCTTTCAGGAAACCGTCTGTTTCTTCTTATTTTATGAATTTTGCAGTCATTTTCGGGCAGTTCATATTTTCCCTGAATGGTTTCCGCCAATTTGCTCATATCTTCATTGATTTTTGTACGGGTTATTTCCGCATAGATTTGGGTAGTGGCAATATCCTGATGCCCCATCATCTGGCTAAGGGTTTCAATAGGAACGCCTTGCGACAGGCAGACTGACGTAGCAAACGAGTGCCGGCTCATATGGTAGCAAAGCCTTTGGGTAATTCCGGCAGCTTTGGCAATCTTCTTTAGTTGCACATCCATGTTTTCTACTGTCGTCATTTTGAATACTTTCCCGTCCCGACCTGCAAAGTCTGTATTCCGGTATTTCTCCATGATTCGCAGAGGTATATCCAACATAGGTATATGCGAAACGCTTCCGGTCTTTTGACGGTTCAGGGTAATCCACAAACTGCCGTCTTCCTGACGGTGGATATTATCATGCCGGAGGTTTACCATATCTGCATGGGCAATTCCGGTAAAAGTTGAAAACAAAAACATATCCCGCACGAAGTTAGCCGAATCCTTCTTCATCCGTACCTGAAGCAGTTTTTCTATTTCATCCATAGAGAGCCACCGCCGTTTACTAATCGGTCGCTCCGGTCGGTAATTGAAAAACGGGTTTTGAAGCAATAGACCTTTATTTAAAGCCCGTTTTACAATCGTCCGCATTGGTTTCATAAAAAACATTACAGTTTTCGGAACATATTGCAGGTTGACTTTCATATAGTAGTCGTATGCTTCGATAAAGGAGTAATCAACCTGTTCAAACGGAATATCCGACAGCTCGTATTTTTCGGACAGGAATTTCTTTAATAGCCTGTAAACCTGTCCGTATTTCTGATAGGTAGAAGATGTTATCAGAATACCGACAGCCTGCCGTTTTTCTTCAATAAGCTCGGCGAACTCTTGCATGAGTGTATTTTTGTGGAGCGTATTTCTTAATAAAGCGTTCTTTAATGTTTCGGCTGTAATGTAGCTTTTGGTTTCAAGCAGGGTTTTGTAGTATCCGGTAAGGTCAGCCCTGTATTGCTTTATCTGTTTGTTGATGTCGGTTTCTTCTTTGGATTTTCCGGTGGCTAATCCCTGTTTGCTGTCCCATTGTTCAGGGAGCAGTTCAAGACCTGTACTGAATGCCGTACTTTTACCGTCTACAGTAATACGCCCTACAAGAGGACATTTGCCGGATTTTTTCTTCTTGCTGGTATTGAGATAGAACAATATACTGAATGTGCTTCTATTTATTTGCATGATGATTTTTTATTTGATGATTAAATATTAATTCTGTTTTCCGGTTATTCCGTATAGTTGAATTTACCTGCAAGGCGCAGGGACAATTCTTTCATATCGTTTCCTATCTTCTCTTTATTAAGTCGTGCATACCGTTGGGTAGTATGGATATTCTTATGCCCCATCATCCGGCTTACGCTCTCGATAGGAACGCCCCCGGACAGGCAGATTTGACTGGCAAACGAGTATCTGCTCATGTGGAAAGTCAATATCCTGTTTATCCCGCAGTTCCTCGCTATCCGCTTTAGCCCGACATTGACCTGCCCGATATTCATGTACGGAAAAACCTTTCCACCGGGAACGATGCCCCTGTAATACTCCATGATTCGGACAGGAATATCCAATAGTTTTACATTAAACTCTGTTTTTGTCTTTTGGCGGTCGGCAGAAATCCACTTGCTGCCGTCATCTTCGGTAATAACATCTTTCCATGAAAGATTTTGCAAGTCAACATAGGATAGGCCTGTAAAGGTCGAAAACACAAACATATCACGGATGAAACTCTGGGTAGAAGATTTAAGCGGGGTAGAAATTAAGCGGTCGAGTTCTTCCGAAGTCAGCGATTTGTCGGGGAGTTCTGTTTTACCTAAATCAAAGCCCACAAACGGTGGGCAGGTAATATAGTTCCGGTGCAATGCCAGGCGGACAACTTTATTCAACAGGACTATTCTTGCTTTGACCGTTCTCGGCTTCATTCCACGCTTTACCCTGAAATAGTAATCCAATGCTTCAATGAAAGGCATATCCAGCCCACTCAACGGAATATCTTCGATATTATATTTTTCACGTAGGAATAGTTTTAATTGCCTGTAAAGAATTTCATGCTGTTCGTAAGTTCCTTCCGCACGGTCAATACCGATTCTTGCCCGGAAATCCGTCATTACCTCCTCGAATAGGACGAGCAGGGTTTTCTGTGAGGATGCAATACCCTGAAAGGCGTTCTTTACCTCAATAGCCGTTACCGCTCCGGTACGTTTGAGAATATCTGCATAATGCGCGTGTATAGTGAGATTAATTTTATTAATCTCACGGTTGAGTTTGACAGCCGTATGGCTCTTTCCGGTTGCCCGCCCTGATTTGACGTGCCATAAGCGTTCTTCTATTTTCAGTTTGGTACTGAATTGAGCGATACTGTTACCGATAATGATTTTCCCGATTATCGGGTAAATTACATTTTCTCCGACAGCATTTTTTTCTAATCTGCTTTCCCTTTTCAGGTAAAAAGACACTTTCAATTCTTTGTTCATAACACTCACATTTTAAGTTAATAAAATTACTTCCTTTGTGAGTTATTTGAACAATGTAAACCGCAGACAAACAGCGTTATAATCAGCCACTTAAAGACACTCAACTGCTGTGTTTTGCTTCAATTAAAATGGGTAACGGGATAGAAACGGAATGTTTGCTTTTATCCGCTAAAAACTACATTTTACCCACTCGGCAACCGAAGACACTCAAAGCCAATCATTTCTCATTATCAACCAATTACCCTCTTTTTCTTCCTTTCTCGTTTTGTGCTTCCTGTTTTTTCCGTTCACGCAGTATTCTTTCCCACCCTCCCCTTCATCGGAATGACTGTTCTCATT
>ERZ1027160.378-NODE-378-length-22303-cov-9.990067_pt1 | contig 22303 bp, 17 predicted proteins | sample MGYA00519275_ERZ1027160 | MGnify/ENA primary metagenome ERZ1027160 (study PRJEB26926, sample SAMN06164707) | human gut metagenome | biome: ENVO:00009003; feature: ENVO:2100002; material: ENVO:00002003 | host: Homo sapiens | place: USA | collected 2012 ...
GCTTTTGGCTACTTTTGTCACCGCAGACAAAAGTAGCTCGCGCCGGGGCGCGAAACTATCCCCGTCGGAGACAAATACTACGCTTACGCCGGGGGGCGGCGACGCCTCATCCGTCACGGCTTCGCCGTGCCACCTGTCTCCCTGCGGGTCGGTCGGTTCGCGGATCTGACAGGCCACCGGCGTGTCATTCAACACCGCGGACCCATCAAGGGGGAAGGCTAACGGGGGTACGCCATTCAATACCGCGGACCTCCAGGGGGAAGGCTTGGGAGATAAAAAGAAGCGCCCGGGGGCGCTTCTTTTGGCTTTGTTTATCGCTTTTTGGTGGTGCAGGTCAGGCCGGTCAGGGACAGGAGTGACAGGGCGGCGTAGAGGGCTACGCCGGGGTCGGCGGTCTTGGGGGCCTCGATGGGCTGCTCCGCGGGCGGGGCGTAGTAGTAGCCGCCGGTTTGGGGTTTTTCCTCCCACTTGGCCAGCAGATGCAGGGGACGCGTCACCGGCGTACTGAAGTCCCATGCGGCAGAGCCATCCGTTCCCGCTTCGTACCAATATTGGAAAACAAGATTTGGTTTGGTCGGGTCAGCGGGCTTTTCTGCCGGGTCGCCCAGCTTCGTCTCTCTCACCGTAATGTCATTGTCACTGCCCTGGTCCAAGTTAAATTTCACCGGGTACATAGCCGTAGTATTGCCATTCTCAAATGTGATCTTCCCGTTGAAAATGGTGTAGTCATCTTTTGTAGTTTCACGCGTAATACCGTTGTTTTCATTCACCACCCAAACATTTCCTTCTACCGTGCCGCCGTGGGCTTTCATCGTCCCCGGGTCCATATAGATCGCACTGCTCTCCACAGAGCCATCTGTGCAGTTCCGGATGGTACCGCCGGTCATTTCAAACCATGCACCGCTGACCAGGCAAACACCACCGCCGGTATAGAAAGCTTTGCAATCGCTGATCTCACCGCCGTTCATAGTGAATGTGCTCGATCCGGTGTGTACCACAACGCCGCCACCCCCAGCAGCGGTGCAGTTGGTGATCCTGGCCGTACCGGACATGGTAAATCTACCGTTATATACAAACACACCACCGCCCCGGCTGCTGACATGACATCCAGTGATGGTGCCGCCGGTCATCACAAGGTGTCCTTCTGATGAATTACCTCCTATGTATACGCCGCCGCCATCCGTGGCATTACCGCCGGTGATGGTGCCGGACTTCGCCGTGCTGCTGTCCGTGATGGTCAGGGTCGCGCCGTTATACACACAAAGCACGCTGCGATTACCGGTCATCCTCAATGTATAGCCGTTGAGGTCGAGGGTCAAGGTCTTGCCGGTTATGACCAGAGTTTCGGTGATCGTCGTATCGGAGTCCAAGGTAATGGTCGCGTTGTCCGCCGCAGCGTCGATTTTTGCCTGCAAGTCAGGCAGCGTCGCGCCGGCGGTGCACACCAGGGGATTTGTTACATCCCCCGATGTAACAAAAGCTGCCCATATGGGCAGCGCGCATACCAATACCAGGGTCATCAGGATGGGGAGCAGTCGTCTCTTCATGGCGGTTCCTCCTTCTATGGCTCACATATTTCTCTCCCGGGCCTGTGTGCCGCAAAATTTCTTGTTGGGAAAGTTTTGCGGCGCGCAGGCTCTATTGTACGACCATCTTACCAGAAAGTGTCGCGAAAGGCAACGTGAATATCCAGATATTGGCATAACAAATCGGTGTGGGAGGTATAAGTGGAAGTTATGGGCCTTGGCTGGGGACGAAAAAAGACCGGCGGGGCCGGTCTTTTGTGTTCAGGCGTGGTATTGGGGTTCGTTGCCCTGGTAGATATCCTGCATCTCCCGGTCGATCTCGCTGATGGCGTCGGAGCACAGGCGCAGGCGGGCGGCATCCTGCTGGGTGAATTTGCGGTCGGATTTATACCGCAGCTCGTGCTCCAGACTGGCCCACATATCCATGGCGATGGTGCGGAGCTGGATCTCCACCGGCAGGACCATGGTGCCCTCGCTGATGACGATGGGCACGTTGACGATCAGGTGCAGGCTGCGGTAACCGGTGTCCTTGGGCTCCTTGATATAGTCCACCTCGCGGAGGACGGTATAGGACTCGCTGCGGGTGAGCAGAGAGCGCAGGTAGTAGATATCATCCAGATAGTTGCAGATGACGCGGATACCGGCCACGTCCTGGATGTGGGCATAGATGTTGTCGATGCTGACCTCCAGGCCCCGGCGGCGCAGCTTGTCGATGATGCTGTCCAGCGTCTTGATACGGTATTCGATGTGGTGGATGGGCGAGTGGTCATACAGACGGGCGAACTCCTCGTCCAGGATCTCCATCTGCGTTACGGCTACCTTCAGCGCACTGCGGTACAGGTGCGTCACCCGCACCATGCCCGCCGCCAGCTCCTGGTCCTTCGGGGAAAGGCCCGCGGCGGTGGGAATGTCCCGCAGGCGGATGGTGCCGCTTTTTTCGATCATCATGGGCAGACGCCCTCCTTTCGGCCGCAGCCCACGTCCGGGGCCGCAGTTTCATCCTACTATACGAATATGACCTGCCTGTGAACAAATCGATATTTCTTTAACAAGTATACCGACAGTTTGCGCGAAATGCAAGAGGGACGCCGTACAAAAAGCGCAAAGAAGGCGCCCACGGCTGCCGCCGTGGGCGCTGGGGTCATTTCTTGCAGCGGGCGAGGACGGCGGCGGCCACACGGTCGGCGGCCAGGCCGTCGAAATCGCGGCTCTGGGCAGCGGTGATGGCCTGACGCTGCTGTTCGTCCTCCAGAAAGGCCAGGGCCGACGCGGCCATGTTGTCCGGCGGGCAGGAGGCCGCCCAGCCGTGGGCGGTGAAGAACGCCTCGTTCCGCGTTTCGCAGCCGCCCACCATATCCGCCAGCAGCAACGGCACGCCGCGGGTGCCGGCCTCGGTGATGCTGATGCCGCCGGGCTTGCTGACCAGCACGTCCGCGCTGTCCATGTACAGCTGCACCTGGGTGGTAAAGCCCACAGCCTCCACGCGGTACAGGCGGCGCAGCTCCAGGGCATAGCGCATCTGCTTGTTGCTGCCGCACAGCACCGTGGCAAAGTCGCCGTCGGCCATACGCATATCCAGGTCCTCCGCCACGTCGCCCATGGGGCCGCAGCCGATGCTGCCGGACATGAGGACGATGTGGCGGCCGGTCTCCGGCAGGCCCAGAGCTCTCCGTGCCGCGGCCCTGTCACCGCGCTGGCGGAAGGCGGAACGCACGGGGATGCCGGCGGGCAGAAGGGTATCGCGGGCGATGCCGCAGCTGACGAACTCGTCGGCCAGCTCCTGATGGGGAATGACGCAGATATCCGGGGTACAGGCACCCACCGTGGGGCTGCAGGTATAGTCCGTGGCCACGAAGCAGAACACCGGACAGGCGCTCCACGCCTGCTTCAGCGCCGTCATCATCATGGCGGGGATCACGTGGACACAGACAACGGCGTCGTAGCCGCCGCTTTGCAGCGTGCGGCCCAGACGGCGGGCACCGCGGGCAATGTAGCGGTACACCGGGCCGTCGCGCCGGTCCATCTCCTTGTCGCCCTCGGCGGACATATAGCCCGCCTTGTAGAGCTTGGGATACCGGCGGTAGAACCGGGTGTGCCACTTGGAAACGAATTTGGATGCCTTTTTGGAGATGAAGCCCAAGCCGTCCATCACGTCGCAGGACGCGCCGCAGCGCTGGAAGCTGTCACGCAGGGCGGCGGCTACGGCGTTGTGCCCGCCGCCGGTGTTACAGGTCAGGATCAGTACGCGCATTTTGCTCTCCTTTCCGCTGCGCTCGCTTTCGCAGCAGCGCCGCCAGGCGCATGAGCCGGGGGCGGTTGTAGCGTTGTATCAGAATAAAGGGCAGATTGGCCAGCAGCACCCACACCGCCAGCACGATCGCGCCGCCCCAGCCGGGCCACAGCCACAGAAACGCCAGGCCCAGCAAACAGGAGGCCCCGTGGACCAGCTCCGCGCGGCACGTCTCCTGCACCAGCGCCGCGGCCTGATCCGCCGTCACGGCGCCGCTGCCGGGCAGTTCCTTCTTCACCATGTCCGGCAGGATGCGGCTCATGTCCGGCACCAGCTTCTTCCACTTATCGATGGCCAATTTGGTGTAGATGCGGCCGTTCTGCTCCCATTTCCGGCTGTGGAAGGGCCGCTTCTCCGGGTCAAAGGGACCGGGGAGCGCCTGACCCAGCGGGTGCGCCAGCAGGGCCAGCGCCGCCGCGTACAGGACGCATTTCCAGAAGCCGCTCACGCCTTCTCCACCCCGCAGCTGCGCTCCAGCGCGTGGCGCAGCGTGCCCTCCGTCAAGCGGGTGACGCGCTCCACGAACTGCTCCTCATCGTGCTTCATGCCGTAGTGCAGCCAGCTTTGCAGCAGGCCCACCAGCGTGGCCGTATACAGCGCCGCGATGGACTGCACATCCGTCTCCGCCACCGGCAGGTCCTCCGCCGTGCGGCGCACCAGATCCTCCACGGCACCGTAGACCACCTGGTAATACTCGCGCTCCAGCAGGTCGCGCTGGCTGGACTGGTACAGGTGGTAGACCGCGCGGCGGTTGGCGCGCATGAACGCCGTCACCCGCATCATCAGCTGGTACCAGCTGGTGCAGAGGGGTGGTGCGTTGAGGACGCGGTCCAGCTCCGTCTCCAGCACCTCGCGCACCAGGGCGTAGATGTCACAGTAGTAGTAATAAAACGTATTCCGGTTCACGCCGCAGTGATCTGCGATGTCCACCACGGAGATCTTATCCAGCGGCCGCTGCTCCAGCAGGTCCAGAAAGCCCTTGCGAATGGCGTTTTTTGTGGTCTGTGCCATGTCCATGCTCCTCTCTTTGTGCAAAAACTGCCTTACCACCTGTATCATACCGAATTCAGACAGTTTTTGCAAGATGCCCGTACTATGCACTTTAGGCAAAATGCGTGGAAATGTATGAACATAGTGTAAAAAAGCATCCCCGCACGGTGTGCGGGGATGCTTTTGCTTCAAATGGGGTCAGGCCGTCATCACGGGGCCGCCGTGCTTCTTGGCGCTGATCTTCTGGTAGGCGACGACCGCCGCCACCAGCACCAGGCCGACCACGTCGGTGAGCGTGCCGGGGATCATCATGCCCAGGCCGCCGATGACCAGGACGATACGCAGCACGGGGTGGATCTTCTTATACAGGAAGCCGTTGAGGGACGCCGCGATGGCGAAGATGCCCAGCAGCGCGCTGATGCAGATCTGCGCCACCTCCCACCAGCCGGAGATGTTCTCAAACAGCAGGGCCGGACTGTAGGCGAAGATGTACGGCACGATAAAGGCGGCGATGGCCAGCTTGGTGGCGTTGATGCCGGTCTTCATGGGGTCGGACTTGGCGATGGCCGAGCCGGCGTAGGCCGCCAGAGCCACAGGGGGCGTGATATCCGCTACGATGCCGAAGTAGAACACGAAGAAGTGGGCGGCCACCAGCGGGAAGCCCAGCTGAATGAGGATGGGCGCGCAGGTGGAGGCCATGATGCAGTAGTTGGCCGTGGTGGGCACGCCCATGCCCAGGACGATACAGCACAGCATGGTCAGCACCAGGCCGACGATGGTGGCGTTGCCCGCCAGCTGGACGATGGCGTTGATGAGGATGGAGGCCAGGCCGGTGACGGTGATACAGCCGGCGATGATGCCCGCCATGCTGCAGGCCACGGCCACGGTGATAGCGCCGCGGGAACCGGCTTCCAGAGACTCCACTGCGGAGAAGACGGAGCGCTTGCCGGCATTACCCAGCGCCTTGCCGGTTGTCATGGGCTGGGTGTCGCCCTCACCGCGCTTGCCCTGCAGGAAGAAATTGACGAAGCCCACGGCAATGGCGGCCAGAATGGAATAGGCCGCGGAGTGGGACATGGTCTTGCTGCCGGAGGACACCAGCCACACCAGCAGGATCAGGGGAATGATCAGGTAGCAGTCACGGACCAGCAGACGCCACGCAGGCAGCTCCTCGCGGGGAACGCCCTTCAGGCCCAGCTTCTTGGCCTCCAGATGGACGGCGATGAAGATCCCGGTAAAGTACAGCAGCGCGGGCAGGATGGCCTTGACGGCCACCTGGGCGTAGGGCAGCTTCATGTACTCGGCCATGAGGAAGGCTGCCGCACCCATGATGGGGGGCATGATCTGGCCGCCGGTGGAGGCCGCGGCCTCGACGGCGCCGGCGAACTCGGGCTTGTAGCCGGTCTTCTTCATCATGGGGATGGTGAAGGAACCGGTGGTGACGGTGTTGCCCACGGAGGAGCCGGACACCATGCCGCACAGGGCGGAGCTGATAACAGCCACCTTCGCCGGGCCGCCGCTGGACCAGCCAGCCAGACGGTTGGCAAAGCTGATGAAGAAGTTGGCGATGCCGGTGCGCTCCAGGAACGCGCCGAAGATGATGAACAGAACGATGTAGGTATAGCAGACGTTGATGGGCGTGCCGATGACGCCGGAGGTGGTGTAGAACAGCTTGTAGATGATGGTTTTCAGCGCGTCATACAGGGTGGCACCGTTCACCGCGCCGGCGTAGCTCAGCTGGTTGATGAACGCGTACACGATCAGCACGCCGGCCACGCACAGAATAGGCAGGCCCACGCAGCGGCGGCACAGCTCCATCAGGATCAGGATACCCACCACGCCGATGATGACGTGGACCGTCTCGATACGGGTGGACAGGCGCACCAGCGTCATGGCGTTCAGCGCGAAGTAGAAGAAGCAGGCCGCGCCCACCACCATCAGCACGATATCGTACCAGGGCAGGTAGTTGACCCTGACGTGGTGCTTGCTGGCGGGGTAGGTCAGGAAGCCGATGATAATGATGCAGCCCACGAACATGGTGAGCCGGATCTCGGGCATGGCCTTGGAAAACAGGGTCATGCCGATGCAGAACAGACCGAACGCGGCCATGAGGATGCGGATGATCAGCTGGGGCGTACCCTCCCACAGGCGGGTGGCGGATTCACGGTCATATTTACGCATGACCGCGTCCAGATCCGGGGCCTCGTCCGCGGCGGTATTGACACCGTCGGCCGGGCCGGTATCCGGTTTTTTCTTGTCGATGCTCATAGTCGTTTCTCTCCCTGAAGATTACAGAATAGCGCGAGGACTACGGCGGGAAACCCCGCCGTAGCCTCGAAAAGCGTCAATTTTCTGCTAAGGATTTAGTCGCCGAAGTACACGTCCTTGGCGATGACGGTCTCGGTGTAATAGTCGGAGGTCTCCAGCAGCTTGGCGATGTGCTCGCTGTCCAGGCTGACCAGGTAGGTATCCTTGGTGGTGGCCAGGTCGGTCACAGCGGTGGTGGGGGCACCGGCCACGATGAAGGCGGCGTCGATCTGGCCGTTCTTCAGGGCGTCGGCGCTGTCGCTGAAGGACTGGTAGGTGGGCTTGATGTCGTCCTCGGTCAGCCCATAAGCACCCAGGACGTCAATGGCGTTGAAGTACACGCCGGAACCGGGAGCGCCGATGGACACGGACTTGCCGGCCAGGTCAGCCACGGTCTTGATGCTGGCGTTGGTGGTGACGATCTGCACCTGCTCCATGTACAGGGCGGCCACAGTGGAGAAGCCCTCGACCTTGCTCTCGAACAGGTTGGTGCCGTTGTAGGCGTAAGCCATCACGTCGGACTGGCAGAAGGCGAAGTCAGCGGTGCCGTCCACCAGCTCCTGCACGTTGGCCTGAGAGCCGTTGCCCACCAGACCGACCACGTTGATGCCCGCGTTGTTGGTGGCGTGCTGGGCGATGACGGAGCCGAAGGCGTAGTAGGTGCCGGACTCGCCGCCGGTGACGAAGCGCAGGTTGCGGGAGTCGGTGTTGCCGGCGCCGTCCTTGACGGCGGCGACCTCAAAGCCCTTCTCGGCGAAGTACTTGGCAGCGCCGGGGTGATAGGGCACGGAGGTGATGGAAGCGCCGTACTCCAGACTCAGCTCGCCGTACTTGGCGTGGCTGGTGGTCAGGGACGCGGCGTTGTCGAAGATGTCCGCCACGAACTTGTACACGTCGTCGCTGGACACGTCGTCGCGGGCCAGGATCACCGCGCCCACGGCCACGGTGGTGGTGTCGGTATGCTCAGCGGTCACATCGCCGCTGTCGTCCTTCTTGTCGCCGCAGGCGACCAGGCTCAGCGCCATGACCAGCGCCAGAACCAGTGCAAAAAACTTTTTCATGTTCTTTCTCCTTATTGATAGATAAATTGTTTTCCTCTTCCTGAAAAACAGCTTTTTCCGCCGGCCGGCCGGGCACGGCGGTGTTCAACGGTGCCATTATATCGCAGGCGTAAACTTTTTGCAATATCTAAATGCGGAAAATTTCATTTTTCTGCGGAACGATTTTCCCGTCCGTGCGGACATTCCGTTTTTCTTAGTCGGCATTTCTTTCGGCAAATCCGTAGTTTTGTCTGTATCATGGCACTTTTTAGCGGTGGTCTATTCATAATGCTAAATTGTTTTATGCAGGAACGCCCCGCAAGAAGTGCATTTTCTGCTGGGAAATCCTGCAAAATAACAGAGGCGGGGCAAAGCCCCGCCTCTCAGCTTTCTGTCACATTCAACAGCTGCGCCGCAGCAGCTCGCATACCAGTTCATAGGTGCGCTCCGTGGAGGGCACGCTTAGCCGCTCCCGCACGGAGTGTACATCGTGCAGCTCCGGCCCCATGGACACCGCGTCCAGACCGGGGATCTTCTCCATCAGCAATCCGCACTCCAGACCGCCGTGGGTGGCCTCCACCACGCCGTCCTTACCGGTAAGATCCTTATACGCCGCCAGCAGCGTATCCCGGAACTGCGACTCCCTCTTGTACTGCCAGCCGGGGTATACGCCCCGCTCTGCCACAGTGCCGCCCGCCAGCGCCGCCACAGCCCGCACCCGCTGCGCCAGCATCAGCTTCCGGGACGCGATGGACGACCGGATGGAGAACGCGATGTGCAGTCCGTCGCCGTCCAGCTTCACCACGCCCATATTCAGGGATGTCTGCACCAGACCGGGGAAATCCGTGTCCATAGCCTCCACGCCATGCGGCATGGCCGTCAGCGCCTGCACCAGCGTCACGGTGCGCTCTGCGGACACGGCTTTTGCCGTCTCCGCTGCCGCGCAGGTCAGCGTCACATCGGGGTCGGTGACGGCGTACTCGTTCTTCAGCACCCCCTCAAGCTCCCGAATAAACGCTTCGAACGCCCGGCCGCTGCCCTTGGGCAGCGCCACCGCCGCATCGCAGCGGGAGCAGATCACGTTGTCGAACTGCCCGCCGGAGATGGCCGCCAGCCGCAGGCCGGGGAACTTCTCCAGCGCTGTGGCCAGTACCCGTCCCATGAGGCGGTTGCCGCTGCCGCGTCCCAGATGGATGTCCGCACCGGAGTGACCGCCCCGCAAGCCGGCCACGGTGATGCCGAAGCCCTCCATGCCCGCCGCATCGGTCAGCGCTGCGGGCAGCAGGCAATCGGCGTGCATGCCGCCTGCGCAGGACACGGTGAACACGCCCTCCAGCTCGGAGTCCAAATTCAGCAGCTTTTTGCCCTTCAGGTCAGAGCAGTCCAGCGCAAAGGCGCCGTCCATGCCCACCTCCTCGTCCACGGTGAACACCGCCTCGATGGGCGGATGTACCAGCGTATCATCCGACAGGATCGCCAGGATCATGGCCACGGCAATGCAGTTGTCGCCGCCCAGCGACGTCTTGTCCGCCCAGATCCACTCCCCGTCGGTCATCAGGTCAAGTCCCTCGCGGGTCATGTCCTTGGTGCAGTCGTCGGTCTTGGCGCACACCATGTCGATGTGTCCCTGCAGGATGATCGGCTCGGCGCTCTCATGGCCGGGAGATGCCGGCTTCCAGATCACCACGTTGTTGCACGGCTCCTGCCGGTACTTCAATCCCAGTTCCTTGGCAAAGTCCACGCACAGATCGCTGATGATCTTCGTGTTGCCGCTGCCGTGGGGCACCGAGCACAGCTTTTCAAAATATGCGAACACCTTTTCTGGCTTCAAGCCTTTCAAAACAGCCATTTTGATACTCCTTTCCCATGCGGCCGCGGTCTCCGCGCCGCCCATTCAGTATAGCATATCCGCCTGCCGAGCGCAAGCAAGTCCCTATGTGCCCACAGCCCATGCTTTCGCATGGGCTGTGTATGCAGCACACATTATCAGAAGTCGCCCAGGCCCATATCGTCCTCGATACCGGGCGCTTCCTCGTCGTCCTCGTCGGTGGGAGGCGCGGGGATGAATTCCTCCAGATAGGCCTCCTCCGGCAGACCAGCCATATACGCCGGCAGGTTGATGATGATACCGTCGATGTTATGGGGCAGTGTCATTTGGTACGTTTCCGTTGTCTCGCTGCCGCCCTTCTGCTGCATGACCTCCACGGTCAGCTCCAGCTTGTCGCCGATGACGGTGGTCAAGCAGCGCTCCTTTTCGTACAGCTTGGAGATCTGCTCGCCGTTCACATACACAGTGATCTTATAGGGTGCCTCCACAGACTGGCCGCCCTTGTCCACTGCGCGGTTGTCGAAATAGACGGTGTGGCCGCGTCCGATGCGCAGCATCACCACGGCGATGAGCACCAGCACCAGAACGAAGGCGATACGGATGAGCCACGAGCGTTTCGTCGTTTTCATGCGGTTCTCCCCTCCTCCTCGGCCTTCTGCTCAATGGCCAGCTGCTGACCCAGCGTGCGGTTCTCCTTGCGCTTCTTGGCCTCGTACATGACCAGTGCCACGGTGATAACGGCGTAGGACACGAACACGCGGAAGTACTCGCCGATCATGGAGTCGCCGGTGATCTTGGTTCCGGCGGCCGGCGCCACGATGAACATGGTATGGAACAGGAGCACACCCAGGAACACGTTGCCGATGGACGCCTTTTCCACGGAGGCGCCGCCCACCAGCAGCGCGGCGATGCAGAACATGCCGACGTTGGTATGCGCCGTATAGGTGGGGAAGTTGCCCATGTTCTGCAGGTAGATGATCATGCCGAAGCCCGCAAACACGGTGGACATGACGATGGAGATCAGGCGGGTGCGGTCCACATTGATGCCGGCGTCACGCGCCACATTCATGTCCTGTCCCACCGCGCGCATGTCCTGACCCAGCTTCGTGCGGCGGAACCACACGATGAACAGGCAGGCCAATGCGATGATGATCAGCGTCAGCACGGGGATCTTCACGCCGCCCACGTAGACGGCCAGCGCGTTATCCACGCTCTGCCGCATCTGCAGAAGGCTGACTGTGTTGCGGATACCAAAGCCGCGGGGCAGCTTCAGTGTGTTGTGGAGGATGGGGATGATGGGCCCCATCATATACAGCACCACCAGCTGGTACACACCGGTCATGCAGTAGGCGATAAAGTAACTGGTGACCATCTCGCGGCCCTTGGCGCGGTTCAGAATGCTGCCGCACATAAGACCCAGCAGAATGGACAGGGGGATGGACAGGATGGCCGCCAGCACCAGACCGGGGATACCCCAGATCTGCCAGTCCGCCACCAGAATCAGCGCGATCTCGCCGGCCATAGCGCCCAGCGTCATGGCAAAGTTCAGACCCATACCGGCCATAATGGGGATCAGCAGGCTCAGGATCAAAAAGGCGTTGCGCCCCAGACGGGTCATAGCCTCGTTAAGTATGTAGCTCACCGGCAGGCCGGACACGGGAATGAGCACGGCGCAGATGATGATAAACAGGACGGGCACTGAGTTTTTGCCCAGGAATTGCTTTACGTCGAATCTCTTACCCTTCATGTCAGCGCCCCCTTTCCGTCTTTCTGGTCAGGGCATAGAGGATCATGCCGTTGGATACCACGATACGGATGACCTCGCTCATATCCATCTGGAAGGCGGCGCTCATCACGGTGGGGGTCATGGTCACCACGCCCTGATACAGGATCGTACCGATAATCACATTGCCGATGGATGCCTTATTCACCGACGCGCCGCCGATAAGGATGGCGGCCACGGCGGGCATGGCCATCCAGAAGGGGCCGTTGTACAGCTGTATGAAGCCGAAGCCCTGCTCATACACCAGAATACCCACAGCGCCCAGCCAGGTGGACATGATCACGGAGATAAGCCGCATCTTGTCCACGTTGATGCCCGCTGCGCGGGCAAAGGCGGGGTTGGAGCCCACAGCGGTCATGGCGGTGCCGGTCTTGGTGTGCAGGAACGCCCACATCAGCACGGCCATCAGCACGAAGAACAGCAGCGTGCCGGTGGGGATCACCAGATTGATGCCGATGCTGTTCAGGTCGATGGTCAGAATGTTGGCCAGCGCCTTGTCGTAATAGCCCTCCAGCGAAATGACGGTACGCAGACCGCTGGCGGAGAAGCCCCACACCATGGTAGGGTGCTTGTACGGCAGCAGCAGCCACATCATGCACATGAAGGACACGGACGAGAAGCCCACATAGGTGGCGATCATCATCTCGCCGCCCTTGATCTTGTTCAGCAGCCAACCATAGCCGCCGCCGAACAGCAGGGCAAAGGGCGTGGCGATGAGGATGGCCATCAGGAAGCTGGCAAACCCCGTATAGCCCAGCTCGATGGACAGCGTGGCACCCAGCAGTCCGGACACGATACCCAGCGGCAGACCGAAGTTCAGGCCGCAGCCGGAGTGTACCATGGGCACCATGGCCAACACCATCACGGCGTTCCAGCTGAAACGGGTGATGATATTGGTGATCTGTGTGGGGAAATCCAGCCCCACGCAGGGCGCGGCGATGAGCAGCAGCAGCAGGAAGCACGCGATGATCAGACGCGGCAGGCCGAAGCTGTCCACCAACTCTCTGAATTTTGACTTGTTTCCAAGTGTGGTCGTATTGCCCATTTCTTCCTCCTTACTTCACCTGACTGACCATGAGCATACCGAACTCCTCGGAGGAATGGTCAGCAGGCAGGATACCGGCGACCCTGCCGCCGGAGACGATGGCGATGCGGTCGCAGATCTGGCGCAGCTCCTCCAGCTCGGAGGAGATCATCACCACCGTGACGCCGGATTCGCGGTTAAATTTCTTCAGCGCCTCCAGCACCAGCGCCTTGGCGCCCACGTCGATGCCGCGGGTAGGCTCGGACACGAAGAGGAAGCGGGGCTCCAGCGCGAACGCCTTGGCCAGACACACCTTCTGCTGGTTGCCGCCGGACAGCTCTCTGGCCTTCTGGCCGGAGCCGGTACACTTGATCTGCAATTCATCGATATACCGGTTCGTCACCGTGTGGATGGCCTTTTCGTCGCGCCATGTGAAGAAACCCATTCTCTTCAGGAACTTGTTCTGCACCTGCATGGCGGGGAACGCCACGTTCCACTCCAGTGACTCATCCAGCAGCAGACCCACGCCGCGCCGATCCTCGGACACAAAGGCCAGCTGGGAGTCCAGGCACTTCCGGGGGCTGTTCAGCGCGATGGGCTTGCCGTCGAACTCCACGGTGCCGCCCGCCTCATACAGGCCCATAACGCCGTTGGGAATACCCAGCTTGCCCTGGCCGGCCAGACCGCCGATGCCCAGGATCTCGCCCTCCTTCACGTCCAGATCCACGTTGCGGACGATCTCGCCGGGCATATCCACCCACAGCTTGCGGATGGACAGAATAGTGCGGGCATCGGAGTGGTCGCGGATGTCGTGGGCAGCGCCGCCGGCAGCCACCTCGCGCCCCACCATGTAGTGGGTGATGTCGCGGACATCCGTCTCGCGGGCGGCCACGTCCTTGACAACGTAGCCATCCCGCATGATGACCACCTTATCGCACACCGACAGGATCTCCTGCAGGCGGTGGGTGATGAAGATCACGGCGATGCCCCGGGAGGCCATGCCGCGGATGGAGTCCAGCAGGGCCTGTGCCTCCTGCTCGGTGAGCACGGCGGTGGGCTCGTCCAGGATCAGCAGCTTCAGGTTCTCCTTGCTCAGCTCGCGGGCGATCTCCGTGAACTGCTTGTGCCCCACGGGCATGCTGCTGATGACCATCTTCTGGTCGATAGCCACGCCCATCTTCTCAATGGCTTTTGCGGCGCGGTTATCCATTTCCTTATAGTCGAGAGTGTCCAGGCGCGGGCCGAACACTTCTGAAATGACGCTTTTTTTCTTGGGCTCGCGGTTGAGGAGGATGTTCTCCGTGGCAGTAAAGCCGGGGATCAGCGAGAACTCCTGATGCACCATGCCGATGCCGGCCTTCAGCGCATCAAAGGGGGTGTTGAACTGCACTTTTTCTCCGTCGATCAGGACATCCCCCTCGTAGCCGCCCGTCTCACGGATCACGTCCATGCCAAACAGTATTTTCATCAAGGTGCTCTTTCCGGCACCGTTTTCGCCCACCAGACCCAGTACCTCGCCCTCTTTCAAGGTGAAGTTGATGTCTGTGAGCACCTGATTGCCGAAAAAGCCCTTTTTGATATTCCGCATCTCAAGCAGCGGAGCATTGTTCTTTTCCATATTCATCCCTACCTATAGCAGCGGGGAGGGAGGATGCCCTCCCTCCCCGCTTTAATGGTTGCTTCAAAAGCCTGTCGTCAGCTGATGGTGAAGTACTTTTCCGGGATCTCCACGTCGGCGTTGCCCATGAAGTGGCCGGGATCGCCCATGATATAGGTATCCTGATAGATCAGGAACACGTTTTCAGACTTCGCGCCGGTGGTGGCGTTGGTGTAGCTGGCGCCGTTCCAGGCCGCCTTGGGAGAGTAGACCTGCAGCGCGGCAGCCACATCGTCCATGTCCTTCAGCTCGCTCTTGCCGTCCAGCACGTTCTTGGCGTGCAGAGCAAGACCGGCGGACAGGGTGTAGCCGTAGGAGTAAGCCCAGGTACCGAAGTGATCGGCGCCGCCCTTCTCCACGATGGCGGACTCGACCTTGGTCAGGATCTTCTCGAAATCACCGGCTTCCTCGGTCAGATCAATACCCAGCGCGCCGGGATAGCCCATCAGGGGGGAGGGCAGGTCGGCCTCGATGAAGTAGCCGCCGCACTCCAGCAGGCGCTTCAGCAGAGGCTCGGTGTGCGCATCGTTGGTGCAGAAGTAAGCAGCCTTCTGGCCGTACTTCTCGACCCATGCGGGCACCTGCTCCAGAATGTAGGCCTGAGCGCCGGAAACGCCCACGTCAGAGGTGGGATCGGGAGCCGTCTCCAGGACGAACTTCATGCCGAACTCCTCGCAGGCGGCCTTCATGATGGCCACGCGGCGGCTCATGGTCTCATAGGACATGTGGCGGGGGAAGGAGATATGTACGAAGGTGTCGCAGCCCAGCTCGTGCGCGGTGCGGATGATCAGATAGCCGCGGGACACGAAGTCATTGTTGGTGACCAGGTCGGCAGCGGAGCTGATCTCGGGCAGATCCTCGTGAGCCTCGCCTGCGATGCAGATGATGTCAGGGCGGGTCTCCTTGATCTTGCGGAACGCCTCGGTGGTGCCGGGGACAGCCTGATTGACAATGATGGCCTTCATCAGGGGGTCGGCGGACAGGTTCACGATGCTCTGGATGGTGGTCTCAGTCTCCTCGGTGAAGTTGTCGGGATAGATGGCCAGCTGGACCATATCCTCGCCATACTCCTTCTGGAAGGCCTCGGCGCCGCGGCGATCATCCTCGGACTGAGAGACGGAGCCGGTCACGATGCCGATCTTGTAGGGCACGGTGTTATCATCGGTCTCGCCCTTCTTTTCGCCGCAGGCGACCAGGGAGAACGCCATGATGAGAGCCAGCAGCAGAGAAACTACTTTTTTCATGTTTACCTCCTAATTCCTTTACCATAGTTTGTTGTTTCCTCCGCCAGAAGGAAACAGCGAACAGGGCGCGCCCTGTCCTCTTCTATGCATTCGGGTGCTGCGCACCCATTTGATTTTACCAGATAAGTTCACACTCTGTCAACATATTTGTGTCTCTGAATAGTGTTCAATAGCGCATCTCCTTGTTTTTCATCCACACACTTTCCCACATTTTTTGGCGCATTTGCATCATTTTCATGTATTTTTCATGCGGTTTTCTGTCAGAATCCTGCTGTTTTGCTATAATAAACTTTTCTTTTGGCGAAATCTGTTTTTTGTCTGACTGCAGCAAAAGAGACAGGCTTCCGCCTGTCTCTCTCGCTTACCTTATGACTTATGGCACTCGTCAGATCTTCTGCTTCTCATCCACGATCTGGCGCAGCTTGGCAGAGAAATCCTCCAGCGTCATGGCGCCCAGGTCCTCGCCCTTGCGGGTACGGACGGAGACGGTGCCGTTCTCCATGTCGCGGTCGCCAACCACCAGCATGAAGGGGATCTTCTCCAGGGTAGCCTCGCGGATCTTCTTGCCGATCTTCTCGTTGCGGCTGTCCACCTCCACGCGGAAGCCCTGCTTGCGCAGCTCCGCGGCCTGCTGCACGCAGTAGTCGGCAGCGCGGTCAGTAATAGGCAGGAAGCGTACCTGCTCGGGCATCATCCAGGTGGGCAGCGCACCGGCGTACTCCTCGATCAGGTAGGCCAGCGTCCGCTCATAGCAGCCCAGAGACGTGCGGTGGATGATATAGGGCAGGGCCTTGTTGCCGTTCTCATCGATATAGTACATGCCGAAGCGCTCCGCCAGCAGCATATCGATCTGGATGGTAACAAGGGTGTCCTCCTTGCCGTAGACGTTCTTGTACTGGATGTCCAGCTTGGGGCCGTAGAACGCGGCCTCGTCAATGCCCACGGTGTAGTCCACGTTCAGATCCTTCAGGATGCGCTCCATGGCGGCCTGGGCGTGGTCCCACTGCTCCGCCGTGCCCTCGTACTTGTTGTTGGGATTGGCGGGGTCCCACTGGGAGAAGCGGAACGTGCACTTTTCCAACAGGCCCACGGTGCCCAGGCAGTACTTGGCCAGATCCAGGCACTGCTTGAACTCCTCCTCCAGCTGGTCGGGGCGCAGCACCAGATGTCCCTCGGAGATGGTGAACTGGCGGACGCGGATCAGGCCGTGCATCTCACCGGAGTCCTCGTTGCGGAACAGGGTGGATGTCTCGCCCAGACGCATGGGCAGGTCGCGGTAGCTGCGGCCGCGGTTCAGGAACACCTGATACTGGAACGGGCAGGTCATGGGACGCAGGGCAAAGCACTCCTTCGTCTCATCCGCGGGATCTCCCATGACGAACATGCCGTCCAGATAATGATCCCAGTGACCGGAGATCTTGTACAGCTCACGCTTGGCCATCAGGGGCGTCTTGGTCAGCAGATAGCCACGCTGCTGCTCGGTGTCCTCCACCCAGCGCTGCAGCAGCTGGATAACGCGGGCACCCTTGGGCAGCAGGATGGGCAAGCCCTGGCCAATGCAGTCCACAGTGGTGAAATATTCCAGCTCGCGTCCCAGCTTATTGTGGTCGCGCTTCACGGCCTCCTCCCGCTCCTTCAGATAGGCATCCAGCTCGTCCTTGCTGGGGAAGGCCACGCCGTAGATACGCTGCAGGGTCTGGCGGTTGGAGTCGCCGCGCCAGTAAGCGGCGTTGCAGGCGGTCAGCTTGATGCCGTTGCCCTTGATGCGGCCGGTGGAGTCCACGTGGGGTCCGGCGCACAGGTCCACGAACTCGCCCTGCTTGTAGAAGGAGATGTGGGCGTCCTCGGGCAGATCGTTGATCAGCTCCACCTTGTAGGGCTCTTCCCGCTCCTCCATGTACTTGACGGCCTCGGCGCGGGGCAGCTCGAAGCGCTCCAGCTTCAGCTTCTCTTTACAGATCTTACGCATTTCAGCCTCGATCTCGCCCAGGTCGTCCTGGGTGAAGGCGAAGGGCGCGTCCAGATCGTAATAAAAGCCGTTGTCGATGCTGGGGCCGATGGCCAGCTTCACCTCCGGGTGCAGGCGCTTGACAGCCTGGGCCAGGATGTGGGAGCAGGTGTGCCAGTAGGTCTTGCGGTACTGTTCGTTTTCAAACGTAAATTCCTTGTTGACTTCGCTCATAGTCTGTTCCTCCTTGTGATCGGGGCTGGATAAATAAAAATCCCCACCCCTGAATGGTATCAGGGGTGAGGTAATAGGCATTACTCCACGGTTCCACCCTGCTTACGGCCTGCGCAGCATTTTTACTGTCCGCTGCGGATGGCGGGATATCTTTCGTCGAGACAAAGCGCAGGAGCGCAGGAATACGGTCTGTATTTCAAGCTTCTGCAACGCAGTATCGGCGGAAGAGATCCGGCATACGCCGTCGCTTTCGATCGCTGTAACGGGCGATACCCGTCCTGCTCGTCGCAGGCGGCTCGGAAGTGGTACGGGCCGTGTCCTTGGCGGGGTGCTTTCAGCCGGGGGCGCCCCTCTCTTTGGCCGCGGAAAAACAGCTTCTTCTTCGTCACTGCCTTTTTGATGGCAATAAGTATAAACCGTTCGGCGCGGTTTGTCAACGGGTGGTTTCACGGGGGAAGGGCAAAATCAGCCGCGTGAAGCAAAAAGAGACATCCGAAAGGATGTCTCTTTTTGCTGGCGCGGAAGGAGGGATTTGAACCCTCGCGCCGCTTTTGACGGCCTACTCCCTTAGCAGGGGAGCCCCTTCGGCCACTTGGGTACTTCCGCATACATATTTATTTTCTGGCGGAGAGAGTGGGATTCGAACCCACGGATGCTTTCACATCGCCGGTTTTCAAGACCGGTGCTTTCGACCACTCAGCCATCTCTCCGTGCGTAAAAGCGTCTCTCGTGCCAAACGCGAGTATTATATTACCATGCGCCGACGCCTTTGTCAACAAAAAGCCTCGGAAGAAATTTGAAAAAAATTCAAAATAGGACTTGCAAACCGCCGAAAACTGTGGTATTCTAAGTGGGCTGTTTGAGGCACAACAGAATATCCGGGTGTGGCGAAGTTTGGTATCGCGCTTGAATGGGGTTCAAGAGGCCTCGAGTTCGAATCTCGACACTCGGACCACGTCGGAGCAGGTTTGTATGCTTGCTCCGACTTATTTTTTACATAGCGGAGAGGGAGATGGTGTTGTCATCTCCCTCTTTTTTGTCCGGCGCAGGACGCGAAAAAGCGCGGCAGCTGCCGCGCTTTTTCCTCTTCCTCCCTGCTCGGTCCTTCCTGAAAGAAGGTCCCCCTCGCTGTTAAGTGAATTTAGTATACCATGAATACGCCCGTTTGTCCATCCTTTTTGCGCGCCGCATCCAGCATTTGCCACTGTTTTTCATGCATATCGCGCTGTCGGACGGCAAAACTACCGTTGCGATACCCAACAAGGGCATTTGCCCCACAACATGAAAGGAGAACACAACGATGTCTACCAAGAACAGCAACAAGCTGAATGTCCCCGAGGCCAAGGCCGCTATGGATCAGTTCAAGATGGAGGCCGCCTCTGAGGTCGGCGTGAACCTGAAGAACGGTTACAACGGTCACCTGACCAGCCGCGAGGCCGGCTCTGTGGGCGGCCAGATGGTCAAGAAGATGATCGAGTCCTACGAGAAGAACCTGTAAACGGCCCTTCCCGCACGAAAAAAGAACCGCCTTCGGGCGGTTCTTTTTTACGTTCTCACAAGGTGACCTCCGTGCCGTTGTTCACCTCGATGCGGTAGCCGCCGGGGTTGTATACATCCGTTCCGTTGCCCCGGAAGCGGCAGTCATCCAGCGCCGCATAGGAGTTCGGCGGCAGGCACAGAAGCTCCAGCGCCGTGGTGTTGTTCAAAAAGTCGATGCGCCTGATGGTATATGTATAGGAGTTGCTGTACGCGGAGTCGTACCGCGCGCCCACCCCGTTGCCGCCGATATACCCGCCGTGGAGATAGACCCAGCCGCCGTTCACGGCCAGCGCTCCCACGTCCCAGTCGGTTACGCGGCAGTTCTCCAGATAGGTGGGCGCTCTGGCGGTCACGCCGGTTCCGCCTCCGTCTCCCTCGAAGCTGACCTCCGAAAAGCGGACGTAGGCGTGGCACCGCTCCGTGTCGCTCAGGGGCGTCACCGTCACCGGCGCGGCGAAGGCGGTGCCGCTGCCCTTCAGCGTGACCGCGCAGCCCACCGACACCGGCGCGTCATAGGTCACGTCCGGCAGCTCCACCGTGATGGACGTGTCCGCGTCGTACTCCTCCGCCAGCCGATCCAGCAGCGCCTGCAGCTCCTGCGCCGTTTCCAGCGGCGCGTCCTCCGGCGTGATGCGCAGCGCCTGCTGCTCCTCAAATTCCACGGTCATGGTCAGGTGCAGCACGTCGCCGCTCTTCATGCGCAGCGTCCAGACCACCTCGTTGTGGGTGCAGGTGGGATCCGCACGCAGCCGCCGGTACAGCAGCGCCGGGGACTCCGGTGTTTCCTCCTCCGCGTCCCACAGCTTCACCCGGCTCACGCCCTCCGGCGCGGTGACGGACACGTCCCAGCTGTCCAGCAGCGCGGCGAAATCCTCCGCTGCGTAGTCCTGGGTCACGGCGTCCTCCACCATGACGGTGGCGGGGAAGTCCACCGTTCCGCCCGCCGGGATCAGCTCCGAGCGATACCCCACCGGGTCGGTACGGCCCTCGATGGACGGCGTCACAGCCGTGAACACATGGTACTCCCGCCCGTCCGCGCCGGTGTAGTAGGTCTGGCAGGCGGCCGTATAGGCATCCATGACCGGGTCGGCCGCAAGGACCGGATCGGCCGTGCCGTCCGGGCGTTGCGGCTCCGTTTCGGCGGTCGGCCACAGCCAGACCGCCAAGGCAACCAGCGCCGCGGCAAGGCACGCCGCCAGCAGGCGCAGGCGGCAGTACGGGCCGATAAACAGCGGGAACAGGCAGAGAAAAGTGGCAATCGAACACGGCGCACTTTTGACCGGGGAGGTAGGTAAAAAAGTAGATTTTCCTATAGGTTTATGATATGCTGTTCTAAAAAATAAATGGTGAACCGAAATATCATATAAAAGTAGTGGAGAAAAATGATGGATTTGTTGTGGAGGTATATGAAATGAAAAAGATTCTCGTATTATCACTTTGCTTTGTACTTGCACTATGGATGGCAGGTTGCGTCCAGAATAAAAATATCAATTTTGGGGATGTCACGATGAAAGTTGTAGAGGGAAGTGTAACTCCTTCAGGTTTGACAGTTCGCATTTCAAATAACACAGGAATTGATATCAATGGCGGGATCAATTACGATTTTTCTATTGAAAAAAAGGAAGATGATAAATGGTCACCAGTAAAAGAGATCGGCGATAGAACTACTGACACCGAAACATATATTTTTCAAGGAGAAAGAGATTTGAATATCAATTGGTCTGAAATATATGGTTCGCTTTCGGCGGGAGAATACAGAGTCGTTAAGTTCTTTTATCCATCGACAGAAGATGGCTCTTATGGTACAGACGATGGTTTTTACCTATTCGCTGAGTTCAGTATCGAGTAACAAATACGAATTTTATCGGGGAGCAGCAACCTCTGTCGGGGCTGTCAATGGTCGAGATGAACGGCGCACAAGTGCGCCGCCATTGACCGCCCCGCCCGGTCTTGCCCTGCGGTTATCAAGGCGGGCAAGCCCTAGGGGTGCTTGCCCGCCTCCTTTAATTTTGGGCGGAGGTCAGTAGCCGAAATTGGCCTCAAATTGAGGCCAATTTTGGCAGGGGCTTGCAAAGCCTAGATCCCTTGCAATCGCAGGCTTTCTGTGATACTATTTTGATACTAAGAAAACGAGGTGTCCTAAATAGCAGGTGAAATATTAACATATTTGCGAAAGTTTTTCTTGTGAAATCACTTCAAATACACCCACATATATTTGAATTTGCCGAGCAGCAATAATCTGGACCGCTTTCTGTCGGAGAACAATGAAAATTTCCGGGACACGCCGCTACAGCTGACGCTGCAGCGGCTCTATACCACCACCGGCCTCTCCAAGGCCGCGCTGGCCAAGCAGTCCGGTATCAGCGAGGTATATCTGCACCAGCTGTTCTCCGGCTGCCGCTTCCCCTCCCGCAACCGCCTGCTGTGCGTATGCTTCGGCCTGGGCGCATCGGTGGAGGACGCCCAGGGCCTGCTGCGGCAGGCGCGGCACGCGCCGCTGTACACCCGTGACCGGCGGGACGCCATCATTCTCTATGGTCTGAGCCACAGCATGACCTTGTTCCAGATCAACGACAAGCTGTTCACCGAAAAGCTGGATACCTTATGCTGACACCGACAGGGGAAACCGGGGAGAAAGCAAGAGGAGCGCCCATGTGGGCGCTCCTCTTGCTTTTCAGTCCGGCAGACGGCCCTCCGCCAGCAGCCAGGCGCCGGCGGCCAGCAGCAGCGCCTCCGGCGGAAGCCGCCCCCAGCGCAGGGGCAGGGGGATATCCTGCGGCTCGATGGCCGTGCCGTTCACCGCCGTCAGCCGCCGCTGCACGCACAGCACCGGGCGGGGCGTCAGGCCGGACAGCGTCAGGCTGCATCGGGGCGACAGGCCGCAGCCCACCAC
>ERZ1027160.401-NODE-401-length-21440-cov-6.682815_pt1 | contig 21440 bp, 11 predicted proteins | sample MGYA00519275_ERZ1027160 | MGnify/ENA primary metagenome ERZ1027160 (study PRJEB26926, sample SAMN06164707) | human gut metagenome | biome: ENVO:00009003; feature: ENVO:2100002; material: ENVO:00002003 | host: Homo sapiens | place: USA | collected 2012 ...
TCGTCGGCAGCGTCAGATGTGTATAAGAGACAGTATAGTGGGTTAATGCGTTAAAAAACGCATTTTGAGCCATTTCTCCAAACGATTGAAATAATATTGCAAGCCTTGTTGGTAAGATACGTCTATTTTTGTTTTAGATAAATGATTATAGACTATGAATACACACAAGGCTTTTATTTTGGGCGTAGCATTGCTGAGCACTATTGGGGTGAAAGCTCAGTTTGCCATTGATGACTATAAAGCTGTCTTTACTTCATCCCCACAGCATGTTCCCACTACCAAAACTCCGGATGCTCCTTTAGCCGGTAATGGAGATATCGGTATCACAATGGGAGGTACTCCTGATAAACTCTGTTTTTATATTGGTAAAAATGATTTTTGGAGGGCTTATCCTGTTTATCCGGGCGGTATTGCGCTTCCGGGCGGACTGGATATTGAGATAAAAGAACTGCAAGGAGCTACTTACTATGCGGAACAATTGCCCGGATCTGCTGAAATCAGAACTAAATTCACAACTCCTCATTGTCAGTTGAATTTGTCTGCATGGGTTGCTGCAACGGATAATAAGATTATCATAGAATTACAATCGGACAAAGCCGTTACTGCCCATTTGCGTTTATGGGCTGCGGAAGGTAATACTTCGATTACTGCGGGAGGCAAAGATAAAGTAATGTGGGTAAGTCGTTCATTTGAAAATACGGAATTGCTGCGTTGGCCTACTCATGTAGCATTGGCTTTAAACTCAAATTCTGATGAGTTCTCCTTGATTCCAGGTAAGAAAGTACAATTGGTTATATCTGTTTATACGAATCATGATACACCGGATTGGAAAAACAAAGCAATAACAGAAGCAGAGAAAGTAACGGAAGCGGGTGTTGAGCAATTACGGAAAGAACATCATTCCTGGTGGAATCATTTTTGGAAACAGTCTCATATTAATATAGGTGATAGTTATTTTGAAAAGTATTACTATCAGTCGCAATATTTGTTTGCTTGTTCTTCCCGTGAGGGTAAGTTTGCGCCAGGTATTTGGGGACCATTTGTTACGCGTGACGAAGCGGCATGGGGAGGTGATTATCATCTGAATTATAATTATCAGGCACCTTACTGGGCGTCATTTTCTTCCAATCATATTAGTCTGACGGATAATTTTGATCAGCCTTTATTAGATTATATGGAGGCTGGACGGAAGCATGCGCAGGAATTGCTGAATTGCAAAGGTATCTATTATCCGGTGGGCATCGGTCCTAAAGGTTTATGTACAGCTATGTGGCCGTTAACTCCTGAAGAAATGCAGGAAAAGTATTCGACCCGTGAAAATACAATTGATGGTGGTTATAAGTTTCTGGGACAGAAAATCAATGCAGTGTTTAGTGTTGGAAATATGTTGATGCGATATTACAGTACGTATGATGAGGCGTATGCCCGTAAAGTATATCCGTATCTTCTGGCCTGTGCGGATTTTTGGGAAGATTATCTCTCTTTAGAGAATGGACGTTATGTCATTCGTATGGATCATTTCAATGAGGTGATGCCCAATAAACGTAATGGAGGTGTCTGGCGTAATCGGTTAGGTGATTTTAATTCAACTCTTTCGTTGGGTTTGGTTCGTATGCTGTTTCAGGGTGTGATGGATATGAGTGATTTCCTTTCCATTGATAAGATACGGCAATCCCGTTGGCAGGATATTTTGGAGAAACTGAGTGAATACCCATTAGGAATTGCAGAAGACGGACGTCAAAGTTTGAAGAATATGGAGAAGGGACCTCAGGATAAAGAAGTACGTCCATCGGGGCTGAACAGGGTCTCTATTCATGGTTTGATTCTCCCTGCTGGTGTTGTGGGACCCATGACAGATGCGGCTTTCAATACTATCTTGCTGGAAGATGTGGCACATTGGTTGGAAAAGCAACGTGACCCGAATGATTGGGGAAATACATCTAATAATGGAATTGAAACCTGTTATCCCGGAGCTGTACGTGTGGGGTATCCCTCGGATAAGATTCTATCTTATTTGAAGAAACGGATTGAGATGGATGTATATCCCAATTCCTGGATTGTGCAAGGTGGGGGAGGTATCGAAACTTTAGCCGCTGTTCCTCTTACTATTAATGAGATGCTGCTACAAAGTTATGAGGGTGTTATTCGTGTTTTCCCAAATTGGAATCATAAGAAGGATGCATCTTTTGAAAATCTGAGAGCTTATGGTGCGTTTTTGGTTACTTCTACTTTGAAAGAAGGACTAATTCAGGGAGTAACTCTGGTTAGTGAGAAAGGACGTGTCTGTAAAATAGAGAACCCATGGAAAGGACACCCTGTGCAAGTTATCCGGGAAAATGGAAAATCGGACATACTTTATGGAGAATATCTGCAAATACCGACTGTGGCGGGTGAGAAGGTTGAACTGAATTTATATACAAACTAATAATTGAGAATAGAATGAATCGTGTAAAGAAACTTGTGGGAGGTATATTGGCGATAATACTTTGTGTGAGTGTATCTGCCCAGACCAAATTACCTCCGGGCTGGCAATCCAGCTATGTGAAAATTACTCCGAAAGGGGAGTTAGCTTATTATCCCGATAAACAGGGAAATACAATACCGGATTTTAGTCGGGTTGGTTATCATCATGGTGATAAATCAATCCCTGAGTATCCGGTAACAAAAACTGTATATCCTGTGGAAAAAGGGGATAGTCGTCAGAGAATTCAGGATGCAATAGATGAAGTGTCTCGTATGCAACCGGATAAAGATGGACACCGTGGAACGGTTCTGCTAAAACGGGGAGTATATCATGTTCATGGAACGATTCATATAAATGCAAGTGGAGTTATTTTGACCGGAGAAGGAGATAATGTGAATGAAACCCGTCTATTGGCCATCGGTAAGCAGCGTTTTTCATTGATAGAAGTATCTGGTAATGGTAGAATGGAGGAAGTATCCGGAACAAGGGTGAAGATTACGGATGCTTTTGTACCAGTGGGAACACACACTTTCCAGGTTTCTTCTGCTGCAAATTTTAAAGTGGGTGATCGTATCATTGTTTATCGTCCGGGAACAGAGAATTGGATACATGATATTAAGATGGATCAAATCGTTGAACGCCAGGGAACCCGCCAATGGACTGCACGGGAATATAACCTTTCTTTCGAACGTGAAATTGTAAAAGTAGAAGGTAACCGTATTTATATTGATAATCCGGTAGTAATGCAGATGGAAGAGAAATATGGCGGTGGTGAAGTATTTAAGTATACATTTGACGGTCGTATCAGTGAAGTCGGGGTGACTAATATGTGTTTGGAATCTGAATTTGAACATTATGAGGATAACGAGCATGGTTGGATTGGCGTTCAGTTCGATAAAGTGGAAAACTGCTGGGCGCGTAATCTGACTTGTCGCTATTTCGGGTATTCAGCGGTAAGTTGTGAACGCAATGCGAAGAATGTAACTGTGACGGATTGCCGTTGCCTGGAAACAAAATCTCTGATAACCGGTGGATTGCGATATTCTTTTAATAATTGGGGACAGCAAAATCTGTTTATGAACTGTCAGAGTACAGAGGGGCGTCATGACTATGTGACGGGTGCACGTGTATGTGGTCCCAATGTATTTTATAATTGTACGGCTTCGCAAACTTATGCAGATATAGGTCCTCACCATCGCTGGGCAGTTGGAACCCTTTATGATAATGTGATTACCGATGGAGAAATCAATGTGCAGGATCGTGGTAAAATGGGAAGTGGACATGGTTGGGCCGGAGTAACTCAGGTACTTTGGAACTGTCGTGTGAAACGTGCTGCTGTACAGAGCCCTTGGACATCAGGATATAATTATAGTTTTGGTATGAAGGGTGAAAAATATCCGGGAGTTTTTATCGATCGTCCGGATGGTGTTTGGGAAGGACAGAATGAAAAGAATGTTTTCCCCCGTTCACTTTATATAGCACAACTGATGGCTCGTCATAAGAATATGGACTTGCGAATACTGACTAAATAAGTCAGAATTAGCTTGTAATTTGGTGTTGTAAAATCGTGATTCTTGTTAATGTATTGGTTTATAGATTGTTATTTCTTGTGCTGTTTACAGTCTATAACACTTTGAGATATAATTGATAGTATTTGATACAATCCTTAAATCTTGTTTGGGGAAATTGTTGTTTGTTTGCGGTATGGAAAACAATGATGTCTAACTTTAAAATGATGTATTGATATTATGTAAAAACAATCAAATCATGAACAACTCGAAAAGAATCTTAGGTGAAATCCCTTGTTAATTTTAAGTCTAATTTAAAAAGTAGTTTTAATGAAAAAGAAAGAACACATGTCAAAGTCGCTGTTTTGGAGATTATTGATAGTACTGTTTGTGTTTTCTATGAGCTTTAATTTATATGCTCAGAATTCAACAGTAACTGGTATCGTAATAGATGAAGCAGAGGAACCACTAATTGGTGTTTCAGTATCTGTTGCAGGTACTTCTACCGGAACTGTAACTGACCTTGATGGAAATTTTAAAATCTCGATTAAGAAAGGAGCGTCTTTAAAATTCTCTTATATGGGATACATGGATCAAGAAATCAAAATTGTATCCGGCAAAATAAGAGTGATAATGAAAGAGGATTCAAAAATGCTGGACGAGGTTATCATTGTCGGTTTTGGAACAATGAAGAAAAGAGATAATGCAGGCTCCATTACTTCTGTAGATGCTAAAGCCATTGAAGAACGTAATGCCGTCAGTGTATTTGATGCATTACAAGGTGCTGCTCCGGGTGTATCTATCACTGCAACTTCCGGTGCTCCGGGCGAATCTAAGTCCATTCGAGTACGCGGAGCTTCTACCTTTGAAGATGGTGGAGTCGATCCTCTATATGTAGTAGATGGGGTAATGGTAGATGATATTGATAATCTATCTCCTAATGATATTAAATCTATGGAGATTTTAAAAGATGCTGCTTCGGCTTCTATCTATGGTGCGCGTTCGGCTAATGGTGTAATTATCATCACTACAAAATCGGGTGAAGAAGGAAAACCCAAAGTTGACTTTAGCTATTCCCGTAGTTTTTCAAGCCCGACACGTAAACTGCCTCAGGTAAATGCATTTGAGAGCCGTTTGAGTATGGGTGGAACAGACTTTGAAGACGCTTCTAAATGGTTGGAAAAGTTCTCATCACGTACGGACTCTTGCGGTTTACAGTATAGTACTAACTATTATTATCAAGATCTATTGTTTCGTACAGGTTCTGTTGACAAGTTTAGTGCGACAATCAGTGGTGGTACCAAGCAAGCGACTTACCGTGTATCTTTAGGCTACGACGGAACGGAAGGTATTTTATTGGAAACATATAGCAAACGCTATACTGGGCAATTGAATGTTGAATTCAGACCTTGGCAAAATGTAAAGTTTACGACTTTGGCCCGTCTAACAAATACGAAGTACAATAAAGCTGATGAGAAGACTGTACTGCAAGGAGCCATGCGACGCGATCCTGACATGATTATTTGGTATCCGGATGGTGAGTTGATACCTTATTATAGTTCCGGTGGACGCGTCAACCCGATTGCTGCATTGGTACAATATCGGGATGAGTTTGATCGTTATAATTTCAATTTCACTCAAAAGATACAGTGGGATTTAATGAAAGGTCTGACTGTGAATGGAACTTTGGCAGCCAATTATCAACTACAGCGTGAGTCTAAGTTTAAATCCAAATATCTGATGGGAAAGGACACCGATCCCAATACAGGTGGTGATTTCACAACTTGGAGAAAGAACTATACAGGTGACATATATGTGAATTATAATAAAACATTTGCGAAGCATCATAGCGTCAATGCGATGTTGGGAGCTTCTTTTGAAGAAACCTCGACAGACGATTTGCAATATGAAGGTAGTGATTATTTATCTGAAGAATTATATACAATGAATCTGGCTACTATATTGAATGTAGCCAAAACATATACGAGACTGCAGGAAACAGCATCTGTCGGCTTTTTCGGACGTTTGAATTATAGCTGGAAAAGTCGTTATATCTTAGCTGCAACTGTTCGTCGCGATGCATCTTCTAAGTTTGGTAAAAACAATCGTTGGGGATGGTTCCCCTCTGTTTCTGCTGCGTGGCGTGTTTCGGACGAAATTTTCATGCAATGGACAAAACCGGTGTTGACCGATGCTAAAATACGTGCCAGTTATGGTGTTACAGGTAATGACAAGATCAGTGCTTATGAAGCAATGACAACCTACACCGTAAGCGGTAATTATAACAACATCGGATCTGTTGTTGGCAGTTCTAAATATGGTAATCCTAATTTGAAATGGGAAGAAACCAAACAGACAAACTTTGGTTTGGATTTAAGTTTCTTGAATGGTCGCATTTATTTCACAGGTGACTATTATATAAAGAAAACACACGATTTGTTAGCAGATCAAAAATTGCCTTACACTACAGGCTATGATAATATTCGTGTAAACTTGGCCAGTTTGGAAAATCGCGGTCTTGAACTCAGTGTGACAGCTGTTCCTGTTCAAGTTCGAAATTTCAGTTGGACTACTACCGTAAACTGGTGGAAGAACAAGAATAAAATTCTGGATTTAGCCAAAGACGACTATGTGGACAGTAACAATTGGCTGGTTGCTAAAGGAAAGCAAGCAGGACTTTGGTACGGATGGAGAAATACAGGAGTATTCGAATATGATTGCAGCAATGCTTATTCCGCAGATTGGAAATCTCGTTTAAATCCAGTATTGAAAAGAGATGAGAATAACAATGTGATTATCGGCTTGAATGGGCAGCCCACAGTAATCGGATATCTGAACCCGGATGGCAGTGAATATAAGGGCGAAGTAAAGAAAATAAAGCACAACGGAACAGTTGCTGCCGGTGGTGACGTGATTTGGGAAAATTTGAACGAAGATGGAGATATTGACGAGTCTGACAAGCAGATTTTGGGCAAAGCCACGCCACAGTGGTATGCTTCTTGGAGTAACTCATTTAGTTATAAGAATTTTTCATTAAGTTTTCAATTCTATTTGAGCTGGGGTGGAGAAGTTTATAATGATTTGAAGCGTTATACGACAACCTGGGGCGGAAACACACATAAACAGCATCCTGAATACGTGATTCAAGGTTGGAGATATCCGGGACAAATAACCAGCTGGTATGCTTTAAATACTCGTAACAGAACGACCTTGAACCGCGAACAATTGAATAGTCAATATTTGGAAGACGGTTCGTTCCTTCGTTTGCAAAGTGTTCGTTTGAGCTATACGTTGGAACGCGAATGGCTGGCTAAAACACCTTTCCGCAACGTACAACTATATGTATATGGGAACCAACTACTGACTTGGACAAATTATACCGGCTATGATCCTGAAGTAAGTGGAAACAAAGTATTGACTCCGGGTCGCGATGATTCTAAATATCCTCACTGCCGCGAATTAGGCTTTGGTATTAATGTTGGATTTTAAAGAAGAAAAACGATATGAAAAAATATATATTATTAGCGTTGATAGGAATTCTGTGCTTCACAAGCTGTGATCATTTCTTGGACAGAACTCCTCAATCTGACCTGGCTCCTGAAAACTATTTCAGAGATAAGAAAGATATGACATACTGGAATTCCGGAATTTATTCAGCCTTTGCTTCCGCCTTGAATGAAAAACTGATGTATTGGGGTGAGGTACGCTCTGACAATTGTGATCATACGGGATACGTAAACTCGGTTTATTATATGAATGCTTTGACCTCTGAACGTAGTGAGTATAACTGGCAGGATGTTTATTCTTGCATCGGCAGATGTAACGTGGCTATTAAGTACTATCCGAGTATTCCTATTTTGGAATCAGAATATGGTCCATACATAGCACAGGCCTACGCAATGCGCGCATTGATGTACTTCAATATCATCCGGGTTTGGGGAGATGCTCCGTTAACTACCGAAGTTTGGGATGGAGAACTGTCATCCATGGAAATTCCGCGTAGTCCGGTATCTGAAATCAAGGCGTTGATTCTGAGCGACATCGACAATGCCATTAAACATTTTGGTGCCGATGGCAATGATAAGTTCTATTTGACAAAATCCGCAGCATACGCATTGAAGACAGATGTGCACATGTGGTTCAAAGAATATCAAGAAGCTATCGATGCATCCGATCATTTTGTAGGTAACAGTTCATACGGTTGGATCTCGAACGATGCTGATTACAAGAAAATATTTACCGATCCTTCAGGATCCAAGGAGAGTATATTTTCTATGTGGTGGTCGTATTCATTGACAGGAAAGGCACACGGATGGCCCAAAACAATGGGAGCCTCCAATACCAATAACAATTGGAGAATGTCTCAGAAGATATATAATGAATTGTTGAGTCGTCTCTATCGTGGTAATGTAGATGAAGAGGATTTGGGATATGACGCTCGCTTATGGTGTAGTCTTGATACTGTGAAATTATACTATAAGAGCTCTCGTAACCCCATTTCCAATGCTTCATGGGCAGATCCGACATGGGGAACCAACAAGTGTGTAAAGTTCTCGGGCATTGATCCTGAACGTAAGTATGATGCCGTTAACCAAATATACGAATCACATGATTATGTATTCAGCGCAACAGATGCCGATTTATCATTCCCGATTTATAGATATGCAGATGTTATGTTGCTTCGTGCCGAAGCATTAAACAAGATGGATCGTAAAGATGAGGCCATTGAAATCGTATCGGCTGTGCGTAAACGTGTAGGTTACAAAGGTGAAATATCCAATGCAGTAACAACGGAAGCTTTGGAATACATCATCTTGAATGAAAGACAATATGAGTTCTTTGCCGAGGGTAAACGTTGGTTCGACCTGATGCGTACAGGAAAACTGAAAGAAGTGATGGAGCCTGTTTATCAAGCGCGCCAGATAATGATGGGAGAATCTCCCACTGAATTTAATATGGATCGTGCTTACGGCCCGATTTACTATAAAGAATTTGAGGCTAATGCTGCTCTTCGCGGTCACCAGAATCCTCCTTATTCAGAATAATTATCTTAAAAATAGACAGAAATGAAAATAAAAGGATTAAAATGGATAGTTGTGGTGTCTCTTTCTATGGCGACATTGACAAGTTGTGAATTCTTTGGCCTGGATATGCAAGAATCATACGAATATGACTATAAAGCCGGTATTCCTGACAATAATGTACACATGAATGCATGGGAATTTATTCAATCAAGGACTGATATATTCAACCTATTGCGGGATGCCATCAAGCACGCAGGTATGGAAGATACTTTCCAGTCAGAAGATTGTACTTATATTTTGCCTACCAATACCGCTTTTACAGCAACGGGCACCGGTCTGGGCTACTTTGACACTCACAAAGTAAAGGTGGAAAGTCTGGATGAAAACGGCAATCCTATTCGTGATGAAGAAGGCAATATCGTCTATACGGATGAGGCTCCTATTTCCATGACCATGTATCCCAAGGAACAAGTAAAAGAGTTCTTGCTTTACCATATTGTGAGAGGTAAATATACGTTTACGAATTTGCCGGCAGAACCGACTTGGTTCGAAACTTTTGCACCGGCAGATACAGCACAGATCAATATGTATGTGTTTAAAGATCGTAACCCTAATATTACATTCAATAATTTCAGCGGACATTATAAGAACGATATAAAACCTCGTACCAGTAATCTACAGACTGCCAAGGGATCCTATATTCATGTAGTTGACTCCTGGATGGATCGTCCTACTAAAAAGATACTGGGTATTAAGTAACCATTAAATAATAACGATTATGAAGTATATAAATAGCTTGATTATAACATTTTTCTGCTCTTTGTTGTTAGTGGGATGTGGTGATGAGGAGTATATCCGCATTGAATCGCTAAATGCAATGGGTGATGAATTTTATTGCAATCAGAAAGTAAAATTGTGGATGTGCGTAGAGTCCAGTGATCTGTGGCATACCGATTACGAATGGGGATGCGATGGAGGAGTTTTAACTCAGCCGCAAGGGCTGGATGAAATGACTTGGAAAGCGCCCAATAAGCCGGGTACATACAAAGTATGGTGTATAGCCAAAGTAGGCGACAAGAAAGAACGCCGCGAACATAGTATTTATGTTTCCAGCTATTTCTTTGAAAAGTTTGAAACGGCGAAGCCTCCCTCATCATTCGCCTATCAGGGAAGCAGTAAATCTTCCATCGGGCAGGAAACTCTTCCTGACGGAACAAAGAATTCGTATCTGGAGATTTATGTAAACTCTGCTACTGAGGTTGAACGTTATGTTCGTCGCACTTTTGGCGACCCTGAATTGTGTACACCATTCTATACCCGCATAAAGTTGGGTTTCACTAAGAATATGCCCGAAGACCGCATTGCAGTAGGCACGAAGAAAGCAGAAAACATATTGCGTTATCGCTGGACTTTTAATTATAATACAGATAACGGTAATGGATTCGTCACGCTTTTAGATTTCCGCTGGTACCCGACTATCTGTAAGTCCGGATTGCTGACAAGGAATGACGCAGTTGTTCTGGATGGAACACCCGGAAATGCAGGTGAGTATAATATTCAAGTACAATTTCAATATCAAGATAATGAAACTCTGAAGAAGACTACGTATACCTACTATTATTATTCTGACAAAATGAATCAGTTTAAGAATGGTACTTACGAAACGGTTTCATTAGGTGTAGACGAAGACCGCAATATATTGGTGTATCTTTCAGGCAATGAAATCATGAATTTGCCGGTATTGAAAGATAAAGCGAATGAATTGGGATGGACCGGTGAAAATTATGTGAACTATTGGGATATCTACTACCTCAACGGAGATAAGGGAAACAATGTTCCTGTTATGTATTTCGATGATGGATATGCATCTACAGCAGTCTTGAAATAATGTGAGATAAATCAATATTGTACAATTGGAAAGCCGATGTAGAACTACCTTTATGGATGCTGCCACATCGGCTTTTCTTTTTAAAGAAAAACATTATAATGAAAAAATCAGTAATTCTGTTTTTTGCCACGAGTCTGTTGACGGTATCACTGACGGCCAAAGACTTAAAGGGAGTATTGGTAAATGAGAAGCAAAAGCCTATAGCCGGTATGAAACTCTGGATAAAGAATACAATGAACAGTGTTGTGACTGGCAAGTATGGAGACTTTCATATCGAACAAATAAAAGAGTCCGATACAATAGTTATTGCAGTCAACAAACGGCAAGATGCTATAATACCGGTAGCCGGGAAGAAGGACGGATGGTATGTCATGCTGGAGAAGAAAACATTTACCATAAAAATAGGTGATAAAGAAGAAAAAAACGAATATACCTCCAAGCGTCAAGTAGAAAGAGATAACAACATTATAACCCGCCGTCAGATAGAAGAAAGTAAAGCAATTAGCCTCTACGAATTGTTGAAAGGAAGAATACCCGGGCTGAACATAGAAACTGTGGATGGTGAACTGAAGATAAGCCTTAGGGGAGGAACTTCCATTGAATTGAGCAATGAGCCTCTTTTCATTGTCGATGGAACAAACTACGAAAGCAGCGCTGAGGCCGACCGCAGCGTGAATATAAACGACATCGAAAAGATAGAAGTACACAAAGACGGTTCAGCATTCGGATTCAAAGGAGCTAACGGTGCTATTGTGATTACGACCAAAAAGCTTTAAGATATGATTTAGTCTATGAAAACACTTCGACATTATATATTGTCGGTCTGTATAGGAATGTCAAGCACATACACTTACGGGCAAACGACCCCGATCACTGATGAAGTGTATCAGATTTTCACCAACAACATAGCTTCCATGCCTCAGGAAAAGAGTTATCTGCACATAGATAAACCCTATTATCTGACCGGAGACACCATTTGGCTGAAAGGATATGTAGTGGATGCAGTGACACACAAAGAAGACGCAATGAGCCGCTACCTCTATGTGGAATTGATCAATCGAAAAAATCGGGTATACCAAAGAAAGAAAATCCGTAAAGATGAGAATATATTTCGGGGGTACATCGCATTGGATGAGAAGCTGGAAGAAGGCGATTACTACTTGCGGGCTTATACAAATTTTATGCGCAATGCTGGGGATGAATATTTCTATTCTCGCAATCTATCTGTATATTCCTCTCAAGTACCACTTTGTATGACAACTATCAGATACCTTACCGATGATCAGAATCGTCAGTGGGGTATCATTGGTTTTCGACATCAGGACGGTACGCCTTTTATCGGAAACACAGTGACGTATATGGTGCGTGTGCAAGAAAAGAAAAACCCGATTCGTGAAACTAAAACCGACGCTCGGGGAGAAGTTAAAATATTGATACCGGCCGTGGCAGATCATTTGCTGTATATTGATGCAACTCTGCATGATATCGACCTGAAACATAAGCGAACCTTTTACGTACCAGCTACCTACGACTATCATGTAGGATTCTATCCCGAGGGGGGAGACCTGATAGCAGGTACCACGCAAAAAATCGCCTTCAAAACGGAACTACCGGACGGAACTTCTATACCGGTCGAAGGAATTGTGTTGAATGAAGAGAACGATACGATCACCTCTTTCCGGACAGACTTCAACGGGATGGGGCATTTCATGCTGATGTCGCAGGCTGGCAGACGCTACAGAGCCTTGGTTACCAATATGCAAGGTCGGGAACAAACATTCGACCTTCCCATACCCCAAACAGACAAAACGGCCTTGGCGTTGCGTCCGGGTAATAACGGATTATTATATTATCAGATACTCACATCGCCTGGACAGTCTGAGCAACCCTATCTGCTGATGGCGCATACACGTGGAAAAATAGAACTGTTGCAAGAGTTGCCCGTTGGTAATCACCGCGGAACACTTCAGATTCAAGCCCTTTCCGGCGGAATAGCCCATTTCGTTTTGTTGAATCAACACCGCATCTCGTTGAGCGAGAGGTTGCTTTTTATTCCTCAAGAAGAAACCGAGTGCCGGATCATTCCGGATAAAGAAAAATATGAAAGACGCTCTCTTGTCCATCTGGACATGCAACTGACTGATAAAAACGGAGCCCCCTTGCAAGGAGATTTCTCCATGAGCGTTACGGATAATTATGGAGTGACTCCGGACTCTTTGAGTGGAGATATTCGTTCGGTACTGCTCCTTACTTCCGATTTGAAAGGAAATGTGGAAATGCCCGGTTATTATTTTGGCACCCCAAATCGCCAACAGCAGTTGCGTTTGGATAATCTTATGCTGACACAGGGATGGAGCCGTTTTTGTGTGGAAAATATGTTGCAGAAAGAGTTTACTCCGAAACTCGATCACTATCTGGAACTTGGCCAGACACTATCAGGTTCCGTATCCACGGGACTCGGAAAGCCCATGGCCAGTGCAACAGTCGGAATCTCAATTCCCTCTTTACGATACTTCAAGTTTTGCCAAACAGACGAACAAGGAAAATTCATGATAGATAAACTGGCCTTTTTTGACGGAGCATCCGTTGTGGCAACCACCAATAAGAAAAACAAGCTGCTATACCCGACTATAGAGCTCGATCCGGATCTTTTTCCGGAGCCGACCAATCATCATCCATTTACTCTTCCCACTGTTCAAGTATCCAAAGAATTTATGGATTCCATTCATTCCGGTTTTGTCATTGAAGACGGTGTACGCGTTTATCGTCTCCCGGATATAGAAATCAATGCAAAACGCACCACATTAGCGTCTTTTATCAGCCGCACGATGGATATAGACGAATTGGAACAGAAAAAAGCGAACTCGGCATTGGATTTATTGTTGCAATATCCGGGAGTCTATTACGTAGAAGGAAGAGCCTATCTATATTCTCCTTATCGCCCGGTACGGGCTGTTACGGTGCATCCCGACAGACCTTTTTCACCGGGAGGAAAAATGCAGGGAAACACTCGAAATGTGGTTGACTCGCGCATTCCATTCGCGCGTGTTTATTTAGACGGGCGTCTCATATCACGCCCGGAAACCTTGTCTCAGATAAAGGCCGATCAGATCGCTTCTATCAGCAAGATGGAGCCGGAGGTAGAGGATGCTTTGGGCATTGATCCCAAATCAGAAGACGAATTGGAAGACATGAGAAGGGAACTCGGAATCACGGACAAAGAAGAGGAAGACATGGACGATGAAGAGACAGGCAATTATACCGCTACCACGGTTTCCGAACGGCAAAATGCAAGAGTTGCCAATGCTATTTTCGGTCAGGGATCGATGCTAAACGGGATAGGCACTTATGGCGGACGCATCTTGCTGACTTCCAAAACCGGAAATATTCCGCTTCCGCGAGAATCTTCTCTTGTTGCAACTCAAACGCCGCTGGGATGTGCGCGTTATCAAGAGTTCTATAGCCCACACTATGAAACAAGTCTGCAAAAAGAAAGTCTGCAACCTGATAACCGTGTAACTATCCATTGGCAACCCAAACTGAACTTGGACAACAACGGAAAAGCCAATGTCTCTTTCTATACGGGAGACCGTAAGACCGTTTATACAGTGATCATAGAAGGCGTCAGCAGCGCAGGTGTACCTTGTAGGTACGAATATTTGTTGAGAAGGTAAACGTTTTTGGGATTTACTCCGGCGTAAAATATTCACAGGTATGCAAGGATACTCTCATTACAAAGTTGAAATTCAGGAAAATAATGAGTGTTTCTATGACAAGAAAAACAGCAGCAAACAATTGGTTGGGAAAGTGGTGACTTTGATCCATTGAAATAGTACACAGTTAATAATATAGTGATATGATTTCCTAACAGGACATTCAGTTAATCTTAAATCGGGCAAACTTTTACTTTATATGGTAGAAGTTTGCTCTTTTTTTGCAAGCATTTGAGACGATATATATAATGGTAATTCTTTTTTTCCCCTTTCTTTGTTAAACTATTAAATAATTCTATTGATAAAACAAATGAAAAACATCTATTATCTACTATGTTTTCTTTTTCCCTTATCCGTTATGGGGCAGGAACCAACTGGTAAAAGTCAGTGGATTTATTCGGATGCCTCTGGAAAGTTAATGTATAAAACAACGAAAAAAGGTGATCGCATCATTGATTTTTCCTATGCAGGCTATAAAGGCGGTGGAGTTACATTACCTTATGTTCCGGCTAAATTGACGGTACATCCTTTAGGAGAGAGTGAGGATTGCACGGATTATATCCAGAAAGCTATTGATATGGTCTCAGCACTTCCTCAAGATGAAAATGGATTCCGGGGAGCTGTATTGTTGGCACCCGGACGTTTTGTGTGCGAACGCACCATCCAGATTACGGCTGACGGTGTAGTTTTACGCGGTACTGGAAGCGATCCAAGTGGAAGTACCATTGTAATGACTGGTGAGAAGCACACAGCTATAGTTGTGAATAACAATCTTCGTCAACGGGCAGGTAATCGTCTGGGAGAGACTTCTTTGGATGAGAAGAGCATAAAAGTCATAGATAAGTATATTCCTGCCGGTTCTTATCATTTCACAGTGGAAGACGCTTCCGGACTTTCTGTTGGAGATAATATCGAAATACGTAAACCTGTGACAGAGAAGTGGATTAAATATATGAAGATGCACGATCTGGTACGCGACGGAAAGCCTCAGACCTGGATAAAGGCAGGAAGACTGTTGATTGCAGAACGGACGATTGCAGGTATCGAGAAAAATACAATCACTCTGACTGTTCCGTTAGTAGATTCTTATGATGCCCAATTTACAGATGATAATACTACGGTGGTAATAGCCAATGATGTCCGGCGTATTCGTCAGTGCGGTGTGGAGAACCTCCGCATTGAATCGCCAGCGCAAGCAGTTAATCATGGAAAAGCATTATATTACGCATTAAGAATAAATGGAGAAGATTGCTGGGCGAAGGATATCAATGCAATGGAAACCATGGAAAGCGTAGGTGTAGGAGGTCGGCGTATCACCCTGCAACAAGTTAATGTGGTGAGAAGGGCTTTACATCAGGGAGCCTCCAAACCAGCAGAATTTGCACCGAATGGGGGACAGATTTTACTGGACCGTTGCTCGGTTGCAGGCGACAATATTTGGTTTGTGGCACTTGGCGGCGGACAAACAGGCCCTATTGTATTCCTTAATTGCAGCTTCAGAGGGAACGGACGCATAGAAGGACATCAACGCTGGAGCACCGGTTTACTACTTGATAATTGTGTATTGCCAGGCGGAGGCATCGATTTCAAGAATCGTGGTTCCATGGGGTCCGGTCACGGCTGGGGCACTGCCTGGTCCGTAGCCTGGAATTGCATAGCAAAAGATTATGTGAACCAAATGCCACCGGGAACCTGTAACTGGGTGATAGGCAGTAAAGGGGAAAGCACACCATTACGCCGTCCTTTTAATCAATCGGGACCAACATTGTCCGTTGGAATTTTCGATTCCCATGATACTCAGGTTGCCCCTCAAAGTCTTTATCTTGCACAACTTAAGGAGCGTTTAGGCGAATCTGCATTGCAAGCTATCGGATACGGACCTACTACCCAGTTACCTCCTCCCGCTCCATCCGACTATGCCTTTCAAGGAGGCATGCAGGCTTCTTCCGAATTGATTGGAAGAGATTATAACGCGATACATGAATATATGCGTACTTTAGGATGGGACTACTCTGAGCATCCTAATATATCGAAAAATGATCATTATGACGGAGTTCATTGTGAAGTCATATTTGATCCTACCTTGCAACAATACATATTCAAATTCACAAATCATGCCAATGCTGAAGCTTTGGATAGTGATCGTGGTAGATTATTGAGTGATCGTCAGCGAAACGAAATGAAAAGCCAGACCAACCGTAATTGGCACCACTTGAACGGGAATTGGAATGAATGGCAACGATTGGAATGGAAGTTCCGTATTCCGAAAGGCTTTCAACCCATTACTAAATTTTGCCACCTCCACCAACTAAAAGCGCAAGAGGGCAACAATGGAGCACCACTCATCACCATCAGTACACGCTGTGATGAGAACGGTGATAATAAACGCGTACAAGTAATCCATACAGGAGATACAAGGACATCGGATAAAGGAGTTCTGATAGACGATCTTCCCATTTCTGATTTTGAGGATGAGTGGATACAGGTTGAGACTGAAATGCATTATACCCATCATGGTACGTTCCGCATCAAGCTCACCCGCCTCAGCGATGGCAAAGTACTTGCCGATCAATCTTTCTCTGATGTAGATTTATGGAGAAAAGGAGCAACGAACATCCGCAATAAATTTGGTATCTATCGCAGTCTGGGACGAAAGATGCAAAGTGCATCCGATCGTCCGGACAATGGCCTTAAAGATGAAAGTCTGCAATTGGCAGATTTTAAAGTATATGAAGCACAGACTAATCCGAATCCGCAACCTCATGATTAATCTGTCGCTTTGACATTTTGTATTTTCAATCACTGTACGTTTGTATTCTTTCGACCTTCCTGCCATAAGTTCAAAAAGAATGCATGGAAACAGGGTTAGATAAATTCAAAAAGAAAGTAGAAAAGGGTAATGCTTACAGGTTCTTCTTGTAAGTATTATCCTTTTCTGTATTTCGGTTACAATTTGTAGGAAACGATCCAGTAACAGTTGATAAAATGCTATTGAAAGATTGAACGGAAAAGAAGATGAAATAGAAGATCTAAATACACTTTTGGGATTCCTGATGGCGTTTATATAGGCTTTGTACATCAGGTATTAACTTCCTGTCTACAGGAAGTTAACTTCTTGCATGCAGGGTATTAACTTCCTGCGTCTTGGATATTAATATTCTATCTCCAGATACTTAAGCTTTATTCTCTTTTTTATTCATTTCCTGCATATCTATTACCTTTTATTCAACCTTCTTGCATAAGTATTCTTGGGTTGTATCACAAAAGATGCTATAATTTTTATCCTGTGAAAATCATGAGTTATAGAATAGATAAAACAGACTTTCTTTTGAAAGTAAAACAGATAATAATATTGCAAAAAGATATGCGAATTAAATAAGGAAAGATAGAGGTCCGATCTTCACTTAATACTTTAATCTGATACAAAATTGCAAGAAAATGAGATTTCTCAATAAAGGAGGTAGCTAAAGAAAGGGTTTCTTTGTAAAACAAATAAAAAGCTAATAAATATGAAGAAAGCACACCTTATATCCTTATTTATAGGATTCTCAGGATTCGTTGGTTCTAATTTGCTCACGGCACAAGAAAGCTGGCAATCACAACTCGTAGCTCAAGATAAGACCGGAAATCTGACTTATCAGAAAGATAAAGATGGTTTTGTCATACCCGATTTTAGTCAGGCAGGGTATAAAAACGGGAAAGATGTTCCTGTAATCGACTTGCCGGAACGCACCATCGTTATTGGTCCACTGGAAGATAAAGAAGCTGACAATACGCAACATGTACAAAAAGCGATTAATGAGGTTGGACAATATGAGTTGAATACTGACGGTATCCGGGGAGTCGTACTATTGAAAGCTGGGCGATATAATATTGATGGAACCTTGAATTTGACGTACGATGGAGTTATCCTGCGCGGTGAGGGTAATTGTTTTTCAGAGAATGATTCTACTGTTCTATATGGTAGAAATGCTTCCGAGAAAGCTAAACGACTTATTTTAATGGGAAATGCTTCTGCACACAACTGGGGCAATGGGAAAGGAAACAACCAGGTAAATATTGCAACCCGGAAAGTTATGCCAGGAGATTATTCATTTCAGGTAACTGACGCAAGTGCTTATCAGATTGGCGATTTAATCTGTATAAAGTACCCCACTACTACGGAATGGTTGGAAGCAATATGGTATGGTGGAAACACAAAGCGGAATACAGATGAAAGTATGAAATGGAAGATTAAAGATATTGATATTTCCTATCACCGTTATGTGACCAATGTAGAAGGAAATACAATTGAAGTGGATGCCCCTGTTTTCTATACACTCGATCAGCAATATGCACAAGCTTATATTTATAAGATTGAGAATCCGGGTACTGTTCGTCACAATGTAGGTATTGAAAACCTGCATATCTCTTTGGAAAGAAGCCCTGAAAATTCTACGGCCAATGTCGATCAGAACTGTATCTATATGAGTTCTTTGGAAAATTCATGGGTAAAAGGTGTTTCGATGTCAGGATTCGTTCATGCAGGTATCAAAACAACATCGACTACGCGGAGCACAATCGAAGATTGTTATGCAATTGATCCTTCAGGACTTTGCACCGGAGGTACATATTATAACTTTGAGAACTACCATCGTTCACAACTGATTTTACTTAAAAACTGCTATGCCCGTAACGGACGCCATCACTATATCTCTAACGGTTGTGCCACTACCAGCGGTATTGTGGTGTCAAATTTCCGTTCGGAGCTTTCTCTTGCACAGGCAGAGGGACACCGTTTATGGTCACAAGGTATTCTGTTTGACAATTGGAAAGAGTTGGGAACCATCAAATCAAATGCCGGTAAAATCGGCATGTATTTGCGTGATAACATGGGAAGTGGTCATGGCTGGGGAGGTACCAACAGTGTCTTTTGGAATTGCGATGTACAGGGAGGTGCTATTTATTTGGATAAAGTACCTACAGGGCAGAACTATGCCATCGGCTGTACGGCAAAGACAATACGGCGGTATCGCAATACGATGAGTGAATATATGGATGGATATATCGAAGGACAGAATCGTAAGAATCTGCAACCGGTATCACTTTATGAAGCTCAAAGAGAAGCCAGAGGCATATCTACGGGGCTAATGCCTGAAGTAAACAGAGAAAATATCCCGCATATCATTGTAGAGATAAACTGTGTGAGAGTAAAATCCCAAAAAGATGCATTGATATCTATTTATACCACGAATGGAAGTATGGTGCAAACGCTTAAATCTTCTACTAATAACTGGGTGGAGAGTATGCCATTGAATAATGACTTTTACATAGTTCGTGTGGAAGAGGTCGGCCGGAAAGCTTACAGTCAGAAAGTTCTTATCAGAACTACCGGAAAGTGATTTGATTATACTCTTGAATATCAAAAATAGATATACTAATTGTTATGACAAAAAAACTTTTATCTCGCTCCTGTACATACAGACAATTGACAGATGGTGATACCAATAGCTCTATATAGTAAATGCAACAAATAGGTAGTGACATAGAGTCTATTTATAAAAATAGATAGCAAATGCATGATTTTTGTGACTGATATCAATATATAAATCTGTATTATAGTTTGTTTTATGAATAAGTAAAGAATGAATATACAGTATATTTGTATATTATTGCAGATATCAATGCTTCTTATACAGAAAAAGGTGCTTACTTCATAGTGAAAAGGTTACTACTTATGGCTAATAAGACTACTACTTATGACTGATGGTCCTATAAGTAAGAGGTAACACTCCTGCAAGTGTTACCTCTTTCATCCGCAAGTATGTTTTTAGGCAGTAGTATCATGCTATAAATGGTGTAATTATTTTAATATAACAATAGTAATCAGTAACTTATGTGATTTTAATCGTTTCTTTTCGTTCACACTGACAGTCGGTGGGAAATAACGCGCTCTCGCCTTGTCAGAAATACAAAATGTCAAAACGTAACCTTTCATTATATCTATTTTACATATCGACAAACTTTACTTCGGTATATACAAGGGCAAAAAGTCGCCAAACAAATTACATACAATCACTCTTTTTGCCTCTTTAATACCGATATTTTTAAAACCGGGAATACACTCCAATAAGTGTATTAATTGGGAACAAAGAACTGACCATTATTTTATTCGTATAATAATAACTCCATTTGCACCTTTCATTCCGTATTCAGAACCATCTTTCTTTACTTCTACTTCTTTAATATCCTCTACAGACACTGCATTATTGGCCGATTCTAAGGTTTCATATTGTGTTCCCCCAATGATAAATAGAGGTTCCGTATTAAGGGACATAGAAGAAACTCCACGAATAGAAGCTTTGGCAGTACCATCCATCTGTTGTATCTGCAGGCCGGCTATTTTACCTCGTAATAGTTCAATTAGACTATTGGGCGCATATTCTATTATTTGGCGTTGGGTAATAATATTACTTGAATAAGTAATTTTCGGAGCTGGCTGATACATATAAGAGATAGTGCTGCTATCGCAGGTACATCGCACAAAATGTTTGTTTAATTGTAGAGAAAGAAAGGTATTGGGACGTAAAGGTATTTTGGCGACCAAATCATCTGTCGGATATACCATCAGAGTATCATTTTTCAAAATCTTTCTTAAATGGAATGCACCCTTTGAATTAGTCTTATTTGACTTTATTAAACCAGTCAGGCGCATCTTGACATTCTTTACAGGTTTACCGGATATATCAAAAACAACTCCGGTCACCTCATCTTGAGCTACAATGGAAATAGAGCAAAAGATTCCTATTAAATATACTATTAATGCTTTCATGCCCCTGTCTCTTATACACATCTGACGCTGCC